>Ga0207138_1002_pt1 | contig 45741 bp, 42 predicted proteins | sample Alteio_BWMinHeat_6_FD_153589 | JGI IMG/M metagenome (GOLD analysis project Ga0207138, IMG submission 153589) | Enriched cells from forest soil in Barre Woods Harvard Forest LTER site, Petersham, Massachusetts, United States -... | ecosystem: Environmental > Terrestrial > Soil > Temperate forest >...
CGTACACGGCGTACAAGCGAGGACACATAGCCCCGACGGTCAGCAAGCGCGGAGTGGCTCGGCTTGCCGCCGAATGCGTTACGGAGCGGATTGCTCTACATCGTCCAGAGCGACCTTAGTACCCGGCGGCATGGAACTATCAAGAAGGTGCATCAACAGGTTTTCGTATTTCTGGTATTGCTCGGAGCGGCTCAGCCCAGCCGCCACCGACCGACCGAGCGCCGGAATGCCGGTGGGGCGTTTCGCGATCCAGCGAGAGAGTTGATTGGCGATCTCGAGGGGGGTGTTGGCTACAACGCCTGCACAGCGTTCTCGAACCATTCGGGCAAGAATGCCATGTTCATAGCCAAGCATTAGAATGGGGCGTCGCGCAGCAATATACTCGAAGAATTTGCCGGGTATATTGCCTTCGTCCTTTGCGTTATTCCATTGCATCAACAGCAGCACATCGGCGGCCGCCTGAATTCTTAGTGAGGCGCTGTGGCCGACGGGCGCTCGCACAAAGACCCGATCGCTGACCCGGTGGCGCTCGGCAAGCGGCATCACCTCTTCCTCGCTCGGACCATAGAACAGCACTTCGATGCACTTGCGTTGGTCGCCGAGTAGTGCAATCGCCTCGAACAACGGCGATGGATCTCTGTAACCGGGGTAGACGGCGCCCGTATAAACGATCAAAACCGTATCAGTACGCGTCGCTGGCGACGGATCGACGCGATCCTCCTCGGCAAACCCATTGAGTATGGTTGTAACAGGGTGACCGTATTGCCGCTTGACAAGCGCCGACCACACCGGCGTCACGCTAACAATAGCGGCGGCGCTGCTCAATATCCGTCGCTCGATGAGCCGATCGATATATTGCCGCCAAACCGGGTCCGTGTTGTAGGGATTGTCGACCCAGATGTCACGAAATTCTGCTACCCAGGGCACTCTGAACTCACGGCTGAGCCGTCGCGCAATAACGAGACAGGTGAAGGGTGGCGCGCTGGCGACGATGGCGTCGGGTCGCCACCCTGTCATCAGGCGTCGTCCCGCGGCGAGCGCGTACCGCCGCCAGCCAATATGATTGTCCGGCATCTGGATCAGGGCGTAGTAGTGCCGCCTGATCCCGCTCACCACCGGCGGGTGCGAGACGGAAGGGGCAATACCTTGCACCCAAGCGGGCTCGGATTTCGCGGTGGGTCTAGACTTCAAGGCGGCGGCGACGCTTTTCACTGCATAGGCGATTGGCTCGAAGATGCGCCCCACCTCTCGGTAGTCCGTCCGGACGATGCGCTCTTCTGGCACCTCAACGGCAAGGCTGGGGTCCTCGGGCGACCTCGCTGCCAATATGCGCACATCGTGTCCCGCCTCATGCAGGAATTTAGCGAGCTTGCCGATCCGGATGGCGGCCATCGTGTTGGCCGGAGGGAACCAATAGGAAATGAGAAGGACTCTCATCTGTCGGCGCGCTGCGAATGACCATCCACCAGCGCCCCTTCGCGAGACTGGGTTGATTGGGCGGCCGGCGCTCCGCCCAACAGCAGTTTCTCGTATTGCTCAAACATCAGCTCCTGCCGAAACCGGGTCTCAACCTGAAGGCGGTTTCCCATACCAATCCTAGACCGGAGACTGGGATCTGCCACTAGTTGGCGGATGGCCGCGGCGAAGCTATCAGGATCCTCGCGAGGCACAATGTATGGCGCGTTGGTCGACGCGACCATCATGCGGATATCGCCCACATCGACCGCGGCGATCGGTAAGCCGACCGCCATCGCTTCAAGTACGGAATTGGGAATTTGTTCCGTGTCAGAGGAAAGACCGAAAACATCGAAATTCGGCAGAAGTTCTTCAGGTCGCGCCACATTACCGAGGAACACAATGCGGTGATTTAGGCCGCTCGCGGCGGCGAGGCTCTCGAGCCCTACCCGCTCCGGCCCGTCTCCAGCGATAACCAGGCGCAAGCGCGGGTCATCGGCAACACGGCAGAACACATCGATTAATCTGGCAATGTTTTTTTCTGGCCGTAGTGGCGCCACCGTTCCAATGACGATGTCGCGATGCTGGGTCGTCCCGTAGCTTGCTTCCGATTTTCGGGCAAAGCGCGATATATCAATCCCGTCCGGCACGTAACGCACCCGCTCGGGCGGAAGCCGCCAACGGGAGAGGGCGATGCGCTCAAGTGTGCGCGAAGGTACAACGACATAATCGGATCTGGCCAAGACGAGCCGGCGTGTTAGTACGCGCCGACGAAGCTGAATTGTCGCTTCTTCCTGGCCAAACCCGGCTTCGAAGTGAACGTGGCGACAAACGGGTCGGCAGCAATTTACCGCCGCCCATTCAATTGCGCCCCAATTGTAGGTAGCTAGAAGGTCCGGCTTCGAGCAAGCAAGGAACCGGCGAAACGCGAGCAGATTGGCAAATGGGTGTCGCTTGTCGACCATTAAAGGCAGGATTTCGGCGCTTACCTCGCTGGTTATCCGCTCCGCTGCCGTGGTGATGCCGTCCAGCGATATGATCGTGTGACGACATCGTTTGCCGAGATATGCCATTAGGCGAACTGTCCTGAGCGGCATTCCACCGATGCCAAAACTCGGGAAAACATGCAGAAGATGCGGTATCATCAGCACACGTCTCAGCTATTTTTCTTTATCCGGAGGGTATGCCCTAACATCGCTTGTCCGTCCGAGGCGGCTTGCGGCTTAAGTGTGAAGTCGGTGTCCGATTGCCACTACTCACCGTTAACCTTTCCGTGACATTATCTTTGCCTATCCTCTAAGACATCACCAGAAATGTCATCTGGGTGTGCAGCCATTTTAAATAGGAAGGTGATCACTAGTAACGTTCTCGGCGATGCGACGGAAAGCACTACCGAGGGGTACCCGAAGCGAAAAATCAGGAGCGGGCGCCGAGTTGAGCCATTTTTCAGAGGCTTCTCGGAAGGTCACCGCGACGAATTCGTCCTCGTGGTGACGCAGGAAATCCAATAAGCGGCAAAACCGAGATTGGTTTAGCCGATTACGCCGCAACGCCTCGAACCGATAGTCCCGGGACTTGATAAACTCGAACGCATGCGTCACCAAGACCACCTGTGAAATTCCACATTGTCGAGCTCGCATCAGTAACAGCTTCGTCTCAGGCCAGGATGTGCCGGTGATGGTGAGCGCACGCCATTCGAGCTTGCCTAACTTGACGGTTGGAGACAGATATGAGAGCACCGGCAGTTCCAAAACCCCTTCGATCCAATGCCTGCCGGAAGACAGGCGGAGCGCGAGCTCCTGGGGCTGATATATCCCCATCCCTATATTTGAACCAACCTTGATACCTGCGCGGGTCATGGCACGATACACGGCTCGGTCGATCTCGAATCCCCCCGCCCGGAGCGCGATCGGTCTTGGTACGCTCCATCGACCAAACGCGTAGCATCCTGTCCCGATCATCTCATCGAGTTCCCGATCGGAGCGGCCAGTGCACGAATCATTAGGTCGCGTTCTGGCCTCTTTCCAATCGCGGTTGGCGAACTGAAGCCAGCACGGATGCAAATGCAATTGGACGTCATGGCCGGCTTTAGCAATGCGATTGACGAGACGACCCATCGGCACGTCACCGAAATAAGATGTTTGCAAAGCTTCGACGAAGAAGGTCGCTTTCTGATTATAATGAGTCAAATTTTTCAGGATAAAACCAAGGCCCTCCTCGCGCCCCTCTACCACGCATCGGACGACCTCCTCGCCAAGAGGGACGTAGCGCTCCGGGAACGTGAATGCCCCGGCGATGCTGAATTCGGTATCAACGGTGATGCAAACCTCGGTACGCACTGTTAAAACCTACTCTCATTTCAGGCTACGTCGCCGAAGTGTTATACCATTATGCTTACGTGACGCTAGAGGTCGGTCGAGCATGCCAGCCGGAGTGTTCGTGTTAGCAGATCGGGGGATCGATGTTGAGAGATTGGGCTGCGATCCGGCTCTGTGAAGGTTGACGCGACCCCCGTTTTTCATCCAGCGATAACGAGAGTCTGGGGTTGATTTGGCGCTGGAAACCTTCAAAGGTCGCCGGTGGCGACAAGCCGAATCAACTGCGATCGACCAGGCTTTCGCGCTAGTTGTGATCGGCCTTATGTCATAGATTTTCGCCGCCATGCGGGGAGATGCCCTCAATGTGTGGAGTAGCTGGCCTATGGGACCGACGAGCCTCAAGTCCGCCCGAAATACTTGCGGCGGCCGTAGCTCGTATGACGGAAAGCCTTCGCCACCGAGGGCCGGACGCCGGAGATGTGTGGATCGATCGGGAGGCAGCCTTGGCGCTCGGTCACCGGCGGCTCTCGATCGTCGACCTTTCCCCGGCAGGCGCGCAACCGATGGTTTCATCGTGCGGCCGCTTCGTTATTTCGTATAACGGAGAGATATATAACACCGACGACCTCAGGCAGGAGCTCGAAGCGGCGGGGCGCCGCTTCCGGGGCTATAGTGACACCGAGGTCATCGTTGAGGGCGTGGCCGCATGGGGTGTCGAAGCTACGATCAAGCGATTAATCGGCATGTTTGCGGTGGCATTGTGGGACGCGCGCGAGCGAACGCTCTATCTGGTGCGTGATCGCCTCGGGATCAAACCTCTCTATTGGGCTGATTTTGGCGGCCGCATTGTATTCGGGTCGGAGCTTAAAGCTTTGCGAGCCGGCTACGGTTGGAATCCTACGCTTAATCGTCAGGCGCTGATCGCGTTCTTGCGGTTTGGCTATGTGCCAGCGCAACATTCGATCTATGAGGGGGTGAAAAAATTGCCACCGGGCACGATCTTGAGTGCCAGGACCAAGGGCGCTCCCGAAATCATCTCGTACTGGTCGCTCGCGGAGATTGCTAAGGAGGGCCAACGGAGCCGTTTGCCTGAGGACGAGGAAGAAGCGGTCGAAGCGCTAGATCTGCTGCTGCGGGACTCGGTGCGGCGTCGGATGGTCGCCGACGTCCCCCTCGGCGCATTTTTGTCAGGGGGTGTTGACTCGTCAACTATCGCGGCGCTCATGCAAGCGCAAAGCGCGCTGCCGATACGGACCTTTTCCATCGGTTTTCACGAAAGTGAATTCGACGAGGCCCGAAATGCCGCGGCGGTGGCGCGCCATCTCGGCACCGACCACACTGAAATGTATGTGCTGCCGCACCATGCGCTCGAAGTGATTCCACATCTCCCTGAGATTTACGACGAGCCTTTTGCCGATGCATCTCAGATTCCGACGTTCCTCGTATCGAAGATGACTGGCCAGCACGTCACCGTCGCCCTTTCCGGCGACGGCGGCGACGAAATTTTTGGCGGCTATACGCGCTATTTACGCAGCGAAGCGCTTTGGCGCTCAATCGATGCCACTCCGCGGTTCATGCGGGGTCTTGCCTCAGCTGGTATCAACACTCTTTCTCCCGAAACGTGGTCCGCGCTGGGCAGAGTCATTCCGGCGCATCGGAGGCCAACGCAGTTCGGCGTCAAGATGCACAAGCTCGCTGACGTGCTCGCCGGCGAGCCAGAGGCGAGTGCATTTTATCGCCAAATCATCAGCCTTTGGGTTGATCCCGAAAGCGCGGTAACCGCCGGCATCGAGCCTGCCGGCCTGCTCGAGGACTCGAGCGTGCAGGCGCTCGTGCCCGATTTCGTCGAACGGATGCAGTATCTCGATACGCTGACATATCTACCAGACGACATCCTGACTAAAGTTGATCGCGCCTCGATGGCGGTCTCGCTAGAGGCGCGCGTTCCGTTTCTCGATCATCGCGTCGTCGCGCTTAGCTGGGCACTGCCATCGGCGATGAAGGCGGGACGCGGCACGGGAAAAAGCCTTCTGCGCCGACTTCTGTACCGCTATGTGCCACAGCACCTGGTCGACCGCCCAAAGATGGGGTTTACCGTGCCGCTTCGCTCGTGGTTGACGAGTGAGTTAAGAGAATGGGCAGAACATCTCCTTGATGAGCGTAAGTTAGCGGCAGATGGCATCCTTCAACCGCAAGTTATCCGCGCGCGCTGGTCCGATCACCTCGAAGGCAGAGGCGACTGGCATGCCCAGCTATGGGCTGTCCTCATGTTTCAGTCGTGGAAGGAGCGTTGGCTTCCTTGATGAGCGATACCGCTGCTGTTACCCGTGTTGACCTTCGCGTATCTCATTTAATGCGAAACGGACGGACACCCTGAAGAGGGCCCATCGTCTTTAGGAAGCGGGTAAGCGTCGCGGCGGCGGCCGCGCCATCGTTGGACTCCGTCGAGATCGCTATGAACTCACCGTAATGATCGCCACCAGCTAGAGCCGTGCGAACCTGAAGCAACTTAGCCTCAAAGGTACTAGCAGTAGCGCGATCGTCGACGACGTAGAAGTACCACACCAAGCGCCGTCTTTCGCGCCGAGTGATCCAGGCCATGTCAACGGATATTGCCATCCCATCAATTGCTACGGGTGCGGTCCAGGTCTCAACAACACGCCAAGTATCTAGATCGGCGATAGTTTTAAGGGACTTCGTTAATCCGCTGCCACGAGCGGGGAGCCGATACATCGCGACGAACTGTGTCACCAAAGCAGTGCCGTCACGATAGGTTTCAATTATCTCCCGATCAGCGGGGGCCTCGCCTTCAGGCCCTTCCATGCGCGGTCGCCAAGCCGCTGGTTCAATGGGCTCGCGGACCCACGCGCTGTCTTGTGGTGATGTCCGTCCAACGGCTGGAAGCTCGCTGGGGGTGCGCTCGACAATTGCCAAATAGGCGGGCCCGACAGCGGTCAGCAATAGGCCTACCGCCATTATCGCATATATCCGCGAACCCGAACGTGCAATCGGGACGGCCGACTGCACCGGCGTATAGTGGTGACGATCCGCGAACGGCATGCCAATTAAAGTGAGAGCGAGTATCACAAGGGTGAAAAAGATCCAACCATAGAGCACATGATCAGCCACTGCCGCACTCGCGGCCCCCTCGAATTCGGCAAAAACAAAAATCCCGAGTGCGCGGATACCATTTGCAAAAACGGGCACGATCGCCGAAAGACCGATAAAGGCGACCGCTCGCCATCGGCTCTTGAACATCACTATGGCGAAGAAGCAGCCGAACACGATTGATGCTATGAGGAATCGGAGTCCCGCGCATGCCTCGGCAATCTCGAAGTTTCCTGCTGGAATTTCAATAAGGACTCCATCGGCAAAAACCGGAATCTCGAACAGATGGAGTCCGGCGACGACAAAACTGGCTGTGATCTGCTGCAGTATAGGAAGGAGAAACGCGCCGAACGGCACGAGGAAGAACAGAAACAGCAGTGGCGCTAGCAGGGCGCGAAATGTCTGCCAACCGAGAACCGCAAGAAGCAGCGTTTCGAAAAGAGCAAGGACGAGCAACTGCTGTACTTCCAAAACGTCAAGCAGTGCCGCGGCGACCCATATTGCAGATAGCAGTGGCAGCAGCACGAGCGCCCCAGGCGCTGGATCTGGCCGCAGCGCAATCACGATATTGCGGCGGGTCCACAGTATTGCCAAAACCAGAGGTAGCACGAGAAAGCAATGATTGAAGGCCGCGTTGCGGGTCCAAACATGCAGTGCTCCCGCTACTTCGTCCCAAAACGCAACCGAAAACACCGTGCACACGATTGGGATAAAAATCAGCGATGGCAGCCACGCCTGCAGCGTGCCGATCTGCCGCCGGAGATTCCGCGCAGACGCGGTGTTAAAGGTCTTCATCCGCTAGCCTTACGGACCGGCAGAACCAGGCGCTGCAGTATTCGGAATCGGTGAAAGCCCCTGAAAGCTCTCGCCGTCGAGAAGCCGATCGAGGCTAGTCAGACTAGCCTCCCAGCCGAAGTCATCCAGAATCCGGCGACGTGCCCGCAATCCGATTGACGGCTCTCCACCGTCAAGGAGGCGCGTAACGGCATCGGCAAATTCCTCCGGCGTGGTCGCGGTGAACAGCTCGTCATCACCGCAAGCGTCGAGGCCTTCGCGGGCTTGAGGCGTGACCACCACCGCCGCGCCCATCGCCATCGCTTCAAGAACCTTGTTCTGGATTCCCCGTGCAATCTGCATAGGCGCCACGACGGCCCGCGCGTGGGCTAAATAGGGACGGATATCCGGCACTCGCCCGGTCACCCGTATATCTGGCCTCGCGAGTTTTTTCACGGCGGCGGTCGGGCTCGAGCCGACAATCCAGAGGCGAGGCCGGGCGGGGTGTGTGCGCAGGCGAGGCATCACCTGTTCGGCAAACCAGGTCATTGCGTCGATGTTCGGCCGATAGTTCATTGTCCCGGTGAAAACGATCGCGGGCCGCTCATCGAACGGGTTCGGCACCGCATTGGCCGGATCAAAGAAATTGTAGTCGACGCCGTTGCTAACATAGTGGATGCGGCGCGCCAGGTGAGGTGCGAGTCGTCGAAACAGCTCGGCCTCGGCGCGAGAGACGAATATCGCTGCGTCGGCCCTTTCGACAGCCTTCTGTTCAAGTGCCAGCAATGTGCGCCCCTCGCGTGCATAAATCAGATGGGCGACACCGCGTCTCGCCGCCGCGTATTGCCTCCATTTTTCGGAGTCGACATCGACCAGGTCAACGATTACCCGGGCGGCGTCGCCGTGCATCACATATTGGGTCATTGCAGAAGAAAAAACATAAATCTCACTGGGGCGATGCCGCGCAATGGTCTTGTCTATCTGTGCCTTAAGGTGAACATCATAAAAATAGCCTTCGGTTAGCGATGCACCAGTAAATAGGCCCCGTAAACTACGCAGCCTCGCAAGCCGCGGTTTTAATGGACGCCAGAACACGCTCGCGCACATTGCTCGCAATTTCTCCACATAACGAAAATCATCGGGCGCGTCGACGAAAAATCCCAAATGCACTCTATGCGTGGCCGTGAGATGGCAAAGCAAATTCCATGCTCGGATCTTCTCACCTTTATCCGGGGGGTAGGGAATGCGATGCGTCAGAAAGAGGATATCGCGCATCTTAGGCCAGGCCGCGAACAATCCACGGGCCAAGCCGAGTCGCTACCGACAGCGGCAGCCTCTTCCACGCCTTGATAAGCAATCGCAGCTTCGGGTTGAGCGGGTTCAACTCTGGTATCTGCTGACCGGAGGCAAGGCGAAACTGATATGTGAGAGGAGTCGGGTCGAAACCCCAGTTTCGCTTGAAATCGTACGCGCCAGTGCCGTGTTTGCTGCGCCCGAAATCGAACAAACGAAAGCCGCGCTCGCAGGCACGGCGCATGACCTCCCAATACATGAAATCGTTTGCCGCCAGCTGTCGGGCATCGCGGATGCCACCTCCGTAATAGGGCAGCACCTCGTCGCGAAAATAAAAGTTGAGCACAGATGCAACAGGGCGTCCCTCGTGCGTTACGGTAACGACGTCAGATTGCTTGGCGAAGGCGGCCCGCAATAGCTCGAAATATTTCCGGGAAAACACCGGTGTTCCAAGATTGTGAACGCTTTCGGCGTAGACACGATGTAGGCGATCGACATCTTCATCAAGTTGCGAGCTCAACCCATTTTGAATGCCTTTGCGCACCATGGCACGTTGTTTTCTGGGAATCGCTTTGAGGTTGCTGTCGACGGAGGGATCGATACTCTTGCGGAATGTGGCGTAAAGATCGGATCTGCTAGACCATTCAGCCCGACCCTCGGTCCAGGAGCGGAATTCAAGTAATGGAACGCGGAGTTCTTCCATTAGATGTATTGAAGCTTCTTCTAACGCAGTTTGACTTGCGCTGTCCATACCGATTGGACCGCCATAGACACAAAAGGCGTTTGAGATCAGGCTTGCGCCAAACAGTCTCGTCTTGACCAGAGTCATTGGCAGTATTCCGGTGAGTGTCCTATTGCGTTCTGCAATCAAATAGTAGGTACGATGCCCAAAGGCCGTCTCGATCACCCGTCTCCAACCAGAAAGATGAAAGAACGTCGCGCTCGGTGCTCTCTCGACGAATGAGTCCCAACGCGCTTCTTCGCCGGCCTCAAGGGTACGAACTGATACTAGCGAACGGGCTTCAGCCATGACGTTATTAAGGGAGGAGGGTCGGTTGCGTCATCGAGAAAGATCCGGTCCACCCGCGTCCAATTGAAATCGTGCAACAGCCGGCGAAGTCGGCCCTCAACCCGTTCAAGATTGAGGTAGTGGCGAAATTTTGAAAGCCAGGGAGCGTTGACCTGACGCGGTTGACCTGGGTCAATTTCCCAGGGATGGAGGTAAAAGACGCAGGGGCGAGCTGTCTCTCTCGAGGCCTTTCGCAGCGCCGCACGGGTTAAGCGGTAGGGAAGGAGCCGAAAATAGCCACCGCCAGCGGACGGCAGGTTTCGTCCGAGCAATCGAATTGTTGTAAGCGGAATTTCGATCAGGTTCGGTTGCGGTCTAAACGGGTGCCGCGGAGCGGTCGGGTCGCCATAAAGATCGTGCGTGATCGGATAGACGCTCGAACTGTAACGGAAGCCCTCTTCGGCCAAAATCGCGTGTGCCCAGCGCGTATGCCGTCCAATAGAAAAGGTCGGGGCGCGATACCCGAGCACAAGGACTCCGCCCAGGTCCTCGAGCAGCGCCTTGCTGCGGCGAACGTCAGCGCGGAATTCCTCGGGAGATTGCTGATCAGCACGATAGTGATCCGACCCGTGGCTCGCCAGTTCATGCCCTTCCAAGACGATACGCCGTACTAAGTCGGGATGGCGCTGCGCCACCCACCCTAATGTGAAAAACGTAGCGGTAGCCCCGCCCTCTGCGAGGATATCAAGCAGTCGGTTAGTATTCGCCGCGACGCGCCCTTGGAAGGTTTCCCAGTCACGACGGTTAATCACGCTCCCAAAAGCCTCGACATGAAAATAGTCTTCAACATCGATCGTTAATGCATTGAATAGGCCGGGTGTTAACAGGGCATCGGCAGGCTTATTTCCGGAGTGGCATGTCGAAAAAGCGGCAGTCGCACGCGCGTTCTGACTAGCTTTGTGGTGGCTCATGCCGTTCGATTTTTGCAAAGTACGTCGCCATCATTCCTATTATGCGCTTTATAACCCGATCATGAGCTGCACATGTTTGCTCTAGTTTGCCAAGGCGTTCACCACCCGCGTTCAGTGGGAAGGCACTTAGCTCCGAGGATGAAAATGCTCCTTCCGCCTCCGGCGGTGCTACGGATGACATCTCGCCGCTAAGCTCGACGGCGACCTGCTCGATATCGGCGGCTGATATTACATGACTATCTTGGAGGAAGCCAAACAGCAAAATGCGAGTGCACAACGTATTGATAAGTCGGGGAACACCACCGGTGTGCTGATAGATCACCGCGAAGCCCCCTTCATCAATTTGTGGATCGCTTTTCCAACCGGCACAGCGCAGGCGGTGTTCGATGTAAGCTCGAGTATCGCCCTCGCTCAAAGGTCCGAGATGGTAGGCGGCCGCAATGCGTTGTCGCAATTGATCGAGCGACCGGTTCCCCAGGACGACACGAAATTGGGGCTGCCCGAGCAGAAAGCTTTGTAGAGCGCTCGTCGTGCCGCTGACGATGTTGGATAGCATCCGCAATTCTTCGAGGGCCTCGAAAGAAAGGTTCTGTGCCTCGTCCACGATCAATAGAGCCCGTCGCCCAGCAGCCAATTGCGATAAGGCGAATTCCTCGATGCGGGTCAGCAAAGACGCCTTGGGCAACCCACCATGGTCAAACCCAAACCCCGATGCCACCATGCGCAGCAGATCGGCGGCATCGAGCTGAGTGGTGACAATCTTTGCGGTCACAAAGGATGTCGGATCGATCTGAGATAGGAGACGATCGACGAGCATGGTCTTTCCGGCGCCGACTTCGCCAGTGATGACAATAAATCCCTCTGCATGATGCAGCCCATAGATGAGGTGCGCCATTGCGCGCCGATGCTCGGCGCTCTCATAGAAAAAGCGCGGGTCGGGGGTCAGCTGAAAAGCCAACGCATCCAGTCCATAGAATTTCGCATACATTATATTTTCAGAGACTCCATTTCACACCAACCTCGAGCAAGTTCCGACGAAACGAACCGTTGGAAACCCCAACCGTCGCGGCGTTATTTGCATCAATGAGTTGGTAGTGAAGAATACACGTGAACGACTCGCTTAAGGTATAGGTGAGACTGAACTCGCCAGTTATGGTATTCCCATGGCTTGCTGCGTCGGTAGAATAGCCAAGCGTCGCGGTACTGGACAGCTTCGGTGTCAGCGAACGAGACCAGTTCAAATTCGCGCCGTTGGCAGTATCGTTGCCCGTTGACATGGGCGACGCGATAAACGACGGCGACAAAGCGCCCACGCCCACTCGGTGATCCGAGGTTAAAAATAGTCCAAACGTGTCTCGGTCGTAAGTGGCCTGCAAGCCAACGCTAAACAAGCGGTCACGGAAGATGCCATTTGTTAGGTAGGAAAACTCGGGATTGAACAGCGCAGAAGGCAGTCCACTGTACTGATCGACGATTTGGCCGTTCACATCTTGCTGAGAGGCATCAAGAGTTTCCAAAGCCCCCTCTTGCGAGGAGGTCAATTTGTTGGAAAGCGATGCGAGCAGAGTGATTGATGGTGTCAACTGGTAGCGGAGCAAACCGCTGCTCCCATAGATTCCATCTTGAAGCCCATATTGGACGATCACATAGTTACCAGGCGATCCTGTCACGCGGGCGCCGATAAGCCAAACCGGACCCTTGGTACTCGCCGTTGGTTGCAACGGGTAGCGTATTTGATCGTAGCCCACCCGGCCGAGCACAGCGAATGTGTTGTTTATTTGCCGGTCCAAATCGTCATAGGCGTGCAGTTGCGTTGATCGTGCTGGAGACTGAGTAGCCACTTGGACTGCGTCAAGCGTGAGCTTGGAAGTGACCCAATCGATGCGTTGGCCAGTCGCAAGGCTCAGGGTGGCCTCATTTTGGATGGTGTCGGAAAGAGCTGTCGGCGTAGTAGACGGGACGGCTCCAGGTGATCCAGCGAATAGCGACGACCCGTTCTTGAACATCGTCAAGCCAAAATTATACCTGAACTCGCCCTCGACAAGACCATCGAGCGACCCACGAACGATTGGCGAGAATGACGTTACCAGCGCTTGTGTTTGTTGCGACGGTGGTATGGAAGCCGGATTAGCAAAGCCGGTGCCACCACCACCCGCGAACTGTGTAAGCGCCCCCCGGGCATCGACGTAGACATGCTCGGGGATAATAGTTCCAAGCCCATAAGCCAGAAGCGTCTGGTTAAGGGCAGTCTCATCCGTCGCGCGCGCATATTTATAATAGTCAAGCGACGAACTAAGTTGACCTTGCAGCCGGACTGTATCAATTGAAATAGTCGATCCCAAGCTAAGCCTAGTAACGGAGTCAGACAATGTATTCCGCGCATACCGCGGATTATCGGTATAGCCTTGAAATAGCGTCGCAGTCGGCAAGTAGAGTATTGAAGGTGCTCGAATGTCTTGTGCTTGCACTGGGATCGCACCGGGGACCAGAGGTTGGAAACCGGCGGCATTGGGAGGAGCGGCAGGTAAGGCTAGCACCGGCGGCGCCCCTACAACCGGTGCCTGCGGCCCTGCGCCAAAGTTGTATCCCGGCATCAGCAAGGGGGCCGGAGCTGGTTCAGGTGGCGGCACAGTGGCTCCAGGAGAGAGCGGCGAGGTTGGAGGAGGGGGGGTGGGAGGAGAAGATAGGCCAGGAAATGTCTCCGGGGCCGCACCAAAGGGGGTGGTGGGTTGTGGTGTCGTGGTCGCAGCTGGGGCGGCTAGGCCAGGAAATGTCTCCGGGAGCGGACCGAAGGGGGAGGCTGGCTGCTGTGGAGTGGTCTCGGGTGGGGCGGTTTCAGCACCCGGTACAGGTTCGGTGGTAGGCGTGAGTGGGGCTAACGGCGATGGGCCGGTCGAACTATCATCCGATTGAGCCAAGACAGAAACCGGGTGTGCCAATAGCGCGAACAGCAAGCCCGCCCAGACACGGCCAAACTGACGTCTCGGTTTCGTCCCGTCGCTAGTGAAAATTGTCAATCCTCCCGGACTTGGCCGGGGGATTCTCGGGGCCGATAGTAGTACGAATAGGAGCCGAAGTGTTCACTGGATCGGGCTGGCGCCTTGTTGAGTACCAAACTAATATGGCGGCACCCGCTTATCATGTTGAGCGAGGATTCGATCTCCGCTCGCTGGGTGTGCCCCGCCTCGACCACGAAGAGCGCCTGACTAACGATGGGGGCGATAGCAGCGGGATCCGTGCTCGCCAGACACGGAGGCGTATCGATAACGATAACGTATCTAGGGTAGCGCTTGGCAATCTCTGCAAGGAGAGCAGCTGGTCCTTCGCCGGACAGCAGCTCTGGGACTTCTGGGCCGGGAGCCCCCGGGGGAAGAATGACCAGACTTGGGAGATCGGTCTGAATCAATACGTCGTCCAATTGGAGCTTTTTAGACAGCAGCCCCATTAATCCGGGTTCTGACGGAATGTTCAGGATCCTCGCGGTATCTGCTCGGACCGCATCGGCATCGATGAGTACGGTAACGAGGTTCTCCTCCGCCGCGAATGCCAGCGCGAGGTTTATTGAGATAAATGTCTTCCCTTCGCGCGGGCGGGAACTGGTAATCATGATGCTTCGGGACCGTCCGTCTTCCAAGCTTGCATACTCTGGCGACTGCCATAAAAACATGATCTGCCGCTTAATAATGCGGAACTCCTCGACGCTTCGCGCTGAGGTGGTCCATGGCATAATAATCCCCGATTGCGCCAAGTGACGGCGATCAAGGGTAACGGTCCGCGCCAACGAGCGAGGCGCCGACGGAGTGGAAGACGCAACTATTGGTTCCGGCGCCTCGGCATAAGGCGGACCGGGCTTTTGGTTGCCGCTGCGCAGCAGCTCAGCCGCGCGTTCGATCAAGCTGGCTCGATCGTCCATCAGGCAATGCCGAGGCCGAAAGTGTTGATGCTGATCGACAGCAAGACGCCGTAGAGCGTTAAAAGCACCCCTGCGGTCGCGCATACTGCAGCAATCTGGATGTGGTTGTGACGCCGTCTGCCGGGGAACGCCAGGGGGGACACGCTTCCGAGGACCGGGAACCCGAGATCGCGCAGAGCGGTAACCGTGGAGAACGATCGGTCAAATTGTAGGAGAACGAGCGGAGCCGCTATTGCTGCACTGATTGCAATCAAGAGTACAATGGACAGTAGGAGCGGCTGGTTCGGTGCCACTGGAACGACCGGTACTTGGGGTGGATCGATGATCCGGAATTGAATCTTATCTGCGGTGTTGTCTGCTGCCTCAGCGGTCAGCGTCTGTTCGCGGCGTTGCAGAAACTCATCGTATTGCCGTTTTTTGACCTCATAATCACGATCCAAATCCTGCGCCTGAGCCTGCACTCCCGGCGTGGCCTGCGCTTTCTCCTCTAACGCTGCCTGTTCCTCCTGGGCCTGCTTAAGCCGACGTTCAAGGGAAGCTAATTCGGTCTCTGCCTCGACAAGTCGGATCTTTACCTGTTCGTATAAGGGGTTGGCGATCTGAGTTTTCCGGCCGCCACTGTCCGCTCCATCGGTTGGCGTGGAGGCTTCCCTGGCAACACGGGCCTCAAGCTCCGTGATCTGCTGCTTCAGAGCAATGACATCCGGATGCTGCTCCGTAAATCGCAATCGCAACTCTGCAAGTTTCGCGCGGGCTTCCTCGAGCTGGGCGCGGGCGCCTACCGCTCTCCCTAATATCAGCGGGCCAGCAGCATCCACTGTGAGAAACTTGGGGACCGTCTCAAGCTCTCGCTTCAGCGAATCCCGCTTGGAACGCGTATCCGCGACGTCGAGCGTCAGCTTTGTTACGGCGGCTCGCCCAGCCTCAACATGCGAAACCGCGCCGTCTAAGCCAGGGAGAAGATCCATATATTTTTGGTGGAAATCAGCGCGCCGCCGTTCTGCCGCGCGCAATTGGGTCTCATATGCCTGAATTTGCTGATCGAGAAAGCGCTTCGCATTTTCCATTTCCTTACGATCACCACCCGCCGAGTTTTCGGAAAAAACGGTGAGTAGCGCTTGCACCACATTCTTGGCGGCTTTCGGATTTTCGTTGCGGTAGGTAATCGTGATTAGGTTTGCCGTCTGAAGCTTAAGTTCAACTCCTCTGGCCAAGCTTTGGATCAAATCTTCCTTATCACTCGGGGCTGGGCCGGAGGTAAGATCTAAATCGCTGAGATGAATTACCTGCTCTAAATTCGGCCGACTCAAGAGCGTTCGCTGCAAATATTCGACATGACGCACCGGATTATCGTCCACCGCCACTCCATGCAACAATGGCGTGAGGAGCTGGTCTGCGTTGACGTACACACGCGCTGAAGACTCATATTTGGGGGCGATCAAGCTGATCACCGGCCAACCTGCCGCACATATGAGCCATGCCAACGCGACCGACAACCATCTGTATCGCCAAAGTTGCCTGGCGAACGACGCTGCCTGCTCGTACAGAATTCCCTTCATCTGATCCCACCAACCATTAAAACCCGTTGCCTCGAGCGTATGTGCGAGCGCGAGCTAAAGGGACGCGCACCCCGTCTATCTCTCCCGTCTATCTCTTTAGAAATACCTTTGCGGGATGATCAATATGTCGCCCGGCGCCAGGGCGACATTATCCATGATTTCACCGCCCTTAATAAGACTATTAAGATGCACAGGATAAGATTCTTGGATGCCATTTACTGCACGTATGAGGATGGCACGATCTCCGGCAGCATACTTCGTCAGGCCGCCGACCTCAATCATTGCATCGAGCACCGTCATGTTTGCCCTGTATGGGAGGGCTCGGGGTGTGACTGCCTCGCCGATGATGCGAACCTGCTGGGCAAAAGGTCCGATGAAACTCTTCGGGATAACCGTCACGATCGGGTTTGTAAGATATTTCGACAGTCGGTCTTCAATTTCGCGAGCCAACATCGTCGGCGTCCGCCCGGCCGCAACTAGGTCCTCAATTAGAGGAGTCGAAATCCTGCCATCGGGACGAACCGGAACAACAAGGGACAGTTCAGGATTTCGCCAGACGAAAATGTCCAGCGAGTCACCCGGACCAATCATGTATTCTGCTGACGGTAGAGTCGACGCTGGGGGCGCCGGAGGTAACAAAACCTCGGACTCGCAGCCCGCCAGAACCGATGCAAAGATTGCCCAGCCGATTCGAACACCCGTATGTCGCACCCCCCGAACCCCCAATCACCCTGACTGATCCACCGAAACAATCAAAATTTTTCATCTAAATTTTAAAGCCATCGACAGCAAAAATCAACCCATGAGCCAACTGAGCAAATTGAAACTTGCCGGTTTAGTCGAAGCGTTGCGCGGGACCATGGGACGTCATTGATCTCTGCTTTTAGGCTCGCTTCTTTATAGTCTTGGATGGGAATTCTCCTCGAACGCCATTGCCATGGACGTCGAAGAGATAGAAAATCACGCGCGCCACCGTTAGTGATGGTGCCCCGCTGAAGCCTAATGCTGTCAGCGCTGTGGGGGGGAGGTATGGGACGCTCGACTCTTTGCGCCATCGTGATGGCGTTTCTTCTGAGCGGCTGTGGATGGTCAACGCCCGACGCGAAGCCGGCTCGCATGTTATCCGAGGAGCAGATTATCCAGCTACGCGCCGAGGTGAAGGACATCGGCGATCGCTGCAGGTCCGGCCGTCTCTCCAATCGCCCCGCGGGATTCGTCGCTTCCGTGCAATGTTCGAATCCCGGCATCCTTGCCGCCTATCAAAAGGTGGAGTTTCCCTATATGGGGCTCCTAAATCTAGCTTTGGCGAAACGTTTGCAGCTTGCCGAGCGAGCGGACGAGAAGAAAATTTCCGAGGGCGATATGCTGGTCGAGTTTTTCTCCGACGTGAGCGGGCTGCCAGTGATGCCGGCGCCCTGATCAGGGCGTTGCTGCTGTAGGCCTTCTATTCGGCCGCTCAAACCGAGACGAGCTCGGAGCTTTCGTAGGGAGCGCTCGTCTTACTCGCGCCAGCGGCGCGGAGAAACTGGCTCACCTCCCGGAAGATAGGGCTTCCGAAGCGCAAGAAATATACTGGGTGTAATCATGCCTATAGACCAGCCGATCTGCCCAACTATCGGTATCAGTGTTCGTAGGACGCAGACCTTCACCGCCGCCATGCCAGCTGCACGGCGCGCCGAGATGTAAGCATGCCCCCGATCCTCGAGCGTAAGGTCGCGATATCCTGAAAAAATTCGTCGAATCCTCCACGGCCAAACCCCACGCTGAAGCGCGCGATCTCCGACTGCTTTGTCGATGAAACGTGGTAAATAATTGACGAAATAACGACGGGAGTGCACCTCGCGCGGGGCCAGACGACTGCTGGTACCCATGACAAAGACTGTCCCTCCTTCTTTCAAGACGCGGCCGAGCTCTTTCGCGATGGTCTCAAGCTGGTCTGGAGCTAAATACTCAACCACGCTGTTGCATGACACGATATCGAAGGTAGCGTCATCAAAGGGAAGGGATGTGGTACCGCCGTGAAGAACCGAAAACGCAATGTCGTGGGCGCCGTAACGCCGAGCATTTGCTTGAGCCAACGCCGTAGCTACCGGGTCGATATCGGCAGCTGTTACCACAGCGCCAAGATGGGCAAATACGATTGCCGTGCCACCAAGATTACAGCCGAACTCAAGAACCCGCATATCGCGTAGATCAGGGAAATAGCTCTGTATAAAATACCGACTGTGCACCCATTCGTAATCAACGTAACCACCCGAAAATATATGGTCAGGGTCATATTTTGCCGATGCCTTAGCGATTTCGCGAAAGTGGCGATCAGCTTCACCATCTACTATTGTTGGTTTTGTCATGCGGGTGGCTGTGTGTGGTTCAAGTGGGCCCCAGAAGCTACGCGTTGGGCTGCCAGCTTCGTGTTGCAGAATGCAAGCGATACCTCAACCTGAAGCCTGTTCCTGCCGAGCTCGGACCGGTTGTTAGAGATGACCATGCTTGCGCTGAAGCTCGGCGAATTGCCTCCGTAAATCGCGTGCTTCGCGACGTTCATGCCTCCATCCGAAGATCACGCCCAAAAATAGACCGCTCGCGATTAGAATTAGAGCTCCATATGTCAATGTCAGCGATAGTCCGTGAGAGCCATTAGTCTCCCTCGGATGGGAATTGACATAACGGTAAACCCACGCGGCAATGCCCATCACCAGAACGAGCAAAGTCAACGATACAACCACAGCTAGCCAAAAGGCGAATGCGCGAAATAGCGTGCCCTTAGCCCATCTCATTCGCTCTAGGTCCCCTCGCGTGTCGTTTGCTAAGATCTGAGGCACTGTGCCGGGTCCAAATTGGCTATTCGCCATCCGCCAATCGGCAGTCGACGTAGCGCCCAGCCTCCTTCGGATCCCTCGACCTCGCAGCGATCTGCCGACAACGGCGGTTCAAGCCTCAACATCTACGATAGTGGGCTATTGCATTCCCGGATTTCGGCGCTGCAGGCGCCTGGCTTCCGGCGTCTTCCGCCCGCGGCGGGTCATGGGCAGTCCGTTGCTGTCAAGTCGCCCTCGTCGCGGGAGGGCCGAGCCTACCCCCTAAATGTTTGGCAAGAGCGACCACTCGCGGCGAACGTAGGATGCTCCAATGCGTCCCTTCAACATAAATTATCTCCACTGACTCAGCAATCTTCTTCCAGCTAGCTTCCGATTGTTGCAAGTGCAATAAAGGTTGTGTTCTCGCAACGTAGAGAACAACGTGCCCCTGATATTTGCCCGCGGTGTAAACACGGGCAGTATCAAAGAATGCTCTCGTAAATATGATCTCTCCATTTGACCAACCGGTGGTGTCCATGAAACCGTCAATTGCATGGCCATGTGCCAAGTTATCACTCAGCGGGACGAAGCGCATTGCCGCGCGGCGGGTTTTTCGCCAAACCAATTTAGCCAATTTTTGAAAATCATGTCCTGCGATAAGATCATTTTTGATCCACCTTGGTAAATTACAAATAAATCTCCAAAGATAAATCAAAACTCTTCGCAGAATATTTTCATGTGTATTCCCAGGGCCGCCATCGATGGCGACCAGTAATTGAACATCTCGTCCGCTATAACGTAATTTATTCGCTATCTCAAGTGCTATTACCGCCCCCGCAGACCAGCCTCCTAAAAAAAATGGGCCTTCTGGTTGAAACGACATCAATGCCTCAACGTAGTATTGGGCCATTAATTCGATGGAAGCAGCAAACGATGCGGTGAGTTTCTCCCGAGGAACTTGGATACCATAAAATTGACAATAAGGCTCAAGGGCTTGCGCCAGATCTAGAAAGGACGTTACATCACCTCCGACGGAGTGAACACAATAGAATGGCGCACCATCTCCGCTCTCGTTGAGAGGAACAATGGGACCGGCTCCGGGCAGAACCAAGCGCCATATCGGTGAAGCGGAGTTTGCTGACATCAATTCTCAAAGCATACAGGTTGAGGCGTCAAGAATCGCTCAAAAACGGATCACGCGCAAGAATCTGGGGAATATATCGGAGTTCACAGACCCGAAGGGGTACAGTATTGGTATTCCTAAACCCAATTAGCTCCCAATTTGGGTGCGGCGGTTTTGACCGCACGGATCAGAGCGTCAGTCCCGTCGACTGCCCATAATGGTATCTTTCCGACAGAATTATGAGGCAGCCAGAGCAAATACCTCAAGATCGGATGCCTCTGATTGGGTAAGTTTACGTCGAGGGACATTTTGAAAATTGGCGGGCATGAGATCTAAGCCTCTAAAATCTGGCTCAGAAAGCGTGGTAGGGACGCCAGCTCTGGGTCGTCAGCTGCGCACACGGCCTCTTGAGCTGACGGTAGTTGTTCCGACGTTCAACGAATCGACAAATGTTGAGCTTCTTCTGGGAAGCCTCTATGTGGCATTGGAGGGAACCGAGTGGGAGGTCATTTTTGTCGATGACGATTCGCCGGACGACACAGCCGCTGTAGTGCGCAGGTTGGCTCAGCGAGATACTCGGGTTCGCTGCATTCAACGCATTGGAAGACGGGGGCTAGGAAGTGCTGTTATTGAGGGAATGTTGGCAAGCAGCGCACAATACATGGCAGTGATCGACGGCGACATGCAACACGACGAGAGGCTCTTGCCGCTGATGCTCGCTACCTTAAGAGACGAAAACCTTGACGTCGTCATTGGTAGCCGTCACGTGGCCGGTGGAGGCCTTGGTAATTGGGATATCAGACGAGCGACGTTCAGCAAGATCGCCACAAAGCTCGCGCGATCGGTAGTCCCCGCTGATCTCGCAGATCCCATGAGTGGATTTTTTATCCTGTCGCGTCCAGCTTTTGAACGGACTGTACGGCAGCTTTCGGGGCAGGGTTTTAAGATACTGGTCGATCTTTTTGCCTCAACGCCCATCCCCTATCGCTTCAAGGAAGTACCCTATACTTTCCGAACTCGATTGCACGGTGAAAGTAAACTGGACGGCCTTATCGTTTGGCAATATGTCATGTTGCTTTTAGATAAGTGGATCGGCCGCGTTGTGCCGGTTCGATTTGTGGTGTTTTGTGCGGTTGGCGGCTCAGGAGTAATTTCCCATCTCCTTGTCCTTTCTTTGACATTGAAGCTCTTTTCCTCGTTTCCCATAGCGCAATTTTTTGCGACGGGAGTTGCGATGACCGGTAACTTCGTTTTGAACAATATTTTGACCTACCGCGACAAACAATTAGTCGGCAAACGATTTCTGTCAGGACTCCTGAGATTTTACGCAATTTGCAGCGTGGGGATTCTTGCTAATGTTGGGATTGCTTCGGTAGCCTTTGCACAAAATTATACTTGGTGGATCTCCGGGTTAGCTGGCGCCACGATCAGTGTTGTCTGGAACTATAGTGTTTCCTCGATATTCACCTGGAATGACGAGTAACTGGGCGAGCTAAAGTGATTCCTGACGATACGTCAGCAAAACTGTGCAAAGAACGATGAATTATCACACCCAATGTCTTGATAATATTTTATTTGGTGGCGTGAAGTTGCGGGAATTTGCTTCAGAAGCAACGAGGGGGTTCGATTATATCCTTCTATCTGTAGAGTCGCCTAACTTGCGGGCGATGGGGAGGGTCTCAACAGCCGCACGAACTGGCGCGAGGTCAGGCGATGATAATTGATGCTCGATCCTTGCCCGGTGGAACAAAGATTGACACCGAGGTGTGCATCGTCGGTGCGGGTGCAGCGGGGATCACTCTGGCACGTGAATTTACCAGCGCCCGTTTTCGGGTCGTCCTTCTCGAAAGCGGGGGATTGGAGTTCGAGGCGGAGACGCAAGATCTGTACGAGGGGCGCCTGCTTGACACCACGCTTGCTGCACTGACTGCCTCAAGACTTCGCTTTTTCGGGGGGACGACTAACCATTGGGGAGGCTGGTGCTTGCCCTACGAGGCGGTGGATTTTGAGGTGCGCCAGGGACTCCCTCATCGCGGCTGGCCATTTGACAAGGCGTATCTCGATCTCTGGTACCGGCGCGCCCAGGAGGTCTGCCAAATTGGGCCTTATGAATATGGACCGGTGAGTTGGGGCATTTGGCCCGAGCAGATCGTACCGCCGTTCCGAGGGCCGAATTTCGTTTGCAAGGTTCTTCAGCAGAGCCCGACACGCTTTGGCTCGGCCTACGAAGCGGACCTCAGGCAGGCGGGAAATGTCGCGGTCTATCTGCACGCAAATGCCCTGACTTTCGTGACGGACGAGATGGACAAGCAAGTCAATAAGTTGTCCGTAGGGTCGCTTTCGGGCAACCGCTTCAGCATCAGCGCCCGGGTTTATGTGATTGCTGCTGGTGGGATCGAGAATGCCCGCCTTCTACTTACATCCGGCAAGCCGAACGGTCCAGGACTTGGCAATCAGCACGACTGTGTGGGGCGTTTTTTCATGGTTAATCTCAACTACTCTGGTGGACAAATTATACCTTCCGATCCGTACGTAAATTTAGACTTTTTCTCAGGCCGAGCGGGATCGGTCTACACCGGATTCGGCGCTAGGCAAGGATTTGTCTCCTTTATCGGCTTGTCGGCTGAAACTATGCGTGATCTGCAATTGCCGGGTGCCAAAATCCTATGGCAATACAAATTCAAGCCCGTTGCCGATGCGGTCAGTGCGGCAAGGCGATTTGCAGCTGGAGAAAGCTCCAGCGAAGGCACATTAGCAGATCTTGCCAAGATCATCGGCAACCTAGATGGCATTTCGGAGCTTGCCGTTCGGAAGGCTCTCTTCCACCAAGGACTGCCGGTCGAAGCGCTCACGCTGGATTGCTCCTCGGAGCAACTGCCCAATTGGGAAAGCCGCATTTTTTTGGATATCGAGCGCGATGCCCTGGATATCCCAAAAATCGTGGTGGATTGGCGGTTGACGCCGGACGACAAGAAGAAGGCCGCGGCAACGCTTCGTCTTCTCGGCAGGGAGATTGGTCGAGCTGGCTTCGGACGTTTGCGCTCCTCGCTGGATGGCGAGGACGCGCGTTGGCCAGAGGATCTTTATGGTGATGAGCACCATATGGGCACGACCCGCATGCATGTTGATCCCCGACTGGGTGTCGTGGATGCGGATTGCCGCGTGCATGGGATGACAAATCTCTATGTCGCTGGCAGCTCCGTCTTCCCGACAAGTGGTGCGAGCAACCCGACATTGACGATCGTCGCCTTAGCACTGCGTTTGGCCGATCACATCAAGGAGCGCCTGATGTGAAGACGGATTTTCTTTCGCGACGGACGCTGTTTGCGACGATTGCGGCGTCGTGGGTGAGTTGGATCGCTGGTAACCCGGCGCCGTCGCTTCCGGAGCCTAGTCCGGTCTCATCTGTCTTCCTCCGTGAACTGCTTACCGAGCTATTTTCGGATCTGAGATGTGCAGCGGCTATCGGCAGAGTGTGTCTCCGCGCCTCGCCGCCGCAACAGTCCTCATTGGAGGATCTCGCGTCTTCGATCTTGGCCGGTGTGCCAATCGAGCCCAAACGTTCGGGATCTCTACCCCAGATCAGGTACTCGATCCGAGAACGCATTCGTAGCAATTTTACCGAGGGTGATACCTTATCGATTGATGGCTGGATCCTTTCTGTCACCGAAACGCGACTCTATGTACTTGCGGCACGTCTCTTAGACGGTGTCGAGGAACCAGATCGTCCGGCGACTTCTGGATAGTGCGCAAGATACTCTTCAGTCCGATTTATCCTCGGGCATTGGGTAATTCCGCCTCCGAGGCGGGAGGTCAGGGGCAAGATCGCGTACCCACGATGATAATCGTCCTGCCAGGACGAGGTTTGCGGAGACAAGAGCCTCTGCAACTCCGTAATTTTCTCTGCCTTTTATCGCCGCTAAGGCTGATCTCCGCGCTGCGGCTCAGTCACAATGAGGACGCACGCGCAACCACAGCCGCCGGCCATCGTGCTCGGGACTGGCCAGGTATCCAATCATCATTTGGCGCTGCAACGCTGGCGCGCCTCGCCCGGCTTTTCCGGCTCACGCTGAAGTTTCCACTGCGCCACAAGCCAGACGCCTCCTCGGCAAGCAGCGGCCGGATCTTACGCTGTACGGGGCCGACGCCTGATAACCCGCGGCCCTACAGGTGTGCATTAATCTGGTGCCCAACGTTAGCTCGGATCCGGCTCGCCTTGTGGAGTTGACTGTGGAATTCAATCACATGGACGAAGTCGTTGATCGCATAAAACATGAACGCAATCGCGTAAAAGATCAAGGCGGAGCCAAGATAGGGTAGCCACACGAGGACGATGAAAAGCGCCGCTAGCCGACGCAGAAAGATCCGCAAGTGCCACATAGCCATGTCCTCCCGCGTGAGTAGCGCCATGGAGCGAGACCGGGCAAACCTCAGATCACCAGCTTTTCAGATTGTTGGTGTCGTCGACGGTATCTCGCTTTCTCCCACATTGCGAGATCCTCGCAATCCACAACGGCGCCATCCGACGTAGCGAAGACCGAGTAATCCAAGTGCGTCCCTCCAGGTGACACTTCGGGCGCGGGCGGATTAGTCGAGGAAAAACGGATACTCTGACCGCGGGTGGATACAACTCATCTCGCCGCGCAGCACATTAACGAGCTGCGGGAGGTTCTCCATCCGAGTGTAACGGAGAAACGACCCTACTCGTGTTATAGGGCGATCCACCCCCGCTCGCCGAACGGCACCAGGCCGAAGCTCATCTCGTTGCAGTGTGCCCCGAAACTTGAACGCGATGAACGGCCGCCCCCCCCGCGCCAAGGCGCTGTTGCCGGGAGATTATCGGCCCGGGACTATCACATTTGATCGCCAGGGCCACGAGTGCCATCAACGGTAACGCAAAGACGATAAGCGCAACGGCAACCACAACCTCCCCCAGACGCTCTGTGGGGCGTCTTGGATAAGATGCCCCTGTTGGGTGTGCTTGAGCCATGACGCCGGTATCCCCAGATCATTTGCTTTAACGATGATGTGGCGCGGACGTTGCCTTTGGAGTGTGACCGACGTCACACTCCGGGAGATTATTAATGAGGCGTTCCGGAACGCCGCCCATCATAACTCTGGCGACGACCTAAGCGTCCGGCCGTAAGGTATCGGAAACGCACGCAAGCGTTGGGCGTCCAAAAATAAAGGAGAATACATCCTTGATAAGGGTCTTGCGGTGAGGTTTCCCAAGATTCCGCCTTTCGCGTGCTTGTCGCGGCGCCTTTGTTGATGGCCCATTATTTATTAGCCGTAAATCACGCAAAATCTCTAATAGATTTGTGGTTAACGGATTCATTTTACGAAGATTCGAACACCCTCTGCCCGATCGATACTCATCACGGGCATTCGCGAGTCGGTTCGAGGGACCGCCCGTTGTTTAAATACAATTTGTATCAACTACTTAGAGATGTGCATAACCCTGTCGATCGGAGCGGCTAAAAAAAATTGCGTGGGAACCAACCTGCCTGGTGTATGTTGTCAATGCGACAATAGCTCGCAGCGAGGCTGGGATGGCGCTGGATCAGCTGGAGAAGAGGGTCGAGAACCGCCGTTGGACCGGAACCTCGGAAGAGCCGGTATCCCGAGGCGTCTCCATCGTAGTTATCGCCGCGTGCTCGTTGATTGGCTGGGGCCTACTAATCTCAATCGGCGCAAGCTTGCTGAGGTTTGCCGGATATCGGTAAGACAGCCACGGCCGGTGTGGCCTGCCGTGTGCAGGGAAGGCTGTTGAAAGCTGCTACGTAGCTGAAACTCACCGAACCTGTCGTGCCTTGTACGGATAACGATGTCGCGGCTGCGCCGGGCCTAATGGACAGGCGCATGTTCGATCCCCTGCCGCACCATGCCTTCGAAACCTCTTTACGCCCGCCGTCTGTGGCCCGTCCGGTCTCTACGGGAATGGAGGTTCAGCGCGAGGCTATCGGAGTACGAGGATCGGCTCCTCTTCAGCGGCACCACAGATTAGCTGGCGTAGAATGCTAATGCGCGTAATATTCGACGGCGCAGAGGCTAATCCCGAGGCCCGCCGTGGCAGCCCTAATCATCGTTCTGCTCGTTTGGGTGGGTATTACGCTTCCGCTCGCCGTCGGGATTGGAAAGTTTTTCAAATATTTCGAGGAGACAGGCGCCGGCGAGGCACCGACCGTCGTAGCGATCCCACAGAATGACCTTAGTCACCGGATTTCAGGCCAAGCCCGCCTTCGCCATTTGACAGTGAAGGTCGCGCCGTCATCGGCGACGACCACATCCTAGCATCTCCCACGTGGCTTTGCCCGAGCCGAATCCGGCGCACGCCTCTAATCGCGCCAGGCTCGTTCCTTGTTGGCGCGCATGGCCGCGGTAGTCACGTACCAACCCGGCTGGCAACGACCGTCTCTCTCCAAAACCGTCTATCGCGCAAAATCCCTGCTGCAGAAGCGCCTCTGCGAGGTTTGTCGACCTCATTATCGTCAACCGCCAACCGCCATCCTTTTCTCTCCCCGACCGATCCCCGGAGCAGCGACGATCGCCAGTATGGGAAAGCAGGGGGTCAACTCACCCAGTGATCACCTATCGACATCGCGCATTAAGTATGAATTTTATTGGAGAATCGGACAACACTGACATAAATGACTTCGAAGTTAGTCTGCCTCAGCTTCCCCCTAAGCCGGAAGGTGCTGTGTATGGTTATCGAGGTGTTGATAGATCAACCAGAGCGGCGTCGCTGGTGGTTGCTCGTTAAGGCGCTGGACTGCTTCCCGCTCGACCGCGCACTGGATCTTGCTCGGGCCGCTGACGAGTTTGTTTTGAGCCCCATATCGATCCATCCCGGTTTAGGAGCGTCCCCGCCGATCCCACATGTCTCGATCGCAGAGCAGATAGAATCGCCAGGTCCCGACGGAGCCGCGGCCAGTCGTCCTCCTACCGCAGATGCGCAAAAACACAACCGGCTGCCAATATCGCCTGAACGGCGAAGTGAGCTTCTCGATCGGCTGGCGCGAGGATGTAGGAACACCGATGTGGCCTCTGAATTCGAGCTCACTCCGAGACAAGTCCAGGGAATACGGATGGGCGCCGCACGAGAAATCGCCGCCCGGCGCCTCCATCGGGAATCAACGCCACCGCCCGATCAGGTATCGGCTTCATTGGATGAGGTCGTCCGGTATTTACGCCAGCGCGATGACGTGGTTGTGGCAAATGGCAATGGCGAATTCACCGTAAATGGCAGGTTCCATCTCGGCGTAGGCGAACTAGTAGCTCGGGCAAATCGTATGCGCGAGAGACAGAATAAGCCGCTTTTAAACGTGAACGGAGTGTGCCTTCCGGCACAGCCAGGAGAAGCCGCGTAACCGAATGCGGGTTGTTGCACCTGAGTTCCGTTGCTTGCCCGGGATATAGACGAGTCGAGGCGCGCTAAGCCCGAAACGGTCGGTCCGCCGAACGCGCCGTTTGCTGCCGATCTCGGAGAGCAACCTCGCGGGACGCAACTCTTGACGCCGTGCCCCTGCCGAGCGAGAGCCCCGCGCTCTTTTGCTCGTAGGGAGTCGGCCTGATGAATGTTGCGTTTGGCGGTCCCGTCGGCTCTTTTGGCTGAAATAAGCCGGCGCGCTTTGGTCGCCCCGCCCCAATACTACGTTGGCTACCCAAGACTTAGCGCTGCGCTTGCCCTACCCGCAAGCGGCTCGCCGCTGCTGCGTCCGATGCTGTGATAAACGAGGCCGGCCTCGGCCATCTCTTGCGGCTGATAGATGTTGCGCAGATCGATCACGACCGGGGCGCGCAGCAATTCCTTGACGCGGGTCAGGTCGAGCGCGCGGAACTCGTTCCATTCGGTGAGGAACACCAGCGCGTCGGCGCCCTCGATCGCCTGGTAGGCGTCGCCACAATAATCGAGGCCCGGCATCACCTTCTTCGCTTCGTCCATGCCTTCGGGGTCGAAGGCGCGGATCGTCGCGCCGGCTTCGACGAGCGGCGGCAGGATCGACAGGCTCGGGCTTTCACGCATGTCGTCGGTATTCGGCTTGAAGGTCAGGCCGAGCACCGCGATCGTCTTGCCGGCGACATCGCCGCCGCATGCCGCGGCGATACGTTCCGCCATAGCGCGTTTGCGATTGTCGTTGATATCGAGCACCTGCTCGACCAACGACAAGGGCTGGCCGGCTTCGGCTGCGGTGCGGACCAGCGCGGCGCAATCCTTCGGGAAGCACGAGCCGCCGAACCCCGGGCCGGCATGCAGGAACTTGCGGCCAATGCGGCCGTCGAGCCCGATGCCGTGTGCGACGTCCTGGACGTCGGCGCCGACCGCCTCGCAAAGATCGGCGATCTGGTTGATGAAGGTGACTTTAGTCGCGAGGAAAGCGTTTGCAGCGTATTTGATCAGCTCGGCAGTCTCGATCGTCGTGAACACGACCGGCGTTTCGAGCAGGTAGAGAGGTCGGTAGAGCGCGCGCAGCACCGTGCGGGCGTACTCGCTCTCGGTGCCGATCACGACCCGGTCGGGTCGCATGAAATCCTGGATCGCCGACCCTTCGCGCAGAAATTCGGGGTTCGAGGCGACATCGAAGGCACTCTTCGGCAGCCGCCGCTGCAAAATCCGCTCGACCCGCCTTCCGGTGCCGACCGGTACGGTCGATTTGGTCACGATGACGGTGCGACTGTCGGGGAGCTCGGCCAGGGTTTCGGCGATCTCGGCAGCAGCGGCGAAGACATAGCTTAGATCGGCATGGCCGTCGCCGCGGCGCGATGGGGTGCCGACCGCGATGAACACCGCCTCGGCGCCATCGAGCGCCACCTTTAGGTCGGTGGTGAAGGTTAGCCGGCCGGCCGCTTTGTTGGTCGCGACGAGCTGCTCCAGTCCGGGCTCGAAGATTGGCATCTCGCCACGTTGCAGACGCACGATCTTGTCGGCGTCCTTGTCGACGCAGGTGACCGACACGCCGAATTCCGAGAAGCAGGCCCCGGAAACGAGCCCGACATAGCCGGTACCGATCATCGCTATGCGCATCGGCGGGGGTCCCCGAAAAGATCAATCGATTTCGGCACCAACTGTCGCGAGGGCTGCGCGAGGCTGTGCTCTATTGGAACGGGTAGCCGCCGACGCCAGGCCCCGAAGAAAATAGTTGTCGCGGCCATGGCCAGGCATCGCGAGACTGAGACGCGGAGCTCGTCAGCCCTGAAGGGCCTGCCGAGTGCCGCGGTGGCGGCGAACTCCTGAGCCCGCTCGAGGAGCTCATCTTGCTCGAAGACATGGCGTCTTCCGAGATCACGAGGGTGACAGCTCACAGACACCGCCGTGTCGGTAGCGCGCCCCGCCGGCGCTTCCATTATCGGCCAACGAGACCGCATAAGTGGGTCAGGCACGCCGGATCATCTGCCAGATCATCAGGTCCGGATCGATGGCAAGTACAGCAGATCATGCGTTCTCAACCGAGTAGTCGCCGAATTCGGGGCTTCAGTAAAATTTGGGGTTAACACGGCGGGAGATCACGTCGCAGATCTTACCCCTTCGGCAACTCCGATCTTCTCCTTACCGTGTAACAGGTTATCAAAGTAGGCCACGGTCCGCTGCAATCCCGGCCGCAACTGGGTGCGCGGCTGCCAGTCGAGCAGCGCACTCGCCTGGCTGATATCAGGGCAGCGCTGGATTGGGTCGTCGACCGGTAACGGGCGATGCACGATCCGCGAGCGCGAACCGGTCAGGTCGATGACCAACTCGGCGAGCTCGACGACCGAAGTCTCGACCGGGTTGCCGAGGTTCATCGGCCCGGTGATGTCGTCGGGCGCGTCCATCATGCGCAAAAAACCTTCGATCAAATCGTCGACATAGCAGAAGGCGCGCGTCTGGCTGCCGTCGCCATAGAGCGTGATCGGCTCGCCCTTGAGGGCCTGGACGATGAAGTTGGAGACGACACGACCGTCATTCGGGTGCATCCGCGGGCCGTAGGTGTTGAAGATGCGCACGACGCGGATGCGCAGATTGTGCTGGTGGTAGTAGTCGAAGAACAGCGTCTCGGCGCAGCGCTTGCCTTCGTCGTAGCAGGCGCGCGGGCCGATCGGGTTGACGTTGCCGCGATAGGATTCCGGCTGCGGGTGCACCAGCGGATCGCCATAGACCTCGGACGTCGAGGCCTGCAGGATCTTCGCCTTCAGCCGCTTGGCGAGACCCAGCATGTTGATGGCACCCAGCACGCTGGTCTTTGTGGTCTGCACCGGATCGCATTGGTAATAGATCGGAGAGGCGGGGCAGGCGAGGTTGTAGATCTCGTCGACCTCGACAGACAGCGGATGGGTCACGTCGTGGCGCATCGCCTCGAAATGTGGGTTATCGATCAGCTGCGCCAGATTGTCTTTGCGGCCGGTGAAGTAGTTATCGACACACAGGACATCGTGGCCTTCGGCGATCAGTCGTTCACACAGATGCGATCCGAGAAACCCGGCGCCGCCGGTCACTAGGATACGCTTGACAATCGCCGACATTGTGGGGGCTCCCAGATAGCGGATACGTGCTCAACGCTAAAAAATGTGTGATTTCGGCATGGTCACGCCTAACTCCCGTGCCACCACCCGTACTCCCTTAACGTGCTGGGGGAGTCGCCTGTGTCTTCGCTGAGCTACAACAACAGCTGAAGCGGCGGGAGCCGGCCCTTTATTGCTTGCCGGTTCTGATGGCACCGCAGACGTGACCCTCCGTGACCAATACGAATCGATGGTATTCACCGTTGTCGTATCACCACGCTGCCTTAGCAGCACGCGCAAGGGTCAGCGCTCGGCCGAGCGTCTTACAGCCCTGGCGGTCAACTACCAGCCGGCAACGCGCCCGCCGTCGGACCAGCTTGTCAACGTGCATTCGACTCATCCGCTCCAAAGAAGATCGGCCAGCTATCGTTGTTCAATCTGCGCTCAATCCCAAGTCTTTCAACAACATTAATGCTTAATACCGTAGATCAACTGGCAGACACGTTCCGGAGAAATTCACGTGGTCGTATACACAACTCATGCAAGCCGGATGCCAGATAGACATTTCAATGGGTTGAGCGCCATTCTTCTTAAGATGTGTCGGGATGCCTTACACAGCCGAGTTATGGTCGCCGACTGGGGGAATACCGACGGGCAATCCGGGAGACTGACGGCCGGCCCCAGCGGCGGTCCCGTTCTGCGGCACCGCGAGCTTGCCCAACGGACACTGCCCGTCAGTTCCGAGATGATCCGCGACCTTCGTTTGTCAACTATAGATTGCAAAATTGAGTAGCGGCGCTCGTAGGACAATCGATGCTTCGGCCCAGGGTGTGTTGGAGGCGAGTCTGTAACTAATCCGCGGGAAAGGACACAGCTCTCCGGTGCGCTAGCCTAGAAGGTCTCGGACGCTTCTGACTGGCGGCAAAAGGTATTGAATGTGGGTTAACACCGCCGCGCAAAGTTCCTGGATTTCATCGGGGGATAACTGCTCGGGCTGTTTCAAGCCTCGGCCCGAGAGATATTTCACCCTCTGCGAGGTAAGTGCGGGGTATCCCAAAAACAATCCGTCGTCTACCGAGTTGTTCATGTCGGACATCGGCCCGTCCTTTGTGGTCGAGAGTGGCTCATGATCCGACGACGCAGTTAAGCGAAAGTTACCGTCGCTCCTCCATTTCGATCGAGATCGCTCCGGCGTACACCAGCCGTCGTCCCCGAGTCCTGGAGTTCGGACCCGAGGATTTGCGGCAAGTCGAATACGCGGGCGGCCTGAACGATCCTCATCGCCGACGTGCTACACCCTCACCGGGCGCTGGTACCGATCAAAATCGGTATGACCAGCCGATGGCTCCGTTCACGAGGCCCGTCATGGTGACGCGCGCGCCACACGTCCCGCTCTCGCGGTTGCGGATGGCTTCGGGTGATATCGGCGGACCGTGTTCAGACGGCGGTCAGAAACCTGACCCGCTCATTCTCAAGAACGGCGCAGGTCAGTCGTCCGGTGATATAGGCACCGGTATCAATGTTGATCCGATTTCGACGCACCTCCGGCTCTTCGACTGGCGTGTGGCCATGCACAATAATTTTCCCGAAATCTTCCTTACAGCCGAGGAACTCTGCTCGGATCCACAACAGGTCGCGCTCTTCCTGAAGGTGAAGGGCTACTCCCGGGCGAAGCCCCGCATGACAAAGGAAATAGCGGCCGACGGTCAGTGATGACCTTAGCGTCGAAAGGAAGCCGGAATGTTCCGGCGGTATAGCGGCCGCCAATGCGCGGGCGGTCACCTCGCAGCCTCGACCCATCATCATGGGGACGGGATCAACCCCATACGAGTGCACTGTCTCCATACCGCCCCACTGGCCCCACTGGTCGCCGGTCGACGGATTGGCCAGGAACTCCTCGAACAAAACTTCGTGATTGCCCTTCAACGCTATGTACGGCGTCGGGAACGGGTTTTGCATCAGGCAGTTGATAACGTCACGTGAGGCGGGCCCACGATCAACGTAATCGCCGAGCGTAACGGTGAGGCAATTGGATGCGGGATCGCTTTGCAGATCACGAGCGATCGCATCGATCATCCGATCGAGCAGATCTGCCCGCCCGTGGATATCGCCGATCACATACAGTCGGCTCGGTTCGGAAATCTGCACATCAATTTGCATCGATCGCCTTGTCCTCACGAATTGGAACTCCCACCGAATCTGGAGGCTGCTGAACGCGTTGTCTACCTGCGCCCGCATGCCGCACGGTCGGGCTAGCTTCTCTGCGGGAATATGCGGCGCGCCGGCAGCGTCGTATTGCGAGCAGCGCGCGCCACACACATCAGCCTTCCGGCGGCGTTTTCAAGACGGAAGGCCATTTTCGGTCGCTGGAGAACCTGCCACAGCATCGGTTCGCATGTGGTCGAAAAGCTTTGCTTGAGCCGGTTGTGTCCGGCCATGAAGTCGTAGACGTGTGCCCCGTTGCGAAATGCATGCTGAATCGCGAGTGCGTGGGCGACGGCGCCGGGACGTTCATGTCTAGCGGCCTCGGTAAAACCGCTTTGATATGCGTAGATCCGGTCGCCAAGTCGGAAATTGTAGAGGTATCCGAGAAGGCGATTGCCGGCGCAAATCTGCAAAAGCTGCGTCCCGCCCCTGTCAAAGGTCTCCGCGATCAGAAGCCCGTGGAACCGTTCAAAGAATGGATCGCTGAATGCGTGTGGTTTTCCCCGTCTCTCCCACCAAGTCCAGTGCAGTGCCTTCATCGCAGTGAAAAAGGCAATCGCCTCGGTCGTCGTCGCCGCCGCAGTTATCTGCAACGGCCCAAACCGCTCAAAGTGGCGCATCGCCTGACGGAGCTGCTGACGCGCATTAGCACTGAGAATCGGGTGGAGTTCACCATCACCTTCTGCCAGCCGCGAAAGATCGATAGAATACGACGGAACGGAGATCTCGACCCGATCGAGCCCGCGCCTTTCGACTGCGCTTTCAGGCACGCGAACCAGCGATCCGTTTATGTGAAGTTCTTCCGACTTATCGCAGCTAGCGAACCAGCTGACCAGTGCGTCAAGGACGGCGGCTTCCTGGCCTACTTGGGCAAGCAGACCATTGTGCTCGATGGTAATCGAATCGAAGCTGGGTATGCCGGTCGCATTCAAGAAAAGGCTGCGAGAGCTAACGAGCCCATACCGACGCGATATCTTTCTTGAACCGAGGAGTCCCAAGCCAACGGTTTTGCCCTGCGCCAGGCCACGCACCAATTGCGGTCGGCTCGCCTCCGGTAGGGAGGATAGTAGCGTCCCTATCCAATCCCATGAGGTGAAAAAGGAGGGTCGGCTTAACGCCTCGAGGCAGCGCCAGTCATGCTCGAGGGCGGCGAGCGGTGGCAGCGCTGCATGGTGAAGCTTGACGTCATCAACGGGACTGAGGCTTTTCAAGCGCGATCTGCCTGCCAAACCACAAATTGCCTGAACTAAAGATCGACCATGCAACGATATAATGCGTTATCATTCGAAACGAAAAGCAAATAAGCCAATGCGCATCTTGCACATTCTTGACCACTCTCTGCCCCTCCAGAGTGGATATGTCTACCGCACGCTTGGAATTGTAAATGAACAGCGGCAGCGCGGCTGGGAGCCTATTTTGCTGACCAGCGGTAAACACGATGTGCCCGGACCGGTACGCGAGCAAATCGGAGCATGGGAATTTCTAAGAACGCCAATACCAGCCGGCTTCAGCTCCCGCCTGCCGGTGATCCGAGAGTTCAAAATCGTTAGAGACCTGGACCGTCGCCTCGACCAGGTGATCGCGTCGGAAGCACCGGATATTATTCATGCGCATTCACCAGTTCTCAATGCGATACCGGCGCTTCGGGCCGGCCGCCGACATGGCTTGCCTGTAATCTATGAGGTGCGCGCGCTTTGGGAAGACGCGGCACAAAGCTTCGGCGTTCGGGGCGGCGGTTTACGCTATAGGTCGACCCGCTGTGCTGAGACGTACGCTTTGCGCCGGGTCGACGCCGTCGTAACGATCTGCGAGGGCTTGCGGAACGAGTTCGTCGCTCGAGGTATTCGGGCGGACCAAATAACCGTCGTCCCTAATGCGGTCGACCCAGCGGCCTTCGCCGGAGCGAGACTTCCCGATCGTCAACTCGCGGCTCAGCTGGGGCTCGCGGGGAAAACCGTGCTCGCATTTTTTGGGTCGTTCTATTTTTACGAAGGTCTGCATATTTTATTGCGCGCGGTTCCCGAGTTACGGCGGCGGCGGCCTGAGATCGCCGTTGTTCTCGCCGGGGGCGGGCCGGAAGAAAAAAACCTCCTCAGACTAGCCGATGAGCTCGGCCTCGAGGATAGCGTTAGGTTTGTCGGGTATCTTCCTCAGGAGGAGCTGCGCCGCTATTATGATCTCGCAGACCTTCTCGTGTTCCCCCGCATCCCCATGCGCCTGACCGAGTTAGTAACGCCGCTGAAGCCACTTGAGGCCATGGCGCAGGAGCGGATCGTTGTCGCATCGAATGTTGGCGGTCATCGTGAACTGATCCGAGATCGCGAAACCGGCTACCTCTTTCCCGCCGGCGAGCCGCGCGCGCTGGTCGAAGGTGTCCTCGCTGCACTGGGGGATCGACCATCCTGGCAACAAATACGCCAGCGCGCCTTGGAATTTATCAGAGCGGAGCGCTGCTGGGCGCATAGCGTTGCTCGCTACGAAGAGATCTATAGGCGGGCATTGCAGGATCGATCGGCCGGCCAGAGTGCCTCAAGCTGAAGGACGCAATGCGGCCTGCAGCCCTGGACGCGCCTCACAGATCTCGCGGAAGAGTTCTAATTGCCCTTGCGTCGTGCTGTGCCAGTCGAACTGCTCGGCATAGCGGCGAGTGGCAGCGCGCGCGGGAGGAGCGGCAAGCTGGGCGCGCACGATCGCGGCGAGGCACCGCGGCGACCCCTCCGTCAATATCTGCCCGGCCTCCGGCGCGGCGACTATGTCGGCGATTCCGTCAATGTCAGAAGTGATGACCGAGGTACCGCAAGCCATACTTTCGAGGAGGACATTGGGCCAGCCCTCCCGCAGTGAGGGTAAGATAAGAAGATCCGCGGCGCTATAGATGTGGGACAGGCACTCCTGCGGTTTGCGGCCAAGGAAGCGAACCCGATCGGCAACGCCAAGACTACGTGCCAACTCCTCGATCCGCCCGCGCTCGGGGCCATCGCCGACAATAGCGAGATCAACACTCTCCAACAGCGCAAGCGCCTGAATCATCAAATCGTGCCGCTTTTTCGGGACGAGGTTTGCGACGGCGAGGAGGGTTGGTCGACTGAAGTTGAGCGCGGCGCGCGCCGCGTCGCGATCGCGTGGACGAAAGGTGGCAAGATCAACACCATTGCGCAGCATACGCACCCGTTTGGGGTCGATTCCGAGCGCCGCCAGCCGCCGCTTCAACCCGTTCGATACGGTGATGAGGCCCGCCGCATGCCTCGCCGCCCAACATATCCATCGGCGTGGTATGGCAAAGGTCGAAATCAGGTCGAGATCATCGCCCCGAGCCGTGATGACTACAGGTCGTCCGAGAGCGCGGCCGAGCAGTACCGCGGCGACGCCATCGGGGTAGAAATAGTGGGAATCGATCAAATCAAAATCCTGACCCTGGCAAATTTGCCGGCGCAGAAAGGGGAGGACAGCGGCAAAGATCGCGAGGGGCGCCGAGCTCATTCCAATTTTAGGTAGCAGCGGAAAGCGCGGATGATCAATATGAAGCCCATGGCGCATTTCCTTTCGCGGTATTCGCGCAAGGACTGAATAGTCTCCGAATTGTGGCGATCGGAATGGAAACCACGGGCAGGGTGCAACAACGCGAGCGCTTACGAGGCCCGTCTCCACAAGCTTTCTTAGCCGGGTCTCAATAAAAATCCCATGTGTCGGCCTCACGGCACTAGGATATAAGGTCGTGAAAGTGATAATTCGCACGCGGATGCCATAGTGGGGTAAGGGCAGTAGACTAGTGCCGACAGATGCCAGTATACAAGAACCCTGATTTTCGCTGCTTGCCTCTGGGCCTGGATGCTATATTCGCTGAGCAGAGCCGGAGCAGCTTCTTCGCGCTTCCTCTGTGGTACGATCTGCTGACGCGGTTTGCTGTGCCAGATCGGTCGGAAATTCGCCTCTATACCGACGAGCGGCCAGGTTCTACGGTGGCGCTTCTGCTACGGGTGGCGGAAGGAGCGGTCGGTCGTAGCCTGACGAGCCTTGCCAACTACTATAGCGTCGAGCACGCCCTTCTCTCTCCGCCCGACGCCGATCTTGAGCGGGGACTCAGGGCGGTTCTAATGGAGATTCTGGCCGAACGACCTCGTTGGGATTACTTGCAACTTGCTGAGTTAGATCCGCGCGATCACAGCTACCATGCGATAGTGCGCATGCTCCGACGCAACGGCTTTATCGTCGAATGTGTTTCCGGTGCTGGCACCTGGTTCGAAGATACTCGAGGGTTAGGCTTCTCCGATTATCTCGCCGCCCGTCCCTCGCAGTTGCGAAGCACCTGGCGCCGCAAGAGTACCCGGCTCCTGGCCGCTGGCTGCTTGACCAAGGCTTTCTTCTCCGATGCCGCGGAAATTGACCGGGCGATCGCTCACTATCAAGCGATCTACGCGGCGAGTTGGAAACCGCCAGAAGCATTTCCGCGCTTCATCCCCGCACTCATTCGCCTCGCGGCGGAGCTCGGCGCCTTACGACTTGGGATCTACTACATCGACGGAATTCCGGCGGCTGCGCAGTTTTGGATTCTGTGGGATGGGCGTGCCGTCATTTATAAACTCGCTCACGCACGGCAATTCAACGGTCTCTCACTAGGGACAATCTTGACCATGGAGATGATCGAGAGGATCCTTCACCTGGACCAGCCTTCGGAGATTAACCTCGGACGAGGCGATGATCCGTACAAGCGTTTGTGGCTGACGAAACGGCGTGAGAGACGGGGAATCACTGCTGCCAATCCACGAACGCTCATCGGGTTACGCCTCGGTATCGAGCGCGAGGCGGCGAAGCTCTACCATCGGTTCCGTGGTAAGCAAGTTGATCCGATCGGTCTCCGCGGACCGGCAAGATCTTAGGCAACTGGGCTGAATTCTCACCGATCAGATCGGTGGACTATCCGCACCCATACAAGAGAGAATATATGCGATCTTGGAAGATCATCGCGGTGAGCGTAGTCGCTTCGACAACGGTGGACGCCCTCTCATTTCTGCCAGCGACAGTCCCGTCGCGCACTGACCTGTTGGATTTGTTGAGCACACGGTGGCCTGCCCTTGGGGTGGTCTGGTTTGGCAGCTACGGGGCTTTCGCGCTTGTTCTGACCACTATCGCCATATCCGTCGAGATGGGCCGCACGCGAGGGCGAGTCCTTTGCGCCGCAGCCGAGCACGATAGCGGTCAGGTAAGTCTGGTCGATGTGTGTCCGCCAATGCGTCGGCGCTCGGACGCGGTGCCACAGCCGGTGGCTGACCGACGTCAACCGGTCCCATGGAGCCCGGTTGAGCGCGTCATTACTTCCTCGAGTGTCAAGTATGAATGGTTGCGACGTTATTTGGTGCAGCTTTCAGTGGCGCAATATTTCACGGCGATCGTTGGCATGTTCGGGATTGGTCTTACTCGGGTTCCGGTTGGACTTCTACCAATCCAACCCATTCCATCATTCATCGCTAATTCTCCCACTCTTGGCGGCGGTGCTGTGCTCGTCCTTGCGCTACTGCCTGGAATCCTTCTTTTGGGCGTCGGAGCAGGGTATCTCGCGCGCTTAGCCATCCGGTTGGCGATTGCGAGGCCCGAGCTTCGTATCCTTCGGGAGATCGTCGGAATTCTGCGAGCGCGTGAGGTTGGATTGAGGGCGCCAAATAAAGTTGATGCCCTCAACGCACTGATTGAGCCGGGTCAACGCGCCGTGTTGGATGCGCTAAAGGAGCTGGCCACATCCGTGAACCGGATGGGTCAAGACGTCCGCCTTTCGCTTGAAGAGATCAAGGGTGCCTTACAAGACAGAGGACCCAACCGAACGGCCGAAACAGAAGCGCCGTCCGGGACCGTAGGCGACGGAGCCGCGGGCAGTCCGCATGCAGCTGTACTAGCGCTGAACGATTCGATCAACAGGCTGGAGGAGATATCGTCACTCCTCTCCCTAAAGAAAACACCCACTGCAATGCGCGCTGCGACACCATTGCCGGATGGTTCGACTGCGAGCCTTTCCACTGAGTTGCAAGATCTGCTCCGGGAACTCGAGGAGGCAGCTCAAAGTGGTCAAGGCACTCCACCCAGATGACATGGATGCTCGCGCGGGTCCACGAGCGGACATGTGAACCCCTAGTAGTGAAAATCAGACGGAAGAATCCCAGCATATTGGGGCTTTGAGGCTCATCCGCGAGATCATCGGTTAGGTTCTCTCCACTAGGCGGCGCGACCCGAATGGCAGCGGGCTACATACAGGGTAGGTAGTTTCCGAAACTATCCGCGACGGGCGAACATGGATATCTATAATTTGAGATAAAAATGGCAATATATCATGGCAGATGCAAAACAATAGCGCGAAGATTCCGAACGATGTTTTCGAGTCTCGCGCGCAGTTACTCACCAATTCTCCGATGAGTTGAATGATTTGTGACGAGATCTTGAGCGTGAGGCTCAGAAAGTCGAGCGTGAGGATCGAGGAACTCAGCGATCCGGTACCGGATGATCGTCTGGACCGCCGATCCCGATAAAATCGTCGCCGCCGTCAGACGCGGGTACCAAATGTTAGATTCGATTCCACTAGCAGCACAGTGCCCGCAGGGCGCTTGATCGCGGCCCGGGCATCACCGTTCCTATTTGGCCTCAAGCTTTTGCAGCAGGTTTTCGGCGTCGCGTGAGCCAAGTGCTCGGGCACGCCGATACCACGAGACCGCCGTACCCAAATCGCCGGGTATTCCGCGCAGGTGGGCGAGGTCGAGGAAAATTGGATCGAAAGTTTCTCCTAACCTCAGCGCTGCAATTGCCCCTCCCGCGTCGGCAGCGCGCTCGTAAAAAAGGCGTGCAGAGGCGACATCACCCCTACCGAGATATGCGTCGCCCTGCGCCAGGAGCGCGGCGATTTCCACCGTTGAGAGGGTGGATTGGGCCGGGAGTATAGCGAGCTGAGCAGATGCATCACGCTCTACGGGTTCCGACGCTGCCGCTGGCAGCATGGTTACCACAGTTGAAGTCGGCTCGGCCGGTAGCGCCGTACTCGCAGGTGGTGTCGTCGGGGATGCTACCGGCGCCGCCGCCGCGGCGGTAGGCTCGGGGTTACTCATCAGTCGCTCGGATGGTGATCCTGATGGAAGCACTACATTCGCGGACTCACCGGCGGTGGTCGGCGGGGGCATCGCTGCCGCCTCGATTGGCAGATCAACCTGGGGGATCTTCGCCAGAGCATGGCTGGCTGGCACCATCAAACTGGAGGTGGCGACTTTCTTTTCGCTTCGATTTGTCAGCAACGCCGTCGCAACAAATGCTACGGAGACGACGCTGAATACGATTCCGGTAAGCAGCTTCAGACTTACAACGCTGCCGAAGTGCCGCGTCGACATCATTGGAGGGTCGGCCAGTTCGGACGGACTGCGCGCCCGTTGCGGCGGCTGGATTGAGATCTCTAGGTCCCTTTCTTCGAACAATATCTCGCCCGCTCTGGGCAGAGGCGTGATTATCAGCGCAGCGCCGCCCCAAGCGCGCTCGAGGTCCTCACGCGGCAAAACGAGGATCTCGCCGTCTCGATGGAGCGGGTCCGAGACAACGATCTCCTCAGGAAGACCGAGTCGGCTTCCGACCGCGACGACGACATTCGTGTTTTTAAGGAGGAGTAGGACTGGATGGCTGATAACCGCCAGCTGCAACCACCGCCAATCACCGTGAACAAGCTGTGCTTGGAAACCGAACCCAACGGCAAGTTCAATCAGTCGGGAGACCGGCAGAGTATCACTGTCGCTCCGGATTTCTGTATCGACACCATACTGAATGCTGAGCAAGCCTAGGCAGGCGAGCGCTGTGTCGCAGGAGACGATGTCGCCTGCGAGGTCTGCGTTGGAGCGAGAATAGTCATCCCTATTCACCCGACATCCTTCGGCTGGGTGGCAACAAGGACTAAGCCGGCTTACGGTCTTCACGAAAGACCGTTCGGATCTGGAGTCCAGTTCGAACGAGGTTTTGGCGCCGGGGTGGGAGTGGTCGTCGGGCCGGCCGAACTCGGAGGCAAAACTTCCTCGCGGGACAATGGATTTTGCGTTGAATCCTTCTGCAGTTGGATAGCCCCTGGCGCGGCATCGGACCAATGCCTGGCCTCAGCCATTTCCACGAGCCGCGAGCGAGCCACAATGGCGGAACCTTTCGGTCGCATGAAATTCTGTATGGCGAAACGTATCTGGTCGGCCTTACTCAGTCGGTTCAGCACGGCCGGAACCGCTACGGAGTGTGTTAATACTTCAGCAGTCGGTAGACCTACCGGGGCGTGACGCGAGTCCCCATACATCGCAAGAAGTTCACGGATCTTCTGCGCCTTTTGCGATCGGGGATCTGCGGCAAGTGCGGCCTCAAGACTCTTGAGTTCGCTGCGGAGGATAGCCGCAAGGTCACGCATAGTTTCGCTCCCCGAGTAGATTAGCGCCGACTAGCGCTTGGGGCGGAATCTGTCAATTTTTCGCGCGCGCGCCAGCGATGCCATAGGGCTCTCGGGATTGATGAAAAGTGCAACGACCGGTGCGTCGCGAATCGCGAACCCGGGCGAGCCCGCCAGGCCGTCCCTGCCAGCACCCACCAAACTGGGTTGACGTAATTAATGATATGGTTGACGTTTCAAAAACTAATCAAGTGTTGGCGTCTCCGATCGGCGGGCCGCTCGCCAGTGGATGGGTCGGTCCAGAACCCGATATCTCCGTCGGCACCGGGGGCACGATAAGGAATGATGCAATCGACGACTATCGCCGGGATCACGGTTTTGCTGGCGCTGACGGTCTTTGCACCCGCGCTTCAGGCGGCTCAGCCATCTTCGCCTCCGGGGGTCATCGTCAACCGCGGGGTCGTGGAGCTTGAAACCTTGGGATCCGCCGGGATATCGGTCCGTATTGCGGAGGACCTCGCGGATATCATCGACGACGGCGCAACGCGACGGGTCGTGCCCGTCGTCGGCAGGGGCTCACTACAGAATGTCACTGACCTCAAGTTTCTGCGCGGCATCGACATGGCGATCGTCCAGATTGATGCCCTCGACTATGTGAAGGAGCGGGGCCTCTTCCCAGGAATCGAGAACTCGGTTAGTTACGTTACCAAGCTCTACAACGAGGAATTTCATCTCCTCGTGCGTCGAGACATCGGCAGCATCACGGATCTCGCCAATCGCAGGGTGAACGTGGGCCCGAGCACTGGCGGAACTGCGATGACTGCTGGCCGCCTGTTCGAGGTGCTGAAACTTCCGGTTACAATTACCGCCGACAGCCCGGCGGTAGCGCTCGAGCGGCTGCGGAGCGGCGAGATTGACGCCATGGCATTCGTCGCGGGCCGGCCTGCACCTCTGCTCGCTGGAATCACCAAGGACGACGGGCTGCACTTTCTGGACATCCCATTCAATTCCGCGGTCAGCGCCGCCTATCTGCCCGCTCGCTTAACGTCAACCGACTATCCGGTGCTCGTCTCGCCGGATCACCCGGTCAGTACTGTAGCGGTCGGCAGCGTTCTGCTCGCGGCAGAGCTGCAGCAGATCCCCGAACGGCAGCGGAATGTTGCAAATTTCGTCGACACGTTCTTTACGGGTTTCCAAGCGCTACTGACGCCGGGTCGCCATGCCAAGTGGCACGAAGTCAATCTCGCCGCCGAGTTACCAGGCTGGCGCCGCTATGGGCCGGCTGACGACTGGCTGAAGCGGAATGTGCAGATTGCGAGTGCGCCGAGCCCTGACGATCTCAAGTTGATGTTTTCGCGCTTCGTCGACGAACGTCGGCGGGCGACCGGCGGTACACCCATGACGCCAAAAGAGATAGAAGATTTGTTTCTGCAGTTCCAGCGTTGGCAAGCTGCCGCGCAGCGCTAGTCCGGCTCGTCGATGAACGGCGGTAGCAACAATGTCGATGATCAATCTGCTCGTTCACGGACATTTGGGCAGCTTCAAGGTTTTATTTTTTTACGGCAGATGGCCATCGTTTTCGCCGGACTATTAGGCGTGAGCAGCGCGGCGATGGCCGGCTCAGCGCCAAGCCCTGGCGGCACTCTGGAGTTCGCGGTCGATGCCGAACCGCCGAATTACGACTGCCACGCAAATTTCTCGTTTGTGTTCATTCATCCCATCATCCCTCACTATTCCACATTGCTGAAGTTCGATACCGCTGCATATCCGCGAATCGAAGGTGATCTCGCCGAATCGTGGATCGTCTCGCCCGATCGGCGCACCTATACATTCAAATTGCGGCCGAAAGTGCTGTTCCACGATGGAACGCCGCTGACCTCCGCTGATGTCAAAGCGAGCTATGAGCGGATCATTCATCCGCCGCCAGGCGTCCTCTCGGTGCGTCAGGCCGACTATGCCGTGATCAGCAGCATCGAGACGCCCGACCCGACGACGGTCATCTTCCATCTGCAATGGTCGGACGCAGCTATGCTGCCTAATTTTGCCTCGCCCTGGAACTGCATCTATAGCGCGGCCAAGCTGAACGAAGATCCGGTGTTCCCGAAGACGAACGTGCTCGGTAGCGGTCCGTTCGTATTCGTGGAGCATGTCAAAGGTGATCACTGGTCGGGTCGTCGCTTCGACCGCTATTTTCTTCCGGGCAAGCCGTACCTTGACGGCTACCGCGCGGATTTTATCGCTGGCGCAGCGGCGGTGGAGGCCATGGAGAAGGGCCGGATCGCGGCGCAGTTCCGCAGCTTCACACCAGTGGAGCGGGATGAGCTCGTACGGGTACTCGGAGAGCAGGTCGATGTCCGAGAAGGGCCCTGGATCACCTACCTGTCGCTCGTCTTCAATGCCAACCTCAAGCCATTCGACGACGAGCGTGTGCGCCGTGCGCTATCGCTGGCAATCGACCGCTGGCGCGGTGCAGAGGTGCTGGCCGATACGACCTTCCTCAAATATGTCGGCGGATTGATGCGGCCCGGCACGGCGGTCAGCACCCCGGAGTCCGAGCTTGTCAAGCTGCCTGGCTTTTCGCGGGAGATAGATGCCTCCCGGGCCGAGGCGCGTCGTCTCCTCGCCGAGGCCGGGGTGCCTAATCTTGAAGTGAAGCTGACCAACCGAAAGGATGTCCCCGTTCCGTACGGGCCGGCCGGCAATTATATTCTTGCCGCTTGGCGTGAGATTGGCGTTCGGGTGACACAGGAGATGTTGAGTACCAAGGAATGGCAAAGCGCGCTGGAAACTGGAAATTTTACTGCAGCCATCGATCTAGCGGCAGACTATTTCGACGACCCCACTATTCAGTTGGCACGGTATGTGTCCCGCGACCTCTCGGCGATCAATCACTCGGGATCGACCGACCGTTTTCTCGACGCACTCTATATCGGGCAGGCGGTTAGCACGGATGCGCGGGAACGCGGACGCATCGTGCGAGAATTCGAGCGCCGCGCTTTGACTGAAGCGTACACGGTACCGCTGTTGTGGTGGAACCGCACGATCGTGACTTCCAACAAATTCAAGGGCTGGAACATGTCGCCAAGCCATTACATCGGCCAGGATCTCGGCGACGTTTGGCTGGAAAGGTGATCGCTCGCCCAATTGGGCCCTATGCCGCCAATCGCGCAAACCATACGCCATAGCCAATTTGCATCGAAATCCTAGCCGAGAGACCCCGTCTCGAGGTGATCCACCCCCGATTTACAAGTGCGACGGCTCCAGCCACGTTCGCCCGGGTCGCCTTCACTCGGCGCCACGAGGGCACAAATCCCGACAGGCCGCAGCATTACTCCAGCGAGGCATGATGCCGCTTCCCTAGTTGCCTTCCAGGCTCTTCAACAAGATCTCGGCTTCGGCGCTGCCCAGTTCGCGCGCTCGCCGATACCAGATTATGGCGGTCCTGGGATCGCCCTTTGCGCCCCAGACATGGGCCTGCCGGAGAAAATCCGGATCAAAACTCTCGCCCAATCGCAGTGCCGCTAGCGCGTTGTCGGCATCAGCAGCGCGCTCATAGAGGAGCCGTGCCGACGCCAGATCGCCGGTACCGAAAAGCGCATCGCCACGTTCCAGAAGCCCAGCGACCTCTGCGTCGAGCAATGGCGGGGAGATCGGCAAAGGACTGGGTGTCAGCGCGGTCACGGGTGGCATCGCCCGCCCGACTGGCGGTGACGGAGTAGTGGATGGCGGGGACTCCGGGATTGCACTCGCCGCCGGATTCCCAATGGCGGGCGGCGTGGCGTTGGGCGGCTGTACCTCGTCGACCGGCGCTGCCGGGGGTGCCGATAAAGGGCCGGGTGGCAGTAGGGCCACCGGCGGTATCGCTGGGACGACAGAGGGCCGGGCAGTAGCGGATGGCGGGGGTGCTGGGATTCCATTTGCCTCCGGACTCGCAGTCGCAGACGGCGTGGCGTTGGGTGGCTGTACCTCCTCGACCGCCGGCGCCGGGGGTGCCGATAAAGGTCCGGGTGTCAGCACCGCCACGGGCGGTATCGCTGGGACGACTGAGGGCCGCGCGGTAGTCGATGGAGGGGCCGCTGGGATTGCATTCGCCTCCGGACTAGCAGTCGCAGACGGCGCGGCGCGCAAAGGGGCACCCAGTATATCAGACGCGTCGGAACTGTCCCTGTCACCTCCTAGCTGGAAAACTGCTATCCCCGCTACTCCGAGACCAACGAGGCAGGCGGCCATCGCTATTATCGGCCATGGGCGGCTTGCGATTCGGCGCCGCACGGGCAGCACTGAACCCGATGCAGCGAGTGGGGTCGTCGAAATAGTCTGCCGCTAGATCGATGGCTGCAGTAAAATTTCCAGTTT
>Ga0207138_1003_pt1 | contig 45205 bp, 43 predicted proteins | sample Alteio_BWMinHeat_6_FD_153589 | JGI IMG/M metagenome (GOLD analysis project Ga0207138, IMG submission 153589) | Enriched cells from forest soil in Barre Woods Harvard Forest LTER site, Petersham, Massachusetts, United States -... | ecosystem: Environmental > Terrestrial > Soil > Temperate forest >...
TTTGAATTATTTTGGCGCTACGATATGGACGACACGATAGCCCCCTTGCCGGAGCGCGTTCAGAAGACTCGGAAGCATGGCGGCGGTTTGTTTTTTGGTGTCGTGCAAGAGCACGATGCCGCCATGGCTGGCTTCGATCCGCGTCATCAAGAGATGCAATTCCTGCTGCGGCGTCATCGGATTCCAATCGCTGGCCCAGACATCGGCGCCGAAGACGGCGCTGCCGCGCGATTCCATCAGCTTCAATAAAGCAGGCGAGGATGCAAATCCTGGAAAACGAAAAAATGGATTCACATTTCCAGGGTGACCGAGCGCCGCTTCAATGGTCGAAAGGCCGCGGCTGATATCCAATTCAGCGCGCGCAGGCGACATGCGCGAGAGAAGGGGATGCGAATAGGTATGATGGCCGATGCTGTGGCCCGCGGCGGCGATCTGGCGCGCAATCTCGGGATGCGCGACGACATTGCGTCCAATCAAAAAGAAGGTCGCTTTCACGCAATGCCGCCGTAAAGCTTCCAGAACCCGTGGTGTCGTGGATGGCTCGGGCCCGTCATCGAATGTCAGCACGACCTCCTTCACCGCAAGTGGCAAGGTCTGCGGAAATTGTTTGCGGCCGATGCGAGGATGGATGCGGGGATCGACGACGAGAATTCGTGAGGTTCCGAGCGCCTCAGGGTTTCCAGTGCATTCCGCAGCCGCGACATTGAGCGGCTTGAGAATAACGAGCACCAAAAGGAGAATGAAGCTTCTCATGGAGTGGCGACTAACCCCAGAGGAATGGTACAATTCGATTAAGAACGGGACCGCTACTTGATATGACAGAAACATTAATAAAAGTGCGGTTTGAACTTCACCCCTCAGATTGGCATGGTCATGGGAGCGAAAACCTCTGGGCTTCCCAAATTTCAGGGACCGAGTGGAGAAATTTTCAGATTATGAACTCACCTTTTTTTGCAAGAGGTATTAGTTACCTTGATATTGTTGAGGCTTCGCCAACTGAGAACAATGCCGTTTTTAAGTTCGAAAAAATCGTTGAGAGAAGAGGACATTCGACATATATGCTCATTATGCTCATGAATGAGCATCGCATCGGTGCTTATTGGAATATGCTTGAAGCGATGGGATGTTCCTACGAAAGCATGAATATCGATTTGAGTGTAGGACCACGCTTGCTCTACTCAGTAGATGTTCCATCATCTGCAGATATCTGCGAAGTATACGAAATTCTTGAAAGAGGTAAACGCGACAAAGTATGGATATTTCAAGAAGGCTACGCACATCTTCCGGCATCGACATAGTAGCGTGTACTTTTCAAACGCGCATGAACAGTTCTCATATTGCAAGGAGCTGGCATCCGGTTGCTATTCGCTCACGATGAAACGACGGCGCGGCTGTCTTGCCGGCCGACAAATTTATTTGGAATGATAGGGGATTGGCTGGTCGGAGCGCCGGGATTTGAACCCGGGACCCCCAGTCCCCCAGACTGGTGCGCTAACCGGGCTGCGCCACGCTCCGACCGGTGGCGCGGACTATAGGGGCGGCCTCGCGCGGGTGCAACCAAATCGGCCGCCGCACTGGCGGTTCGATTTTAAGTCTTCAAATCATTTCTTGCGCTTGCGCTTCTTTTTTTTGTCTTCGTCATCGTGGTTGGTGTCATCGGGTCCTTCGGCCTCGATGTCGTCCGCGACGGATTTCTTTGTTTTGCGCTCCAGCTTTCGCGTCCGCTTGTAGTCGTCCCAGGCCTCGAAGATAAGATGCAGCCAGGGCATCACCTGATCGATCGAAGGCAATTGTCCCATTGGGCCGGAGGGCCCCGCTTTTCCTTGCGGCCCGGGTTTTCCTTGCGGCCCGGATTCGCCACGCGGCCCTTGCGGACCGGGTTTTCCGCGTGGCCCGGCTTCCCCGCGCTTGCCTTGCGGTCCGATCTTGCCGGCTGGGCCGTGCGGCCCTTGCGGACCGGGCCGACCGGGATGACCCTGGGGACCGGGCTTGCCGGGCAATCCAGGTCGCCCCCTTAGATTCTGCGGCCTGCGCCGTGTCGAAGTTGTGTTAGCCACCGATTGCCCCCGCGCGCGTTCAACCCGCGGACATTTTATCAGTCCTATTGTAACGAATTCAATTCAGCGCGGCCGGCGCACAGAGGATATATCGCTGCGCCACGCTCCGACCGGCAGCGCGGACCTATAGGGGGGCGGCCCTGCGCGGGTGCAACCAAATCGGCCGCGGAGCGTGCCTGTGGCTCAGGATGCCCGCGCGGTCTTCTTGGCCGGTTTCTTGTCGTCGCCGCGATAATAATAATTGGCGTTGCGGCCGAGCGCGATCCGCCGCAACAGCCGGCGCATGCCTTCGCTCCGGCGCAACGGCGCAACCACGCCACGGGCGGTGCGCAAGGCCGCGACCTTGACCTGGTCGAGCGCCGGATTTCGCCCCGGCGCCGGCTGCGGCAGGCCGAATCCGCGCAACAGCGAATTGACGGTGAAGATGTCATTGCGCCGGCGCACGGCCTTGGTCTTCCAGGTGATGGCGAGCGAGATCGAATGGCTCGCGCCCGTGCGCACCCAATGCGGCCATTGATAGGGCACGAACACGCCGTCGCCCGGGAACAGATGATAGGTCGTGCCCTTGGCATCGAAGGCGGGGTCATAAGTGAGGTTGCGATGCTTGGCGACGACATCCTCCAGCGCGTCCTCGGAGGCGACGGAGCGGTCGCGATTGTCGTAGACGTGAAAGAATTTCTCGCCGAAAATATGCACGAAGAAATTGTCCTCGGTATCGGCGTGGAACGGCGTCGTGGATTCCGCCGAGGAGACGAACAGGAAGCCACGGATATCCTCGAAGCCGGCTTCTTCGAGGCTCAAATGCCCGCGCGCGCGCGCGACCGACATCAGCGCTTCTTCGAGCAAAGCCTTGTAAGCCGGCACGATTTCGATTTGCTTGAGCACCATCCAGGCGCCGGCGGTCTCGATCTGGCGCACGACCTCGGCCGGGTCGAGATCGAGCGTCGGAACGGCATAAGGATCCTGGCTGATCGCCGCCTTGCCGGAATTATATTCGATCTGGTCGCTTGGCAATTGCCGCACGAGATCGACAATGCGTGGCAGCGTGAAAAGCGGATTGTCCGCGAAGGCGTGGCGCAAAGCGAAGGGGCGCAGCGGAAAGGCTTGGGTGAAATCCGCGACGTCTTTGGGGGCGACGAGGCTCATTTTTACTTCTCCCTGAATCTCTGGAACGCGTGAAGGATGGCGCGCGCGCCGTCGCGCGCGGCGTTTCGGGTCAAGACGATGTTTCGCAATATCGGCGCCAAGGAGTCATGGGCCTTGAGGGGAACGAACAGATCCGCCATTGCGAAGCGCGCGCGCCAGACATGATCGATCATCGGATGGCGCGCGATGGCGGTGGAATCCGCACCCGTGACATCCGGATCGGCGCAAAGATGCGCCGTGAGGTCGAGCGTGAGCTGCACGCCGGGCGAGGTTTTGGCTTCACGCTCGTCATAGGCGATCTTGAAGAAGAAGGCGCGGTCGCCTTGCCGCAAGACGAGCCCGGACGCGACCGGGACGCCGCCGCGCGTCAAGGTCGCGATCTGCAATTGGTTTGTGGCCGCGAGCGCCCCCGTCGCCTGGCGGATGAACGCCAAATCGCCTGCATCCTGCGTCAGCGCCGTGCCGCGCCGGCCTTTCCAGCCGCGCGCCTCGAGCGCGAGAAAATCATCGAGCGCGCACGCGACCGCGTCGGGCGTCGTCGCGACGGTGAAGGTTACCGGGCCGTCATCGGCGAGCCTGTTGCGCTGGCGACGCAACTCTTTCAGCTTTTTCGCGCCGAGCGCGGCTTGCAGGATGAGTTGCGCGTCACCCGTGGCGTCGAGTTGCGCGCGGACATGCGAATGCAGAATGTCGGTGCGAAGGCCGCGCCGCGACAAGGCACGCCGGAAGGCCTGCGCGGCCGGACCTTCGATCGCGAGGAAGGGCAGCAACAAGGCGCGCGCGCCGGCCGCGCATGCGACCTCGATCAGAAGGTCGGCGGCGTCTTGCGCTGTGTCGCGGTCGAGCAAGGGCGTGGTGAGGGGAGCGTAAGCCTGCCACGCGACCAGCATCGGCAGCGGCAAGGACAAAGCTTTGCTCGCGGGCAAGACCGGCAACAATCCGATCAGGCGCTCGTTGCCGTCGAAAGCGAGCAGGGCCTTCGCGCCGCCATGGCCGCGCGCATGCGCGCAGGCGGCTTTGGCCCAAGCGGGCTCGTAATAGGCATTGGGCTCGATCGCGCGCGCGGCAAGGCGCGACCAGGCGGCTTGCGGCACGTCTTGCAGCGCCACCAAGCCGCGCGTCGCTTCACCGCGCGCGCTTGCGCGCGGCATGGTGCTGCCGAAAGGCAAGGCGGTCGACGTTTCGGCCAAATCGCTCTCCCGCGCTGTTCCAATATGGGACGCCTGTCCCGTTTTCCTTCATCCGAAGGGCGACGGGAGGCGCGCATGGCGCGTGGCTAAGAGCAGTAGCAAGAGAGAGTCCAAAATGCCTTAAATCCCGCCTTCGGCTTTCGGCGACAAAGTTAAGTTTTGGAAAATGTCAGGCGCGGCCGGCGGCGATGGTCAGGCAGGATTGCAGCAAAGCCCGCGCGGTGTGCGTCCAGGTGAAGCGGCGGGCGCGCTCATGTCCCGCTTGGCGCAATTTCTCGCGCAGAGCCTGGTCGGCATAGACGGCGCGCATCTGGCGCGCCAGGCCCGCGACGTCGTCGATGCCGCATTGCAAGGCGGCGTCGCCGCAGACCTCCACCAAAGCGGCCTGATCGGAGATGATCGCCGGGCAGCCGCAATTCATCGCTTCGAGCGGCGGCAGTCCGAAGCCCTCATAACGCGAGGGATAAACCAAGGCGAGCGCGCCTTCATACAAGGCGCGCAATTCGCCGTCGGTGATCTGCCCGGTGGCGATGACATTCTCCGACGACACGTCGGCGATATGGTGATGCAGCTTGGGCGCGCGATTGCCGGTGAGGACCAGAGGCGCGTCATGCAAGCCGGTCGCGTTGAGCGCGGCGAGGATATTGGGAAAATTCTTATTCGGACTCGATCCGCCGACGCATAAGAAATACGGCCGGCCTGAAAGGTCGAGCCGCTTGAGGATGGCGGCATCGGCGGGCGCTGCGAGGATATGCTCGCCGCCCTCATGGCAGATCAGCATGGTGTCGGTCTTCACGCCGTAATATTTCCCGATCTCGCGGCGGGAAAATTCAGAAACCGTCACGATGCAATCCGCACGCCGCAGCAAGAGCGGCATGAAGAAGCCATAGGCCGCACGAAAGGGCAGGTTGAAATTATGCGGCATGGCTTTGACGATGGCATCATGCACGACGACGACTTGACGCCGCATGGCGACCGGGCCGAGCATGCACAGATTGAGCAAGAGCGCGCCGGAGGCGGCACGGGGGAATTCCACTTGTTCCCAGAGGTAACCCGAGCGGCGACCACAACGCCGCAACGGAATATTCGCAAGCGGCAAGTCGCGCGCGGCTTGCGGGGCGAGCAATTCGATACGGCCCTTGAGTTCGCGATATTCCGGCTCTTCGAGCAGGCGATCCATCGCGCGCAAGGTTTCCTGCGCAAAGCGCTGCACGCCGGCGACGAATTGTGTCAGGAAGCGGCCGTTGATGGCGATACGGGGTGGCTGGGGCATGCGGACCTCAGTCTTGCATCGCAACGCTAACGCTTGGTGACTGTGCGGATCGGCCCGCGGATGGTCGCAACCATTGCCAGCGTGGTGCCGATCGTGTAGCCGGCGGCGTTCATTGCCATGAAGCCGACGATGTCAAGCTTGAGCCAGATCGCGATGAGGCATCCGCCCGTCATGGCGATCATGAAAACCGGCCCAAGCCGTGCCGCCTGGGCAAAAAATCCGCAATGCACCAGCAGCGAATAGGAAACCATTTTTGCGAGATTGGCGGACAGCATGATGACGAGGACGGGAAGAATCGTCGTCGGCATGCTGGCGACCGGCCCGAGCAATAGCGCAAAGAAGCGCTCATGCACAAAGCTCAGGACTGCGACGATCAACACCAGCGGAATAGCCCCAATCGCGGCCGTCAGCAGCGTGGCGCGAATGAGGGTTGGCTTATCGTGGTCATTGAAGGCGCGCGTCTGCCGCGGCACGAGCAAATCGCAAATCGCCGCGTAGATCATGTGGGTGCCGCGAAAGATCTTGTAGGCGGTGTCGAAAATGATCGTCGGCGCACCAAGCCCATAAGCCCAGGGCACGAGGAAATAAGGGAAATTGTAGATGTATAACTCGCTGATGGCGTGCGCGGCGCTACTGAAAAGCTGGCGGCGGTTGGAGCGAAAGAACACGATGAAATGCAAGAGAGAGCGGCGGAAATGACCGCCTAAGGCCCGTTTTTGCCGAAGCCTTGCGACGGCCAGGACAATGACGGCGGTCCAGGTGGCATTAATCACGACCAGAAACGCAAGTATCGGGAATCCCAGCAGCAAGGCGAACAGCGCGACGGTGTTGAGCGCGCGGCGCACAGCTTCCAGCACTTCGAAGAAAAAATATTCGTCGATCGCGATACTGATATTGCGCAACGCGAACCAAGGCAGGTTGACCGCATTGAACAGGAAAAACAGCGTCAATTCTGCGCCGTCTGCAGCGGAATAGCCGGAATAGCCGGTAAGGATCGCGAAACACAGAAATGCCGCGCAGGCTGCAAGCGTGAAATAGAATGTGACGATCACCGTCGCCTGGCCAGAAATGGTGCCGGACCGCTTTTTTTGCAGGAACTGGCGGCGCAGTTTGACAAAGAGGACCTTCACCACCCCGATGTCGAGCAGATAGAGCGAATATCCCAAAGCCGCGAAAAAGATGAAAAGGGAAAAGCGCTCGGGCGTGAGCACGCGAGCAAAGACGAAGGTTTGCAGCAATCCTGTAACCAGCGTTCCGCCGGCGGTGAAAGCTCGCAAAGCCGTGTAGCGGAAGGATATGAGCCGCTTGCCCGCCATTTTAGGCGCGCCGACTTGCGGCGACTTCAAGACACAGGTCGAGCAGCGTCTGCGCGGTGCGTTTCCAGGTGAAGCGGCCGGCACGCTCGAGACCTGCGGTTTTCAATCGCGCGCGAAGTGTCGCATCGCCATGAAGTTGGCGCATGAGATCGGTGAGTCCGGCCACGTCATGCATTGCGCATTTGAGCACGGCATTGCCGCCGACCTCGACCAAAGCCGGTTGCGGGCTGATGACGACCGGACAGCCCGCCTGCATCGCTTCGAGCGGCGGCAATCCGAAACCCTCATAGGTCGAGGGGAACACAAGCGCGAGCGCATTTTCGTAAAGCGCGCGCAATTGCGCGTCGGTGACATAACCCGCAAGCCGAACACGCTTGTCCGATACGACCGCCGAATAGATGGCCGAATGCGGATCGGGCGATCCGGTGAGGACGAGCAGCGTGTCGTCGAGACCGGATTGCAGGAACGCGTCCAGCGCCAGTTTCATGTTTTTGTTTGAGCTGAAGACACCGACGCCGAGGAAATAAGGACGGCCTGCGGCTCCGATCCGCTCAAGCACCGAGCGGTCGGCGGGGGCGGCGAGAATATGGTCGCCACCTTCATGACAAACCGGCATGCGCGCGATATCGGCGCCATAATATTTCCCGATCTCGTGACGGGAAAAATCCGACACCGCCGCCACACAATCGGAACGCATCAGCATCGGCATCAGGGTGTTATAGACCGCACGGAATTTCCAGGAAAATGTGTCGGGCATCGCGCGTACGGTCGCGTCATGGAAAACGACGATCTGACGACGGACAGCGACCGGACCGAGAATGCAAAGGTTCAGGCGCAAAGAGCCGGCGCTGTGAAGAGGAAATTCGATCTGCTCCCAGGCATAGCCGCGCAGGAAGCCGCAGCGGCGCACCGGAATATATTCGAGGTCGAATGCCTGTGCCGCGCGCGGCGCCACGATTTCGATGTTTCCGCGCAATGCCGCATAAGCGGGGTCGCCCAGCAAGCGATCGAGAGCTTTAGTCGTCTCGGTCGCAAAACGCTGCACGCCAACGAGCTTCTGCGTCAAAAATCGTCCATTGATCGCGATTTTCGGCGCATTGCGAAACGATGTGGAAAGAGGCCCGCGGCCAACCTCTTCATTCGGGCGCGCGCCGCTATCGTGATGAAATTTGGGCTTCGAGCTGCGTGCGATTGACGACATGATTTTTGAATTTCTTGCCAATGTCCCGGGTTGGCAAGGTTCCCCAATGTCTTCATGGCAGGCAGGGATGAAAATTGTCTGAACTCCGATGTGGCGCGCGGCTCGGTGTCGGCCGCTGCGGCAGAAATGCAGCTTGGTAAATCAAACTTAAACAGGATCGCGGCTCGTAGCCTTGCCGTTACAAGCCCGCGCGCACGGCATCGCGCAGGAATTGCCGGTATGGGTAACCGGCATAGGAGCAGGGCTCGCCTTCGTTTTGCACAAGCGCGGTCAGCTCTTGTGCGAATTCGGCCGCGTTGCTGTACAGCGTCACCCCCTCGTCCTTCAGCGTGATGAATTCGGGGATCGCGCTGCAAATCACACGCCGGCCGGCAAGGCGGCCCTCGACGACACAGCGGCCAAAACCCTCACGCAGCGAATGCACCCAGACAAGCGCATGCGACCTGTATTCGCGCGCGACCTCTTGATCGGAGAGCTGACCGCATATCCGGATTTGGCCGCTGCGGAGGAAATCGCTCAGGGAATTAAATTTCGTGAAGTCGCTTTTCTTATGAAGCCCGAGAATGGAAACGCGAAGACCCCTTTGCAGCACGCCGGGGAGAAAATTGGAAACGATGGAATCAAGATCCTTGTTGGGTGTCGATCCGGTGCAGAGCAGGAGCGAATTGTTTTTCAGCTTTGTTGCGCTCTCCGCGCGGATCAAATCTTCGAAAATGTAGAAGGTGTTGGGCAGAACCTTGATCGGGCACGCGCCAAAAACGCCATGCTGGAGAATTCTTGTCCGCGTCAGGTCCGAGATGGTGAAGATCGGAGCATTGAACCATCGCAACGCCCGGTAGCAGATACGATAATAAAACTTCGTTGCAGAGAAGCCCGGCCGGCTCAAAACCTCGAGATCATGCACCACAATCCGTCCACGACCGCTCAGGACATCGAGGATGGCAATGGAATTGTAAGGATAGAGGGTGATATCGGCGCGCGTAATCAAACCGATCAGCGGCAGCAGCAATTGCTCGATCAGAACCGCCATAATGTAAATGCAAATGCGCGGAAGCCGGCCGATAAAGGCCGGCGCGCGGATAACGCTGACGCGGATGTCATTTTCCTTCAATCCATAGACGATGTTGCGGACATAGAGCGGAATGCCGCGGTCGAGCGCGCCGCCGATGAAGTCATTGACGAGGATGTGCATGCGGCAAGACCAACCAGCTCGTGGAGACAGGCCCAGTAAATTCGTCCGCCCATTGCTTGAGGGCTTTTCGGTCAATCTGAGCGGCGAGTCTCGGGATATCGTCAAGGTCAACGTCATCGCCAAGCTTATCGATCGACAGCGAAAGCCCGGCGGGAATGTCGAGCAAGGCCGCGCGCCTTGCAATCAGCGCCGGCGTGCCGACGCCCGCGGCCTCGCGCGGCGGAAGCCCGAATCCTTCATACTTTGATGCGAAAATGACGTAATCGGCCTGCGCCAGAAGCTTAAATTTGTCTTCGTTCGAAGGTCGCAATGCGCGGACCGAAATGCCGCGCGATTTCAGCAGACTTACATTTGCAGGCTCGATCGTCCCAATGACCGTCAGTTCGAAATTCTTCTTCGAGGAGCGCAAGCGATCGAGGGCCCATGCGCCCTTGTAATTGCGGTCATCGAGAAACATGACGGCGTTGCTGCCGCGTTTTGTGGCGGCGGTTTGAGGCGCGATCCGCACCGTCTGGCCGACAAGGGGGATGACATCGCGTCGCAACCGCTTCAACTGACGCGCGACCGAGCGCGCAAAGGACTGAACGATTGTCGCCCGTTTGATCGACAGGTATTGATGCAATCGCGACAGAAAGGAGGGCTGTCGGAATCTCGCATCATGCACGCGCGCGCGGAAAATGTTCAGGTCGTGCACGAAGATGCGGCATGGGATCGGAAGAAGCAACGCAGAAAAGCAAAGCCGCGGCAGCCATGACGTGTAGAAAAGTTTTTGGCCTCGAAAGAGAATGCGCGCGGTGAGCCGCAGCACCCACCATTCGCGGGCAAAGAGCCGGCCGCGGGCGGAAATCGGAATGAGCGTAACATCGGCGCCGGGCGCGGGTAGAATTCGTCCAAAATTGGATTCCCTGCACACAAGGACATAGTTCGTCTTTGCGTCAGCCAGAAGGTTTCCGATATTGGCCTCCGCGCTGGTGGCCAGCCCGATGGCGGCAGGATCGATCCAGATAAGATCGATGATCTGATTGTCCCGGCTCAGCATGGCGAAGGGTCCGTGGTGGATTTATCCATTCGCCGGCTGAAATGCTGGCGCGCGGTTGCGCGACGACAGGGAATTTCGCGAGGCGGCGGCCAATCCCCAGACGAGGCCCATCCACAGGAAGAAATGCCGCCAATGATCGGTATCGATGATGAAGCCCTCAAATGCATCGCCAACAAATGCGGCATAGGCGCTGATGAGATATTGCTGCCATGGCGTCGCGATGAATATTGCGCGCAGCCCGATGAGCAGCGTGAGCCCGACGAGTGCGCCATAAGCGATGCCGCCGACCCAGCCATAGACCAACAAAGCCTGTTGATAGACATTGTGCTGCTGTCCACCAAAGACACGGCCGAATTCATGCGGACCCATGCCAAGGGGATGGTTCAGAATTTCCGCGATCGCGGTTTCCTGCAGCCCGAAGCGACCGGCTTGGCCGACGTCGTAGGATTGGGTGAGCTTGGCGCGTTCCTTGAACATCTCGCCGACGGAATCGAACGAAATTGCGACCATGAATAGACTCGCGAGCGCTACGACGACGGCGCCGCTGAGCAAGATCAGGCGTAAGCGGGTGCGCATGTCGGGCGCCGTAAGGAACATCAGCGCCAGCATGACAGCCGCAGAAACCGCGAAATGGGCCCAGGCACCGCGTGAGAAACTCAGCAACAGCCCGAATGCGATCACGCCGAACATCGCCACATGCCGGATGCGAATACCGCGCAGGGTGATCGACTGGATGAGGAATAACATCGGCAGGATCAGAAACGGTCCGTACACGTTTGGGTCCTTGAACGCCGCCTTGGCGCGGCCATTTAATTCCGCGGCCGGAACAATGCCGAAATAGCCAAGCGTGCCGACAATTGCGGTGATCACCGCGGTGATCAGATAAGCGCGGCGCATGATTTCGAGGCGCCGTATTGTATCGTCGCAGAACAAGCAGGCAAAGACGATGGCGGTGATCCCGAGATAGCAAGAAGTGACCGTGTAGAGGATGGTGCCTTCCTTTTCGACCACAACCGTCAGCGCGAACGCGCCGCTGATATTCCAGATTGCGAGGAGCAGCACCATCGGCATGAGCTGGCGATCGAGCCGGATTCCGGCGAGCAGGCAGGCAAAGAAGAGCACACCCGCCGCCGCCTCATACGGCGATGGTTCGATGAATACCAATGGGCTGATGAGGATCGTGAGGAAGAGGACGACGTGCAGGATTTGTGTCGCCACGCGCGCGGGCGCTTTCGGCGACGTGCGGGCTTCGTCAAGCGCGCGCGCGGAAACGGCCGCAACGCCGTCAGGCGCCGCGCCGAAAGTCGCTTCGGCCTGGGCAAGCGTAATCAATAGGCGTTCTCGGTTTTCAAGAGCGCGAACGGCGTCATCGCCACGATATAAAGGTCGAACAGCACCGACCAATTCTCGATGTAATAAAGATCGTATTCCACGCGCTTCTGGATCTTTTCCTGCGTGTCGGTCTCGCCGCGCCAGCCATTGATCTGCGCCCAGCCGCTGACGCCGGGCTTGACGCGATGGCGCGCGAAATAGCCGTCGACCGCCTCGTCATAAAGCCGCGCTTCCGCCTTGGCGTTGACCGCATGTGGGCGCGGGCCGACGAGCGAAAGATTGCCCTTGAACACCACGTTGATGAGCTGCGGCAATTCGTCGAGGCTCGCCTTGCGGATGAAACGGCCGACGCGCGTCACGCGCGGGTCGTCCTTGGTCACGAGCTTTGTCGCCGTGGCGTCACTCGCCTCGACATACATCGAGCGAAACTTGAGCACCTCGATCAGGTCGTTGTTGAAGCCGTAGCGCTTCTGGCGAAACAGAACCGGCCCGCGACTGTCGAGCTTGATCGCGATCGCGATCGCGGCCATCACGGGCGCGGCCGCGAGCAACGCCAAGCCACCGACGATCTTGTCGAACAGCCATTTCATCACGATGTCCCAATCGGCGATCGGCCGATCGAACACGTCGATCACCGGCACGCTGCCAATGTAAGAATAGGAGCGCGGACGAAAGCGCAGCTTGTTGGAATGCGCGGAGAGCCGGATGTCGATTGGCAACACCCAGAGCTTCTTGAGCATTTGCAAAATGCGATTTTCCGCCGAGATCGGCAGCGAGAAGATCACGAGATCGACGCGCGAGCGGCGCGCGAATTCCAGAAAATCGTCGACGCTCCCGAGCTTCTGCAAGCCGGCGCAGGCATTGGGCGCGCGGTCGTCGTTGCGGTCGTCGAAAATGCCGATGATGCGCACGTCGCTGTCATGCTGGCTCGCCAAGGCGGCAATCAGGCTCTCGCCGGCTTCTCCGCCACCGACGATCACCGTGCGGCGCGTCAAGCGGCCCTCGCGCATGAAGCGGCGCATCAGGAGATAAAGGCCGGAGCGGAACGCCATCAGGCCGAGCAAGCCGAAGCCGTAAAAACTCAAGAGCCAGACGCGCGAAAACGCGAGCCCGATCTGGCCGAAAAACGTCACCGCGGTCGCAACCAGGAACACGATCGACCAGGTGCCGATAAGGCGGGGCAATTGCTGCAACGGCCGGCGGAAGGCATGGACGTGATACAGGTCGCAGGCCTGGAAGCCGAGAATTCCCAAAGCGGAAATGGCCGCGATCGCGCCGGCATAATTCCAACTGAATGCGCCCTGCGGCACGACATAGACCGCGCAAGCGATCGCGCCGATGAGCACGATCAGTGCGGCTTCGATCGCGCGCGCGATGCCTGCGATCACGATCGGCGAATAGGGCGGATGTGTCGTCTCGGCGGCTGCGGCAAGTGCTGCCGGCGACAACGGGCGCGCCTGATACGGCCTCTCCACGGGGCCCAAAAGAGCCTCCGCGGTCACCGGCGCGGCGCTTAAGATATCGTGAGCCTTTTTATCCGCCATGATGACGCACCTCGAAGCCTTCGGCGGTTAAACGCCTTGTGCGGCCTCGTCCTTCCCGTCACTTGGGCTTAGCGGAAAAGTTTCAACAAAGGATTATTGGGAAATTAGACAAAATGCCGCTTTTGCAGGGCCTCGCGATAAGCCGCAAGCGCGCCATCGATCATGCTTTCGACGGAGAAAACCGCGCGCACCCGCTCGCGCAGGATCGCGGTCTTGGCCCGCATGGTTTCCGGATCGTTAACGGCACGCGCGATGGCCGCTCCCAGGGCGGCGGGATCGTCGGCCGGAATCAGCAGATCGGATTGCGGGCCGAAAATTTCCGGATTGCCGCCGACCGCCGTCGTGATCAGAGGCACGCCGGCGGCCGCGAGTTCGAGCACGATATAGGGCAAGGATTCCCCGCGCGAGGGGATAACGGCGAGGCGGGCGAGCGCGAAGGCGTCGCGGGCGGGCATCGGCTTGTGGAAGGCAATCATTTCGGTCAAGCCGAGCCGTTGCGTTAGCGCGTGCAATTCCGCGCGCGTGGCCCCGTCGCCGACGATGGTCGCCCTCAATGGCAATCCCGATCGCCGCAAGGCCGCGAGCGCCTTGATCAGCACGTCGACGCCCTTGATCGGCCGCAACTCGCCGATGAAGAGGATGTCGGTCGCATCCGCGCGCGGCGCGCGATCGATGAATTCCTTCGCGCCGACGCCGTTATGGACCACGCGCACAAGCCCGCGCGGCTCTCCGACCATCGCGCGATAGCGCTCGCCGATATAGGCGCTTTCGAACAAGAACAAATCGGTGCGCGGCAGCAGGATTTTCTCCAGCGTCACATAGAAGCGGCTTCCGAGCGTGCCCGGCTTGTAAAGCAGACTGCCGCCATGCGGGGTATAGGCGCGGATTGCGGGAAAACGCGGCATCGCCAAGCGCGTATAAGCGCCGCCCTTGGCGCCGTGCCCATGCACGACGTCCGCCTTGGTCTGCGCGATGCGTTGGGAGACGTGGCGGGTCGCGAAAAAGTCGTCCGGCCCGAGCTGGCGGCCGATCGGAATGCGCGTAAGGCCGAGCGCCAATTGACCCTGCAGACCCGCCAGAATCCGCTCGGGATATTCGCCGCGCGGCGTGCGCTCGCAGATGATTCCGACTTCATGCCCGCGCGCGATCTGGCCCTGCACCAAATCCGCGACGTGACGAAACAGCCCTCCGAGCGGCGCTCGAAAAACATGCAGGACCTTCAGCGGCCGCTTGTCGGGCGCGGAAGCTTGCAGGGCCATGCTTAGAACCAGCGTTCGGAGACGGTGATGGTATCGCCAGGGCGAACGGAGAAGCTGGGCGGCACTTTGCTGCGCATGGTTTGGCCGTTGGCGCTGCGGGTGATCTGCGCGCTCGTTTTTTGTGCGCGCGGGGAATAGCCGCCGGCAATCGCGACCGCCGTCTCCACCGTCATATTGGCGACGTAAGGATATTGGCCGGGCGCGGTGACCTCGCCCAGGATGAAGAAAGGACGATAGGCTTCGATCTCGACCGAAACATGTGGTTCACGGACATAGCCCTGGCGCAGCTTTTCGGCGATGGCGCCGGACAGATCGGCGATGGTCATGCCGCGCGCCGGCACCGGCCCGATCAGCGAGAGATTCACATAGCCGGCCGGATCGATGAGATAGGAATTGTTCAGGCCTTCCTGCCCGAATACGGCGATGCGCAGGCGGTCGCCGGAATCCAGGAGATAAGGCTGCTCGAAAGCGGCAATGCCGGGCGCATAGCCGGCCGGCATATAAGCTCCGGCTTGAGCGGGGGCATAAGCTGGTGCTGCGGTGGCATAGGCGGGCTGTCCATAAGCCGGATCCGCCACCGCGTAGGGATAAGGCCCATTCCGTCGCATGCAGCCGCCAAGCGACGCAGCAATCAGCAACAAGACGACAAGACGGCTTGGCCGCATGAGGCGAATCCGGACCCGAAACGTTAAGCGCGATTAACACCCCGGATGGTTAACAAAGCCTCACTGCGCGCGGTTTGCGGGCTATTTCTTCTTTCCTGGCCGCGATTAACGCCATGGAAACCACGATCGTTAAAGATCGGGACTCAGCAAGCACCGCCTGTGCGTGGGTTGGAGTTTTCAAGTATGCGCGTGGATGTTCAAGGGCAGGGCGGCTATCCGCAAGCCGGCAATGCCGACGTCGATTGGAATTCGCTCGGCCGCGCCATCTGGCGAAAAAAATGGCGCATCATCCTGCCCGCTCTTGTGGTCGCTGTGCTCACCGCCATCGGCGTCAACTTCCTCACGCCGCGCTACAAGTCCGAAGCCCGCATTCTCATCGAAAGCCGTGAGAATGCCTTCCTGCGTCCGGAGGCCGAAAAATCCGGCGAACGCGGCCAGATCGACCTGGAAACGGTCGCGAGCCAGGTGCAAATCCTCACCTCGCGCGATCTCGCGCGGCAAGTGATCCGCGAGCTCAAGCTTGCGGAAAAACCCGAATTCGATCCGGTCCTGCGCGGCGTTTCGCTGTCGTCGGTTCTGTTCTCGATCATCGGCGTGAGCAAGGATCCGTTGCGTTCGACGCCGGAGGATCGCGCGCTCACCGCTTATTTCGAGCGGCTCAATGTCGTCGCGATCGAGAAATCGCGCGTGCTCACGATCGAATTCCAATCGTCCGATCCCGAACTGGCCGCGCGGGTCGCCAACACCATTGCCGACGTTTATCTCAATCTGCAGCAATCGGCGAAACGCGAGCAGACGCGCGGTGCGAGCCAATGGCTTGCCGGCGAGATCGATAAACTGCGCGATAAGGTGGCGGAAGCCGAAGGCAAGGTGGAGGATTTCCGCGCCAAGGCCAATCTCTTTGTCGGTAACGGCAACGCCAGTCTCGGCAACCAGCAATTGACCGATCTGACCACGCAACTTTCCACCGCGCGCGCGCAGAAAGCCGAGCTTGATGCAAAGTCGCGGCTGATCCGCGACATGCTCAATTCGGGCAAGCCGGTTGAATCCGCCGACATCGTCAATTCGGAGCTTCTGCGCCGCCTGGTCGAGCAGCGCATCACGTTGCGCGCGCAGCTTGCCGAGCAATCCTCCACGCTGATGGCCCTGCATCCGCGCATCCGGGAGCTCAACGCGCAGATCGGCGCGCTCGATGGGCAGATCCGCGGCGAATTGGAAAAGCTCGTGCGCAGTTTCGAGAATGACGCCCGCATCGCGGGCGCGCGGGTCGAAACGACGATCGCGACGATCGACCGGCTCAAGCGCCAGGTCGCGGCCACCGGCGGACAGGACGTGCAATTGCGCGCGCTCGAGCGCGAGGCCAAATCGCAGCGCGACCTGCTTGAATCTTATCTCGCCAAATATCGCGAGGCGAGCGCGCGCGATTCCATCGACGCCACGCCCGCCGATTCACGAATCATCTCGCGCGCCAGCGCCGCCAATGAAGTGTCGTTTCCGAAGAAAACGCCGATCGTACTGATCGCGACCTTGTCGACCTTGTTCATTGCCGCGACCTTGGTCATCGCCGGAGAATTGCTCGGTGGTGGCATGCCGCCCGCGCCGCGCGAACATCCGGCGCGCACAAGCGCGTCGGTCGCGATGTTCGACGTCTTCCGCCGCAAGAAACCGGAACCGGCGGCCGGCTTGGCCGCCAGCGCCCAACAATCCGTCGCAATCATGCCGATCGGTGAATTGGCGCGCATGCTGCGACGGGTGGGCGAGGCGGGTCGCCGCATCACCATTGTCGGCGCCGCGCGCAATGTCGGCACCACTTATACCGCCATCGGCCTGGCCCGCGCCTTGGTGCAACAGGGCGCGCGCGTGGTGCTTGTCGATCTTGCCATCGGCGCGCCCAATCTGTCCGTTTTATCGGCCAATCCCGATGCTCCGGGCATTGCCGAACTCGTGCGCGGCGACGTCTCCTTCGGCGACGTCATCACGCGCGATCGCTTCTCGCGCGTGCATCTGGTCACTGCCGGTCGCCTTGGCGGGGAGGGGGCTTCAATTCTCGCTTCGCCACGGCTCGCGATGACGCTGGAGGCGTTGGTGCGCGCTTACGATCATGTGGTGATCGATGCTGGCGCGGTGCCCGAGGTGCCGGTGGAAAGCTTCGCGCGGCTTGCGCCGCGGGCCGTTCTGGTCGCGACGGATCTGTCGCATCCGGCGACGCTCGCCGCGCGCGATCGGCTGATGGCGGCAGGCTTCATCGACGTGACGGTTTTCCTTGGCGCGCCGCGCGGTCCCGATGCCGTTGCGGCGTCGCATCCAGCCGCGGCTTAGTCTCGGCCCCGGCGCAAAACGAAAAGCGCGCGACGAAGCCGTTGCGCACCGCTCCACAACACCGCATTGTGCTTGATATGGCCTTTGATGGCATAGGCCGTCCGTGCCAGGGGCGCGGCCAACGCGCCGCGCGCGGTGAGCGGGATGAAACAATCGAAGAGCGGCTCGATATCGTCGCAGAATAATTCCTTGTAACGCGCCTCGCCGACGCCCAGATCGAAATAGGCAAGACCGCGTTCGCACGCCATCTGCACAACCTTCATCAGCAGCAATTGGCCGGGCGAGGTCTGGGCCATCTCGTTGCGGATGATGGAATTGAACATGGTGGAGAAGCGCCCGCCGCTGACCACGCCCGCGCAGGTCGCGACAATCACGTCGCCGGCCGAAAGCGCGTAAATCTCGATCGCCGGCTGGCCGCTTGCGATATTTTGCGTGGCGCCGATCTCGATGAATTCACGCACGCCTTTTTCGGCGAAGACATTGGCAAGACCGAATTCGCGCATGCGTTCGGCTTTTTGCGCGTGGAAGGCCGCGAGGATGGCGCGCGCGTCGGTTGCGTCCTGCGCACGCCAAAAGCGCACCGGCCCATGCGCGGCGAGCGCGCGCTCGCGATTGCGGATCTTCTTGCGTTTGAGCGTGCTGATGCATCTTTTCGCGAGTTCCTCGAAATTCGGGTCGAGCGCGGCCTGGGACACGAAACTCGGCGAAGGCTGATGCGGCAGGAGCGCGAAGGGATTGGGCGTGCCGTTCCAGCTCTCGGGCTGGTCGCAGAGCAACAGCAGATCCGGCACTTGCGCATGCACTTTGAGTTGCGCGAAGATGGCCTCGAAATCCGCGCGCGTCATGGCGGCGGCGATCTGCGGCTGCCACAAGGCGAGTTTGAAATTGGCGTGCTTGTCGCCGAAAAAACGTGCAATCTTGAGCGGGCCTTTGGCGGCGCGCGCCAGCGGCCATAAAAACAGAGGCTCGCCATTCTCGCCGTAACCCACCACGATGAACGGAACAAATCCTGCCGCTTCGCCGACATGATATTGCCAGGGCGCGACCCAATCATAGCGCTGGTAGGGCGTGAAGATCGCGCCCTCCGCCTCCAGCTTGCGCCAAGCCTGTTCAGCGCGCTTGAGGTCGTCGAAAATCGCGACGCGCGCGATCCGCGCGGGCCCGGGCGCTTGACGGGGTGGAGCGTGACGAAAAAGGGCGTTCATGCAGGCCTTTTGGCTCGATCGTCACCAAATGAACGCGACAAGGTGTCAAAGAATTCTCAATAAAGCGTTGGCATGATCGGGATCTTGCGAGGAACCCCTTGAGCGGCTTGAAGAAGTCCATCATCCGGGCCGGCCTGGAAACACTGTTTTTCAGCGGCGCGCATCTCCTGACGCCGCCGTCCCTGCGCGGAATCGGCGTGATCCTGACGCTGCATCACGTGCGCCCTCCGCGTTCCGGATTTTTCCAGCCCAACCGCCTCCTGGAAGTCACGCCGGAATTCTTCGCCCGGGTGATCCGCCGCCTGCGGAAATCGAAGATCGACATCGTCTCGCTCGATGAGATGCATCGCCGCTTGACGCAGCATGATTTCAGCCGCCGCTTCGTCTGCCTGACATTCGACGACGGCTATCGCGATGTCCTGCAATATGCCTATCCGGTCTTGCGCAAGCACGACGCGCCGTTTGCGCTCTATATTCCGACCAGCTTCCCCGACCGCCTCGGCGAATTGTGGTGGCTCGCGCTCGAAGCGGTGATCGCCAAAAGCAAACGCATCGGCCTTTACATCGACGGCGAGCAAAGACGCTTCGATTGCCGCAACGTCCTGGAAAAGCGCGCGGTGTTCGACGAGCTTTATTGGTGGCTGCGCGCGCGCGAGACGGAAGACGAATTGCGCGCCGTCGTGCGCGATCTTTGCAAGCGTTATGGCGTCAATATGGCTGCTTTATGCGAAGACCTTTGCATGAATTGGAACGAGATCGGCGAATTGGCGCGCGATCCGCTTGTCACCATCGGCGCGCATACCGTCAATCATGTGATCCTGAAGAAAGCCTCCGATCGCGTCGTGCGCGCGGAAATGGAAATGAGCCGCGCCGTGATCGAGGCGGCGATCGGACGACGGCCGCAGCATTTGTCTTATCCGATCGGCGATCCGTCTTCGGCAGGCCAGCGCGAATTCGCCCTGGCCAAGGAATTGGGCTTCAAGACGGCGGTGACAACGCGGCCGGGCGTGTTGTTTCCCGACCACGCGGCGGAGCTCACCGCCTTGCCGCGCATTTCGCTCAACGGCGAGTTCCAGCAATTGCGCTATGTCAGCGTATTGATGTCGGGCGCGGCGACCGCGATGTGGAATGGCTTCCGCCGCGACCAGGCGGCGTAGGATCGAGCCTCCTCCTTCGAGACGCTCGGCTTTCAGCCTCGCTCCTCAGGATGAGATGCAGATACTATTTCGACATCCAGCGCACGAGCGGCATGGCGGGGAGCACCCAGGCCAAGCCCGCGACCGCGTAATAAATCCAGGCCACGATCGTGTTGGTGGACGGCAGGATGAATTGCGCGAGCGCCATCGCGACCAAGGCCCAGACAAAGACGAGCGCGATCAAGATGACGGCGCCGATCAACTTGCGGAGACGAAGAGACATGCGGCGCCTGGCGGTTGCGGGCAGGGGGGATGAGCTATAGGGTCCGCGCCGTCTTGTGCAAGTCGAAAAACCCGTGACCATTTCCTCATATTCCCACGACCGCATCGTCCGGCTCTGGCTTCTGGCTGTTGCCGCCTTGGTGTTCATCACCTTGATTGTCGGCGGCGCGACGCGGCTCACCGAATCCGGATTGTCCATTGTCGAATGGAAGCCGGTGACGGGCATTCTGCCGCCGCTCTCACCGCCGCAATGGCAGACGGAATTCGAGAAATACCAAACCATCCCGCAATATCGCGAACGCCATCGCGACATGAACCTCGATCAATTCAAGACCATCTATTGGTGGGAATGGGCGCATCGCCTGCTCGGCCGGCTGATCGGCGCTGCATTTCTGTTGCCCTTCGCTTTTTTTCTCTGGCGCGGTTGGATTCCGCGCGGCCTGCGCGGCGCGCTTTGGGGCATTTTCGCGCTCGGCGCGCTGCAAGGCGCGGTCGGATGGTGGATGGTGTCGTCGGGCTTGAGCGCGCGCGTCAGCGTGTCGCAATATCGCTTGGCGTTTCACTTGACGCTGGCTTGCGTGATCTACGCGGCGTTGCTGTGGGCGGCGCAGCGTCTCGCCCCATCGTCATGGCCGGGCTTGTCCCGGCCATCCACGTCTTCTCTACCGAGAAAGAAAGACGTGGATACCCAGCATAAAGCCGGGCATGACGGCCGCATGAAGCGTCTGCGCATGTCGGCGTTCGCCCTCATGGCACTTGTCCTTTTCCAAATCTATCTCGGTGCGCTGGTGGCCGGCCTCGATGCCGGCCTGACCTACAATACCTGGCCGCTGATCGACGGCGCTTTCATTCCCGACGCCGCGCGGTTGTTTTTCGACACGCCGCCCTGGCGGAATTTTTTCGAGAACAGGCTGATGGTGCAATTCGATCACCGCATGACGGCCTATCTGTTATGGCTCATCGCGATGTTGCATGCCTTCGATGCCGCGCGCGCGCGTGAAGCGGCATTGCGCATCAGCGCCTTCGTGCTGGCTGCCGCCGTGACCATGCAGGCCGTGATCGGGATCGTTACGCTCTTGCAGCAAGCTCCGCTCGGACTCGCGCTTCTTCACCAGGCGATAGCGGTGATCGTTCTCACCATCGCCGTTTTGCATGCGCAGGGCGTGAGGCAATTGCTTCTTAATCCCTCCCCGGAAGGGGGAGGGAAGCCGCATTGAGCGAAGCGAAATCGGCGGGTGGGGGATCAACCAACCCCACCCGGCTCGCCGCAAACGCAGCTCGCCACCCTCCCCTTGCAGGGGAGGGATAAGTCACACCGCCAAAGCCTGTTCCAGATCCGCGATGATGTCGTCCTTGTCCTCGATGCCGATAGACAGGCGCACGACGTCGGGGCCGGCGCCGGCTTGCACTTTTTGCGCGTCGGATAATTGCCGATGCGTGGTCGAGGCCGGATGGATGATGAGCGAGCGCGTGTCGCCGATATTGGCGAGATGCGAAAACAATTTCACGTTCGAGACGAGCTTCACGCCCGCGTCATAGCCGCCCTTGAGCCCGAAGGTGAAGACCGCGCCCGCGCCCTTCGGCACGTATTTCTTGGCCAAGGTCTGGTAGCGGTCGCCGGCAAGGCCAGGATAGCTGACCCACGCTACTTTATTGTGCTTCGCAAGCCATTCGGTCACGGCTTTGGCATTGTCGCAATGCTTCTGCATGCGCAGCGGCAAGGTCTCGATGCCGGTGAGAATGAGAAATGCGTTGAACGGCGAAAGCGCGGGGCCGATATCGCGCAAGCCGAGCACGCGGCAGGCAATCGCAAAGGCGAAATTGCCGAAGGTCTCGTGCAGCACGATGCCCTGATATTCCGGCCGCGGCTCCGACAGCATTGGGTAGCGGCCCTCGCGCGACCAATTGAACGTGCCGCCATCGACGATCATGCCGCCGATGGAATTGCCATGCCCGCCGAGAAATTTGGTGAGCGAATGCACGACAATGTCGGCGCCGTGATCGATCGGCTTGCAGAGATAGGGCGTCGCCAGGGTGTTGTCGACGATCAAGGGCACGCCGGCGCGGCGCGCAATGGCGGAAATCGCCTCGATATCGGTGATGACGCCGCCGGGATTGGCGATCGATTCAATGAAGATCGCCTTGGTCTTGGGCGTGATGGCGCGCTCGAAAGTGCCGATATCGTCGGGGTCAGCCCACACCACATTCCAGCCGAAATTCTTGAACGCATGATTGAATTGATTGATCGAGCCGCCATAGAGCTTCTTGGAGGCGACGAATTCGTCGCCCGGCGTCATCAAGGCATGCATGACGATGACCTGCGCGGCATGGCCGGACGCAATCGCAAGGCCAGCGGTGCCGCCTTCCAAAGCCGCGACGCGCTCTTCCAGCACGGCATTGGTCGGGTTGCCGATGCGGGTATAGATGTTGCCGAAAGTCTGCAGCCCGAACAAAGAGGCGGCGTGATCGACGTCGTCGAACACGAAGGACGTGGTCTGGTAGATCGGCGTGGCGCGGGCGCCCGTGGTGGGGTCGGGCTGGGCGCCGGCATGGATGGCAAGCGTCGAAAACCCGGGAATGCGTTCGGTCATAGGCCAGTCCTTCTGCGGCAATTCTTTAGGGCAAACCCACAATGCCGGCCGGGGCCGGACGTCGTGCTTCCTTTAGCGAAGCCCAGGCGAGGGTCAAGCCGCGCCCGGGATGTTTAAGGGGAGCGAGCCTGCCGCTTCACCTCTCCCATGGGGAGAGGTCGACGCGCGTAGCATAGCGTAGCGCGTCGGGTGAGGGGCTTCGCGCCCCGAATTTGTAACCCTCACCCGGTTGTCTCGCTTTGCTCGCCAACCGACCTCTCCCTTTGGGAGAGGTGACAGCGTGCCGGCTCTCAGCCCCCGCCTTCTTTCTCTTTCTCGCGTTCGGCCCGGTCAGTCGCCTCGGTCGCGCCGCCGCTCATGGTCTGGCGATTGAGCGACATCCGCTGCACACCCTTGCCGAGCAACGGCGCACGCTTGGACGATAACGTGCGCGAATTGACGCCAATCCAGGATATTTCCGACGATAGCCGGCCATATTCGATCTTCGGGCAGCGATTCATCACGACCTTCATGCCGGCGGCTTCCGCCTTGGCGGCGGCTTGGTCGTTGCGCACCCCCAGTTGCATCCAGATCACATTCGGCCGCGGCGTGAGTGCGAGCGCTTCCTCCACGATCGGCAAGGCGTGCTGCGAGGCGCGGAAAATATCGACCATGTCGATCGGCTCGGGGATATCCGACAATTTCGCATAGACCTTTTGGCCGAGAATATTCTTTCCCGCTTGTCCGGGATTGACGGGGATCATGTGATAGCCGCGTTCGAGCAGATATTTGAATGCGAAATAGCTCGGCCGGTTGTCCTTCGGCGAGATGCCGACCATCGCGATGGTCTTCACGGTATTGAGGATGCCGCGAATATAGCTGTCGGGATAATTGTCGTGGTTCATGGAAGCGCCAAAGTTGAGTAACGAACATAGTGACAAAGCCGCGGAAACGAAAGCACCGCGCCCAGTCTTTTCAATCGCGCTCAATTTTTGGCGGGATTGCGGAACGGTCGACATAACATTGCCGTTGAGCTTTGCTGACTTTGCAGAAGAAGGACAACCGTCACGGCTGTTCGCAGCAGAAGGAAGCCTTCCATGTGTGACTATAGTCTTCACAACGTCGCCTCCCGCCCCGCCAAGGTCGGAGACAAGCTTGTTTCAACGAAATTTCCCAACGCCATCACCCGCGGCTTTTCCGCGCAAGGAGAACCGCATGTCGCGGTGTGTCTGCTCCCGGGCACCGAACTCGCCTTCGAGCGCGAGGTCGAATGCGATCCGGTGTTTCGCTTCCTTCCCAGGAAAAATAGCGGCGAGAAGCTCGCGCGCTTTCGCCAGGTGAATGTCGGCCAGGCGCATGCGCATCACGACGCGCTGGAATTTCCCAGCGGCCATACCATCCTGGTCACTGATCTGTGCGAGGGCCAGGCCGCGACCGTGCTGCAATTGCCGCTCGCGGCGCATGATGTGAGCAAAGACGACACGGCCGAGGATGCAAGCCAAGCGCAAGAACGTCTGCAGACGATGATCCTCTGATCCTTGGTTGTTTGTTAAACGCAAAAGAGCCATCGGCGATGGCCGGTGGTTCTTTGTGTTTGTGAAGATGCCGTCATGCGCGGACATAGCCGTCGAAGACGGCGTCGTTGACGCCTTATGACCCGCGCATCCATCATCTTGCGAAAATAATGGATTGCCGGGTCAAGCCCGGCAATGGCAGAATCTCCTTACCGATCTTCCCATTTCGGCACGCGTTTCTCGATGAAGGCGCAGATGCCTTCCTCGGCGTCGCGCGCGAGCATGTTCTCGGTCATCACCTGGGCGGCATAGCGATAGGCTTCCGCCAGATTCATCTCGGCTTGGCGATAGAAGGCCGCTTTGCCGATTTTCAAAATATGGGAGGATTTCGCCGCGATCTTGGCGGCGAGCGCGAGCGCGGCTTTGCGTTCTTCGCCGGGCGCGACCACGTGGTTGATCAGGCCGATGCGTTGCGCCTCTTGCGCCATGGTGGGTTCGCCGGTCAGCAACATCTCCATCGCCTGTTTGCGCGACACGTTGCGCGACAAGGCGACCATCGGGGTCGAGCAGAACAGGCCGATATCAACGCCCGGCGTCGCGAATTTCGCCGCCGATGACGCGATGGCGAGATCGCAACTCGCGACCAGCTGGCATCCGGCGGCGGTGGCGACGCCTTGCACCGAAGCGATGACGGGCTTTGGCAGGGTGACGATCGCCTGCATCATCGCGCTGCAACTCGTCATGATGTGCTGGAAATAAGCCCGGCCGCGATCGCCATCCTTGCGATGCGCGGTCAATTCCTTCAAATCGTGACCGGCGCAGAAAGCCGGGCCATTGGCTGCGATCACCACAGCGCGGATTTTGCTCTCGGCCGCGATCGCGTTGAGGCTTTCGCCGATCGCGGTGATCATCGCCTCCGACAGAGCGTTGCGCGCGGCCGGACGGTTGAGCGTGAGAACCGCGATAGCGTCCTTGTCCTCGCGCAAGAGGATCGGTGCCGTCGCCGTGGGATGGGTGGGTGCGTTCATGACGCCAGCCTTTCGGATCGGACCGGATGCTGCATTCTAAGGATATAGGGCGGATGAGCGAAGTGTCATCCGGCAATGACGGCGGAACATGCGAGCCGGCCGGTCGCGCATGTCACATCGCGCTATTCCATTCCAGGCAAGGGGTGACTTATCTGGAGGTATTAAAATACCATTTTCATAACTCTCTGATAATATGAGTGAAAACGTCACAGACGCGCGTTGACCGGTCGAGAAGGCTGGTGTAGAAGCCGCGCAACGCATTCCCGGAAACATTGCCATGAGCACTTACTCGGCCAAGGCCGCCGACATCCAAAAGAAATGGGTGATGATCGACGCCACCGATCTTGTGGTCGGCCGGCTCGCCACGATCGTCGCCATGCGGCTGCGCGGCAAGCACAAGCCGACTTACACCCCGCATGTCGATGACGGCGACAATGTCGTCGTCATCAACGCCGCCAAGGTGGTCCTGACCGGCCGCAAGCGCGAGAAGAAAATCTATCACCATCACACCGGTTATATCGGTGGCATCAAGGAGCGCAGCGCCAAGTCAATCCTGGAAGGCCGCTTCCCGGAACGCATCTTGGAAAAGGCGATCGAGCGTATGCTGCCGCGTGGGCCTTTGGCGCGCGTGCAGCTCGGAAATTTGCGCGTCTATCCCGGTCCCGATCATCCGCATGAAGCGCAGAAGCCCGAACCGCTCGATATCGGCGCGATGAACCGCAAGAACAGGAGCGCCTGAGAATGGCCGAGACCATGCAATCGCTGGAAGGCTTGTCCGCGCTCAAGCCGGACGCGCCCGAACCGCAGAAATATGTCCAGAAGCTCGACAAGCAGGGCCGCGCTTATGCCACCGGTAAGCGCAAGAACGCGGTCGCGCGCGTTTGGATCAAGCCCGGCGGCGGCAAGATCACCGTCAACACCAAATCGGTCGAAACCTTCTTCGCGCGCCCGGTCTTGCGCATGATGATCCAGCAGCCCTTGGTCGCGACCAATCGCGGCGGCCAATATGACGTGATCTGCACCGTTTCAGGCGGCGGATTGTCGGGACAAGCCGGCGCCGTGCGCCACGGCCTCTCCAAGGCCTTGACCTATTTCGAGCCCGATCTGCGCCCCGCGCTCAAGCGCGGCGGATTCCTCACGCGCGACTCGCGCGTGGTCGAGCGCAAGAAATACGGTCGCGCCAAAGCGCGCCGCTCGTTCCAGTTCTCGAAGCGCTGAAAGCGGGTTTTCCCCGAACGGAATTGGTTCCCGGGGCAGGCGGCCGATTTGCGAAAAGGAGCCTTCGGGCTCCTTTTTTGTTTGCGGCGAATTGTCGGAAAATATCGCGGCACTTTTACCGAAAATCTGCGTGATTATTTCGTGAAAATTCACCCTGCAAACGAAACTGGCGCAAAAGACTTACGCGCTATTGCGTATCCATCGGAACGCTTCCGGTGAGGGGTTATGATGCCTTTGGATTTGCCAACGTTGCTTGTCGTGTCGCTTTGCGTCACGAGCCTGTTGGGATTGTTTTTCCTCCGGCTCTGGATCAGCGACCGTTCGATCGAGGCTTTGTCTTGGTGGGCGATGGCCTATCTGATCGGCGGTTTCGCCATCGGGCTGTGGGTGATCGAGCCGCTCGTGTCCTGGCGCGTCCCGCATGACGTGGCGAATGCGCTTTTGTTCCTGTCATGCGGCATGATCTGGAGCGGCGCGCGCAGATTTCATGGCCGCCATCCCTTGCCACTCTGGCTCGTGATGGGCGCCACCACCTGGCTCGTCGTCGTGTCGTCCTTCGATTTGAGTGCCGCCGCCGCCCGCATCGTCCTCTCTTCGCTGATCATTGCGGCCTATACGTTTCTCACCGCGCTTGAGCTCAAGCGCGAACGGCGCAATCCGCGAAAAGCCGGCATCCGCGCGATCGTGTTGTCGCTCGTGCACGGCACGTTTTTTCTTCTTCCCATCATCGCCATCCATCTTTTTCCCGAAGCGCTCAATACCGAGGGGCGATGGTTCGCGTTGTTTTCGGTGCTCACGCTCGTCTATGTCGTCGGCATGGCTTTCATCGCCGTCATCATGACGCAAAAGCGCAGTATCCAGATCCTCAAGACCGCCGCCGCGACCGATCCGCTGACCGGCTTGTTCAACCGGCGCGGATTTTTTGAAGCCGCGCAGACGCTCATTGCCCGGCAAGCCGCGACGCAACAGCCCGTCAGCGTGCTGATGTTCGATCTCGATCACTTCAAGAAGATCAATGACACCTTCGGCCATGCCATCGGCGACGATGCGTTGCGGGTTTTCGCGCAGACCGCCGCGCATAACATGCGCGCGGACGATATCGTGGGCCGGTTGGGAGGTGAGGAATTCGCCGCCATCCTGCCGGGCGGGCTCGATCAGGCGACGCTTGTCGCCGAGCGCGTGCGCACCGCCTTCGAGGCGGCCGGGCAGGAGATATCGGGGCAGGCTTTGCGCGCGACCGTGAGCATCGGCGCTCTCTGCGCGCGCACAGCCCAGGTTCCGGTCGCAATCCTGTTGGAAGGTGCCGATGCCGCGCTTTATCGCGCCAAGACGCAGGGGCGCAATCGCGTCGCTTGCGACATCATGGCGCCGCCGGAGACGGCCGCGCCAGCGCTTGCGCCCGAGACAGAGGGCGCGGAGGTCGCCGACGCGCCACATTGCGCGCGCGCGGCGGCGTGACATCCGTCATCGCGATCACGTGGAATTCACATTCGCGTGCGCGTGCGTCGTCACACGCGTTCTTGAGTGTCTAGTTATCGGAACCGCCGCTATGGAGCAGGAGTCTCGATCGTCATCGCGACGATGACGGAGATGACAACGCCAATGGAGGTTTCAAATGTCATTCGTGAAAGGCGCATTGCTCGCCGCTTCGTTCGCCATGCTCGCGATCGCGCCGGCGGCGGCGGAAGCGCTCAGCGATTCCATCGCCATGGTCTTCATGATGGACGGCCAACATAAGACGGTGAAGGTCACCGGCATGCCGAAAGGTGCCAAAGAGATGAAAAGCAACATGGCCGTCGTGATGATGAACGGCAAGATGTGGCTCGTCGATCTCGGCACCCAGCAATCGTTCACGTTCGATCATTGAACGTGACGATATCAGGGGCGGGACCCTTCCTTGGCGTCCCGCCTTTTTTCAATAAATTGCGATGGCTGTTTTCGGGGGCGCTGCGCGTCAAAAGCGCGCGGCAACCTCTCGTTTACCATTGCGGCCTATTATGGGCGGCATGTCGCGAGTCGCCTTGAGTTCACAGATCGACGCCCTCGAAGCCAGTGTCCGCGGCGCGCGCCAGGCTTTGGCCTGCTCTTTTTCGTCCTCCGATGAATACGAAGCGGCCATCATCCAGGAACGCCGCGATGCCGGCCTTTACGGCACGACGGGCTATAGCCCCTTCGCCTGGGGCTGCGCGCTGATCGTGGTGCTGGTGCTTTTCTTTATCGTGATTTGAACTCAAAAACATCCGGGCCGCATGGTTCGAGACGCGCAGCTTTGCTGCGCTCCTCACCATGAGGAGGAAGAGATGTGACTGTTGCGGCCTCATCCTCACCATGAGGAGAACCTGCTGATCTCCTCATCCTGAGGAGCCGCGCGAATGCGCGGCGTCTCGAAGGATGAGGTATCAGTTATCTCACGCCGAATAATACATCTCGAATTCGACCGGATGCGGGGTGTGCTCGAAGCGGATCACCTCGGCCATTTTCAGCTCGATATAGCTGTCGATGAAATCGTCGTCGAACACGCCGCCGGCTTTGAGGAAGGCGCGGTCCTTGTCGAGACAGCCCAAGGCTTCGCGCAAGGAGCCGCACACGGTCGGGATTTGTTTCAGTTCCGCCGCCGGCAAATCGTAGAGATCCTTGTCCATGGCCGGGCCGGGATCCATCTTGTGCTTGATGCCGTCGAGGCCGGCCATCAGCATCGCCGCGAAAGCCAGATACGGATTGGCGAGCGGATCGGGGAAACGCACCTCGACGCGCTTCGCCTTCGGCGAAGAGGTGTAGGGGATGCGGCACGACGCCGAGCGATTGCGCGCCGAATAAGCCAGCAACACCGGCGCCTCGAAACCCGGGACCAAACGCTTGTAGGAATTGGTCGTCGGATTGGTGAACGCGTTGATCGCCTTGGCGTGCTTGATGATGCCGCCGATGTAAAACAAGCAAGTATCCGAGAGGTCGGAATATTTATTGCCGGCGAAAACCGGCTTGCCGTCCTTCCAGATCGATTGGTGGCAATGCATGCCCGAGCCGTTATCGCCATAGACGGGCTTCGGCATGAAGGTCGCGGTCTTGCCGTAGATATTGGCGACCTGATGGATGCAATATTTGTAGATCTGCAATTGGTCGGCCATGTGGGTGAGCGTGTCGAATTTCAGGCCAAGCTCGTGCTGGGCCGACGCCACCTCGTGGTGATGCTTTTCCACCTTGGCGCCCATGCGCGCCATCGCGGCCAGCATTTCGCCGCGCATGTCCTGCGCGGAATCCATCGGCGGCACGGGGAAATATCCCATCTTGGTGCCGATGCGATGGCCGAGATTGCCGCCTTCATAATCGGTGTCGCGATTAGACGGCAATTCGATCGAGTCGAGGCGGAAGCCGGTATTGTAGGGATCGGATTTGAATTTCACGTCGTCGAAGACGAAGAATTCGGCTTCCGGCCCGAACATCACGGTGTCGCCGATGCCCATCGATTTGAGCAGGCCTTCGGCCTTTTTCGCCATGCCGCGCGGATCGCGATTGTAAGGCTCGCCGGTGGTCGGCTCCAAAATGTCGCAGACGAGCGACAAGGTCGTCTCCGCGAAGAACGGATCGATGCAGGCGGTCTGCGGATCGGGCATCAGGTTCATGTCGGATTCATTGATCGCCTTCCAGCCGGCGATCGAGGAGCCGTCGAACATCACGCCTTCGGCGAAGGTGTCCTCTTCGATCATGGTGACGTCGAAGGTGACGTGCTGCCATTTTCCGCGCGGATCGGTGAAGCGGAAGTCGACGTATTTCACGTCGTTGTCCTTGATCATCTTCAGGACGTCTTTGGCCGTATTCTGCTTGGCCGTCGTCATGAACGCATTCCCTTTTCTAACGGGTCGTGGAGCTGAAATGGTGAGGCATGATCTTTTCGGGATCGTGCGCTAGATGGCATCCAATCCGGATTCCCCCGTTCTGATCCGGATTGCTTCTTCGATATTGGAAACGAAAATCTTGCCGTCGCCGATCCGGCCGGTGTGAGCGGCGCGGCGGATGGCTTCGACGGCTTTCTCAAGCATGTCGTCGCCGAGCACAATCTCGATCTTCACCTTGGGGAGAAAATCCACGACATATTCGGCGCCGCGATAAAGCTCGGTATGGCCCTTCTGGCGGCCGAAGCCCTTGGCCTCCGTCACGGTGATGCCCTGCAATCCCACCTCCTGCAAAGCCTCTTTCACTTCGTCGAGTTTGAACGGTTTGATGATGGCCTCGATCTTTTTCATTGCGTCTCCCCAATGGGCAATCCGCCGGCGAACCGCGCCGGCAGAGCCAGCTTTGCGGTAGCAGGGATTGTGCCAAGGGCGTGTTATGTGAAGATGATGGGAAATCAGTAGATTAGGGGGCGGCGAAAGGGCGTGGCCTAGGTTTCGGCGGACAGGGTGATTAAAAAGAGGGCAGGATGATTATACTTTCATCACTTGGAATCCTACTTTGATCGTCGCAATGGCACGCTTCTTTCGAAGCTCATGAGACCGAAGTCGAGCGGTGCTGAATCAGGGCGTGCAGCCGACCGAGCGCGAAGGCCGTCACAACAGCGACGAGATAAACGATCGTCAGATCGTTCCTCCAAGCCGCGAGTGTCGCTTGCTCAATCATCGCATTGGGGCCGGTCGGTGGAGGTGGTCCCATGGCGTGGACCTCCGCAGCCATCCGGAGGAAGCCGGCTGCGGCAAACAAGGGAATCAAGGCGACCAGAGCGACAAGCAGGGGCTTAATTCGTTGCATGGAATGAAAGTGTCGCAGCGTAATCCAGAGGCCAAGGCAACCATGGAGCCAGCCCGGTGCCAATAGCGCCAATTGCATGCCTTGCGTGCCGGCCGTTAGCAGATTCGTGATGATCGCGGAGTAAGTTGGCTTTATCGCGAAGAGCGTGTCGCCGAGCCGGGTTGTCACGGCATGGCCGATGAGCAATATCGGAAAGCTGAAGCCAGAAGCGAGACGGAGAATTTCGATCCACGGCAATCTCCATTCGCGACGGCTGTAGAGCGTCCAAAGCGCCAAAGAAAAATGGATCGCGGCGGCTCCATAGAGAAGAAGCGTAACTGGCGGGCTCCGCCAGAACACCATTTCGAGGCGTAATCCTTCTTCCGCAAGCGCGAGCGAAATGATCCCGAGCGCATGATTGAGCAAGTGGATCGCGATATACACGAACATCACAAGACCCGAGAGCATGCGCAATCGTCTAAGGGTGAAAGACGCGTGCAGGCTCATGGAATCACCGACCGCTCCATTAATCCTACCGACCAAGCCCGACTTTCGATGCCACGAGCATAATCGAAATCGCTCATTTTAAGTTTGTCACTTACGAGGATTGGATCGGACGTGGGCGGGTTTTATTCCCGGCTCAAGGAGAGGGGAGAAGAATTTATTGGAAAGCGATAGCGACCGCATTTTCTTTCAAGGCGGGGTCATCGGCCATAGAAGAGCGAAAATGGCATGACTTCAATCTATAAATTGTTGACGAAATAGGCGTGTCGAAACGAGTGGACAGAAAATACCCCGAGCCACGACCCGGGGTATTTTCGACTGTGATTGATACCTTTAACTGCCGCCCTCTCCTGGGACATGACCCGACAGCATAGTGCGAATGAACGGATCCGGATCTTGACCCACAACTTTGCCGTCGACGATGACGACGTCCGACGGGGAAGCGGTCGCGCGTGCATGGGTGTTGTCTGAACGAGCGAAGGCCGGCGCCGCAATGATTGTGACGAAAGCTGTCGCAACGAGGATTTTCTTCAACATGGCTTGATCTCCTGATGGGTGGTGTCCGGGGGGACACCGATCGTCAGAAGATAGGCGCGAAGAATGCGGACCCATGTGCGATATCACACACCTTATCGCCTGGTCGCGAAGTGGGGATTGTCTTGCTTCGCTGTCATTGGAATGCAACGCGCTGCGCATCGGCCGAAAATTCACAAGTGGTGAAATTGTAGATCAACTTCGCAATATTACACGCGCAAGTCGGCAAGGGTCTTCAGGGTATAAAACTCAACACTTTGCGCTCCGCCGTCGACCGGGGCCTGATGCAGTTCACGGCCTTTGACGTCGAGGCTGGCCAATTCTGCCGCGCGCCGCGACACGATGACCGGGCAATCGTGTTTCTTGGTCAGGTGCTCCAGCCGGGCACATGTGTTCACCGCTTCACCGATGGCGGAGATGATTTGCGAGGCCGGCGGTCCCATCGCGCCGACAATAGCCTCGCTGAAATGAATGCCGATTCCGATTCGCAACGGCTGCGGCAAGTCTCCCCTCAATCGGCTGTTGAGCTGAGCCATACGAGCCAACATCTCGCGCGCTCCCCGCAAGGCGTCGGCGGCGCCTGTCGCGGGGTCCTTGGCGTTGAGTCCGTAAAGCGCCATCAGGCCATCGCTGGCGAATTGAGCGTAATGACCGTTGGTGGCATCCAGGGCCTTGGTCATTTCGTGAAAGAACTGATTGAGAATGTGCAGCAGGTCATAGGGCAACTTGGCCTCGCCCAATATCTCGGGGTCGCGCAGACCGACAAACACAACGGTGATGAGCCGCTCACTTCCCTCGATTCCTCCACGGATCGCGCCTTGAACAGCACTGGCATTGGGAGCCACGAGCGGCATGACAGAAAGGTCGGCCATTGGGCGAATCTGACAGGCAAGTCGCATTTCCGGGGTCGCTCCGATGCGCGCGAGTGCTGCGGATTCCAGCCGCGATGGCGCGGGAAGCCTGTCCAGGCCCCGTGTCACCAGAACCCGGCAGGTGGTGCAGCGTGCTCGTCCGCCGCAGGCCGAAGCATGGGGAATGCCGTGTTGGCGCAACGTTTCAAGCACCGTAGCGCCAGGCAATATGGCCACGGTTCGGCCGCTCGAATGATTCAACAACGGGGGCCGGCGACGCCGATAGAGCCAGCTCCGTACGCCGCGTCCGACAAATGGCAGCAGCACCAGGGCGAGATAGGTGGCCGAGCCGATACGCGCGATCTGACCAATTTCGGCCCGCTTCTGGTCTGTCAGGCGGGCCTTCTCGAGCGATCGTTTCACAAAATCCGGGCTCTCGGAGGAGCGCAGCAATTGATTGCCCGCCGCGACATAGCCAGCCAGCGCCAGGGTCGGCAGCAGGAGACCCAATCCGACCAACACGGGCCGCCAGCGGGCATACCAGGCCTTGGTGCGCAGCCAAAAATGGATTCCGACGCAGGCATGGGTCCACACGATCAGCACAGCCGTCGCCTGCAACACCCCGAGCCATGGCGATAGCACCCATTGAACAATCAGCACGGAGCTATAGTGGCTCGTCACGCCCCCCAGCAGGCTCTCGGCGATGCGCGTGCTGGTCACGTGGAGGATCAGCAGCAGCGGGATGCAGAGACCGAGGCCGAGCTGCCAAAATTCCCAGCGCGAAAGGCGCAGAGAGCGCCGTACATAGATCGACCACAATGCGTTCAAGAAATGGACCAGCAGCGCCGACGCCAAAATGGCGGTGCCGATGGCTGTCCGCCACGGATACATCAGGATGGTGAGGGCGGCCTCCGCCTGGTCGAGAGAAACCAATAACAGGCTGTGGGCCACCAGGTGACAGATCACAAAGGCGAGCAAGACGAGGGCGCTGACCGGACGGAGATTATTCCTCAGCATCCGTGGGCTCCAACCCGTCGTCATATTCTCCGGCAATTCGGATGAGACGTTCGGCTTGCTATTCACAATGACTGCTCCGGCAATTGCGTCGCAAGCTGATCGCTTTTTGGTCCACCGCGGTCGGCGCGTTCATGAGTGACCATCTTGCTCAGCGTTGCTGCAACGTCACGAGGATCAACGCCATTGGCATTCATCACCGCCAAGATGACGGAATCACCCCGTTCAATAGGATCGACTCAATTCGCCTTTTATTCCCGCCGAAATGCGCGCGGGATTATCGCATTCTACTTGTAAGACGATTGCTTTGGCGCTGAACACTTTGCCGTGAAGTCCATGAATGAAATCACACGCAGGCGAGTCTCTTATCTGGTGGGTCAACGCGCTCCTCGGAGGAGGCACCAAGCGGGGACCCCATCGCGTGGTGAGGATGCCGCCTTACGCAACTCATCACGCAACGCATGATGATGATGATAAAGACCTCAGGGGGATAGTTTTTCAATGAGCGTGCTCGACCCTATAGCGCGGGCGATTGGTCGGTATCTGGAAAAGCCGGTGCGAGGATATGAGCCTTTCACGCCCAGCGATCCGGCGGCATTGCGGAAATCGCTCAAGCGGGGTGACGTCCTTCTTGTCGAGGGCAACAACCACATTTCCCGCGTCATCAAATACTTGACTCAATCGACGTGGTCGCACGCCGCCCTCTATGTCGGACCGATCGCTGGCGTCGACACCCGGGACGGCGAGCCGCATGTGCTGATCGAGGCAGAGCTCGGCGAAGGCGTCGTATCGGCGGCGCTGTCGAAATACCACCAATATCACACCCGCATCTGTCGGCCGGTCGGGCTGAGCCTGGAGGATTGCGAGACGGTCTGCAGCTATGCCATCGAGCGCATCGGCTTCGACTACGATCTCAGGAACATCATCGATTTGATGCGCTATCTGGTTCCGCTGCCCGTGCCGCAACGCTGGCGCCGGCGCATGATTGCGCTGGGTTCGGGCGATCCGACCCGGATCATCTGCTCCGCGCTTATCGCGCAGGCCTTCGAGGCCGTCCGCTTTCCTATTCTGCCGAAAGTCACGCAGCTCGAAAGCGCGGCGGTGCGGCGCGCGATCATGGAGATCCGCCATTCGTCACTCTACGCGCCGCGCGATTTCGACATCTCACCGTATTTCACGATCATCAAACCGACCCTCATGGACGATTTCAACTACAAGTGCATGGATTGGGCCGACCTGCCGGCGCCGCTCCCACCGCGTGCGCGACCGAAGTGATACTCGCCGATCTCCCGATCACGAAGGATGGCAAGCGAGGTCCCCTCGCGAGAATTCTGAAATTGCCCGGTCGATAATTAACGTCCTACAGCGATGCAAGGAGAACCGGACGCGCCGATCCGGCCGGTGTGAGCGGCGCGGCGGATGGCTTCGACGGCTTTCTCGAGCATGTCGTCGCTGAGCACAATCTCGATCTTCACCTTGGGGAGAAAATCCACTGCTTGGATGTTTTGAGCACAGTGTGCTGCCGGCTACTGTCCAGCGATATCTTGGTAAGAATTGGCAAAGATCGCCGAACATTATCTCCAGTATTAAGGCTGAGTCGGAGCGCGCCGGGCGATAGTTTCACGGTGCATTGCCAAAAATTGAAACGACATCCTTGAAAAGATCGATGCAGCGCAACTTCCGACGCGCGACCAAGAAGTATTGAAGTTCGCGTTAGTCCTATTTTCATTGGGAAAATGTTTTAGAACCAACTCCGTCCTTGTTCTGCGGTTTGCCCCGAACGCGCTCCGATGCGTCGACGTCGCAAGTATCGCTGGCTATCGCGAACACAGTGTTAAGGCGAAAGCCGCATCCTCGCAACCACATCTTGTTTGTATTAGAAATATAAAATATTACTATGGTATCCTATAATGAATTATACAATAAACACAGTGTGTTATAATGAATAACATAAAATCTATTGGAACACGATGCAATATTTGAAGTGAGTAACGGCTCCTGCCGGTTGATGTTTCGCGGCGTCTTACCAAAAATTGAAACGACATCCTTGAAAAGATCGATGCAGCGCAACTTCCGACGCGCGACCAAGAAGTATTGAAGTTCGCGTTAGTCCTATTTTCATTGAGAAAATGTTTTAGAACCAACTCCGTCCTTGTTCTGCGGTTTGCCCCGAACGCGCTCCGATGCGTCGACGTCGCAAGTATCACTGGCTACCGCGAACACAGCATCAGAGCGTGAGCGCGGGCGTTAGGCCACCATTTCTATCAGAGAATAATATTTCAAAATTCACTTAATTATCTTCAGCCAAAAAAAACTCGTGTAACTTATTGATATAAAAGAAATATCATAGAAATTCATGCAGAAACTCTAGCGGAATATAAATTAGCTATGGCTCCTTGACGAGAGCGCCAGAGGTCCTTATTTTCTTCATTAAGGAACGGTTTTAAGGAGGCCGCAATGGCGGAAGAGGAAATCGAACGAAGCAGCGAGCCGGCGCAATTGGGGTTTGACGCGAAAAAAGAGCTGGAAGCGATGGGGCAAGGTTTCAAATTGCTAGAGAAACTGTCGCCGCAAGGTCGAAACAGAGTTGTTTCGTATTGGTCGGATGCATTCCAACTGACTGGTATTGTCAGCACTCGGGATCAACGTCAGCGTAGCGAGCCAGTTCTTAACAAAACCGACGAGGAGCTGCGGATCAGCGTAAGCAATGCGCGGTATCCGTCATTTGCAGAACTTCTTGATGCCGCAAATCCTGGAACCGGAGCAGAAAAAGCGTTGGTTGGTGGATACTGGTTTCAAGTATGCCAATCAGCCGAGGATTTCGCGGCGGCGGATGTCAACAAGGCATTGGGAAATGTGGTGGGACCGTTATCGAACGTTACGGTAGCGCTCGATGCGCTTAGATCGGCGAAGCCGGCGCGCGTTATCCAGATTGGGAAATCAGGCAAAGCTCAGCAGGCACGAAAAAAATACAAACTTACAATCGCAGGTATTCGCGTCGTTGAAGACATGATTTCACGCTCGAGGGAGGCCTGAGATGGATCCAAAGCAACTCACTCGCGCTAGGTGCGATGCTTCTGCCAAAAACAGCCGAAGATTTAATCCAACACATCACGGTAGCGGCGTGAACTGATATAGGAACACCGAATGTCTCAAGACAAATATAAAACTTTTGTCGCGCAAGCGGAGCGGGCGGTGAGTGATGTTTCGGAGCCGGCGCTAAAACAAATCGCCTTTCAGAAGATATTGGATGATCTCTTAGCAGGTACTCGCGAGCCCAAAGATGCTTCTTCGCGCACTAAGCCAAGAGCGAAACAAGTTGTGTCATTTCCTCCGGGCCCAATAGGGAAAGAAGGCCCTAAACAGTATATCATGGAATTGATTGACGATGGTTTTTTCAACGAACCAAAAACGACGTCGAGCGTTCGTGCAGAGCTCGCAACGCGAGGGCGTCACCTGACGCGAACTCTTATCGCGGTAGCTTTGTTGCGTTTATGTAAAAGAAAAGTTTTAAGGCGGGCGAAGGTGGCGGATTCCGAGGAGGGTAACACATATGCCTATTCGATGTGGTAGCCGAAAGCTCGCCATAAGCATTGTGACAATTGAAGCTGCAATCCCTTCCATCATTTGAAGATGCGCCACCTCCTCACTACCGCCGAGATGTCCCAAGCAGATTGCCTCGCGATTGCGGGCGCGATATTTCGAACAAACACATAGCGACGGAAAAATTGCCATGACTAAAGATGACAACAAAAAACTCGACAAGATTCTCGCCGCGCTGAACAGCTTGACGGCTCGCGTTGCGCGGATCGAAGCGGGCGGGCATGCACCAAATGGGACCAGCGGCAAGCTCTCAGCTCGCGCGGCAGCGACAAAAATGATTTCGGTCAGGGAGTTCCTGCTGGAGCACTCGCCGGCCACGGACGTTCAGCGCACGCTGGCGGTCGGGTACTTTTTGGAAAAGCACGCTGACATGGCGTCGTTCAATAAGACCGACCTGGAAAAGGGTTACCGCGACGCAAGGGAGTCCCCGCCTTCCAACGTTAACGTGAACGTCAATATGTGCATCAAGCACGGTCACATGATGGAAGCAGACGAAAAGAAGGCCAATAAGACCGCGTGGGTTCTCACTCGAAGGGGGGAGGAGTTTGTTCTGGGCGGATTCCCGAAGCCTCGCGCGGCAAGTAGTTCATGACCTTATCAATACGAGGCCTGCCGGTAGTTGTGGGCGAAAAACTGATCGAGGAATACCTCGAGATAAAGAAGCGATTCTCGATGAATGATTGGGGCCCCGGACAACTGAAGGGCGGCCGATTTGCAGAGGTGCTGCTCCGTGCCTATCAGCATCTTCTGGGGGAGACGCTGACGCCGTTCGGCACCGACATTCCCGCGGGGGAGAAGACGCGAATAACGAATGCGGTGCAGAACAGTGCGACAATAGACGACCACGTTCGACAAAAGACAATTCCGCTGACGAGGCTTCTGCTCGACTTTCGCAACAATCGGGATGTCGCCCATCTCGGCGGGTTCGATGCCAACAGCATGGACACCCAGTTCGTGATGACAAGTGCGACGTGGATACTGTGCGAGCTGATCAGAGTGTACGGTGGATACCGAATGAGCGAGGCGCAGAAGATCGTCGACGGGCTTGCGGTCAAAGACTATCCGGTAATAGTGGAGCGTCGCGGGGAGTTGTTCATCTCAAGGCACAACCTGCCGGCCGAGAAAGAGGTGCTCGTTCTGCTAACTAAGAATCCGAGCGCGACGCGCGAATTTTTGTTCGACAAGACGAGCGACAGCAATGCTTCCCGCTTCGGCAAGACTCTTGCATCGATGGTGTCCTCAAAGTTGATCGGCTTGGGGAAAGACGGCGACTACTTCATCATGCCGCGAGGGCAGGCACTCGTATTGAAAAAGTCTCTGCTGACCTACAGCCCGTAAGCTGCTTCGTTCGCATTTTACGACTGATACGATTCGTTGCCCTTGCCCATCTCCGCGCGGTTGCCGATTGCGCCGCGCTCAGTTGCTCCTGCGCAATCACACATTCCTCACGGCCGGATTTCCATGTTTATCTGGCAGATGTAATCCGCGGTGACGTTTCTTGGGCCGGCGGCGTCCATGACGAGGTTGTTCGCGTCGGCGGAGATTTGCGGCGCGTTGTTGTTCGGAATTGAATTGTCGACCGATGATTTGATCGCATACATCCCGAAGGGATCGCCGCCCGGTTTCTTCGGGAAAACGGAAAAGTCGAATCGGATGATGCGGATGTCGGGCTTGTAGATCGTCATGCCGCACGAAAACGCGTTCCTGTTGACGACACGCACGATTTGCCGGCTTCGGCAAAGCCACACATTGTGCAATTTCCCGGTCCAGTCGGCCTTCTTTGACCATTTGCAGGCGGGCTTGGTCTCGACCGGCGCGGGCGGTGGCGGCGCCGCGGCCCACACAGTCACGGGCAACAGCAAAGCCGCTCCCGCGATGGCCATTGAACGCATGTGATGTCCCCCTCGCTTTAAGATCGCGCCGGCATTGCCGCCGGCTTTTATAGTGCATTTGCGGGCGGTGCGGCGTCCACTTCGTCATTGCCGGGACAATTCACACCGTCATGCCCGTCACACCGTCATGCCCGGGCTTGACACCTGCAAGTCGGGTTTACCCGACTTGCAGCCCTCCATTCACTTTCGGAAGTCGGGCAAGCCCGACTTCCGTTGCATCCACGCCTTGCTGCGCGAAAGTAAAACGTAGATGGCCGGCACGGAGGCCGGCCATGACGATGTATGTGGGCCGGCAATGACGGCACCACACGGCCCTTCGTCTATCCGCGCGCTCTCTTTTTCCGGCGTGGTGCGTGCTTATCCAGCGTCGCGCTCATGCGCGTCTGCCAGCCGGGGCCGCTCGCGCGCCAACGCGCGAGCGTGTCCGCGTCGAGCCGCAGATTGATCGGCTCTTTCGGGTTTTCGAGCTTCGGCCGTCCCCGGCTGATGAGCTTGTCGCCGATCATGAAATTGGCCCGCGCAAACCAGTCGGCCGTCAATTCCGGCGCGTCATCAGGATCGGTTGGCGGCTTCCGCGATCCAGCGGCGTTCTTCTTTCGCATGAGCATGCCTCATCGAGATGATATGCCGCTAATAAACGTATATACGATAAATTTGCAAAATTCACACTGTCATGCCCGGGCTTGACCCGGGCATCCACGCCTTCCTCTTTTGAAAGTAAGACGTGGATGGCCGGCACGGAGGCCGGCCATGACGAAATAAAGGGAGAGGTGAAGGAGGACTCCGCTCGCTCTCCGATCCGTCCTAATCTCGCTGCCCGATGATCGAACTCCTCACCACCACCGAAATGGCGCAGGCCGATCGCCTCGCGGTCACGGCCGGCGTCAGCGGCACGGAGCTGATGGAGAATGCCGGCCGCGCGGTCGCCGATTGCGCCGCGCGCCATCCGCTGGTCACGCGCATGATGGTGGTCGCCGGCCCGGGCAACAATGGCGGCGATGGCTTTGTCGCAGCCCGCATCCTGGCCGAGCGCGGCTATCGCGTCGGCGTGCTGCTTGTGGGCGAGGCCGGCCGGCTCAAGGGCGACGCGGCGGCGGCCGCGCAGCGCTTCAAGGGGGCGGTCGAGGCGGCTGCGCCCGAGAAGCTCGCCGCGGCCGATGTCATCATCGATGCCTTGTTCGGGGCGGGGCTGACGCGGCCGGTCGAGGGGCTGCCCGCCGCCATGATCGCGGCCATGAATGCGCGCCACAGGGACGCGCAAGGAAAGGTTGAAGTGCCGATCGTCGCGGTCGATCTGCCGAGCGGCATCAATGGCGACAATGGCGCGGTGATGGGCGCGGCGGTGCGGGCGAGCGAAACCGTCACTTTCTTCCGCCGCAAGCCTGGCCATGTGCTGTTGCCGGGCCGGCTGCATTGCGGGGCCATGCGCGTCGCCGATATCGGCATCCCGGAGGCCGTCTTGGACACCATACGCCCGCGTACGTTTTTGGACGCGCCGGCGTTGTGGAGCGCGCATTTCCCCGTGCCGCGCGTGGAGGGCCATAAATATTCGCGCGGCCATGCCGTCGTCGTGTCGGGCGGGCTTGTTTCGTCGGGCGCGGCGCGCTTGGGCGCGCGCGGGGCTTTGCGCGCGGGCGCGGGCCTCGTCACCATCGCGAGCCCGCGCGAGGCTTTGGCGGTCCATGCGGCGGCCTTGGACGCCATCATGGTGAGGCCGGTCGAAGGCGCTGGCGAGCTTGCGGCGTTCCTCAGCGATGCCCGCCGCAATGCCGTGTTGCTCGGCCCGGGCGGGGGCGTGGGGGCGGCCATGCGGGAGCAGGTCATGGCGGCGCTTGCGGGTGAGCGGGGCGTCGTGCTCGATGCTGACGCTTTGACAAGCTTTGCGGAGGCCCCCGAAACGCTCTTTGCGGCGCTGCGCAAGCGGGCCGATGGTGCGACGGTTCTGACGCCGCATGGGGGCGAATTCGCACGGCTTTTTAAGGTTTTGGTTGAAAAACATGCAGTAAAACAAAAACTTGAACTGACGCGTGTTGCTTCACATGAAACAGGCGCCATCATCGTGCTCAAAGGCGCCGATAGCGTGATCGCTTCGCCCGATGGCCGCGCCGCGATCGCCGAGAATGCGCCGCCTTGGTTGGCCACAGCCGGTTCGGGCGACGTTTTGGCGGGAATGATCACCGGATTGCTCGCGCAAGGCATGCCGGCCTTCGAGGCCGCCTGCGCGGGGGTCTGGCTGCATGGCGAGGCCGGCCGGGCAGCCGGGCCGGGGCTGATTGCCGAGGATTTGCCCGAGACGCTGCCCGCGCTCTACCGGGCGCTCTTTGTCGCGCTTGGCGCTACCCCTGGCCAGCCCTGAGGGGGGGCTTGCCTGCGCAGGAATGATCAGGAAGGCCCAGGACTGCGTCGTCACCCCCTTAAACCTATCCAAAACATTCCTATTTTTTTGATGCGGCCTCGAAACAGCATGTTATAAGCCGCGCCGCTCGGCCAAAATCGGTTGCCGCGCGATGCGCCTTGAGGCGGGCGTGGCGGAATTGGTAGACGCGCGGGATTTAGGTTCCCGTGACGAAAGTCGTGGGGGTTCAAATCCCTCCGCCCGCACCAGCCCGGACACGACACGGCCCCATGCCAATGCCAAAATGCGCCGCAAGCGGCGAGGAATGAATAAGCCATGCAAGTGACGGAAACCCAATCGGACGGCTTGCGACGCGAATTCCGCGTCATCGTCCCCATCAACGAGCTTGCGGGCCGGGTCGGCGAGAGACTGGGCGAGATCAAGGATCGCGTCCGCATCAACGGCTTCCGGCCGGGCAAGGTGCCCGTGGCCCATCTCAAACGCGTCTATGGCCGCGCGGCGATGGCGGAGGTGATCGAGATCGCCGTGCGCGAGGCGAATGCGCAGATCGTGTCCGACAACAAGTTCCGTCTCGCGATGGAGCCGCAGGTCACGATACCAAACGAGGAATCCGCGGTCGAGGACGTGATCGCCGGCAAGTCCGACCTCGCTTACACGGTGGCGATGGAGATCCTGCCACCCATCCCCTTGGCGGATTTCAAATCCATCAAATTGCAGAAACTCGTTGCGGATATCGATGACAATGAAATCGAGGAAAGCCTGCAGAAGATCGCCGAGCAGAACCGGCCTTTCGCAGCCAAAAGCGAAGGCAGCAAGGCGGAAAAGGGCGACCGCGTCATCCTCTCTTTTGTCGGCAAGATCGATGACGAGGCTTTTGAGGGTGGTTCGGGCGAGAATATCGCGGTCAATCTCGGCTCCGGCAGCTTCGTCCCGGGTTTTGAAGATCAGCTTGCGGGCATTGCGGCTGGCGAGACGCGCGTCGTCAACGTGACCTTCCCGCCGAATTACATGTCGGAGAAGCTCGCCGGAAAGCCCGCTATTTTTGACGTCACGGCGACATCAATCGAGACGCCGCAGCCGGTCGTCATCGACGACGCCTTCGCCAAATCCCTTGGCCTGGAATCGCTCGACAAGCTCAAGGACGCGGTGCGCGAAAGGCTCAAGGCCGAGCATGACATCGTGACCCGGCGCCGACTCAAGCGCGCGTTGCTCGACATTCTGGACGAGCGCCACAAATTCGAGATTTCGCCTTCATTGCTGGAAGGCGAATTCGAGAATTTGTGGAAGACCATGACGTCCGAGCTGCAGCAGCAAGGCAAGACCTTCGCCGATGAAGATACGACCGAGGAAAAAGCGCGCGAGGAATACCGCAAAATCGCGGATCGCCGCGTTCGGCTTGGCCTTGTGCTTGCGGAAATCGGCGACAAGAACAATATCAAGGTCACCGACGAGGAAGTGAACCGCGCGCTGGTCGAGCAATTGCGTCAATTCCCCCGGCAGCAGCAAGAGCAGCTTTACGACATGTATCGAAAAAACCCTAACGCGTTGGCTGGCCTGCGCGCACCGATCTTCGAGGACAAGGTGGTGGATTACGTTTTTGAGCTCGCGCAGGTGACCGAGAAGAAAGTCCCGCGCGCCGAGCTTTACCGCGAAGACGAAGAAGCGCCCGCCGCCTGATCGTTAACCGAGCGCGCGATCGAGGGTCGATCCGCCGCGCCGGGTCGCTATTGTAGTCCTGCGATTCGCAAATCCGCCGGGCGGGAGGAGCCGAGATGAGAGATCCCCTGGACACCTATATGAATTACCTCGTGCCGGTCGTGGTCGAGCAGACCAATCGCGGCGAACGGGCTTATGACATTTATTCCCGGCTTCTGAAGGAGCGCATCATCTTCATGACCGGCCCGATCGAGGACGGCATGTCCACCGTCGTCATTGCGCAGCTGCTTTTCCTGGAGGCGGAAAATCCGAAAAAGGAAATCTCCGTCTATATCAATTCACCGGGAGGGGTGGTGACCTCGGGTATGGCGATCTACGACACGATGCAATTCATCCGCCCGCCGGTCTCCACTCTATGTGTGGGGCAGGCGGCGTCGATGGGCTCGCTTCTGCTCGCCGCCGGCGCCAAGGACCTGCGTTTCGCGCTGCCCAATGCGCGCATCATGGTGCATCAGCCGTCCGGGGGATTTCAGGGCCAAGCCACCGATATCATGCTGCATGCTCAGGAGATCCTGAACCTGAAGAAACGGCTCAATGAAATCTACATGAAGCATACCGGCCAACCGCTGAAGAAGATTGAGGACGCGCTTGAGCGTGACTATTTCCTGACTTCGGAAGCGGCGAAGGATTTCGGGATTATCGATAAGGTCATCGACAAGCGTCACGAGGACCCCCTGGCCAAGACTTAAGGAAACTCGGGTGCTTGCGGCTTGGCCCTAGTGCCGCCTTGTTATTGTTAATAGATTCTTGATTGTCCTCCCCCTAGCATGGCCGGCTAGAATGGAGCTTGGTGGAAGCCAGGAAAGGTTTTTTACGGCTTGCTGTGTTGACTACGCCACAATTTGTGGCGGCGTGAAATGATAGGTTGGGCGAGCCGAGGAATCGACGGAGAAGGGAATGAGCAAGGTCGGCGGCAGCGATTCCAAGAACACGCTTTATTGCTCATTCTGCGGCAAGAGCCAGCATGAGGTGCGCAAGCTCATTGCCGGCCCGACCGTGTTCATCTGCGACGAATGCGTCGAGTTGTGCATGGACATCATCCGCGAGGAGAACAAATCCTCGTTGGTGAAGTCGCGCGACGGCATTCCGACCCCGAAAGAGATTCGCAAAGTTCTCGACGATTACGTGATCGGCCAGGACCACGCCAAGAAGGTGCTCTCGGTCGCCGTCCATAATCACTACAAGCGGCTCAATCATCAGGCCAAGCACAACGATGTCGAGCTCGCCAAGTCGAATATCCTGCTGATCGGTCCGACCGGCTCCGGCAAGACCTTGCTGGCGCAGACGCTGGCGCGCATCCTCGACGTGCCGTTCACGATGGCGGACGCGACCACGCTGACCGAAGCGGGCTATGTCGGCGAGGATGTCGAGAACATCATCCTCAAGCTGCTGCAATCGGCTGATTATAATGTCGAGCGCGCGCAGCGCGGCATCGTCTATATCGACGAGATCGACAAGATTTCCCGCAAGTCCGACAATCCTTCGATCACGCGCGACGTGTCGGGTGAAGGCGTGCAGCAGGCTTTG
>Ga0207138_1004_pt1 | contig 44641 bp, 56 predicted proteins | sample Alteio_BWMinHeat_6_FD_153589 | JGI IMG/M metagenome (GOLD analysis project Ga0207138, IMG submission 153589) | Enriched cells from forest soil in Barre Woods Harvard Forest LTER site, Petersham, Massachusetts, United States -... | ecosystem: Environmental > Terrestrial > Soil > Temperate forest >...
TTTAAACAGTGACGGCGGGTCACTCGTCATCGGCGTAGGCGACCATCATGAAATTATCGGCCTCGAGCCGGATATTCAGTCATTGCCGAAACGTAATCGCGACGGCTTTGAGAATCACTTCAATAATTTATTCGTCTCCATGCTCGGGCCGGAGTTCCGTCAGTATGTGAAGCTTTCTTTTCACCATCTGGATGATAAAAGTGTGAGCTTGGTGCGCGTTGACCGCGCCCATCGCCCTGCGTATTTGAAAACCGACAAAGGCGAAGATTTTTTCATCCGCACCGGCAACGCCACCACCTCTCTGAAAGTCAGCCAAGTCGCCCCCTACATCTCGGCCCAGTGGCGGTAAAAACAAAAAGCCGCCACACTGAGAAGCGGGCCCCAGCGGGCGGCTTCTGTATGCGACGGCGTCAGACACTGACATGACTTCTTCGCTTGTCCCGTTGGATATCCAAAGGGATACCAACGGGGCGTACTGGTTTCCTTTGGTCGTGCTCGTCTTGTCGGGTTGAAAGGCATCCGACACAGATGTTCGCCTTTCTTCCATCAGGAACCAACGGTCCACTGTATTCCCAGAGCCGTTGCTTGGACTCACCACAATCTTCGCAACGTTCAGACGGGGCTTCCTCAGTCAATTTAGGCCTCCTTCCTCACGCGCATATTATACATTTTTTGTTTAAAAACACAATACCCCACTTGAGCGGGGTATTGTGTTTTGATTCCTCTGCTCACGAGAGCGGACGGCTTTAGAACAATGGGTTACGGCCTTTAAGTCGTATGATTGGGTTAAAGCGTGCCCGGCTCCGGAATTGGTTTTAAAGCATACTAACCAACTACTTTCTCTTATCTGACGTATCGGGTAAGGTACTAATAGCTAACTTATTTTAGCTCATTTCCTTTTTGCTAGAATTATTGTAACATAAAGTCATGCCAACTATACAGGAACAATTTAAGATTAACGAAAATATAATCAGGATTCCTCTTCCTGGAGAAAAATTGGCTCAAAATGTTAATGACCTCAATGTCATTAATCAATATGGGTCGGAATTATATAAGAAGAACAAAGACTTTATAAGAGAGAATGTACCTGATACTTGGTTTGCAGCCATTGAGCCAACAAGCGGCACATTTGTTGCTTCAAACCAACCTATAAAACTTTACGAATATACATCAACAGAATTTCCGGGGAAATTAATATATGTTATTGGTTTATTGAGAGACCACACGATTAACTTCATATTTGATTATGGCGAAAGATAATGAACCAAAACGACTTGAGTATCCAATCACGGAAAATTACTCCCCTGAAGTTACTATAGAAATAACGGGCCTAAAGGGTAATAAAAGTTTAGTTGCTGTTGTTGACACTGGTTTTACAGGATTTTTACAAATACCACTATCAGTCGGTATCGCATGTAACTTGCGTCTTTGGGGAACAAGTAATTCTCGTCTAGCTGATGGCAGTAGGGTCAAGAACCTTGAATGTGTAGGTGAAATTCGTTTTGCTGATAAAAAGCTATTCAGCATTATTTCTTTATCAGAAGGTGGCGAGGATTGTCTACTTGGTATGCAGTTTTTAAATGAATTGGAAATGGACTTTACGGTTTCTCCAACAGACAAGAAAGCTATATTCTTTGAAAAGAAAAAGGACGATATCTCTCCTATAAGCCCTGCTGGGCCTCATAAACCAGAGGGCAAGGAAGGTTCTACTCCTCAAAATTCTTTACCTCTCGCACCTGTGCCCCCGAGAGGAATCGAACCTCCAACCGTCTCGTTAGAACCGAGCCGCTCAATCCGTTGAGCTACGAGGGCATGTGCCTTTGGAAGGAGTCGGACCTTCTTCTCTCCCTTTTCAGAGGAGTGCTCTACCGGTGAGCTACAAAGGCAAAAACAAAAATCCGCCCAGAAGCCCCACAACGATATGTGGTTCTTCTTGAGGCGGATTATTGTCTAAACGATTGAGATTGCATTTTTGTATATCTGGAGGGGCGGCACTCCCTCATTAGTCAGTCGGAATGAACCGTGATTAGCCCGTCGGCACTGCTGTGGTGAGCCTTTCCACTTGTCAGATAAGCTTATACTATCATAATTGCCTGTGAACGCACAATTAACGCTTTCTGTCCCTGTAAATCTGTTTAACTTGCTCAAGCTCTTTTTCTAAGTCGTTGGCAAAATTAAGCAAGTCTTGCTTACTGGCAGTCAGATGAATGGCTGGCCCTATGCCACAATACACTCCAGTTGACTGGGTTCCCGATACATCTAACACGACTATGACTTCATAGTCAGAACCGTCTCTGGAAATCATAATGTGATAGTCGGGTTCTAGGGGATAAAAATCCACCGGTTTTGTATTATCTTTGACGACTTCTCTTATCTCTCTGATTAGACGTTCGACGTCACCAACCTCTTGCCCCTCTCTTTCAATAGCTATTTCAGGAAAGCCTTCAAAAAACCTAAAGGCGACTTTCGCTATAACCCAAGACCCGCCAACTTCAGCGTAATTGTTTGACGGAGATGGTGAGAGTTCAAACTCTGCTACAAACTGTTCCCTAATTTTGTATTGAAGTATAGCCATATCATTATAAGTCTTCTAAAATTTCGTCTACTTTGTCCTCATCAATCTCGTCAATCCGGTCAATCAATTCTTCGGGGTCGTAATCGGGGTCATCCCTTACATCATCTAGGTCATCGGCTTCGTTTATCTTATCTACGATGTCTTTATCGTCTTTCTCTTCCTCCTCGTCCTCATCCTCTTTATTTTTATCAAGTTCGTCAGACATGGGCTTTTAATGGGCGGTAAGAAGGAGATAGATTACCATTCCGATAAATGCTACGAAAGCCAATGCCGCAAGAACAATCATGCTCCCTACAGCAAAAGATAGTGGAGATTTACCCTTTGTTATAAAAAATCCTATAACTAACAGGAAGCAGAATAAACCGATAAGAAAGATAAGCATTATAGTCCTAGATTACTCATTACTCTTTCGTGCCACCTCATTAAACAATATATCATAAGCTCTATTAACTCTTTGCTCTGATTCCTTAGATGGCTCTGCGGCAGTATAGACCAGCTTGTATAAATTAACTAGATTATTAGCTCGTCTTGATGCTTCTTCATCAGAAATATCTTGGCCATAACGCTTTTGATACAGGACCTTAAATTCTTCTATCGCTTCTTTAGGTAGCATTTATTTGACCTTTTTATTAGCCTGATTTCTCAACTCATATACTTCCCAAGCTTTTTCAAAAGAGATGAGCGGCCAGAAGTAGTTTCCGTCTTCATTTTTGGGCATAAACTCATCAACTATATCCAGCACGGCCTCTTGCTCTTCGTCGGTAAGTGTTCGTCCGATATGCTTAGCGAGTGCATCAAGATTTTTATCAATCTCGGCGACATTCTTAATAATGTCGTATGCTTCATTATGGCCATAATACTCTTTCCAGTGAGCTATTATCCGGCTAGCTTCCGCTATTGATTCAGGAGCTTTATTTTTGGCTTTCTTAGTCATAGATTTAATACTTTCCAGTTTGATAAGTCATCAGGGTCATATTCGTATTTATCATTATCGTTATATCTCCATGTTCCATTTTTATAGATGGCAATGCCGCCTATTAGGTTCTTTTTTTTATTGGCCTTTATATATTTCTGGAGACTCTCGGCTCGTTCTTTGGCATCTTCGCCCGCTGTAAATCCGCTTTTAGTTTCAAATATCCCTATCCTTCCATCTTTGAATTGGATAATAAAGTCTGGGTAAAATGCCTGATTATCAGCTCGTTCAATGGCAAAGTATTTAACCTCTGATTCTCCGTTCTTATACCACCATTTAACCTTTCCAGAGGCGTTTAGAAGCTCCACAAAGGCTCTTTCAGGCTCGCTTTGATTGGCCGTATAAAACGGCTTAGTAACGGACAAGGGGTAGTTTATAGGCTCATATCGGCTATTATAGCTGGTTATAAGCGGAACTTCCCATTTAGGCACTTCTACTCGTTCTCGCTTTTTGGACAACTTTTGAACAACATCTTTTTTGAATTTTTCTTTAGCCAAGTTAACAATATCAGTAAATAGCTGTACATTTTCTTTACCAAGAATAATCTGCTGAACTTCTGAATCATATTTTTCAAATCCTAATTCTTGATTGAAAAATTGATAAAGAGCCGTTTTTAATATACCGCTTGAATCGGCGGGGGCATACGGCATACAGTTTTGGACAATGAATCGGTCAAATCTATCCTGTAATTCTTTTTCACTTAATTTAATTTCTATTTTGCCCTTGCTTTCAATTTCTCCAGATTTATCTATATCGGTAATTTTACCATCGGACATAATCGGGTTGACTATTTTTGACGGCTTCAAATCAACATCTTTCTTCAGTTTTTTAACTTCAGTAATTTTAGAAAAAATCTTCACAAATTCACCAGATAATCTGGTCCGCTCACGTTGTCGTTTCAGATATACGGATGACAGGGATATATTTTTATATAGCTTATTATCTCGTTTAGCCTCGTATTCAGTTACATAATCCCTTACATAATCTTCCGCTAGTTCAATGCTACCCAAATTGGTAAAAACATAACCTTTATTAAGCTCCCCATTTGAGTAGTATTCTAATTCGGGCATTCGCATTATGCGACCAATAGTTTGAATCGTAAATTCAAAGCTCTTGTATTCTCTGAAAATAACGAGAATAGATGCTCGTGGACAGTCCCAACCAAGAGCAGGTGCTTGTTTGAAAATTAGCACTTCAACATCATTGTCATTTTTCTCAATGTCTTTCAAGTTTTCTGTCTTATCTTCTGACAGCCAAACTGCCAACTTGTGGTTTTTCTCGCTGATACCATTTTTCTCTAAAATTTTAATTACATCTTCTTTTTTGTCTATTAACCCACCTTTTTTATCAGGCAATTGAACAAGGACAAGTGGATTAACTTTTGAGCCTTCTTTTTTATACAGTTTGGCCAACTCTTCACGTTTTTTGAGAGCTTGTTCTATAACTAATTCATCAGCATCTTTGGAGGCGATTTTAAGACCAAGAAATTCGGGATTGATAGAAATTTCTGATTTAATCATTTCTTCCTCTTTAACTTCCGCCAAATCAACTCTTTGTATGTCATCTAAAACATCCTTTAGTTTTGGTGTCGCTGAAATTTCCAAAGTTACTTTTGGACTAATGATTTCAACCAGTTCCTTTGATTTTTCAGACCCTGCTGTATGATGGCTCTCATCAATAATCAAAATAATTTTTCGGCCATCTTCTTTTGTGTTTCTAACAACACTGCTTAAATTATTATCTTGCTCATTTTCTCGGACAATAAGATTGATGCCTTTCTTATTTATGCTGTGCCAGTTTATAAATAGTATTTCGTTTTCTCCAATCATCCTGTCTTCCAAATCCTCAAAATATGAACACTTAAATTTTCTATCATCTTCATAGTAGGACTCTAATTTTTCCTTGCTCTGCTCGTGCAACATACGCACAGATACCCAAATAAAAGAAAAACTCAATTTATCATTTCGGTTACTTATCAATTCTTTTAATAAAGCAGAAGCCATAACAGTTTTACCAGAACCTGTTGGAGCTTGAAAAACTAGCACTTTATCATTAGGCAACTTTAATAACCTCTCCATTCTTTCGTGGAGGCCATTTACTGCTTCCTTTTGGTAATCTCGTAATTTAATAATCATTTGAATATACGCCTATATACGTTTAATATCGCTGTTGGAATCGGACGAAGTTCCACAAAGCTATCAATGTCTTCAAATTCTTCCTCTCTGGCACTGTCGTCAAGAGAAAAGACATATGTGCTGACCTTTTTGTTTAGTTTCTGAACCTCTTTTTTGAAAGGCTCAATTCCAGTATCGTCATAAATTATTCCCAAGTTTTTACCTTGATTGTTATTAAAAATTTTGAAGTTTTGGCCTTTCTTTACAACATCAAAACAATCCTCTTTTAAACACAGCATCTCTGTAGACTTATTCACTAAGTTTTTCTTATTTTTATCCGTGATAATTCCGTCAATGAAATCAGTTTTGAGGTATCTTAAATTTGCCTCTGCTCCAGTAATCTCTTCTAACCCCTTAACTCCTTCCATAACCTTTTTAATCCTTGGATAAGTAACTTCTTCCGCTATTTTATTTTCATTGTTAGTGCAAAGAATAAATCTTCTGTGCCCGTTATCTTTTTTGTTGAGCATTATTACAGCCTGGGCAGTTGTGCCTGACCCTGCGAAGAAATCAAGTATTTGTGCATCCTTTTTATTAGTGATGGCAAGAATTGACTCCATAACAGCATACGGAGACTTCGGGTATTGAAAGGTTTCTCTTGCACCCATAATCGTATCCAAAATATTAGTTCCATATTCGCTTGCAGAAAATTTTGAGTCATACCACATACTTTTGGGCATTTGACCTTCTAATCCTCCACGAAACTTGTAGTAAACCTGGTATTTACCAGAGACTTGTTTAACCCATAAATCTCCCTGGCTATACATTTCATCTATTGCCTCCCTTCCTCTCCGCCAAATTCTTTTTTCTCCCTTTTGGTCAACTGGCCATATCTCTATCTCAAATTTTTTAACCGAACTAACCTGACCATTGCTTGGGTCAAAATAAATCGGGAAGTATCTTTCTGACAGTTTACCTTTTTTGTTATATGCAGTGCTGTCTACACCTTGCTTTCTTAAATTAACTGTTAGAAACCAAGAGCCATCGGCGGCCTTTTGATAATTATGAGTCTTGTCTTCAGGAGAAATGGGCAATTTTTTTATAGAAGATGAAGAAGTTTTACCAAAAAACACAGCGTATTCGTGAATTAAAGAAAACTTCTTGTTGGTCATTCTGCCTTTGGGATTATTTCTAATAACTACGGTTCCTAAGTGTTTATCTTCTCCAAAAATTTCTTCCATAAGTAGCAAAAGTTTGGGTAGCTCATTGTCGTCAATTGTTACACATATAACGCCCTCTTTTGATAAAAGCTCTCTCGCCAATAAAAGTCGGTGATACATAAATGAAATCCATTTACTGTGCCTAAACGAGTCGCTCGTATCTACGTAGTTATTGTTGTATTTCCAGTCTCTGGCACCTGTGTTATATGGGGGGTCAATATAGATGGCATCAATTTTGCCTTGATGCGTGTAATTCAAAACTGAGAGAGCGTGATAGTTGTCTCCCTCAATAAAAATATTAGTAGGACCGTTATTGCCCTTGATAGCCCTGGTTTTATCCTCTGATAATACTGGCAACTTTTCTTTGCATAATTCAACAACCTCTTCGGGCTTATCTTCCCAAACTAAACCAAACTTCTTTCTTGTCTTGAGTTGTTTTATTTCTTCTTTAAGAGTTCTGACCTCATTAAGAAGATTGGAATGTGTATCTGGCATAGGTGAACGTTATGCCTCGGATTGCTACAAACAAAAAAGGGCAGCCGAGTGTTCACCCGCAACGGCACGCCCAAAAGGGAGTCCAATTACGGAACTCGGCCACCCGTCTCTACCCATAATTGGATAAGGAGGATGGCTGCCCTTTTGGAAAAGGCGTTGCAGGTGAACACCTAGATAATACCCCGAAAAGACTTAAAAAACAATTACCCCGACATTTCGGGTAGACCTTGAAAAAGGACCGATAAAATGCCAAAATAAAAGCGAAAATTACTATGACTATGACTCCGGAGGAAAAACTTAATAGTGAGATTTGGTCCATATTGCAAGAGATAAGGAAAGAAGAACTGCTATTCCGACCAGATGGTCTTAAAACAGGCACGTTAATAACGGACCTTGTCATGGAGACGAAGGCGGCCCTACCCTTTGAAGGAAGTGATTTATCGCCTCGCTTACAACTGAAGATACTTGAACATCTACGTGGAACAGGAGCTATATCTTTAGATTACAAAAGATATATGCTGAATAGCCCCCTAGGAGGTCCTATGGAAGTTGGTCCCATAGATGATGATTTCATGATGCCTATCAATGGCACCACACCTCTTTACGAAAATCGTATTACCATAACCGTTCTTAGACCTAAATTTGATGAGGTATATAAGGAATTTGAATCCACGTTCAAAGCGATTAAACACTACACTCACGAAAAAACGGAGATAATGACTGCCAATGAGATAGAGCGAGAAGTAGAAGGTTTACAGAAAGGATTATCTGAATCTTTAAAAAGTGGCGGACTATCGGCTGCTGACAAGAAAAAGCTTGCTGTCCTTGAAAAGCTGAAAACAAAGTGGGAATTAACACCAAAAGCCGGGCAAAAACCCATAATGATTCAGGCCGGAGTTTATGGCTATATGCGTCCTGCTGGCGAAGCTTGGATTTCACAAAAAGAAGTCCATGCCTTTATCAATGAGTGCGGCCTAAGTGATTATTACGAACTTGAAGGGATACTATCAATTTTTATGGAGGAAGGCTTAATAACTGATTTTGAAAACAGAAACGAATATGAGTAGCATACTAAAAGTTAGGTTCCCGGTTGATTTTGAAGAACGCTATGAAAAATATAAGGCCAATTTTTACGTTAAAAACCCTAGCTCTCAAAATGACGACAGCATTAATACTGGAATAAAAAAGTTTCCTGAAAAGTTGCCTTCCGGCACAAGATGGGAAGATTTTATTATCAAATTTACAGATAACGAACAGGTATTGGTGCAGGTTAGAGGTAAAAGTAAAAATCTTAGTTTTGAAGAAATGGGCTTTAAGGACAAAAGAAGTTCTAAACCAAACTCCCAATGGACCACCCTACTTGTACTCGCTAAGAACGGAGGGGAAATTACTTGGAAAAGTTCAGATGCTACAGAAAAGTTTAAAAAGTGGAAAGAGAGATTAACTACTCATCTGCAAGAGTATTTTAAGATTGATTATGACCCATTTTATCCCTACCAAGATGGTAAGTCCTACAAAATTAAAATGACCTTAATTCCCCCGGTAGTTAATTCAAAAGCTAACAAAGAAAGTATGCCCGACATATCGGGTGAAGTGGAAAGAATGTTTACCGACTTGATGGAAGAATAGGGCGACAAATTGAAATTTAGTTTCTAGGAAATCTCGTTTAAAAACGAGGTTTTTGTCTTTTAAAAATCAAAGTGCGACATGTCGCCATCTATAGGCGTAAGACCAATGACTATGACTAACGCCTTGATTCAAAGTGATTTTTACAGAACTGCAGATATTTCTCTTGCGACTGCAATCGCTTTGACTTATCCGATTGAAGCCATTGACCGCCAAAATCCCAGAAAGGCGGAATTTTTGTTTAAAAAACAAGACGGCTTATCCGAACTTATAGAAAAATACTGGCGTGGAGAATTAAGAGTGGACCCTAATCTATATTTTCAGCAGTTACGCATTGTTAAGGCTCGCTTATATAACCAGAACAATGAATGAACCTATGTTAAGCCAACAGACCATTCAACAACTACAGCAAATCATTACCGAGGAATACGGCAAAGAGCTGACGCTTAAAGAGGTAACTGAAATTGCACAAACAATGGTGAATTACTTTGACCTCTTGGCAAAGATTCTTCACCGAGATAATGAAAATGACAAACCCAATACAACTGAATGAGATAAGCGATGCCGAGTTTGAATACCTGCTTGAGCTTGAGGAACAATGGCGAGCCCAGATTCCTAGACTTTCAGACAAGGAGCTATTGGCTATATTCCCGGAAGCCAAGGCGGTCATACCAGAAAAAATAAAAGAATGGCGAGAAGTCAGAGATGGGTTTGTTGAGACGCTAAAAAAGAGGCTGGCGGTTATCAAGCATTCCGGAGCCGACGAGTCGTCAAAGTGGTTCTGGCGGGAATGGATAAAGGTAACTGAAGGAGAAAAGCTGCTTGAGATTGATAGCCAGCTCAAGCGATTGGACCGGCTACTACAGACGGCACGAGGCAGGCCACCGAAAGGAATGATAACGCCGGAGCAGATACAGCAAGCAAAAGCAGTTCCTTTAGAAAGTTTAGTAGGCGGGCTTAAAAAACATGGAAAAACGTGGATTGGGCTATGCCCGTTACATAAAGAAAAACATCCCTCATTTTGCGTCTATCCGGACACTAATCGTTTCTGGTGCTACGGGCAATGCAGTGATGGCGGAGACAGTATAAAGTTCGTGAGATTGTCGCAGGGCTGCTCGTTTAGAGAAGCCGTCCGCTATCTCATTGGACAACCTAATTAAGATGATTATGAATAACGACCAAGTTTTAGAAAACAAAATACAGGATATTGAAAAGACGATACCGGACCAACGAAATCCGATTAGCTACAGTGATTTGGAAGCCGTTATAGATAAATGGCTTTTAATTAAAGATAAAGGGCTATTGCGGGTCCTACTGGCCACTGTTATCGCCAATAAGCTCCAAGCAGACCCTGTATGGCTTTTCATCGTAGCGGCCCCAGGAGGGACCAAAACAGAGCTTATACGAGGGTTAAATAAGATAGAGGGTATCTATCCTATCTCTGACCTAACGCCACAGACCTTTTTGAGTGGAGAGAAAGGCCAGAAGAACGCCAGCCTACTTCTCCGTCTCCCGGCGGAGGGCACAATTCTGACCTTCAAAGACTTCACGACTGTGCTATCAATGCACCGGGACAAAAGACAGGTCATCCTCTCTCAACTCCGAGAAATATACGACGGCTATTACTCAAAGCCATTCGGCACGGGCGAGACTAAAATTTGGGAAGGCAAGATGGGTTTTATTTCCGGCGTTACACCAGTAATTGACCACCATCTATCCGTATTCTCGGTATTAGGAGAGCGTTTCATCCAATATCGTCCAGCCCAGCCAGACTCTATATTGCTGGCCAAGAAAGCAATGAGAAATAGTGGCGGCGAGAAAATAATGCGGGAGGAGATACAAAATGCCATCGCCGACTTCATAGCAAGCGTAGCCGTGCATAAAGACATCATCTCTTTCCCAGAAGACTTGCAGGACCATATTGCACACCTTGCCGCCTTTTGCGTGAAAGCTAGGGGTGGTGTCCTTCGGGAAGGTCATTCATCAAGAGAGATAGAACTTATCCCGGATACCGAATTGCCGACAAGACTGGCTAAGCAACTCATCACTCTACTAGCGGCACTGTTGTTAATCGGCCACCAGAATCCAGAAGAAGATTATGAGCTTATCTGGAAAGTCGCTATGGATAGTCTGCCAAAGAACCGGCGGCTTGTGTTAGAGGTCCTGATAAAAGAACCTGAACAACTTGAAACTTCTGATGTAGGTATGAAAATCGGCTATCCGACTAATACAACCAGACGCATTCTAGAAGATTTGCATGGGCTCAAACTGGTTTACCGAGAACACGAAGGTAAGGGCTATTCCGATAAGTGGAAGATGAGTGATTTTGCCAAAGAGCTTTTGGATAAAGCTGCCCCCGATTACATAAAAAATAAAAACCTAACCCAGCCAGACACGACTGATAGTGTATCCGAAAAGTCAGATGACCTATCTGACGAAGTTGCATCTATGTTTGATGTTCAACAGGATACCTTACCCGAAGTGTCGGCTGACTAAAACAATGACCACAGAAAAACAAACAGAGGCAAATAAAGAGAATGCTAAGCAGAGCACGGGCCCAAAGACCGAGGAAGGCAAGGCTGTGAGCCGCTACAACGCCATTAAACACGGCTTGTTGAGTAAAGAGGTCTTACTTGAGGACGAAGACGAGAAAGCTCTTATTGAAGTCGGAAAGCGACTAAGGACTGAATTAGAGCCACAGTCAGAGCTTGAATTGGTGTTGGTTGATAGGATAACCGCTAATGTCTGGCGACTGAAACGAGTAATGCAAATGGAACGAGAGCTGATGGCTGATAGCCGGAAAGGAACTCTTGGTGGTGGCTTGCGAAAACTTGGCGAGACATTGACCCATTATGACTTCGCCCACAATGATGTATATGGCAAACTCATCCGCTATGAGAGCAGTATTGAGCGAGGCATCTATAAGGCCCTCCACGAATTGCAGCGTCTACAGGCGGCTAGAAATGGCGAGAAGGTCTTACCTCCAGTTGCCGTTGATGTAGACATATCCGGAGACAAAGAAAATGGGTTCGTTTCGTAAAAACCATTGAAAAACAGGTTGTTAGGTTATGTTAAGTATTAAAACTATAAAAACCTATATTTTATCTTAAGAAATAGAGTTTAAACTTAAAAAATAGCAGGATAATCTCAAATGATTTCGGCCGGTTTTAGAAAAAATTATGTCAAAGTCAATCGCAGAACAATCTCATGGGCTAAGTATCTTCTGGCTCAAAAAGCACGGCTATTTACATAAGGATTATAGCCAAATGTCCGGCGGGATTACTTGGACCTCTGGATACAGCGAAAATAAAAGCAGTATCGGTTTCTCGGTGATGAGAGACAACTGGGGCACTCCGAGCGAGCGGACCTATGTCAGATTGAACTACACTCATACTAACTACTGGACCAAAGAAAAATCAGATATGAATTACGACATCCAGCTTGAGAGCACGCCCTGCCGGTATGGAGGCAAGAGATATTGGTTTATCTGTCCTCTGACAAAGAATGGCCAATACTGCGGACGGAGGGTTGGAGTAATTTATATGATTGGCAAATGGTTCGGTTGCCGACACTGCGGCGAGATTGCCTATGCCAAACAAATGGAGGGCGGAAAGTTCAGATGGAATGGTGTATCAATCCCAGACATAGAACGTGCAGAAAAAGAGGTTAAGAGATGGTACTACAAGGGTAAGCCAACCAGAAAGCACAGGCGGCTGATAAGGTTAAACGAGAGGTTTGAGAGCGGCTTACTATTGATGACAAGAAGGCTGGGTATGATGTATAATAGTGGTGTTGACCCGCCATAATCTAATAGCAAGGATTTTTTAATACTGACCCTAAGGGGGCGGCTTCCAGTATTACTACTCCTTGCGAGAAAGTGGCTGGGTCAACAGGCCGTCCCCTTTGTGTTAGTTAAATTAAAAGAAAACTCCCCGCCGTGAAGCTAAGGAAGTTTTCGCAAAACCTTTCGGAGTTGTATTATTAGGTTATCAAGGATAACAAAATAGTGCAATCCAGACCGGTCCCATTAAAATGACAAAAGTTAAAGCTATAATCTATTGCCGAGTATCTTCAAAAGAACAGGAAGAAACCGGCTACTCTCTGGACTCTCAAGAAAAACTACTCCAAGAGTATGCCGACAAGAATGACTATCAGGTTATAAAAGTTTACCGAATTTCCGAATCAGCCAGCGGCAAACAGGTCCGGAAGAGCTTTGTGGAGATGCTTCAATACGCCAGTCTCCATAAAGCATCAGTTATATTGTGTGAAAAGATAGACCGATTGACTCGCAATCTAAAAGATGCGGCAACCGTTGATGACTGGGTTAAGGAAGACGTAAAGCGTGAGGTTCATTTTATCAAAGAGTCATTCGTATTGAATGGTAACACCAGAGCTCACGAGAACCTTGTATGGGACATGAAGGTGGCCATCGCCAGATTCTATACCAACAACCTCTCGGAAGAGGTCAGAAAAGGTCAGAAAGAGAAACTAGCTCAAGGCTGGATTCCGATGCGGGCTAAGCTCGGCTACAAGACCATCGGCGAAAAGGGTCATAAAATCCATATCATTGACGAAGAGAAGGCCCCGTTCGTCCGAAAGATGTTTGAGCTCTATTCAACTGGCAATTATTCCTTGAAAGCTCTCGTGGCTGTCATGTATAAAGACGGGCTTAGGAATGAAGCGGGAACGAAAGTCCTCAAGAGCCGGATGCACGAGTTATTGTCAGAATCATTCTATTGCGGGCTGAACCGATGGAAGGGTCAGCTATCCCAAGGCCAACACGAACCCCTTATCTCCCAGGAGCTTTTTGATATGGTCCAAGAGAGGCTTACCCGAAAAGTCGCTAATCCTCAATACAAGAAGCATCTGCCAATATTTAAAGCAAAAATTGGCTGTGTTGAGTGTGGAGGGACGATTACTTGGTATACCCAGAAAGGACATTGGTATGGTCAATGCAATCACTATAAAAATTGTAGTCAGAAGGGTTGTATCCGGCAGGACCGGGTTGAAGAGCAACTATTCGCTTACTTTGACAAGGTGGCTCCCAAGAGTGAGCGTGTATTGAAATGGCTAGAAGGTGCAATGAAAGAAAGCCATGTGGAGGAGATAAAATATCACACTGAACAGAGAAATAAGCTGACCAGTATCATCCAAGGGGCTGATAGACGTATTGAAGGGGCATACCGAGACAAGCTTGATAACCGAATGCCTATAGAACTCTGCGATAAGATTATGGCTGAATCAACCAAAGAGAAGGAGGAGGCCATTTTAACTCTTAAAAAGCTAAGTGATGACCGGACCGCCTACTATCAAGCCGGTTATGCCATCCACGAGCTAGCGTCTAAAGCTAAACAGATATACCAAAGTAAAAAAGCTCTGAATGAAGATAAGAGATTATTGTTAAGTTATGTGTTCTCCAGCTTACTGTTAAACAGTTCTGTTATCAGTAAAAACTACACTCTAGCTTTTGACTTCTTAGCTCATTGGATGCCGAAGGTCAATAAAATTTTAGAACCAACCAAAAACCCCACTAAAATGGGGCTATTGGTGTTGCAGTCAGTTCCACCATAGAATCAATGCCTCCCTCGGCTTCTAAAAATTTAGAACCGGGAAAAACACTGATTACAGGCCACGAATCTCTTAAGCAGTCTGTGATTCACGACCTTTGCTCCGCGGCCAGGACTCGAACCTGGAACCATCTCCTTAACAGGGAGCCGCTCTACCATTGAGCTACCGCGGAGCCAAAAAATCAAACCTAACCTCAAAACTTTACCATAGAATCTAGCTCGGTTCAACTTTTATATCTTAAGCAGATGGACAAAATACCACGCTCGTGGTATTTTGTTTGCAGTTTTTCAGGAGGGGTTTATGTACGAAAGTTTAGAGCGGCTACCTGGTACTACTCGTGATAGATACGGCAATCTCAACCTCGTCGATGGGAATACTGGAAATGGCGGCCTTCGCAAGCATTTTGAATATCTGCTTGCCCTGGACGGAGCACAGATGGCCGGTACGGTTCTTTGCGATCTGCTCGACTGGCTTCGCTGGGGCTCTGAAACAGGCGTGATGTGGGAATGCACCTTGCCCGAACTCATCAGCCTGATCGATAAGTGGTCGGCGGCCAATCCAAACGCGCCTCTCGAGCTTTTTACACGCTACTTCACCAAAGAGGTGAACTGGGACGAACTCTGGAGTGAGCGAGGTATGAAGGGGGAAATGCGCAGAAAGCGCAAGTGTGGTTGTGGGAGAATCTTTACAGAATTTCACGACTGCAATCTCTGTCACCAGAGATGGCATGAAATGAAACAGGTATACATTGGCCCGCGAGGGGAAGGGACGTACTACCTGGTCCTTCAGGGTGCTGATGGTGGCAGTGTGGCGGCCGCAGTCTGGAGTCGTCATGGTCAGCCACTGACATCGCCGAGGGGGTTTGAAGAAAGAAACCATCTCTACCCGCCGTCGAGTTGTTCAGAGGCCTAGATCATGCGGTATTGTTTAAACACCGGCCAGTGGGGACCGACTCCCGCTGAGCCGGTTTCCTACTTTATGGGAAAGGTGTATGATAAAAATTATGATAAAAGGAAACTTTCTTGGGGCGGCGATTGTGGCAATCATCTACACGGTCTATATCGTATGGAATCCTCTTGCGTCCCGCTCGCAGACGGCGATGGTGTTGGTGGTTCTCAACGCCTTGACTATCATCCTGTTGGCTATGGCATTTAGGTAAAGTCATGCATACGTTACCCGACGATTTTAAAAAGGCGATTATCTCAACGTCCGCGTCGCGAGCGCTATGGGACGATATTACTCCGCTCGCCCGCAGTGAGTGGATTTGCTGGGTTACGTCGGGCAAAAAAGCGAAGACGAGGGATATTCGCATCAAAAAAGCTCTCTCTAAAATGAAAGGCGGGATGCGCCGCCCGTGTTGCTGGGCCGGTTGTCCTCACCGTTGAAAACTGATACATTAAAAATATGAACAAAATAGCTACAAAAGTATTTGTCTGGGCATCCATCGCTTTCGCGGTTATCGGGATGATTATGGTTTTGACGACCCCCGCGGCCACCGGTCCAAGGCCTATCATGCTGAGGTTTTTATTTGCGAGCGTTATCGTTATTTTGACCTCATTTGCTTTAAGCGTTGCCAGTAAGTATCTCAACGGTAAATCCTAGGTGAAACGTGTAAAGAAAGTTTGGGGGATTGAGCAGTGGATTGTGAACACGTCCAAATATGCCGGCAAGATTTTGGAATTAAATAAGGACTATCATTGTTCGTTTCATTTTCATAAATTAAAAGATGAAACGTTTTACGTGCTGTCGGGCAAGGTTCAATTGAGGAAAAATAAAAAGACGATGGTGTTGCGACGGGGCGATAGCGTTCGCATCAAGCCCAGGGAGAAGCACTCGTTTCTGGGATTACAAAAATCTCTCATTATCGAATTCTCGACGACGCATTTTGAGTCTGACAGCTATAGGCTGAGTCCAAGCGGGAAGCGCGTGTAGCTAGTTTAAAACTTCCATATATTTTTAGATGGCGTATACTTAAGGTATGTTTGGATGGCTCGTCCTTAAAACCGTTTCCAGCTTCTTCGCGTCTATTTTAAGTTTCGCTACTTTATCATCCGCTTCTCTTCCGCCAACCTCACCGCTGGTTCTACCCACAAGCGACCCACAGCAGGTCGCTCTGGGTCAATTTCATGATATAGAAGAGCAACTCGCGACGCTTAAAGTTGAGGCTCAATATGCACGAATTCTGAAACGTGGTTCGCAGGGCGATGACGTCAAGCAATTACAGAAAGACCTTAATACGCTTGTCCCGTCCTTTCCCCAGAGCTATATTAGCGGCCTCTTTGGGCCAAGCACAGAGAAAGCCATCAAACAATTCCAAACAGACCATCGCGTTTCAGTGACCGGCGTGTTTGACGCGCAAACACGGGAGATGTTCTCTAAACTTATTGCCAGCGGTAGTTTTACCGCTGGCAATACTCAGCTTTCAAGCCTTGAAGATTTTTTAAACACTACATCCTGTGGCACCCCGACACCTACTCCTGATTCAAGTCAAACGGCGGTTGATACCACAACGCCCAATCCTGACGATACGATATCAGTCAATGACCTTCCGTCGGCTTGCACCGATGCTGGGTTTATCCTACCCGTGGCCTGCACTGATGCCGGGTATATTTTGCCCCAAGACTGTCCCACGATTCCCGATGTTCCCTTTCCAATGTTTAGTCCATGGCCAACGATGCCAATACCTACAGCTACACTTTCCCCTACACCTATGGCGAACATAACTCCAACAGCGACGGTCTCTCCCAGAGTAAGTGGTACACCCACAGCGACACCGGTTAGGACACCGACGCCAAGCCCAAGCACTGTTGCCACCCCGAGTCCAACTAAAACACCTACCCCAAGTCCGACGCCTATAAAGACACCTACACCTACGGCAGTACCGACCGCAACAGCGACACCGGTTAGGACACCGACGCCAACTTCTGTCCCCACACCAACGGCAACAGCAATACCGACAGCAGTAAAAACACCTACCCCTGTACCCACCGCTACCCCAAAGATTTAGTATCTAAAAACCACCGATCTCGGTGGTTTTTAGATACGGTGCACTTAGCGATTACTGGGAGATATGAATAGTCGAGACACTGACTAAACCGTCGCAGTTCACCAGTAATGTACCCGGAAGGGTTGCGCTCGTCAGGCTGACAACTTGATAGCCATACGCTGGCAGATTATAGCTCATGCCAGCAATGGACACGACATGAGCCTTACTTGATCTGTTATCAAGCATAATACTCGTGCCGTTCTTGAATGATGAATTGTTTGGTGTGGCCTGGCAGGTCTGCAAGAATTGAATTATCGCTGTTCTATATTGTTGAACAAGTTGACTGTAGCCTTGGTTGTTGGTTGATCCAGTCGATGTAGGCATAACCGTCTTAACCGGTACTTTGCCGGAAGAGATGAGTGCTTGTTGATTTGAAGCACCCATATTGTAGGCCAACATTCCAGTTCCAACAATAACAACCGCGAGAGCGGTTACCGACCAGAAGTTCTTTAGATTCGGCATATTTTTATGTGGTTCCTTTAATTTAGTATGAGACATCGACCTTCGTTAATTATAAACTAGGATTATTAAGGATGGCAAATGAATTACCAACAGCCTAAAAGGCTTCCATTTCATTAATTTAAGCCTTGTGATATTATTACTTCACTAATATAAACATTATGGGAATATCAAAACGACACGGAGCGATAGGCAGTCTCTACACTAGGAAGACTAACTCACATAAAACGGCCAAGCGCCGCGCCATCAAAGCAAAGATGCTCGCTGACCGCAAGGCGAAAAAGATGGGCAGGTAATATAGCATTCAAGATTTACAAAATACCACTTCCGTGGTATTTTGTTTTGCAGTAACTTTTGGAGGGTTTTATGGATATTCCGAGGAATAGAAACTATCCGGATGATTCTGTCCAGTGTGATGGTTGCGCTGGATTGGGCTGTCCCGAATGTAGTCAGCGAGGCTGGTTTACTCCCAAAAGCCACAGCAAGGGAAGGCGGTGTATGAGGGAAGACTGCTGTAGGCCAATCCCTCCAGCACACGTAGCGGTTTACTGTTCGAACCGATGCGCTCGTTTGGACGCGTAAGACTCGGCTCAACTAGCCGGCAGAGAACCTGCCGGTTCTTTGTTAAGAAATTTGATTATTGAACGTCTTTGGATATAATAAAGTTAATTAACACAATACACTATGGCTAAACCAAATCCGGTAGTACATTTCGAGATGGGGTATCAGGAAAAGCAACGGATGGTTGATTTCTATACCAAAGTTTTTGGTTGGAAAGGGCAGGAGATGGGCGCAGAGATGGGTAACTACGTCGTCGTGCAGACGGCCGAGACCGATGAGAAAGGCATGGTCAAAACGTCCGGCACGATTAATGGCGGATTTTACAAAAAATCAGACAGTCCCGCATCACACGCGCCGTCGGTGGTGATTGCTGTAGACGACATACAGCAAGCGATGAAAGACGTCATCGCGTCGGGCGGCAAGATACTGGGGGCCATGAGTCCGGCTGGGCATAGTGATGAACCGCAAGAAATTCCAGGCGTGGGATTATGGATTTCCATCATGGACACCGAAGGCAACCGGGTGAGCATGCTCCAACCGAGAGCGAAATAATTATGCAAAAAATCACCCCATTTTTGTGGTTCGATGGTCAGGCCGAAGAAGCGGCGAATTTTTATGTGTCTCTTTTTCCGAATTCAAAGATTTTGATGGTCATGCCGGGTGCGAACGGCAAAGCGATGGGCGTTTCGTTTCAGCTGGATGGACAAGAGTTTAAAGCACTCAACGGTGGGCCGCAGTATAAATTTACTGAAGCAATATCGCTTTTTGTAAATTGTGAAACTCAAGAAGAAATAGACCAGTTGTGGGAGAAACTTTCCGCAGGTGGCAAGGAAAGCGACTGCGGCTGGCTCAAAGACAAATATGGTCTTTCGTGGCAGATTATCCCAAGCGTTCTCGGACAGCTCCTGGGCAATTCTGATCGCATGAAAGCAAACCAAGCCATGCAGGCCATGCTCAAAATGAAAAAGATAATCATCGCGGATCTAGAACAAGCCGCATGATACAGATATTTTTTGCGGTGGTGGCAGGCGTGCTGACGATTGCATCGCCGTGTATTTTGCCGTTGCTACCGATATTGTTGGGCGTGTCGCTCGGGCATACGAGTAAAACTCGCCCGTTGTTTATTGTGGCCGGGTTTGTGTTGGTATTTTCGATGGCGGCGCTATTGTTATCGGTGCTGGCGCGGCATACAGGCCTGGACGCGGGCGCGGTACGCACCGCGGGCATTGTGGTCTTGGCCGTGTTTGGTATATGTATGCTCTGGTCCAAACCATTTGATATCTTGGCGGCACATATCAGCCGACTAACCGCGGGCGCAGCCCGCGTGGGTGGGACCGGTCAGGGGAATTTAGGAGGATTTATCCTTGGCATGACGCTGGGTATCGTCTGGACGCCCTGCGCAGGGCCGGTGCTGGGCTCGGTACTCACGCTCGTCGCGTTGCAAAAAGAATTTCTAACGGCGGCTATCTTGCTGGTCGCGTACGCGCTCGGTGCGGGCGTGCCTATGCTGGTAATTGCCTACGCCAGTCAGTATTTTTCCCAGCGAATTACCTCTATCGCGCGCTATTCCCGCGCGCTTCAGCAAATATTTGGGGTGGTAATTATCTTGCTGGCGGTAGCGTTGTATTTTAATTATGATACGCTCCTTTATACGCAACTATTGAACTACTGGCCCGCGTTTAATCCTAAGTTTTAATCATGAAACTCAAAACAATTATTTTAACGCTCTGCGGTGTTGGCGTCGTTATCGCGGCGGGCGTCTATGTGGATCATCGGATGAGCATGGACCCGTCGCTCAATGCATTAACTCAAGCCACTGGCACGCCGACGACGCCTGATTTGCAAAACTACGGTCCTGCGCCGGAGTTTGCCGGTATTAGTAATTGGATAAACACTTCGACAAGCTCAGTGCAGGCTAGTGCACCACTGACGCTGGCGCAACTGAAAGGTAAAGTCGTTCTCATAGATTTCTGGACATACTCTTGCATCAACTGCATCCGCACGTTACCGTACGTGACCAAGTGGTATGACACGTACAAAGACCAGGGCTTGGTCGTCGTCGGTGTACATACGCCGGAGTTCGCTTTTGAAAAAGACAGTGGCAACGTGGCGGATGCCGTTAAACGTTTTGGCATTCACTATCCGGTGGCGCAAGACAATGACTACGGTACATGGAATGCCTACAGTAATCAGTATTGGCCCGCGGAATATTTGATAGATAAGAATGGAAACATCGTTCACACGCATTTTGGTGAAGGGGAATACAATGTGACCGAAAACGCCATCCGCGAATTGCTGGGCATGGCGGCAACGTTGGCGCCGGACAACGGCGCCGACCTAAGTGGCGTGCAATCACCGGAAATGTATTTTGGCACTGCGCGATTACAGAATCTCGTATCATCGCAAACTCCATCATCAGCCGGCACGTATACATTACCAACTAATGTGCCGCCGAATCATTTCGCGCTCGGTGGCGCGTGGAGCTTCACATCCCAATCCACCCAGCTCTTAAACGGCTCGGGAAAGATTAGATTGAAGTTTCACTCCGGTAACGTGTATATGGTTGCTTCAAGTACTCGTCCGGCTACGCTTTTAATCACCGTGGATGGCAAAGTCCAGCCATCGGTGATTGTTGAGAAGTCGCAACTGTATACCTTGTTTAGTTCTAAAGATTATTCTGACCATGTCATCGAGATTCAGGTTAATCAATCCGGTTTTGAGGCATATACATTTACGTTTGGTTAAGGTATTGTAAATATATGAATTATAATACCGTAGCGACACAGGAAGTCATCAATGCAACTATCGCGGCACTCAAGACGAAGAATGTCGAGGCTGTCGTAGTTAAAAATAAGGCCGAAGCACTTGAGAAAATAAAAGAACTCATCCCACAGGGCGTGTCCGTGATGAATGGCGCGTCTACGACGCTCCAAGAAATAGGTTTCGTTGATTATCTGAAATCCGGCTCTCATGGCTGGAATAATTTACACGCGAGCATTATGGCTGAGACCGACCCCGCCAAACAAGCCATGCTTCGAAAACAGGCTGTCCTTTCAGATTATTATCTGGGAAGCGTGCACGCCCTTGCCTCGACGGGCGAATTTGTCATCGCTTCCAACAGTGGCAGTCAGTTGCCGCATATCGTATTTACGTCACCCAATCTGATATTTGTGGTCAGTACGAAGAAAATCGTGCCGACGCTGGCTGATGCGTTCGCGCGTCTAGAAGAATACGTCTTGCCGTTGGAAGATGCCCGTGCTCGCGCCGCATATGGTGTCGGGACGTCAATTAACAAAATTGTCATCTTCAAGAATGAAAATCCTCGGATGGGTCGGACGGTGCGGATGATTCTTGTTCAGGAAGAGCTTGGTTTCTAAAAGATTTTGGAGTAAAATAAATCATTACCCACCGGTGTAGTAGTATATAGAACGCCAGAGATGGCGTTTTATAAAGACCTATGAAGAAACTCACCCTATCACTGTTTGTTATCGTTACCTTCGCGGGATTCGGTCTTTACCGCTGGCTTCAAACATCCACAGAGGTAGTCATTTTGGTTACGCCGGAACCGACTCAATCTTCACTTCCAACACCGTATCCGACAGCGAAGCCCTCGCCGACGGTCACTCCTTCTGCCGGCGCGACGCCACCACCTCGACCAACAGCCACGCCTACCCCGGTAATTACACCTAAAAAATTAGGGCAGTATGTGGATGGACAATATACCGGCAGCGTAGCGGACGCGTATTATGGGAATATTCAAGTCCGTGCGACCATCCAGAACGGACTCATCACTGATGTCGTGTTCTTACAGTATCCCAATGACCGCAGTACGTCCCGTGAAATTAATGGACAGGCGATGCCGATGTTGCGACAAGAGGCGATTCAGGCGCAAAGCGCCAATGTCCATATTGTGTCGGGTGCGACGGATTCAAGCGGCGCGTTTCGCGAATCACTCGCGAGCGCGTTAGCTAAAGCTCAATAACATGAAAGAAACCAAGATACTCATGGGCATGACGGTGACGGTTGAAATTGCCGACATCGGCGCGGGCGAAGCGGATATAAACGCGGTCTTTGATTATTTTAACCATGTGGACGAAAAATTCAGCACGTATAAAGCTACGAGCGAGATAACCAAACTTAACAAAGGCCTGCTGACGAAAAATGAGTTAAGCCAGGAGATGTGCGCTGTGCTTGAAATGTGCGCCGAAACAAAAAATCTTACCGACGGATATTTTGATATTACACGACCGGATGGAACGCTTGATCCGTCGGGGTTGGTTAAAGGTTGGGCGATTCAGAATGCGGCAGATATAATTAAAAATCGTGGATTTGAAAATTATTATATAGATGCCGGCGGAGACGTACAGGTATCTGGTGTGAGTGGGGATGGCCGGCCCTGGAAAATAGGCATTAGAAATCCGTTTAATCCGGAACAAGAAATCGTAAAAGTCGTTTCAGTGCGGGATGCCGGTATGGCTACGTCGGGCACGTACGCACGCGGCCAGCATATCTATAATCCCCACCATAAAAAATCTGAGATTAAAGATATCGTAAGTCTGACCGTCGTGGGACCGAATATCTACGAAGCCGACCGTTTTGCGACGGCCGCGTTTGCCATGGGCAAACGCGGCATTGATTTTATCGAAAACCTGGCTGGCTTTGAAGGCTATATGATTGACCAGGCGGGGATTGCCACGATGACAAGCGGTTTTACCCAATACACCCATGCTTAAACGAATCGATAATTTTTTAAATAAGATAACGATGTACCGGCTGGTACTTTATTATTTAATTATCCTCGTGGCCGCCGCTGGCACCTTTGCTTATTGGGGGCTGATTCCCTATAGCCCAATCAGCATTGTCGGGTCGGTGGCGGCGATTATGTGTGTATGTTTAATCACCAATTATATCTTCGCATATGTGTTTGAGGCGCCGACCAATGCCGAATCGGTTTATATCACCGCCTTGATTCTGGTACTCATTATCGCTCCGCCGCTTTCACTGTCTGACATGCGCTATTTGTTTTTAGCGGTCTGGGCGTCGGTCTGGGCAATGGCGTCTAAGTATATTTTTGCGATTGGTAAAAAACATCTGTTTAATCCGGCCGCCATCGCCGTGGTGCTGACGGCGCTGGTCATCAATCAATCGGCGAATTGGTGGGTTGGCACGGCGGTACTGACACCATTCGTTTTAATCGGGGGATTTTTGATGACGCGTAAATTGCGCCGCTCAGATTTAGTTATCAGTTTTCTCATCACCGCTTTTGCGAGTATAGAATTGTTCAGCTTTTTCAAGGGCTCGGATTTATTTATCTCCGCTCAGCGGATTTTACTTTCGTCGCCGCTATTATTTTTTGCCTTTGTTATGCTGACTGAACCGCTGACGACACCACCGACGCCAATGCGCCGGGTTGCGTATGGTATCACCGTCGGGTTGCTCTTTGCGCCGGCTATACATCTCTGGTCGCTGTATTCAACACCAGAACTGGCCCTTGTCGCCGCCAATATTTTCTCATATCTTATCAGTCCGAAAGAAAAATTAATGCTCAAACTCAAAGCCCGTGAGAAAGTAGCGACCGATACATATGATTTTGTTTTTGCGCCGGACAAGCCGTTGAAATTCAAGGCCGGCCAATATCTGGAATGGACTCTGCCCCATACGAAATCCGATACGCGTGGAAATAGACGCTACTTTACCATCGCGTCATCGCCGACGGAGGCCGAAATTAGGATGGGCGTGAAATTTTACCCTAATGCAAGTAGTTTTAAAAAAGCACTCGCCGCGATGGGCACTGATGATGTGGTCGTAGCCAGCCAGCTTGCCGGAAGTTTCACTTTGCCCCGCGACATAACCCAAAAACTTGTTTTTATCGCAGGAGGCATCGGCGTCACGCCCTTCCGCAGTATGCTTAAATATCTCATTGATACGAATGAGAAACGCGACATTATTATGTTTTATTCAAATCTGACCGCCGGCGATATCGCGTATCAAGACGTATGTAATCAAGCTGAGAAACAGTTGGGGATTCAAACGGTATATACGTTGACCGATATCAATCAGATTCCCTCATTCTGGCAAGGGCGGACCGGATTTATCGACGCGCGCATGATTGCCGAAGAAGTCTCCGATTACCACGACCGCATATTTTATATATCCGGTCCGCAATCCATCGTCACGGCGATGAGCGAAGTGCTAAGAAAGATGGGGATTAAAGGTTCGCGTATCAAAAAAGACTTTTTTCCAGGGTTTGCGTAGTAAATCGTGGGCTTGCGGCGTTAGCCCAATAAGTGTATAATGAGAGAACGTGATATACGGCATATCGGGAGAGGGTCGAATCTCTTTAGTCTATTTAAACAATCTTAACGAACACAACACACATGACAGGTACCATCAAAAAGATCCTTGCTGACAAAGCGTTTGGTTTCATCTCGTATGAAGGCCAGGCCGCAGGTGATAAGGACATGTTCTTCCACAAGCAGAACGTAGTCAGCCCATCCTTTGAAGAACTCAAAGAAGGCGACAAAGTCACCTTCGAAAAGGGAGACGGCCCGAAAGGCCCGTACGCCGACAAGGTTACTCTCGTTCAGTAATTACTGACGAACTAAAAGCCCCCGCCCTTGGCGGGGGCTTTTAGTTCGTCGCTTTCGCTTATTTGTGGAAAGAGCTCATCTGTGTTATACCTACCCTAATTAATTAACTCCACCCATATGCGCAATACTACTCTACGGCTTGTGTCAGCAGTTATCGTTGTTTTCGCCTTTCTAGCGGGCCCGATGGCGACCTACGCCATGGTTCCAACTTTGTCGCTTTCACCGCTTGTTTATAATAGTGGTGGGGTTCAGTTAACTGTTTATGGTGACGCGAATTCAAGCGTGTATCTTTACTATCAATCAAACTCGTATGGTTACGGGTCACCGTCCCAATATTTAGGTATGACTAACTCCGCGGGTTATTTGTCAACCACGGTTGCCACGTCGAGCTACAATATCACGGCCGGCAGTTATGTTTATGTCGTTATCAATAATCAACAGTCCACATCCGTGGCATGGCCATACACTTCTAACTCTGGCTATCCGACAAACACGGTGACGTTAAGCCAGAGCAGTGTCACGGTCAATGTCGGCCAGTCGGTCAATCTCACTGTTTATGGCGGTTCAGGTTCGTACACAATGTATACGAATACCCCGAACATATTTCAATCAGTCATCGCTGGCAACACGTTATCCATCTTAGGTCTGGCAAATGGGACTGGCACACTGAGTGTGTGCTCCTCGGGCGGTATTTCAAGCGGATGTGCCACGTTGTATATTACCATTGGTTATAACAACTATAATCCTTACCCAACTCCTTATCCGACTCCGTACCCAACGTATGCTCCCTATCCAACACCGTATCCATATTATCCAACGTACATGCCGATAACGTTTAGCCAGACAAATCCAACGTTGGCTATCGGTCAGAGCATGAGCATTGTCATTTCCGGCCAGACACCGTACAACTCATACGGCACGAATTACTATATCTCGCATAATTCAAATCCAAATGGCGTCTCCGCAAGCATCACTGGCAGTACCTTGGCCATCGCCGGTATAGCCAACACGACAAGTGTTATCGTTGTCTGTTCAGCAGTCACCAACTGTGCCGCGTTGACGGTCACGGTCGGCGGCACGGTTCTTGGCGTAACTAATAACTGGACATATTGCGCGAGTGAGAATGGCTACTGCAGTTTTCAGGGTACGCAATCAGTCCGTTATGGCACAAATGGTACTTATTATTACCGAACGGTGACCGGCGGCACATACTGCTCAAACGCCGTCTTTGGCGACCCAGCCTTTGGTCAAGTTAAGCAGTGCTCATACGGCGGTACCATAGGATACTAATATCAGAAACTAAAAAGCCCTCGCCAGAGACGGGGGCTTTTTAGTTAAGCCGTTTCTTGATGACCGCCGGCCTCTTTTTTTGTTTTATCCTCGGTGTCCTTCATGTGCCGATCTTCAACAATATTTTCTTTTTGAACCTGCCTAAGTTGCTCCTTGTCTTTGTCCTCTTGGCTCTGCATCTTTTGTCGAGAATCGTCCTGAAGTTGGCGTTCTTTTTGTTTCTGCTCTTCTACGACGTGGTCTGTGTTGGTAGTCATGGTGTTTTTGTTATTACATTGATATACAAGTCACGACGCTTGGTTCGAAATCTTATTACAATAAGCCCAGCCATGACTCCAAGTATATTAGCCAGAATGTCGTGTCGTGAATCATAATCAAAGAGAGTACCGAAATAGCCAAAATGGAAATAAGCGGCGAAAAAATATTCAATATACTCCCATGCTACGCCGGAAACAGCGATGAGGAGCGCGACAATGAATACAGTTTTTTTCATGGACCAGCGGTTATGTGAGGATAACAGATAGGTGGCGGTTACCATCATCGAAGCTGAGAACGTAAAATGAATCAACTTGTCATAGCCAAACATACCGATGATAGAGATGTTCCAGAAACCGAGACTCCCAAGACCGCAAAGGAGTAAATCAAGCGCGAGCGCTATTTGAAACCAGTCCCGCTCTCGGCTCGGTCTGAACACCCATGTCGGCAGAGTAATCAGAAAGCTGTACCCGATGGCCACGATGCCCATGGGAATAGGTTTATAGTAGGACGGCAACCACGCCGCGGGCATGAAAAATAACGCTAACCCTGCGCCAACGAACACGCCGCGAGAGATATTAATGGATTTTTTGATAGTTTGAAATATTAACCCATTATAATCTAAGGTTAATTAATGGCTATAGAGACGGTCGTATTCCTGCTTGATAGCCTGTGACCAGGCTTCGTTATTACCGACCATTTTTCTCATGGTCGCAATGCCGTTTTGCGCAATCTGCAATTCACTTTGATTTGTCTGGCTGTGAGCGAAGCTGATATGGGGCATCCAGAATAATATTCCTCCGACAATGAGGATCAAGAAAAGGACAGGCGTCACCAGCATGGCTACGCCGGCGATAATAGGTTTCCAGACACGCGTCTCCCATTGAGTTTCCTGAGTGTGGTGGTAATCGTAGTCTTGGTATTCGTGAACGAGAGTGGTCATATGATTAGAGAAAGTATTTGTATAACACTATTGACGCCACTGGCCCGAAATCATTACATGGTTGTCTGAAAAAAATAAAAATTGTATACTGGCATTATGAATGAAATCAACGAAGTTGAACCGCAGTTAACCTCTATGTCTCAGCCGTCGATGCCCTCACCCATGTCGATGCTTCCTGAGCATGGTACACCCGACGCAAAGCCGCCGTTCGACAAGACGAAACTTCTTATCCCTGCCGCCATTTTGTTGGCGGGCATCATCGTGAGTGGCTCGATTCTTTTTGCGCGCTTAAGTGCCGGTCAAGCCCTCGTCGGAGGCACTCAGCCGACCATCATCGCCAAGGGAGGCAAAGTAGATGTCAATATTTCCGGCGCGCCGGTGCTTGGCAATGCGAACGCGCCCGTGACCGTCGTCGAGTTTGGTGATTTCCAATGCCCATTCTGCGAGCGGTATTTTCAAAGCAACCAGTCAGCACTGGTAGCAGAGTACGTTAATACTGGTAAAGTTAAATTTGTCTGGAAAGATTACTCATTTCTGGGTCAGGAGTCGACATGGTCAGCCGAGGCCGCGCGGTGCGCCAACGACCAAGGTAAATTCTGGCCATATCATGACTATCTCTATACCCATCAGGGTTCGGAAAATTCGGGCGCTTTTTCCGTCGCGAATTTAAAGAAATTCGCCGTGGTGGTTGGTTTGGATACCGCAAAGTTTAATTCTTGTCTCGATGGCGGGGGATATGCTTCGGCGGTCACCCAAAGCACTCAATATGGCAGTACGCTCGGCGTGACGGGCACGCCGGCTACCTTTGTGAATGGTACCCTTATCGTCGGTGCGGTACCGTATAGCGATATTAAGACGGCTATTGACGCGGCTTTACAAAACAAATAGCATACTCCCATGAAATCAATTATCACTGCCATAGCAGTTCTTATCGTGGGTGTTATCATATTGTTTGTATACAAAGCCGGTCAGCCGACTGTTTCGCCAACTCCGATGGCGACGGTGACGGCTTCGGTATCACCGATGGCAAGCGCCAGTGCCAGTCCGTCTCTTTCTCCGTCGCCACTCATCTCAGTCGGTATTAATATCGGTACAAAAACTATCGTGACTTATACTGACACTGGCTACAGTCCAAAGACCGTCACCATCAAAGCCGGCCAGAGCGTGACGTTCGTCAATAACAGCTCCCATACGATGTGGACGGCTTCAGGTGTTCATCCGACCCATACGGTATACAGTGGCACCTCTTTGTCCCAGCATTGCCCTGATACTGCCAACACTTCATTTGATGAATGTCAGGCCGTGAATCCCGGTATATCCTGGACGTTTACCTTTAAGAAAGTTGGTACCTGGTCATACCACAATCATCGGCAGGCAAGCGACACGGGCACGGTTATCGTCCAATAACCACGTCATTATTTCTATCTTGTATTGTTTAGGATGGTATGCTATAATGTCTGCATAGTAGGTTTTCTCACAGCGGTTCTCAGCGTTTGCTCGCAGGACCCGACGAGAGGTCGCCCTACGAGTAATATTAAGTAACAATATACATGGCAAAACGATTATATATCGGCAACCTGTCGTTCAACACTACGGACGACAGCATGCGCGATGCCTTCGCACAGGCTGGTGCCGTCAATTCAGCGATGGTCATGAAAGACAAAATGACCGGACGCTCACGAGGCTTTGGCTTCGTCGAGATGGCTGATGATGAGGGTGCCGCTCGAGCAATCGAGATGTGGAATGGCAAAGATCTTGATGGTCGACAGTTGACCGTCAATGAGGCCCGTCCTATGACGGAACGACCTCCTCGACGCCCAGGTGGCGGCGGGTTCGGTGGTGGTGGTTTTGGTGGCGGCGGTTTCAACCGCGGTCCCCGCACCTACTCCAACGAGTAATTCGAAAGGATTAAAACAAAAGCCTCTCACAGGGCTTTTGTTTTGGCTTGCTTTTTGTTTTAATAACCTGGTATGCAGTTCAATCTCCCTAAGAACGACGCCAAGTATCATTGGACCAATCATGTCATGCGTAAAATGATGCACTATGGTCTGTCCGCGGACCGCGTGAAGCGCGTTATGCGTAGTCCAACGCGGAGTGAAAAAGGTATCGCGCCCGACACCATCGCCGTCATGCAACCAGCCGGCAGCAAAGCCAAACCAACCGAAGTCTGGGTTATGTACGCGAGCAAAAAATTCGCCAAAGCAAAAACCAAGACGGTGAACTTCCAGCTCGGCCCAAAGAAAGTCATCATCACTGCCTGGCGCTACCCCAGCATCAGCAAAGTCCGCGATGAAATACCCATCCCCGCCGATATCCTCGCCGAATTAAAAAATGTAAAGTATTAATGAAGGTTGATACTAAATATATCCCATTGGAAAAATATTGGACTATACGAATGGGAGTTTTGGATATGATCAATGGGCATGAGGATATTAATAGATTTTTGGCGAAACAGAAAAAGTTGGGTGGGGATATCTTGGCAGTTAAGAAAGCGTCAACTCTATGGAAAACCGATAAGCCTGTTGATATTGGTGAATGCGGGACGCTGTATCGGTATCTACAGTTTGCTTCCTGGAAACTCGATCTGAAGAAGAAGTTTATAAAAAGAGGCACACTAGTGCATCGAAAGATTACCAGCAATCCCAAGATTGTTAACTGGAAATTAGAAAAATTACTGACGCTCGACGCGGGAACCTCGCAGTGGGCGAGTGCTGCGATTTTATTAGGGAATAAAGAAGAAATTAAGAATCCGCCCTTCTTTTTAAAAAAGACGATACGCGCTTTAAAGCATTGGCAGGAAAGAAGGAGAAAAAATAAAATGTGGGAACCAGAGTATGATTCATTGATCCAAAAACAAGCAGAGCATTTCATGAGCGTTTTACATCATAAAAAATCAAAATTCTTTCCCAGCAACCCGGACGATTATTGTTTTGCCCGAGCCTTTGGTGTTGTTACGCGAGCATATGGAGAAAAGCATTGGCCGATGATCCAGCATCACGAAAGCAATAGATTAGAAGAAATGGAGAAAGCACTTGGCCAAGTAGAAAAAGGGGTGGTAGTGACATCCAAAGATCACCGGGTGGTGCAAGCACTTGCAATGCTGTATAAAACCAAAGGGAAGAAGATTCGATTTACTCACCCAGACGCGGTTAATAAAACCTGGCCACAGTTTTGGAAGTTTTTAAAGTCTATTCAATAAAAACAAAAAGTGGTATACTGAAAGGGAAGTATTAACTAATAAATATATGATGACATACGATTCGACATGGCAGCAGGCATTACAGAATCACAGTCCGTTCTTGGGTGCCTTCGCGCTGGGGTTTGGAGTTCTCGTAGCAGTTGTCGCGATATGGTCGCTGTTTTGGAAGGGCTGGGCGTTGTGGATAGCCGCCCGCAGTGGCAGTAAGAAATGGTTTGTCGTGTTACTTATCCTAAACACGCTCGGTATCCTGGAGATTCTCTATATCTTTATTTTCTCCAAAAAAGGCAAAATGAAGAAGATGATGGAGCCGGCCAAGCCGGTGGCGAGTGACGCCTCGACCAATACTGACGCTACAGTAGTCTAACCGTTGAATCGAGTTAGGAATTTATCTCGGAAAGTTTGATACGTGCCGCGCGAGAGCGCGGCACGTATTTCTTCCAGCATATTATTGAAAAACCACATGTTGTGCATGAGACACCAGCGCTGGCCCGCGGCGTTTTGTTTCACATCTTCACTTTTAATGAGTTCTCGTATCTTGGCTCGCGATATTTTCTTTGAGCATGTAGCGCAGCCGCAGCCTTTTTCGATTACTTTTTTATCGGCGCTGTAGGCGCCACGTCTGATATCCATGTGGCCGGTCTTGGTATACAGGCGGCCGTGGCGGGCTTCACGCGTGGGGATGACGCAATCAAAGGTATCAATGCCATTTTCGATGGCTTCAAACACGTCGGCGACTTTGCCGACGCCGAGCAGGTGGCGAGGTTTATCATCGGGCAGATGGGGAATGACGTATTTCAACACGCCGGCGATTTGTTCTTTGGTGTACGAGCCGCCGATACCAAAGCCGTCAAACGGCATCGCGCCGATGGACTTTGCGCTTTTGATTCTTAAGTCTTTAAATAATCCTCCTTGGACAATACCAAAAAGCATCTGCCGTGGGTTTCTGGTCTTTAAACATATCTTCGCCCATTTGTCCGTCAGTTTAACGGCTTTCTGGTTGTACGCATAATCATCGAGCGGGGACGTGATGTGGTCAAACGCAAAAATAATATCCGCGCCGATTTTCGCTTGTATCTTCATGGATAATTCCGGTCCGAGGAATTTCCATTTTTTATTGTAGAAAAACTTGACCCCTTTGCTCGTTATTTTAATTTTAGTTCGTTTGTAACTGGTATCAAGCTTCGCGTCATCTTTCATAAACTTGCCTACGCGATCTTTATCATCAAAAGCTAACGACAACACCTGAAAACCTCCACTGTCGGTCATGGTTGGAATCTTGCCTAGGCCTTTTGCGAGGAAGTTTTTTTCTTTTTTACTTCGGTCCCACAAATGGAAGGTATTGGAAATGATAACCTGCGCGCCGCTTCGTTTGATGTCCAAAGGGGAAAGGTGTCGGATATTTGCATAGGTCCCCACGAATACATAGGTGGGGGTTTTAATCACGCCGTGAGACGTTGTTAAAAGGCCCAAACGGGCCTTTGTTTTCGAATCTTTCTTTAATATCTTGAACATTGCGCCCGGTTATACTATCATGAAATACATGAATAACTCAATCGTCATCTACAGTACGCCGACGTGTCACTTTTGTCACCAAGCCAAGGAATATTTTACGAGTAAGGGCTGGGAGTTCACCGATGTGAATGTCGCGGGCGATATAGACAAACAAAAAGAACTCGTCGCTAAATCCGGCCAATTCGGCGTGCCGGTTATTATTATCAAAGACAAAATCATCGTCGGCTTCGACCGCGCAAAGATAGATCAATTAATGTCCAACTAATGAAATTTGAATTACCTAAACTGAATTATGGATACGACGCACTGGAGCCGCACATTGATGCCAAGACGATGGAGATTCACCATACCAAACATCATCAGACGTATGTCGACAAACTAAACGCGGCACTCGAAAAATACCCAGACCTGCAAGGCCGGCCAATTGAGGAATTATTGACCGACTTGGCGAATCTCAACGTCGAAGAAACCGACCGCACAGCCATCCGCAACCATGGCGGGGGACATTTCAATCATTCGTTCTTTTGGAAAGAGCTCGACCCGGCCAATGTCAAAGACGAACTGCTCGTCAAAGAAATCATCGCCACGTTTGGCTCGGTGGAGGATTTCAAAAAACAATTTACCGACTCCGGCACCAAAGTTTTTGGCTCTGGCTGGACGTGGCTTGTGCGCAACAATCAAACTTCTAAACTTGAAATTAAAAACCTAGCGAACCAAGATTCGCCTATTATGCTCGGTTTCCAGCCGTTGATTGGCCTGGACCTCTGGGAGCACGCGTATTACCTGAAATGCCAAAACCGCCGTCCCGAATACATCGCTAGCTGGTGGGAGGTTTTGAAACTTATTTAGACTGGGTGTATAGTATACTTAGCTTCTTTTGTATAGTCGTGGCTGGCCAGCAGAAAGGCATCCATGGTTAGGAGAATCGCAAAGCGTGTAGGCTGGTTCTTGCTTCTGCTTTTGGGCTTAGGTTTGTATCCTTTAGCCCAGTCGTTACTGTCATAGGTAGAAAGGCAGGGTCTGCTGATGTGGAAACTTGTTCTTCCGCTAGCGTCTTGTTTAGGAGTTGGGACCTACGGCTTCGTCCGGTCTCTGTCGTCGTCTTCTCGGACGGGAGAGTTGGCGTCGCGATTGCGGCCGTGGTCATCTTGGTTGGTCTGGCTTTCGACCGAGCCAGTAACTCCACCGTCAAGGAGATCCACGACACACTGGCTGAGTAAGGCCTCGATGGTTGGCTTCGCGTTTGAAAGGGCTCCGTAGCCCACTACGCGGAGCCTTTTCAATTACTACTCGATATATCCTTTGGCTTGTTTACGGAACATACGGGCGTAGATGCCGCTTTGTTTCATCAGTGATTCGTGCGTGCCCTCTTCGGCGATAGCGCCGTCTTTCAATACGATAATCTTGTCTGCGTTACGTACCGTCGAGAATCGGTGGGACACGAATATCAATGTCTTGTCCTTGTAGGTTTTGTTTAAGTTCTCAAATATTTCCGCTTCGGCCTCGGCATCTATAGCCGACGTCGGCTCATCGAGGATGAGCACCGGCGCTTCCTCATAGAACGCGCGCGCCAATGCCAATTTTTGCCACTGACCAGCTGAAATTTCTACGGAGTCTTCAAAGCGTCGGCCGAGTTTTTGATCGTACTTTTTCGGAAGTTTTTCTATGAACTCATGAGCACCAGATTTTTTGGCAGCCTCGATCATGCGTTCATTATCTACGAGTTCAGGATTGCCTAGCCGGATGTTGTCTTTTACGCTGATTAGATAGTGAGAAAAGTCTTGGAATAACGTACCGACGAATTCGTACCAATTGTCCCTCTTGAGGTCCTTGAGATCGATATCGTTGACTAATATTCTGCCCGAACTCGGATCGTAAAAGCGAAGCAAAAGTTTTATTAGTGTACTTTTACCAGCGCCATTTGGCCCGACGATAGCAAGTCTTTCACCCGGAGCGAGTTTGAACGATATCTTTTTTAGAATTAACGTCTCCGGTAGGTAGCTAAAACTTACATTCTGAAACTCAATGTAGGGGGGGGGCGATGACTTCAAATTCATGTCCGGGCGACTTTTCTTTTATGAGTTCCGGTAAGGCCAGAAGATCAAAATAGTCCGCAGTGTATAGATTCATTTCAGATAGTCGGCTTATCTGTGCCTGTAAATTCCCAGCACTATCCAATATCCGGTCGGCATTTTGTATGTAGAAAGTAATAGTGCCGACGGAAATAACTCCTGCGATGGCGGCTGGTAATTTAAGATAAACTAAAATGAATACAACGGTTGTTTCCAGGATAATTGGTACAGGAGCTTTCTTTAGGTATTTTTTGATTGGGAACAAAGTATGCTCCATCAGATATTTCTGCATACCCACTACTCTATTGAGTAATTCTTCGCGAGCGCTAAACAATCTAATCTCTCGTACACTATCTTTAGATTGCAATATGCCAATCAGATAACTAAGCTCTCGCTGTTTTGGGACGCGTTCTTTCCAAGCTCCCCAGATATTCTTAATTCTACGATTCGTAATAAATATTCTAGGGATTATCGTGGCGCTCAATACAAGTGGTACCCACCAATTGAATGAAATAAGGACGATAAAAGAACCTATAAAAGTAACAGCTGCAGAGAGTGCATTAGATAATCTATCAACATAACTTTGAATCTCTGAGACTGCTCGTCCTGACCCTCTGTTGATTAAATTTTGAGTATCAGAGTTCTCAAAGTGGTCTATATCTAAAGAAGATATCTTTGATGAAGTTGAATAGTCTAAATAATTTTGCATCTTCATCTGGCTGTTTTGTTGGAAATACCAACTCTGATAAAGACTAAGGAGGTCGTTTCCTAAAGTTATCGCATATCTAAAAGCAAGATATCCTAATAGCGAAGCGGAGATTATCCCGCCAGGACTTCTGTTTGAAATTAGGTTATCCAATACAAGTTTGAAGGTGTAACTCATGGCTAAAGGAATTAAGCCATTGATTATGTTGATTAAGTTATTCCAGCCGAAAAGCCATGGATCAACACGCCATGTTAAAACAGTTATTCGCCAAACATTCTTAAAGAAGTTCGGCTTTTGTTTTGATGTTTGTTTTATTGCCATGAGGAGAGCCAGACGCGGTGCGAGAAGGCAGTGGCGTCAAGCGGGAGGCCGTAGGAAAGCGGTGCGAAAAAGATAAAGAGGAATGCGGCGACGGAGAGGATAATGAGGATGGTATTGCGCGGCTTGGGCAGTTTATCAATCACATACGCGAACATGAGGATAGCAAAGATGAGCCCCGCGAAATAATGATAGAGAAACATCACGCGGCTGATGCCGATGAATGGCAGGAAGTTCATGAGATAACCGCCGAGCAATATGAGGGGGACTTTCAGTTTTTGAAAATTGAAAATTGAAAATTTAAAATTGCCGAGCAGGGTGAGGAGTAGATAAAGTACGGCGACGGTTGAGCCCCACCAAACTATAGGATTGCCGATGAGGTAAATTTTTTCCTCGGCTGGCGGGTGACCGATGGATGTCGTCGCAGCGGAGTCGTCAGTACCATTCCAGTAATAAATTGGCCGGAGCATGAGCGGCCACGTGTACCACTTGGAGCCATACGGGTGCGTAGCGGTGAGCGTGGCGTTGGCGGTGTACATTTCTTTGTTGAGCTCGATGAATTTCTGCCAGACATTGAGCGGGTGGATGGTTGGGTTTTGTGAATCGGCTGTACCGATGAGCGTGGCACGAAACTCAGGGGTCATAAATGCATCACCATCACCGGATTTCGTGAGCAAAGAAAAGTGAATTAGAAATATTGAGAAGTAAACGACAAAGGGGATAACCGCGAAATACAAAACTAAATTGATGAGCCGTTTAAATTGTACGGTGCGGATAATATCTATGAACTCAACGATGCCGGCCAGGCCAAGGAATGCTAGGCCCGTCCATTTCACACCAGCTGACAATCCCCCAAGGAGCGCCATCCATAACAAATTACCCACACCTTTGCCATTTTTGTATCTAAAGTAAAAAAGAAGTGAGGAGAATCCAAATGACAAAAGAAACATATCGAGCAAGATGTATCGAGATTGAGCCAAGAGGGCATTATCCAGGACGACAAGCATGCCTGCGAAGAAAGCAACCAATGGCGCCATGCCTAACTCAAGCGCCAAGAGAAATATAATAATCGGCAGGAGCGTACCGGCTAGGGTCGGCAGGAATCGCAAAAAGAGATAGGCGTGGTCGGGGAAGGCCTGGCCGATGTTGGCAAAACTATACTCGGGATGGAAATTAAACAATTTACCAAAGCCGGCGACCAGGAGCTTGCCCAATGGGGGATGGATGTCGAAATAATACTGGTGGGTGTAGTAGGCCGAGATAAACTTGCCAAAATGCACCTCGTCAAAGACAACTTGGTTTGGATGGCCAAAGAACGCGAAACGAGTAACGATACTGGCGACTAAGAGAACAATGAGGAGGATTTTTCGGTTGTTCATGTGAGGTTATTTTATCATAAGAGCCTCGTAAACACGAAAAGTCAGCAGTATTGACAATTTACTTTAAGTATAATATACTATTTCCTAGCAACTTCCCAATTGAATTCTAACCGATAAAGGAGCTGACCATGATTGAACAAGGAATACTCGACAGCCTGAGGAGAATGCCCCTTGGAGAACTCGTCGAGATTTACGAAGTGCTGGCTAACCGACTCCACGAACACAGGCAGAAACACAACGGCTTCGTGCCGCGCGAGTTGTTTCTGCCGTGGCTCAAGCTCGCCGGCGTGTACTACTGCTGTGACGTCATCGTCAGGTCGGCTGATGGGAAATTTCTCCTGAAGCGACGAGGCGGCGGCGAGATCAACCCAGCCATGATCGACAAGTACCAGATTGTCGGACCGGCGGGCGTCGACGGGCAGTCGTCAGAGCAGGTGCTGACTCGGGCACTTTACGAGATTTTCGGCAAAACTCATCTGCTGGTGCAGAAGTACCTGCCGCGGGTGGAGTACCGATTTCCGGAGATTCATCCGGAGCCCTGGCGTTCCTGTACCTGCCTGACGCTGGTCTTTGAGCTCTGGCTTGATGCCGATGACAGGGAGTATCTCGATGGTACGTGGGAGGCATTCATTGAGGCTCAATTTGGTGACCCACGAATTGTTCGTCATCAGGCCGAGACGCTCGAGTACTATCTCTCCGCAGACTACGAGCAGGGCAAGTTCGTGACGTTGCCCGGCAGTCCCGACTAGTCTACCGGCCACGCTTACCACGCCGGCCATCCCTACGAGGGGTGGCCGGCGTTTCTCTTTTTTTAAAATTGTTTTATACTTTCGATACCTATATGGAACAATCGTACGACCTTATTATTATCGGCGGCTCGGCCGCCGCCACAGCGGCGGGCGTCTACGCCGCCCGCCGCAACCTTAATTTCAAGATTATCACCAAGGAATTTGGGGGCGAAGTTGCGACCTCGGGCTATATTGAGAATTGGCCAGGGATTATTCATACGGACGGCATTGCCCTATCTAACCAGTTCAAAGAGCATCTCCACGCTAACCACGCGCCCCTTGAAGAAGGCGTCGAGGTGACCGGCATCGTCAGAAACGCTGACAGTACATTTACCATCAATGCCAGTGAGCGTACGTATCAAACAAAGGCCGTCATCCTTGCGACGGGCGTCCACCCGCGGCCGCTGGGTGTGCCCTGCGAAAAAGAATACCGTAACAAAGGCGTGACGTATTGCACGACCTGCGACGGTCCGCTCTTTCAAGGTAAAGTCACGACCGTCATCGGCGGCGGTAATTCCGCTTTGGAATCCGCGTTGATGCTCGTCGACATCGCGTCGCACGTGTATATCATCAACAAAAATAATTCGTTTAAAGGTGAGCAGGTTCTTATCGATAAAGTTTCCAAAAATCCGAATATTAAAATCATCTATAACGCCGCCACTACGGAAGTAATCGGCGACCAATTCGTGACCGGCGTGAAGTACATGCTCGGCGATGGCACCACGCAAGAAATTAAAACCGACGGTGTGTTTGTCCATGTGGGTATGATTCCTAATTCGGGTATCGCGCCGGGGGATGTTAAACAGGACGCGTTTCATCAAATCATCGTGGATGCCAACTGTACTACCAGTGTTGCCGGCTTTTTTGCGGCGGGGGACGTCACGAATGTGCCATTTAAACAAATCGTCATTGCCGCGGGCCAGGGCTGTATCGCACTGTTATCGGCCGTACAATATTTAAACAAAGCATGATTTATATCGGCGCGGACCACCGGGGTTACAATTTAAAAGAAGCGCTTAAAGAATATATGGACGAAATGGGCATGGAATATGAAGACGTGGGTGCGTTTGAACTTGACCCACAGGATGACTTTCCGAAATTCGCCAAACTTGTTGCCGAACACATCAACGACCCCGACGATCGTGGCGTCGTGATTTGCGGGTCGGGGGTGGGCGTGGACGAAGTGGCCAACAAAGTTGCCGGCATTCGCTGTGGTTTAGCCATCAATAAAGAACAAATCAAATCCGCGCGGCATGATGATGATATTAATGTGCTGGCGTTGGCGGCTGATGTAACCTCCGAAGAAGATGCCAAAGGGATTATAAAAATGTTTCTGGGCACGGACTTTGGCACGGAAGAAAAATATAAACGCCGTATCAATCAAATAAACGATATTGAAGATGAATTTTGATGGACTGACCATAGCGGGGGATATTTCGGTTGATGAACAAGACCTTGCGTCGCGTAGCCGCGACGCAAGCATTTTTTCGGTGCGGCCGCAGGCGGTGGTGTATCCGAAAGATTCAAGCGATATAGAGAAATTAGTGAAGTGGGTGGGTGAGCAAAAATCTACCCATCCTAAACTTTCCGTAACAGCCCGGGCCGCCGGCACCGATATGACCGGCGGCCCGCTCAGTGAGTCTATTATTTTAGATACGACAAAGTATCTCAACCATATTATCGAAGTCGGTGGAGATTATGCCATTACCCAACCCGGCGTCTATTACCGCGATTTTGAGAAAACCGTAGCCGAGAAAGGATTGTTATTTCCCTCGTACCCCGCGTCTAAAGAAATCTGTGCCATGGGCGGTATCGTCAATAACAACTCCGGTGGGGAAAAAACATTATCGTATGGCCAGACCGAGCGTTATGTCCGCGGGATGAGGATGATTCTTTCAGATGGCAATGAATATGAATTTAAAAGTTTAAACACTCAAGAACTGGAATCCAAAAAATCGCAAGAAAATTTTGAGGGACAGGTGTATCGTGAATTGTACGACCTCATCAACCGACACTACGACATCATCACCAAAGCCAAGCCGGATGTTTCCAAAAACTCGGCAGGTTATTATTTATGGAACGTCTGGGACAAATCTGCCGGCACATTTGATATGACAAAATTATTTGTCGGTGCGCAAGGCACGCTCGGCATTATGGCCCAAGCCACGATTGGCCTCGTCAAACCGAAAAAATATTCCAAATTGCTCATAATGTTCTTGAAAAATCTCGCGCCATTGGGAGAACTGGTAAATAAAGTTCTCAAATACAAACCGGAAACATTTGAATGCTATGACGACCAGACGCTAAAAATCGCGATTGAGTTTTTACCCCAGATTGCCCAACAGCCTAAAGACGACATGCCCAAACTGGTCCTCATCGTCGAATTCACGAGCGACGACGAAGCGGATGCTTCGTCGCGTTTGGAAGCCGCCAAGGCCGACGTTCAAAAATTTAAAATGGTGCAGACCCATACCGTGCACGATGTCGCCGAAGGTGAGAGATATTGGACGATTCGCCGTGAAAGTTTCAATATGCTCCGTCACCATGCGGGCGTGAAGCATACTGCGCCGTTTATTGATGATGTCATTGTCCACCCATTGCAATTGCCCCAGTTTTTACCAAAACTTAATGAACTCATCAGTCAGTATAAAGGCTTGACGTACACCGTCGCCGGCCATGCCGGCGACGCGAATTTCCATGTCATCCCGCTTATGGATTTCCATGATGAGGCAAATCGTAAAGCTATCCCCGAATTATCCGAGAAAGTCTACGACTTGGTGGCGAGCATGCACGGCTCAATCACCGCTGAGCACAATGACGGTCTGATTCGCACACCATACTTGCCAAAGATGTATTCACCAGAAATTATCGAGCTGTTTAAAAAAACAAAAGAAATCTTTGACCCACAGAATATTTTCAATCCAGGGAAAAAAGTTCCCTCGACTGGCTCGGTTTCAGCGTTAGATTATGCGCTCTCGCACGTCATTAAAGAGTAATATGGAAATCATCCCTTCAGTACTGGCTACCAGCGTCGAAGAATTAAACAGCCTAAAGCATATCCTTGGCTCATCGGCCGAGCGTCTTCACATTGATATCGGTGACGGCAAATTCGTCCCAACCGTGACTGTCGGCGTACGGGAAATTAAAAACGCTCTGGGTGATTTTGATTTGGATGTCCATCTCATGGTTCAAAATCCCGAATCAGTCGTCAGTGATTGGCTGTCTATGCCTCATGTCAAAAGGATTATTTTTCATCTCGAAACAGCCGAGCATCCGGATCTGATGTTTAATCTCATCAAACACGCGCACCGCGAGGCTGTTCTCGCTATCAATCCCGATACGCCGTTGGACAAGTTATCTTTCTTTGCCGACAAAGCCGATAGTGTGCATTTCATGACTGTCCAGCCGGGTAACTATGGCGGTAAATTTCTGCCTGAAGTGCTGAAAAAGATAGCCGAGTTCCATCATGATAAGCCAGCCGTACCCATCCAAGCCGATGGCGGCATTACACCCGATAACATCGCGCTTCTGCGCGATGCCGGTGTGACCCGCTTCGTCGTCGGCAGTTATATTCTCAAATCCCAGAATGTGGGTAAGGCGATTGAAGAACTCCGGGGAAAACTCTAGAATAGGAATATGTTCGATATTATCGTCATTGGCTCGGCCAGCAGAGATGTTTTTTTAAATTCGTCTGATTTTACGATTATTGATGGCAAGGAATTCGTAACCGGCGAAGGGCTCTGCTTGCCGGCCGGCGCTAAAATAGAAGTTAAAAAAGTCGTCTTCGCCACGGGTGGTGGCGGGACGAATAACGCTGTGACCTACGCGCGACAGGGTTTAAAGACCGCCTGCATCGGCGTCATCGGCAGTGACATCAACGGCGCGGCCATCATCGAAGAGCTTGCCCGTGAAAGCGTAGACACGAGTTATTTTCAAAAGCATGATGACGATATGACGGCATACTCGGTTATCCTTGTGCAGGATGGCGGCGAGAGGACGATTCTTTCATACAAAGGGGAGGGCCAGCATTTCCAAGCTTCGATTGTCCCATTTAGCGAATTAAAGTCCCAGTGGCTTTTTCTCGATAGTTTGGGTGGCCATTATGATTTGCTGGCGTCGGCTGTGGATTGGGCAGTCAAGAATAAGGTCAAAATCGCGACCAACCCGGGCAGTAAAGAACTTCAGCATGGCCTTGAGAAATTAAAGCCGCTTCTACAGGCGGCGGATATCGTATCGATGAATCAAGAGGAGGCGGGGACATTGCTCGGGAAAGATTATCAAGACGTAGAGGGAATATTTCAGGCGATGGACGCGTTGGTCAAGGGCGTGTTTGTGATGACCCGCGGCCATGACGGCGTGATTGTCTCCGACGGTACTAACCGCTGGTCGGCAGGCGTGCCTGATTCTCCGGTCGTCGAGCGCACCGGCGCGGGCGACGCATTTGTGTCCGGCTTTGTGGCCGAGTATATCCGCTCCGCCGACATTTCAAAATCAATCCAACTGGCGACGGCCAACGCCTCATCGGTTGTGACCCACTACGGCGCCAAAGCCGGCATTCTCAAAAAAGGCGAAATGGGTTCATGGCCCCTGGTTGAAGTAACTAAAAAATAACTATGACATCATACGAAAAACTAGCCAGAATATTGGGCACGACGCCGGAGGCGATGATGGACGTGGATGCCAAGATGTCGGCCTTGACCGGCCAAAAGGGTGTCATTGATGCCGTCTCGGCTGACAATGATAAATTCGTGGATCAAGTCTTGGCGGATTTGCATCTGACACGGCAGAGCATGGCTGAAGAAATATATGAGGCGCTCACGCATCGCCTTATACATTTGGACGAGCATCTTTTTAATTTGCTCGATAAGCCTGACTTATCAAAACTCTCCGACAATCCGGGCAAACTCGCCTCCACGGCTTTTGAGATTTTCACCCCGCCCAAGGGATTATTCATTAAAAAAGAAAAAGTCGCCGAGCTTCTGGCCAAACAGCCGCCGCAATCTTTGCTTGAACATTTTGGATACAAAACACCGGCCGAACTTCTTGAAAAAGAAGGCCTTGCCTCGGTCGTGAGCGCGTTGCGTTTCACCCAAACAGAGGAATGGATGCACCAATTCTTTGAAACGGCCTATGATGGACTCAAGCCCGAGGATTTTGAGGAACGCGACGTGGAAATAAAAGTCTTGAGCGGGGAATGGCTCAAAGTCGCCGAGAAATTCATGGAGAAGAAGTTTCACAATGTCAGTCACTTGAAAGAATACGGCGTGATATTTGTCATCCCTTTGCCTATCGATACGCCTGGTGAGACTCTGCGGATGTTCACTCTGCTTTTGCACTACCTGCACGAGGTGCCGTTTTATAGCGGATTGTTCCGAAAGTTTTTGCATGACGCTGATTTTGTCCCGAAGTTTCAGTCATTGTTGCGGGGGGACGTGCCCGAAGGTGCGGCGCCTACGGCGCCGCACGTGGCATGGCGCATCGTCCAGCGCTACCTCGCGAAAGATGACAGTGATGATTTCCGCTTGCATGAACACCACGTTAACCCCGAGGCCGAGCACTGGTACCGCGTGGCCGAAGACTTTGGACGCCTGGCGAGGGTGATGAAAGAAAGTGAGGGCAAGTTCTCCATTGGCTACTGGACGGGGCTGGACCATGTCGGGGACTTTTTTCCTTCCGCCGATGGGAGTCAAAAATTGGTGAGCTTCGATATCATTGATTTGATTATGTCACTCGTGAAAAAAGGCGAGATTAAGTACCTCTACCATCAGCAGGAGGCCTTATGGAATAAGATATTTTCCGATTATATGGGCCATGAACAGATGAATTCACTTATTGAGCAAAATATCATCACTGGTTTCATTGTGCTATAATCAATTAAAGTAACATTTTAAATCATGCAAACTATATTTGGTATTGTTGGCGCGGTGTTGGTCCTGGCGGGGTTCTGGATGGGCAGTAAAGATTATCGGCGAGCGATGTTTTTCACGCTTGGCGGCTGTTTGTTAACAGGCTATAGCATCGCCATCGGCAGTTCTGTCTTTGCGATATTGCTTGCGTTGTTTACCCTGCACTCTCTTGTACGTCTTTCCACACGAGGTAAACGAAAATGAAGCTCAACGAGTATCTAGCGCAGGCACGGGCAGGGCACTATGCCATAGGGCATTTTAATTTTGCGACGGAGGATGTGTTAAAAGCCATCGTGAGCGCAGCTAAAGAATCAGGCGTGCCATGCGTGATGGTGGGCACATCCGAAGGCGAGGCCGACTTCGTCGGCCTACGTGAAGCCGTGGCCCTGGTCCGCGCGGTGAGCGAGGACTTTGGCTATCCGGTGTTTTTAAATGCAGACCATTTCAAATCGTTTGATAAATGCAAAGCGGCCATCGACGCGGGCTACGACTCGGTGATTGCGGATGGTTCGAAACTCTCCAACGCGGACAACATGGCATTTGCCAAGCAAGTGGCAGATTACGCCCGTTCTAAAAATCCGGATATTTCAGTAGAGGGCGAACTTGGATATCTCAAAGGCTCGTCCGAAGTGCAGACTAAAATTGAAATCAGTACGGCGGATTATTCCAAGCCCGAGGAGGTCGCCGCGTTTGTGCAACAAACCGGCGTCGACCGCATGGCTGTGGTATTTGGCAATATCCACGGCATTGTCACCGATCAGGAGGAAAAGCTAGACGTCGGCCACTTCTCAAACATCGTGGCCGCCGCCCCGAGCCCTTACTATGTACTCCACGGCGCGTCGGGTCTCAAAGACGCCGACGTTGAGGCCGCGATTCAGGCGGGGATTACGAATGTGCATTTCAATACTGAACTCCGCGTGGCGTATCACGACCAGCTCGCCAAAGAAATAAGTGAGCATCCATCAGAAACAACGCCATATAAATATCTCGGGCCGGCCGCCGAAGAAGTCAAAAAACTCGTCAGTGCCAAGCTTGCGTTGTTT
>Ga0207138_1005_pt1 | contig 44543 bp, 38 predicted proteins | sample Alteio_BWMinHeat_6_FD_153589 | JGI IMG/M metagenome (GOLD analysis project Ga0207138, IMG submission 153589) | Enriched cells from forest soil in Barre Woods Harvard Forest LTER site, Petersham, Massachusetts, United States -... | ecosystem: Environmental > Terrestrial > Soil > Temperate forest >...
TTAATCCGGAAAATTTCCGTGGTGACTGCGGATGGCTTCCGCATCCCGCTAGAGGAGCTTGGCAAGATCGAGATCGACGATGGGGCTTCGATGATCTACCGCGAGGCCAATAGCCGCTATATCGCGGTGAAGTTCAGTGTAAGGGAGCGCGACCTTGGCAGCACCATCGAGGAGGCCCAAGCCGCTGTGAAGCGAAAAGTCTTATTGCCGGATGGTTACCGGGTGGACTGGAGCGGGGAATTCGAAAGCCAGAAAAGGGCGGAGGCGAGGCTCGCGCTGGTGATCCCGCTCACGGTGGCTGCAATTTTTTTCCTTCTCTACTGGATGTTCGATTCCCTGAAATGGGCCCTCATTATCATGGGCGACGTCGCGCTCGCGAGGGTTGGAGGCGTGATGGCACTTTTCCTTACGGGCACGAATTTTAGCGTATCGTCTGGCATTGGTTTCCTCGCCGTATTTGGCGTTTCTATTCAGACGGGCGTTCTCCTCGTTTCCTATATCAATCAGCTCCGGATCAAGGGAATGCCGATTCAGGAGGCAATTGTGGAGGGAGCCTGCTTGAGGCTTCGTCCCATCATGATGACGGCGCTCGTTGCGACCTTCGGTCTCATTCCGGCTGCCATGTCGCACGCAATCGGATCCGATTCCCAGAGACCCATGGCGATCGTGATCGTAGGCGGCCTCCTGACGGATCTAGTGATGGCGTTTTTCCTGCTGCCCACCCTATACCTTTGGGTAGCCAAGCCCAGTGACACGTTTAGCGAGCGTTCCGCTACCACACATTAGATGTTTAGCGGAGCTAAAATTCCAGATGACAGCTGGTCACGATCGGTGCGTGAGGCTGGCTGTCCCGGGATTCGCCGGCCCAGCTAATCTGGGACTTACGTCCGATATCAACGACAGTAAAGTCATCTGACTGGTATCTCGTTTGGTTCATGTCACTTACGGTCAAATCGAAATCGTTAGAGCCGGGAACGAGGTCCACATAGCCGTGCCCTCCGCCGTCAGGTTTGAATCGCCGAGTGCGGGAATGATCGTAATAGGTCACTACGCAGGGATCCAGGTGGAACGGCTGGTCGACGAAATTCACTTCGAGCTCGAAAGCCGGCCCGCCGTTGAGGTCAGTCGTGGGAAAAATCTGAACAGGCAGGGTGCACGCTAAAGTACCTTTGGGCGCAACGTAGGGAGGAGCTTGGTCAAGGGGCTGACTTGCGTAGTCCCAATTGTCGAGGAACGGATTCTTCGTGGCAAACTGAATCGCATCAGCTTCTGCGACGGATGCGCAGATCACTTTTCCCCATCTGGGCTTTTTCGCAGCCTGAGCGGCCGCGAGACAGAACAAGAAAACGATCGTTGTAGTGACTAGAAGGAAGTTAAATTTCATGGCTAGTATTTCTCCTAATAACTTGGCTCATTAAAACTTGGCGTAGAATCCGCGCAAAAGCAGACGATCAATCCGGGCGCGCGCCACGCGATAGTTTGCCCGCGCTGTCTCCACCTGGATCTGCGAGGCCAAATAATTTTGGTATACTTGCACAAGGCCGAAGAAATCCACCTTAGCGCCCACCTTCAGGCTGTTGAGGGCGATATCGAGGAGATTTTGCTGGATTCCGACGCCGGCATTAGCGTCTCGAAAATTCTGGAGCGCCTGGTTATAATCCGTCACGGCGTTAAGAGCGCTCTGGCTGATCATCGACTGGATCTGCTCACGGTTGATTCCAAGCTCTTGGATCTTGGAGCTTGAAATTTCGATTTGCACAGGCAATCCAAAGCCTAATCCCAAATTCGGATCGGCCTCTGGATCGAGGAAAGCGAAAAACTGGGAGGTGCGCGTTGTATAGGCGGCCCGAATCAAAAAATTGATCTGGTCCACTTCGAAAGAGCGACTCACAGCTGCGTTGCTAATGGTTTTGAAATCCACCGCTGGTGCGTGTTCAATGGGATTGTGCTCGACATCAATAATAGCGTCTTGCACGGTTTGCGGATTGAAAAAACCTAAAGTCTGCGAAATCGCCGAGCGATCCTCGATGAGAAGCTGGTCGAATACGGTGAGCGCTTGTTGCATTTGGTTCAGGATCGAATCCATATTTCCCGTGGACCCTCGCGGGAGCTGCCCGAGGTCCTCGCGGATTTTCACTTCGTTGCGCACATCCGTAGCCTGATCGAAAGTTTTTTGAGTGAGCTGGCGGGCTTGGCGATCCCTATAGTAGGCGTAAAATATCCCTTCCACCGTCGCTCCCATATTGAGCCGGATCAGCTTAAAGGTATCTTGCTCCGCGCGGTATTGGTCGCCGGAAGCGCCCGCCACAAACCAGCGATTAGGAAGCAGGAAACTCGGAAGATTTCCAATACTGGCAATTGTAGTAGGAAAGGTGGGAACTAGGCTAGCGAGGCCTGAGTTGAAAAGGTTGCCTGCACTGATCTTTGGGAGAAGGTTAAGGTAGGCGAATTTCATGGCAAGCTTTGCCTGAATCACGTGCTCCACTTCGATGCGGGAGCTAAAGCTCTTGTGCTGTGCCAGTTCAATGGCTCTCGTCAGCGTAAATGCCTTGGGACTTTCGTCGACGAGGCCTCCTGGTCGCCTGTACTGGTAGAGAACGACAGAGAGGAGAGCTGTTCCGTTCCTGGGATCCGTAATGTCGAATGTGATCTCAGGCTGCGTCGAGCAGAGCGTGATCTTTACGTTGGTGGTGCTCGAGTAGCATTGCGGGTCTTGTGATTTAAGGAGAGTGACCGGACCAGGCAGGCCAGGAGAGGCTTGAACCGTGATGGAATTAAGGTCGAACGAAATCATCCGAAAGCGAAACTTGGCTCTGCCCTTGCTGTCCACGAGAACTATATTCGGTAGATGCCACTGGTCGCCCTGAATATTGGCGCTCACGGGAGTGCGCACGTAAGATTTCCCGTCGAGGTGATTACTCAGCGTTCCTTCGTAGTGGCCGGTTCCGATCGTTGGTCCCGTTGGATCGCAGGCGACCAAGGCTAACGAGACGAGGGCTAATGGGATGAGTTTTTCGTACTTCATAGGGGCTCCCTTAAAATGTGACACCTAAGCCGGCGGTATAAGAGGACGCCTTCCCGAATAGCTGCCCGGCCGTATTGTTGGGACTGATCCGGCGCGCTTCCGCCATCAGGGTCATCTTTCCGTCGAAGAAAAGGGGGAAATGCGAGCCGAGTACGGGGCCATAAGTATAGGCCCCGCCTTGAAGCTCTGCTCCGGAGATTCCCGCGGTATTGCGGAAGAAGTACGGGCTAATTTCAAAACCGGCGTACGGACGAAACCACGACCAGGGTTCGAAGGCCAAGAGTGCGCCGATGCGGGAGGAAAAAATCAGCAAAGAATTGCTTTCCACGGACGAATCAATCGGCGTCTGCGTGTCGGAAACTTTCCCTTTCCGCACGGCCATCCCTAAGGAGTAGCGGCCCATCAGCGAGATATTCCGCCAAAACGAGGGAGATTCGGGATTAGCCAAAGCGGTAATCCGCGAGAAAAAGTCGAGGCCCGGGTAAGCGAATCCCGTGCTGCCAAAGTCGGAAACATAGGGCTGCGTGGATAGCGTCGGGCTCGCCATCTGGGTGGCGTTATAGCTGAGGTAAAGGAAAGAATCCTTTCGCTCGGAGATCCACTGCGTGGACTGGGGCAATCCAACGACGGCCGCGTCTTCGGGCTTTGCGGATACCGCCGGGAGGCCGAACATAGAGTCGGATTTCTGGGGACCCTGCGCTTGCGCAAGCGGCACGCAGAATGCGAACCCGGCCACTAATCCAATGTTTTTCAGCCATTTTATCATTTGCCGGAGGACTTAACATATGTTAATTCAGGGCGCAATCAGCGATATCAAAATTACGGGGTTGCCCATGAAGAACTTCTTTCCGCGAGTTTCCTTAGTTAGTGCCATTTTCCTCGTACTTACGGGTTGTGTAGACCAGGCCACTTCGGGAGATACCACTAAACAGGACATCAATCGTGCGAACGGGGTTGCCGACCAAATCGAGTCTCAGTATGCGGCGGTGAAGGGCCAGTTCGTGGGCACTTATAACAGCTCGACGATCCTGCTGACGCTCGACGTAGCAAGACAGAGTTCGAATGGATTGGCGCCACAGCCCACGATCGTGGGCAATCTGAGCCTCTCCCCGCCCGTCTTCGTGGACAATAGCGGCCAGCCGATGATGATTCCCTATATTGTGACGAGTGGCCAGTACGTGGGAGGGAATGATTTGTCCCTGACCATTCAAGCAAACGGCAACCCGACGACTCTGCATTGCAAAGTGGAGGGCCAGTCAAATCTTGCCTGCAACTGGTACCTCAACTCCTCCGCGCCCCGGGCAAGCTTCACTTTGAATCGCATTCCCGATGGCCAAATTCCCCAGCCACCTTCCCGCGAATACAGCGGCGCCTACGTTGGCCAGAACAGCGACTTCGCTCAGATTCGGGCGAACTTCCGCACCTTCCTCGTGCCACAAAACGGTTCTTTGGGCGTGCCCCAGGTTTCGATCGTGGGGAGCTTTACTTTTTCGCCCTGGCCGACAGACGAGCAGAAGAAAAATCATCGGAATCCGGGCTCCGCGAATTTCCCCTTCATCGACAGTCAGTTTGATCCGATCACCAGCACGGTTGCAATGAGGATCAATGGCGATAATCCCATACAAGTCAACTGTGTGATCCGCACAGCGGCTGCCATGAAATGCACGTGGATCGGCACGCACGGCGGCACTTCGTACGAGAATTTTGATCTCGTCAAAGCGAACTAGGATTTTATGAAATTTTTGACTCTCATTGTTGCTATCGTAATGATGGCTGCGGTTCTGCCATGCGCAGCCCGGAGTGAAGAAATTAAGCCTGTTTCTCTTCCCGCGGCTCCTCCGCAGTTTTTGAATTACGAGGACGCGGTTCGCCTCGCTTTGCACGACAACGTAGATCTCTTGGCCTTGCGGAACCAGGAGGCCGCGCTCAAAAACCAGTCCAAGCAGGCGCTCGCTCCCAACAATCCAGTGCTGAGCTGGTCAAAAGTCGATGTTCCCGGTTTTTCTTTATCGCAAGAGCCCGCCGAAACTTCCTACTCGCTTAGCTGGACTCTTGGATTCCCCGGCAAGGCGTTTTCGCAGAGCTCATCCGTTCGCCATCAGGCGGAGGCCGCGGAGCAGAATGCGCTGAACCAGGAAATCGGTTTGATGAATAACCTTTCCAATAATTACGTCGCTTTCGCCACGAACCTCGCCTTCTATAATTTTCTGTTGGATGAACAGAAGAAGGACCGTGATCTGAAGCGACTACTGGAAAAGAAATTTTCCGCCTCACAAGCCGCCAAAGTGGATCTCCTCAATGCTGAAGTGACCACGCAACAGATCGCCCAGGGCATCCTCTCGAACCGCAATGACTACGCCATTTTGCTCACCCAGTTCCGTCAGATCGTCCGCCGCCCCGAGGATTTTTCTTTATTCCCGAAAATTCCGGATAAGATCAGCGTTCCTATCGTGAAACAGTCGTTCGAAGCATTGGTTCCCCTCATGCTCAAGAACAACCACTCCGTAAGCGCCGCGGAACGGCAGCTCGATGGCACCAATGCCCTACTGAACAGTGCGAGGCTCCAAGCTTTTCCTGACTTCCAGCTTTCCGCCGGGATCAATAAATGGAAGCCAGCCTCCGCTCCCAACCAGGGAGTGACACGAGACTATACGATCGGTATCGGCGTTGCGCTGCCCATTTTCTTCCCGTTCAACGAGCTCACCGGCATCCACGCGGCTGAACAGAATCGGGCGGCAGCCGAAAACCAGCTCAGTTCTCAACAGCTTCAGGCGGTCTCCGCTATGCAAACGGCATACACGAGCCTTCAGGCCACGCTGAAAGACCTCGAAGCCTCGGAAAAGCTCGTGGTTCCCGCCGCAAAGGCTGCGTATGATCTCACGCTCCTTACATATAGCCTTGGCAAGGCCGATTACTTCATGCTCAATCAATCGCGCAAAACTTGGCATGATTCCATGCGCGACATGCTGACCAAGCGCCAGGCCGCTGCTCAAATATATAACCAACTCATCGCGCAGATGGGCTGCGATATCGCTAAGACCGAGGGTCCCTATGTCTGTCAGTGAAATTGTTTTGCCCATACTCTCCGATAAGAAGCAAAGATGGAAATTAGCGGCCGCGCTGGCCGCTTTGACTGCGGTCGGTCTAATGGCTCACGCTTGGCTGCACCGTGAACTCCCTGAAGACGTGATGGTGCAGAAAATTTCCGAAGATAGCCTTAAGCTCTCGGACGAAGCGATCAAGAACCTCAAGCTGGAGAAAGTACAGCGCGGGGATTTTCCCGAGAAACTCTCGCTCATGGGGAAGGTCTCTGTTCCTGAGGATAGAACCGCGGTGGTTCCTTCCCGCGTTCAGGGGCGCATTGAAGCGATCTACGTAGCTTCCGGCGAAGTCGTGGTGCCGGGGCAGCCGCTTTGCCAGATATTCAGCGCGGATTTCGCGGTGGCGCGGGAAGAATTTCTCCAGACCATGAATCAGATTAAAGAAAACCCAAACGACGCTGAAACCAAGCACATGCTTGAGCTTTCCAAAAAGAAGCTGAACGCCTTGGGCGTGAGCGCGGCCGACTTCCAGCGCTGGGGCGCTGAGGGAAAGGGGGAAACCATGACTGTACGCGCTCCCCGCGGCGGCGCTCTTCTCGGTAAGAATGCCGTTATCGGGAATGCGGTAAACGTGGGCGATACTCTGTTTATGATTGGAGACCTCAGTAAGGTTTGGTTCGCGGGCGATGTTTATCCGGAAGACCTTCGCAAGGTTCACAAGGACCAGGAAATCCTGATTGACCCCGAGAACGGAGCTCCCGCCCTCCACGGCAAGATTTCTTTCATCAGCCCCGCCATGGACCCAACTTCCCGCACGATCAAAATCCGCGCCCTCATGGACAATCCAGGGAACTTCTTGCGGGCCGATATGTACGTGCAAGGAAATATCATCATCCAGAATCGGGTGGGCTTGATCGCGCCTAAGAATGCCCTTGTGCGCCTGCATGATTCCGTTTTCGCGTTCAAGCGTTTGCCGGGCAATATTTTTCAGCGGGTGAATGTGGAAACGGACGGTGAGTCGATGAACTCCGTATCCATTTCCAAAGGCCTTAACGATGGCGATGATGTGGTTTCGGAAGGTGCTCTCCTCCTTGATGCCGCCTTGAACGGTGCCAGTTCATGATCGGTAAGATCGTTCGTTTTTGCCTCGAGAACCGTATCTTGGTTCTCTTTGCGGGCGCTGCGCTTGTCGCGGGCGGGGCTCTGGCGTTCAAGGCGCTGCCAATCGAGGCCTATCCCGATATCGCTGACGCTCAGGTGCAGATCATCAGCCAGTGGCCGGGCCACGCGGCCGAGGAAGTAGAGAAGCAGATCACGGTGCCGATCGAGCTCGCGATGAACAGCGTGCCTCACGTGATCCATAACCGCTCGATTTCGGAATTCGGGCTTTCCGTTGTCACCCTAGTTTTCGATGAGCAGACCACCACCTTCCAAGCACATCAATATGCTCTCGAGAAACTCACCCTTGCTACGGTGCCGAGCGGGGTGCAGCCCACCTTGGGCCCGATGGGAAGCCCGGTGGGTCAGGTGATGTTCTATTACCTCGACAGCAAGCGCCCGGTGATGGACCTCAAAGACGTCGAAGATTGGGGGATTGAGAAATACCTCAAGGCGGTTCCGGGCGTGGCTGATGTAGTGAGTTTCGGTGGAGAGGTGAAGCAGTTTCAGATTCTGGCTGATCCACTTTCCTTGGCGAACTACGGGCTTGGAACAGCGCCTGTGATCCAGGCGCTAGCCAACAATAACCAGAACGCGGGTGGCGGCTTTATCCAAAAAGGCGACCAAGCCTTGAATATCCGCGGAATCGGAAGTGCCAATACCGTAGAGGACATCGGCAACGTCATCATCAAGCAGCAAGGCGGCACCCCGGTACGGGTGCGCAATATCGGGATGGTTACGATCGGACCGCAGGAGCGGCTCGGGCAGATTTCTCTTTCGCAGCGCCGCCCCGACGGGTCCGTCGACGAGCGAGGCGACGTTGTGGAAGGCATTGTTCTTTCTCGCGTGGGTGAACAGGACGAGAAGGTGCTGGACGGACTCCATGAAAAAATCCGGTGGCTGAATGACCATGTGCTGCCGCCCGACATTAAGATCCGCCCCTATCTCGACCGCTCCGACCTTATCCACATGACCACTCACACGGTGGAGCACAATATGGTGGAGGGCATGGTGCTCGTGCTCTTGGTTTTGCTTTTCTTCCTCGGCAACATCCGCAGCGCCCTAATAGTAACCGTGACTGTTCCACTCTCGCTCCTGTTCGCGTCGATTTTCCTCAACCTGAGAAATATCCCGGCCAATCTCCTCTCGCTCGGTGCCCTCGACTTCGGCATGGTGGTCGACGGAGCCGTCGTGATGGTGGAAAATATTTACCGCCACAAACAACGCCTGAAAGAAGAGGGCAAGCCCGAAGGAAGCATCATCGACCTCATTCTCCATGCCGCCAAAGAGGTGGAGCGCCCGATCGTCTACGCCATCGCGATCATTATTCTGGCCTACTTGCCGATCTTCACGCTCCAGCGGGTGGAGGGGCGCCTCTTTTCGCCCATGGCCTGGACAGTCGCTTTTGCCCTTCTTGGCGCGATGGTATTCGCCATCACCCTTGTTCCTGTTCTTTGCTCCTACTTTCTTAAGGGTGAGTTGAAGGAATGGCATAATCCATGGGTCGCCCGCCTCACCACGGAGTATCGCCGTACTTTGGGTTTGGCCCTCGAGCGCCCGGAGCTTGTATTTTATGCGGCCGGTGCCGTCTTTCTATTTTCCTTCGGGCTCGCCTCCTGCGGCCCCATTGGTTCCGAGTTTCTGCCTCACCTTGACGAAGGCGCGCTCTGGGTGCGCGGCACACTCCCTCCGAGTGCCGGTTACAAGATGTCGAATGATGTCGTTAAGAAAGCCCGCGCCGTATTCATGCAGTTCCCGGAAGTGCCACGTACGGTTTGTCAGATGGGTCGCCCCGACGACGGCACCGACGTGGGCGGCTTTTTTAATACCGAGTGTTTCGTGGATCTCTTACCTCGAGGCGAATGGCGGAGCCGCTTCAGCAGCAAAGACGAACTAATCCAGGCGATGAGCTTCGAGCTTTCGAAAATTCCGGGCGTCGTTTGGAACTTCTCCCAACCTATATCTGACAACGTAGAAGAGGCACTCTCGGGGGTGAAGGGAGCCCTCGTGCTCAAGGTCTATGGGGACGACCTCAAAATATTGACGCAAAAAGCGGCGCAGATCAAAAATGTGCTCGGAGCCGTTCGAGGGGTCGATGACCTTGGCGTCTTCGAGGAAATTGGGCAGCCCAACATCAACATCAGCGTGGACCGCAACAAAATCTCTCGTTACGGTCTCAATATTTCCGACGTCCAGGACGTAATCCAAACGGCCGTGGGCGGTAAAGTGGCCACTCAGGTTCTCGATGGAGAAAAACGCTTCGACATGGTGGTGCGATTCCAGGCGCAGTACCGCAGCGACTTGGAGCATATCCGGAAAATTCTCGTGCCCACCCCAGATGGATACCGAATTCCGATTGACGACCTTGCGACCGTGAAAATTGAAGATGGCGCCTCCACCATTTACCGTGAAGAGAACCAGCGCTATATTGCGGTGAAGTTCAGCGTGCGAAACCGCGATCTAGGCAGTGCTATTGACGACGCCCAAAGGCAGGTTCGTCGCAAAGTTCTTTTGCCGCCGGGCTACTATATGAGCTGGTCAGGAGAGTTCGAGAGCCAGCAGCGCGCCGCGCGCCGCTTGATGTTCATCATTCCGATCACCATCCTTTGCATTTTCCTGGTGCTGTATATGGTTTTCGGGTCCTTCAAGTGGGCCGCGCTCATATTGGTGAACGTGCCGATTGCCATGGTCGGCGGTGTACTGGCGCTCTTTTTGACGGGCACGAACTTCAGTGTGTCGTCGGGGATTGGGTTCCTTGCCGTTTTCGGGGTAGCCGTGCAGACAGGAATCCTGATGATTTCCTATATAAATCAGATGCGGGCCCAAGGTCTCGCTCTAGACAAAGCGGCCATCGAGGGAGCGGTCATGCGATTGCGTCCCATCCTGATGACTGGGTTAGTCGCCGTATTCGGGCTATTGCCGGCGGCGTTTTCGCACGCCATCGGTTCCGATTCCCAGCGCCCGCTGGCGATCGTGGTGGTGGGTGGAATGCTGGGAGATTTAGCGATCGGCCTATTTCTGCTGCCGGTGCTTTACGTTTGGGTGGCGCGTCCGGGCGATAGCCTGGAAACGCACTGAGGGAGGAACTATGATTCAACGAAAGAGTCAAATTCAAGTGGGTGAAATTCGCTGTCTTCTAAAGGAGAAATCCTGGAGCCCCGAGGTCTTCGCCAAGGAGGTCGGCCTTTCGCATATGACGATTCGGCGTTGGCTCGAAAAACGAGATAATATCCTTCTGCCCCAGAAGTATTACGTAACGCTCGCGCCCCATCTGAATTTGGCGCCCGCCTCGCCTGGATTTGCGGATAGTCGGTCCTTCCAACAAGTCATGGGAGGTTTTTCTGCGACAAATGTCGGTGAAATGGTCGCGGATCTAGAGAGGTCGGGGCGCGATTTCCAAGAGATTTCCGCCTTAAACGGCGATGTGGGCAAGAAATTTAAGAAGGAACGATTTGATAAGATTTTCGTGGACCACTGCAAGCTGCTACTTAAAGCCGTGTTCTCAAAAGATACTCCTGCATCATCCAAAGCGATCGCCATCGGCGCCTTGCTCTACTTTCTGAATCCTGTCGATCTTATTCCTGATCAAATTCCCGTAATTGGCTATCTCGATGATTTAGCCGTGCTTACCTTGGCCGTGAATGCGCTTGCAAACTCGATGACGAAACAAACTCCTGAATTGAAGGTATCTGAGGCCTGACCAAAGTATCCGGCCCAGTGTACTCACGTGTATTCACCCGTATTCACCCGTATGCGCTGCTCGCCGTCATGAAATATTCCGAATAAACGGATATAATTTTTTCATGAAGATCCTACTGGTAGATGACAACGCCGTCTCCCGGCAAAAAACAGCGGAATTGCTGATTCAGCGGGGCATCACCGCCTTCCACCCCGTTGAAACGATCCAGGAAGGAATCGAGGTTCTGGAAAATCAGGCCGATGACCTAAGCTTGGTGATATGCAAATACCGCGGGCATAGCAAAGCTCTCTTGCAGCTCCTCGTGCAATTGAGTGGAAAGCTGCCGTGCATTCTTTTCATCGATAAAAATACGGAATTTCTGGAACTTTCCCTCGTACCCCGGCTGGCGCAACTGATTCCTGTCGAACGAGGCAACCGAGATGGGTTTGTCTGTTTATTGGACCAGTTTCAAAAAAGCGGAATGTTCGAAAACAAAATCATTCCCGATTCGGAATTCGTGAAAGTTTCCACTGCGGCGCTGAAGGTCACCTCAGCGGCGACGATGGATTTTTTCTTACGCTTGGCGCCAGGTCATTACACTAACCTCATTCAAGGTAAAGACTTGTGTGGGGCCGCCGAGGCCAATCGGTATTTCCAGCAGCGGGGGATCAATTTTCTCTATGCGCGAAAGACGGATTTTGACCGATTGATGGCATTTCAAAGCGAGGAGCTTGATCTTTTGTTCAAGGACTCTGAAGCGGAACCCGAGCGGATGTTGGCGATTGCGGAGGACAAGCTGGAGATCGTGCACAACGTGGTCAACCAGCTGGGCTTCACTCCGCAAGTTCAGGAGCTTACCAAGAAAACGGTGGAGCTTGCGCTAAAGGCTGTGGGTGCCAGCCCACAGCTTTCCGTGATTTTAAAAAAAATGCAGATGCAGCAGGGCCGTTATATTGCTTCGCATAGCTTGATGCTGGCGGAGATCGCATGTGCCGTGGCTCATCGGATCGGCTGGAACTCAGCGACCACATTCTTGAAGCTCTCCTTGGCGTCGTTTATTCACGATCTGCCCCTGAACGACAATCGCCTGGCGCGACTGAATAAATTGGAAGAAGTGTCGGCGAAAAATGGATTCACTCCCGCGGAAGCGCAATCCGTTAAGATGCATCCTTTTCATGCGGCTGAACTCTCCCGGCTACTGGACCAGCTTCCCGCGGACGTGGACACGCTTCTTACTCAGCATCACGAACGGCCGGACGGAAGCGGATTTCCCCGTGGACTTCACCATCACCAAATCAGCCCACTTGCCTGCATTTTCATCGTGGCCCACGATCTTCTGGATTTCTTCTTGGAATATGAGGGCACCAATCCGGCCACCAATAAGCTTGAAGCTTTTCTTTTTCAGATGGAATCACAGTACGACGCGGGAATCTTTCGTAAAGTGGCAAAATCCCTGGCCACAGGCATTCCGCTCAAAATTTAAATCAGATTATGGCCGTGGCTGCGTCTAGCATCCAGTGGGAGCTCGATCGTAAACTTGGTTCCCTGCACTTGGGAACTTTCTACGGTCACCGAACCGCCATGGCCCTCCGCAATTCCCTTCACCAGCATCAATCCAAGGCCCCAGCCCGAAATTCCGCTCTGTTCCGCCGAGCTGGTCCGGCTATGCCAGCTGAAAAGCTCATTCAACTCAATGGCCGGAATGGGCTCACCGAAATTATGAACCACGATCCTGATCCGGCTACCAAGGGTCGTCACAAAAACGGAGGCTGGCGCTTGAGGATCGCCATATTTGATGGCATTGAAAATCAGATTCTCCAGCGCGCGCCGAATCGCATGGGGATCCCAGAAACCTTGCAGTGTCTCTCCATTTTCGAAAGTGCATCTTCCCGGATAAACCATGGCGATCTCATCCACGGTCACCTGAAGCAATTGCTGCAAATCGGTAGGGGCAATTCGAAGTGGTAAGCCCAAGCCGGCCTGCAAGCGGTTCGCGTCCAATAAGTCTTTGATCATGCGATCGGCACGCATGATTGCCTTGCTGATGCGAAGGGCCAGTGCGCGGCAAGTTTGAGGATTTTCCGATTGAGACCCAATCATATCCGCGCACATTTTCGCAATCGTAAGCGGAGAACGTAAATCGTGGCTCACTGCAGAGAGAAATTTTTCCTGTCGGGCCAGGAGATCTTCCAGATCTTCCACCGTGGCTTCGGAAGCATGGCGCTTGATAAGCTCGGCGATGGAGTCGGTCGCGAGTCCGAGTACGCCTTGCGACTCGGGCCCCGTTACTATTTTGCCTTCGGTGATTCTGCTGATCATTTTGAATGGCTGGCTATAGCACGGGCCTTCAATGGAGAAATAGCGATTTCTCTTAATTGACGAAGGACTTAGCAGAAAGAGGAGGCCGAAAGACGCATCCCTGCGTTTTCCGGCCGCGGATCAGCCGAGGCGGGCAGCTTTGGGCTGGCGTTTCTGGGCAGCCCGGCGGTGGGCGCGTGCTTTCCGCAACGAAACTTTGCGGATCTTGCGGGCCTTTTTGGTGCCCATGACTTTCCCGTGGTTATTGCCAGGCTTCAATTCCGGCTTCGCCGTTCCCACGATCTTGGCCGGGCTACCGGCAATTACATGAGAGCGGATGGAGGCGGGACTAGCCATGGCCGAGGTAGCCAGCAGGGTTCCTACGAGCGTATACAGTTGCACTTTTTTCATGAGTTACTCCTAATGTTGATGATCGATGCGGAATGCATCAGCGGCATATTTGCAATGTGAAGGCCAGGCGCCGGCAGGCTCGCGCGCAGTATTTGGGCTAGCTGGAGCGCAATCGCAGCCTTCGACGAACTGCGCATTGGACCGCAGGTATGATTTATCGCCTACGGGTCTATGTTGCCACATGCAGCTTTTCGTCAATTGAAAGCCATTCCGCAGCACTTTAGATTGCTCCCATGTTTCTGATGTCCAACCTAAGGGAGAGTTAAAATGTCTTGGAAAATAATTTGTGTGTACGTTCTATCGGTATTTTCGGCTGTTTCCGCACGCGCGGAGGACAAGGAATTCAACCCATTCGACCCTAACGCTCAAAAGACCCTCGAGCTTTTCGACAAAGCCTATGAGAAACAGACAGGCCAGTCCGCCTTCCCAAGTGGACGGGTAGAAGAGCAAGATGCCTTGGCCGGATGCCGCCGCGAGGCTTGCCCCATCTTTATCGACATCGACAAGTCTTCCCAAACGCTCCGCCTCTATCTCGATGGGCGCTTGGCCAATCAGTGGAACGTATCGACCGGAAGGTCGGGTTTTGAAACGCCCAGTTTGGATCGGCATCCGGACGGTCGGATGTACGAAAGGTATTCGTCTTCCAAGTACCCCGGGGGAGACTGGAATGGCCTTGGAAATATGCCTTACGCCATTTTCATCAGCGGCGGGGTAGCTGTGCATGGCACGCCCGCGGGAAACTGGAGACATCTCGGCAGCCCCGCCTCGCACGGCTGCATCCGCCAACATCCGAATAACGCCGGCTATCTATTTGGCCTGGTTCGGAACGCGGGGGCGAGGAATACCTGGGTGACGGTTCATTAGATTGCGGAAGTAGATTCCGCTACAAGTATCGCGTTTTGGCGGCGCATTGGCTGATTTACTAATCTTTTAGTAGACATCTACTAAAAGATTAGTAACAATGCCTTATGACCAAACGAAATCCGCCGAAACTGGAAAAACCCCTCACCGAAGTAGAACTTGAGCTCATGCACCTCGTCTGGAACTTGGGCGAATGCACCGTAAAAGAAGTGCAGACCGCTCTCTCCGCCGATCGTAATCTCGCTTACACGAGCGTTGCTACCATCATGAAGATCCTGGAGCAAAAAGGGGTGCTTGCTAGCTCCAAAAGCGACCGCGCCCATACTTATCGTCCGCTGATTTCCCGCGCCGATTATGAAGCGGCGAGCTTGAAGCACCTGGCGCAGAATCTATTCCAGGGCAGCCCTTCCTCCATGGTGATGCGCCTCCTCGACGAATCAAAGCTCAGCGCTGATGAGCTTCGTGCCATCCGCAAGCTCGTGGACGAGAGGATGAAGCATGACTGATTCCTTTTTGGATCTTTATCTTTTCATGAATCTTCTCCTCGCGGGTTCTTGGGCGGCGTTTGCATTAGGACGGAGAATTTTGGTTTCGTTAAGGCTGCCGCACCAGCCGCTGGTTCGCTGGGCCCAGGTTTTGGTACTGATATCAGTGCTGGCGCCGCTGGCGTTGGCCTTTACTCCGAGCTCCAACCTTCCCCCTTTGAAAATTCCCACCTTCCGATCAGGATCCGAAGAATCGCGTGTATCCGTGAAATCCCACGCAGATTTTAGGGTGCCTTTCGCTAGCGCTGTTTCACTTGTTACTGTGGTGCACACGCCCACTTGGACCGAAACTCTCCTTCGCGAATTGCGCAGGTTGGGAAGTAGCTCCTTCGTCTTGGAAGAATCATGGCTGCTGGGACTGCTTTGGTTCGGTTCGCGATTTGTGCGCCATTGGATTCGGTTGCGGACATTGCTTCGAGAGAGTTCCTTGGTTCGGCGTGTCGGGCGGATTCGCATCTGTGCGTCGGCGGAGGTTTCGGTGCCTCTTTCGGCCTGGTTGGGCGGATCACGGTGGGTGATTTTACCCGAATCTATTTTCTTACGTCGCCAGGATCTTCGCCTCGCGTTGATGCATGAATTACAGCACCACCGCCAAGCCGACACGCATTGGGCCATGTGGATGGAAATCATGATTTGTTTGTTCTATTGGAACCCCGCCGCTTATCGGTGGCGCCGAGAGATCAATGAACTGCAAGAATTTTCGTGTGACGAAGCCATCGTTGGCCGACGAAGGGTTTCGCCCCGCGAATATGGAAGCTGTCTGGTGAGGGTGGCAGAGACAGCGCTGGCAGGCCGCGAAATATACGCAGGTACCTCGTATATGGCTGCGGTCAGCCGGAACCCTTCTTATCTAAAATCGTTCTTACGAAGGAGAATTGAAATGATCGCAAGCAGCAGAAAATCAGGTACCGGAAAATGGGCAAGCATAGGATTGGGAGTGGGGATCGTGATGGTCACGATTACGGCCGCCTTCGGAATGGAAAAAGCCGGCCGCGAAGGCATCGCGCCCAAAGTGAATGAGGGAACCTTGGTGGTGAACGAATCCATTCAGAAAATCGCGGAAAAAATTCTAGTGGATGCCATTAAGTCTCAAAAGGCGAGCGAGGGCTTCGCGGTAGTGGCTGATCCTCTAACGGGGCGCATTCTCGCCGTGGCCAATGTGGATGCTCGGAAAAAGAAACAAGGCTTTTGGTCGTTGGCCCAAAGGTTCGAGCCGGCTTCGATCGCCAAAACGCTGATCGTGGCTGAGGCTATCGAAGACGGTACGACTACCCCTCGAGAGCAGCACTTCTGCGAAAATGGAAGATATAAGTTTGCGGGTAAAACTTATCATGATTGGCGTGAAACGGGCTATGGGTACCTCAGCACCACGCAAACCATTGCTCGTTCGAGCGATATTTGCACGGTGAAAATTGCGGAGAAGCTCGGTGAAGACCGCATTCGTAAAATGCTCAAAAATTTCGGGTTTGGCCCGGAGGGCACGGCGAGCGCTTTTCCGGGAAGCGTGGCGGGTGAATTACCTTCGGCGAATTCCGAGCTTTTGATTCCTGAGGTGTCTTACGGGCAAGGTTTCACCGTTACGCCTATCGAAATGATTCAAGCCTATGGAGCCATTGCGAACGGCGGGAATCTATTGGCTCCTATCGCGGCCAACGCGCCTGACTCGGAACGTAAAGTGATCCGTAGAGTGCTCTCGGAAGAGAACGCGGAAAAAATGAAAGCGATACTACGGGAAGTCGTGCTCACGGGTACCGGTCGTAGTAAGGCCGTCAGTCAGCACTATACCACCGCCGGAAAAACGGCGACTTCCTTTGCGCCGGATCTGAGCGAGCTTGACTGGATGGGGGGGAAGAACAAGAGCAACGTAGGGGGCTTCATCGGCTTCGCGCCCGTAGACAATCCGCGCGTGGAAATCTACGTGAGCATTCGCGATTCTCATACTGATGATACGGGCGCGCATGGGGCGACTCATGCTGCACCGATATTCCTCAATATCGCGGAATCGGTGCTTAAAGAGATGAACGTGGCTCCAGATAAAATGGATTAAAGCTCTCTCAGCGCACTCAGCGCGCTTAAATGCCCACACATTCCATGCACGCCGGGGCCTGGCGGCGTGCTTGCGGAACATAGATAAGTTCCCTTGAGCGGCATGCGGTAGGGATTCCAGGCCGTTGTTGGGCGAAAGAGTAACTGCTTCAGGCTCACGGCGCCGGCCGCCACGTCGCCGCCCACGAGATTCGCGTTTTTTGCCTGTAACTCTGCCGGGCTCTGTACGCTCCTCGCGAGCACGAGTTTTTTGAAGCCGGGAGCAAAACGCTCGATCTGTGATTCGATCGCGTCCACCATATTTTCGCCCGATCCGTTCGGCACCTGGCAGTAAGCCCAGGCGATGTGTTTTCCGGCTGGCGCCCGCGCAGGATCGAAGAGCGTGGGCTGGCTGAGCAACACATAGGGTTGCGCCGGGATTTTTCCTTTTGCCACCGTACGGTGAGACTCCGCCATTTCGCTTGAACTGCCACCAAGGTGAACGGTGGCTGATCGCGAAATACTTTTTGCTGTCCAGGGTATGGGGCCGCTCAGTGCCCAGTCCATTTTGAATACGCCGTGGCCATATTTAAATTTTCCGAATGTGTTCTGGTAGGATGACGGAAGCGTTCCATTCCCAAGCCCGAGGATTTGCCGGGGCGTGAGGTCGAGAAAAACCATTTTCGACGGCGGGAGCTGCTTTAGCGAGTGAATGGGCTCGCCAGTGCGTATTTCGCCTCCGAGCGATTGCAGATAGCTGAGCAAGGCCAGCGATATCCGGCCGGCGCCGCCTCGGGGGATCGGCCATCCTCTGGCGTGCGCCGCTAAGGAGAGCATCAAACCGATCGACGCCGTGCCCGCCTGGTCGAGGCCGGCATTCGCGTGGGCGGCGCAACCCATGAACAGCGCTCTCGCTCTCTCTCCGCGAAAACGTAGGTTGGCGAATCTCTCCGCCGACAAAAGCGAGGGCAGGCCGAAGCGCGCGAGCAGGAAGGGGTGCTTCGGTACGTGAAGCACCGGCTGAAGGATTTCGCCGAATAAGTCTTCCCAGCGGCGCGCGAGCGGGGCCATCAAGTTGCGGTAGGCATCGCCGTCTTCACCGAGATTTTGAGCCGTGGCGTCTACGGAACGATCGAGCAGAACGGCTTCGCCTCCCTCCAGGGTTTGCGCAGCGCAAGCGTGGGAGTGGAGCCACTCCAGCCCATATTTTTCGAGCGGCAAGGACCGGAAAAACGGCGAGGCCACGGCCAACGGATGCACGGCGGAAAAAAGATCGTGATTGAAGCCGGGAAGCGTGAGCTCACCCGTACGCGCGCCGCCGCCCGCTTCCGCGTTGGCCTCGAGCACCAAGACCGAACGCCCGGCACGCGCCACGGTGATCGCCGCGGCGAGGCCGTTCGGGCCGGAGCCCACCACCACGGCGTCGTAAGTTTTCGTCATTCGGTTTTCTCGTCCATCCAGCCTTGATCCACGAGAATGGAACGAAAGGCGGCGTCATTCAGTGAAAGAGGCGGGAGATACTCGCCCACGAGATCACGTTTCCACCAGGCCTTCTCTCCCCAGCCGGTAAAGTGGTATTTATAGGAGCGCACGCGCACGAATTTTGGAGGTGCGCCCGGAAAGGGATTGGGGCCAAGCAGCTCGATCGCGTCCTTTTCTCCCTGGAGAATTTTTCCCATCAAGTTGAGCAACCAGGGATTGTACTGGTACGACGACATCGCGGCAAACCACATCTGCCAGTCGATCTTGAAATGATAGGGCGTCACCTGCGGCGGGCGGCGGAAGAGGTCCCCTGGCTTTCCCTTGAAGGGGATTTCGGTCCAAGGTGTGTTTTCGGTTACGATCGAATCGTTCGTGCCTTCGATCACGATTTCGTCGCGCTCGCGGGTCACGGAGCCGAACGCGCCGTAGGTATTAACGAGGTGCAGAGGATCGAAGCTCGCGTTCATCGCCTGGGCGGGCGATAGGATATTCAACGCGGGCTTGATGCTGAGGAGGGCCACCAGAGCTGCGAGCGCGTAGATCACGAAATTCGGGTAGGCCATTTCCGCTGCGCGCGCCGGCAGCCAGCCTCCAATAACAGCCAGGATACTGGTGAGAAAGCGGTCGTCGAAACAGGCGAAGCAAAGCACGATCGTGATGCAATTGAGCCAGGAAAGATTTCCGCTCAGAATCAGGATTCCCTGGAACACGATCGTGATCAATCCGGCGGCGATGCGCACTTTGCGCGGGCCGAAATAACCAAAGGGCACGATGAGCTCCGCGAAGTGGTTGAAGAGCACGCCGCCGCGGTTCGCCCACACTGGCAGATGGTGGAAATACCAGCTGAGCGGATTGGGAAGAGGTTGCGTTTCGTAGTGGAACTGCAAACAGGTGAGATCGCGCCAGCAGGAATCGCCGCGAATCTTGATCATGCCCGCGCCGAACATCAGCCGGAAGAGAACCCAGCGCAGGAGCCAGATCACGATTTCGGACGGAGGCGCGCGCATCGAGCCGAGAAAAATCGCCAGAAAGCCCGTCTCCAGAATCAGCATTTCCCAGCCGAAGCCGTAGAAAGTTTGCCCCACGTTCACGATCGAAAGGTAAAGCAGCCAGAGCAGGAACCAAACGAAAACGGAAAGCCAGGTGGAATAGAGATCCGAGAAGCCGAGCAAGGCGAACATCGAAAGCGCGAAGCCGAGCCAGGAAAGCGCGAGTAGGAATGTGTTGGAATGATTTAGCCAGAATAAGCTCGGTGCCTCCCAAAAAGAGACGCGCTGGAGAAAGAGCCGCAGGGGGAGTAGTCCGCGGCTGCCGATCAGGCCTTTGAGCTGGTTCGCGGCGATCAGAAAGGCAACCGCGTAGAGAAAGGCCAGCAAGCGTTGGAAAACGAAGCGCGTGAGCGCGTAGTCGGAGGTTCCGCCCATCGAGTATTAAGGTAGCGGATTTCGCGGAAAAGCGCCAAACGGCGATCCGCCTGTGGCGATGTGGGCGGTAACGAGATAGGTCGCAAAATGGCAGTACCACGGAATACCAGCATTCGTTCTTTGGCTATTTTACCGACGTTCTTGGGTTGAAGGTCGGGCCGGGGAAGTCAAAGCATCTGTCTTACAAGAAAATTGGCCCAAATGGACCGCATTACGAACTGAACTGTTCGCCATTGGGAAACTGAAAAGCAAACTAAGTAATGTTCTCGAGATGCGCGGTTTCCGCTACCAAGGGCACCCGGCTCGTTTTCCAGCGGCGGTGTATCCAGAGCCACTGCTCGGGATGCAGACGCACCATTTTTTCGATCGCCGCCTGGTAATTCTGGGTATTGAGCCACTCCTCTCGCGCGATTCTTTCAGGCGAGCCAGCGGGCAACTCCGGCGCTTCAAGGTATGGCAGCGGTTCGAATACGTGAGCCTCGTGGGTGCCGTCGGGCAATCGGAAGGAGCAGAGGGGCACCACAGCGGTGCCCGTTTCCTTCACCATATTCGCGAGCCCGCGAATCGAGGATGCCGGAACCCCAAAGAAGTTCGCCCGGATGCCTTTTTTGCCGGTGGTATTCTGGTCGACCATGAAGCCGATTCCGCGGCCCCTAGCCAGGTGTTTTTTCATCTGCTCGATGGCACCGCCCGAATAGATGATCTCGATCTGGGTGCGGAGTCGCTGGCGCTCGATCACTACCTGTGAAAGCGCGTTGTTCATTCTTTTCACCACTAGGCTCACGGGAATGCCGTAGGCCGCGGTGCTCATGGCAAAGAGCTCCCAGTTGGCGATGTGGCCGGTGATGAAAACGGCACCTTTGCCGCCGGCCATAGCGGCGCTGATGCGGCCGAGGCTTGCTTCGCTCATGCGCACTTCGCGCCGCGTTTGATTTTGGTTTACGCAAAAGTTGCGGGCGATCTCGATGAACAGCGTGCCCACATGGCGAAAGTTGCGCCGGGCGAGCGATTTCCGTTCCGTGGCGGAAAGCTCGCCGCCGAGCGCGAGCTCGAGATTTTCCGTCACGATTTTTTTTCTGAATCCCAGCGCAAAAAGGAAATCCCCGAGGCAGGCCCCGAGGATTCCGATTACGCGTGGACTCAACAGACTGAGGGAAAAAGAGAAAAGCAGCAGCGGAATGAGAATGAACCGAGCTACTGCTTTCATCTAAATCACCAGGAGGTAGTGGTAGCGGGTTCGCGCTTCGTGGAGCGATTGCCCCAGCTGCCGCGCGGGCGCTTGGGAGGGCCACCGGCGCCAGGGCCGCCACCGCCGAAAGAACGTTCCCGTTGCTGGCCATTGAACTGTTGGCCGGCATGCTGGCGCTCTTCACGGCGCTCACTGCTGCCGCCGAAGGAGCGTCCGCCGCCTTGGGGGCGTCCACGCCCTTGGAATCCACCGCCGCCGCCGCCCGGTCGTCCGCCGCGGCCTTGCTGCTGCTGGCGCGGGGGGCGACCGCTCGTTCCGGGAGGACGCTTGGCGCCGGTGATGTCGGCCCAGTGGCCGCGTTCATCGGGTGCTACGAAAGAAAGAGCCACGCCTTTGGCGCCGGCCCGGCCGGTGCGGCCGATGCGGTGAACGTAATCCTCCTTCGCTTCAGGCAGATCGAAGTTGATCACCAGTTCCACGAGCGGGATATCGAGGCCGCGGGCCGCGATGTCGGTGGCCACGAGGATCTTCACCTTGCCGCTGCGGAAAAGGTTGATCGCGTTCTGGCGCTGCGCTTGCGAGCGGTCGCCGTGGATGCGCTCGGCGCGAACGCCGTAACCTTCGAGGAACTTGGCCACACGGTCAGTGCGGCGCTTGGTGCGGGCGAATACGATCACGCTGTTGTCCACTTGGCCATTGATGGCCTCGAGGAGCGCGTCGGTCTTTCCGTCCTGGCTCACTTCGAGCATCGTCTGCTCGATGTCTACGTTGGCCACGTTCGGGGAGTCCACGCTGATCTGCAGGGGATCGCGCATCATCGTCTGGATCGCCTGCTTGAGATCACTCGGCATGGTGGCCGTGAAGAGCATGGTTTGGCGGTCGGAGCTGAGGTGTTTGAGGATCTGCTTCACCTGCGGGAGGAAGCCCATGTCGAGCATGCGGTCGGCTTCATCGAGCACGAGGGCGCGCACGGTATCGAGGCGGAGCTTGCCATTCTGGAGGTGGTCGATCAAGCGGCCTGGGGTGGCGATCACCACCCGGGGATTGCGGCGGAGGTTGCCGGCTTGGGCACCGAAGGATACGCCGCCGATCACGAGCACAGGGGCCGGGATCTGCATAGCGCGGAGGTAGGGCTGCAGTACCCCTTGAACCTGCACGCCGAGTTCACGGGTGGGGACGAGAATGAGCGCGGTGGCGCCAGCGTTTTGCGATAAGCGCGCAATCATTGGAAGCGCGTAGGCCAGGGTTTTTCCCGAGCCCGTGCGGGCGCTCGAGATTACATCGCGGCCTGAAAGGGCGGCCGGGATGGCGCCGTTTTGTACGGCAGTGGGTTCGGTGATGCCGCCCTGTTCAAGGACAACGCACAACTTCTCGGGAACTCCGAGTTCGAGGAATTTCATAATAAGGATCCTATTATTTCTTAATATTTTTCAGGCAAGTCGGCTTTGCGGGCTCTCTCGCGCGACGAATAAAATTTATTAAGGAGCTGTTACACAGCGACCCTAATATTTCTAACCGTTTCTCAAGGAAACGGCGCCGCTTCGGAGGAAATGGGCACCATGCCCGCAAACTCAAAAGTAGCCGAAGATTGATGGAAACTTGGTGTAACACGGTGCGCGCCTGAAGGGAAAGGCATAAGCCCGAAACCGCTGGCCTTACGGGTCTTTTATGCTGCAGTTGGGGGTGGGAAGGCTGAGAAAAAATGTATCTATCCTATTGAATGGAAAGCGATTTATTAATAGTTGATGTAAATGCTTCATTATTTGTTTGTCTTCGAATATATTGCGAGCCGTTCAAAAGATTCCTATTCCTCAACGAACCACTGCTAGCCATTGCTGGCCCCGGAGACATTAAAATGAAATTTATTTATGCCCTGCTTATTTCCGTGGTCCCGTTGGCGGCGCAGGCCGGAGACGTCTGGCGCTCAAATAAGGTTGAATTGGAAATCTCGCAGCCCCAAAAAGCCGCAGGTGTCTATCGCGGAACTATGGTCAACCAGGCCACGGGAAAAACGATGGGAGCGCTTGAGGTGAATTTGAGTCCTCATTTTGAACAAGGCCGTGTTGGCCTGCGAGGTTGGGTTTCTATCGTGACGGGGGCAGTTTCCAGCTCGGCCGAGGCCGACACCATTTATATGTCCGCCAACGAATCGAACGATCAGGGCAAGATCAGCGCGACCTTATCGGTGCCGATCGATGACAAAACGCCGCGAGCGATCTTTTCTCTCAATGCCACCTTGAATGGTGACACGCTCTCTGGCGTGATTGCTCCCATCGATCGTTCTGGCATCGAGGGTCGTTTCACAGTTGTTCGAGATGCGCCCCTTCCGAGCGACCAAGGTTCGGTTGGCGAAGATGTTAAATTTTATGAAGGGTCTTTCGCAGACAAGATTTGCGATAGCGCCAAACCCTCTTATTTATGCCGGGGCCAAAACGGCATGATCAACGTGCAGATGGCGGTGGACATGGTGCCTCAGTCCAGTGGTTATGCATTTTTGAACCACTTCGTGGATGTGAGGGGCGCGGGAGTGACGCTCACATTCGGCGGTGCTGTGACGGTGACAATGCCTACGGCTGAGCTTAATATACGTACGGGAAGCTTGCGCTTTTTGGGCTTTTTGCCCGGCTCGGATTCTACTTCCCTTGTCGATCTGGAATGCCAGAAAACCGATGCCGACAGCTACAAGTGTAACTACTCGAGCCGTTCCTCTGGACTGACATATAGCTTCGACTTGGCCTCCAAAAAGTAACCCAGTAAATAAAAGAAGCTACAGCTAGAAATGATGCCCTCAATGCTGCTGCGCTGGGGGCATTTTTCATTCTTGGAACACGGGAAAGTCCCTAAAATCACTGGAAAATGCCTAAATCCATCGCAACGCATCACAAAGTACCGCATAATACTTGATTATATTTATCAATTAAGTTACAAATACCCACTATGAAGAACCCCACCCCCGATGGAGCCCGGCTCCGTTTCTACACTTCCCTCGAAGTGGCGGAAATTCTGAAGATGCACCCCCAGGTGATCACGCGGAAACTCCAGGCTGGAGAAATCGGTGGCTACAAGCTTGGGAAAGACTGGCGCATATCTGAAGCCCAGCTTTTCGAGTTTCTCGCGCGGCACTCAAACGAGCGAGACGTTATCACCAATAAAAATTCAACGACCCGTTCAGGAGCCGAATCGTCATGACCCATATCAACCGTTTATTTCTCCTCGCCCTCACCGTCACCGCGGTCCTCGCTTCACCGCAAGCATTCGCCAGCCGCAACGCTGGTACCGACGCCCTGGAGTTTTTCCCGGAAACCGCGCCCAGCGGGCTGCAACCCAAGGAATCAGAGAGCATGTTCAGCGATGCGGAATTCAAGGCCGTGAACTGGGCCCAGCCCCCACTTGGCTGCGTGGAAGAAATGGTTCCCCACCGCGCCGACCGCCCTTGCCTCGATCTCTCCGCGGTAGCGAGCCCCCTGAAAGACTGGCCGGAGCGCCTATCGCCTGAAGATAAACAATATTGGTATAGTCAGCGCCGCGGGCTCGACCTTTGCCGCGCGGAAGAAGTTCTGCGCCGTGAAAAAGCCAGCCCAGGAAGCCAGAGCGCTGGAGTGCTCGAGCTTTCCACGATGACCGTGGATTCGGTGAACCATAGCGAAGAGAAGATCGACGCCATCTACGAAGCGAGCCGCACCTACGGAGTGCCTCAGCAAGTTCTCACCGGCGCCGTTTACCAGGAAAGCCTTTTCTCCGAGCTCGGCATCGCCGAAGACGGCGGAAATTTTTCCTGCGGCGTGGAGCAGATCAATCTCTTCGGCTGGTGCGGCTGGATGAACAAGCAATCCGACGCCGACAAGCAGGCGATGGGCTGGCCCACGCAGCGAATGAACTGCGAAGACAGCAACACCATCAAGCTCTCCCTTTTCAAGCCTGTTTACGAAATCGCCAAGGCTCGCCTCGCCGGCAAGCCGGAGTACCTTCTGCATAAAGAGCATTTCGCCAATATTCCGCTCTCTAGCTTCGTAAGCCAGTGGCCGGCCGCTGCGCCCGAAGTGCAGCAGCTTCGCTACCAGCTCATTACGAGTTACATCAATAACTGTTCGGAGCCTCGCAAAGGAATTCTCGCCAAGGCCAATGAGCTCGCTGATATCTACGGCATGTTCGTGCCCGAGGGACTCAAAGCGAAGGATCACTATAGCGGCAGCGATCGATTCAAACGCAGCTGCAAGGAAGTTCAGGGCAACAATGTCTATCCGCTCCACGCGGGCTGGCTGCTCGCCGTGGCTTCTTACAATGCCGGCCCCCGCGCGGTAGATGCCGTGGCCCACTATAACCAATGGTCCCCCGAATCCGCTGCCAATCCGGCCAAGCTGGCGAACTTCACGCCGAACGACATTGTGACCTCGCTCTATTGGGGCGGTAAATACAATCCATCGAACGATATGATTGAATTCAATTCCCTCAATAACGGCTCGCCTAGGAGTTGGACATGGTTCAAGGGCTGCGTGGCCCAGCGCCACGTGGCGAGAGTGATGCAACATGTGACCCTCCTTCCTGAGTTTTTCGTCGACTCGCTGGAAGGAAATAGTCCCTGCGCGCGCTCCACGGTCGATTCGAGTGGCCACCTGGTTCAAACGTCTGTGCCGCTTCCGCGGCAGACTTCCTCCGGCGTGGACCCGAATGCCCCGCCCAGGGTCAAACGGCCCGCGCCGCAACCCCAGCCCGGCGGCTGGTGCTTGCCCTTCTTCGGGTGCCGCTGATAAATCAGCTAATACACGCTAAATAGTTATTATTTTGTCCGCTGTGCTCGTTTGCTACGGAAGTGGTTTGGTAATCGAGTGCGGACAAATGCCGCCCACTGACGATTTTCAGCCCTCCCTCGTGGCGCGTACGCGTCATGAGGTCTAAACTTTCCAAAGAGGTGCGGGATGACCAAGGCGAGCAGAAAAACGGGCAGCGTGATCTGGGCCGTGGATCCGTTCGAAGCGGATGCAAGCCCGCTCGTCTCCAGTGTGCGCGAAATGATGGACTGGGCCACGCGCGCGGGATTACGGGTGATTCCCGTCTACGTTATGTCTCTGAGTGAAAGCCAGATGGAAGCCGGTGAAATGCAAGAGATAGGCTACATCGAAAGGGAACTTGCGCACTATCTTCACCGATTTCCACTTGGTGGTTCGCTCACTCCCCGCGTGCTTGTCGACGATAGCGCGCGGCAGGCGGGGGCGGTACGGGTCTTGCTCGACTTGGCCCGCGAAGCAGGCACTGAGTGGATCGTGGTCTCGTCGCATGGCCGAAGCGGTATGAAGCGCCTCATGCTTGGCAGTTTTGCTGAGACTCTTTTGCGCGAAAGCGCCTGCCCTTTGCTTTTTCTGCCCCGGCGGTCTTGTTGCCCACCGCTCGACCTGGAAAAGCGGCGAGTGCTATTCCCAACGGACTTTTCAACCCAAGCGGGTGAGGCCTTTGCGCAGTTCGTGCCCCATGCGAGCAAGCAACGCTTCGAGATTGTGATTTATCACATGCTCACCTTTCCCGTGCCCTCGATGGACCTGGGCTTGGTGCCGGCCATTCCGGAAAGCTTTCTTCCCGAGCAAGAGGCTTGGGCGCGCCAGGAGGGGGAGCGCTGGGTCACCAAGGCCACCAAGGCCGGGGCGAAAGCCCGATTCATCATGGAAAGCGCCGACCTGCCGGCCCTCACCGGCAGATCCGTGCTCGACGCCGCGACGAAGGAAGGGGCACGGCTGATCGCGATGTCGTCACTCAGCAGCCCGCTCGCGCGTCTCGTGGCTGGAAGTGTGGCCCATGAAGTATTCCGAGCCGGCACGTATCCCGTTTGGCTTTATGGCCCCCAAGCCGTAAGCGGGAAGCGCACCACGGCAGCTTAAAGACCCTAAAAAAAGCGAATTCCCATTGTCCAAGCGCCCGCGGCACATTACCTTTCACGGCTAGATGAAACATTTATTCAATAAGGGTTCCCGGTGGCCGGGCTTGATCACGGCTTTGTTTCTGGCCTTGTCGCTAGCCGGTAGTTTTTACTCCTACCTTCTCTATAAAAATCTTCGTACCGATATCGAGGAGCTCCTTCCCGAAAGCGCCCCGAGCGTGCAAGACCTGAAAAAGTCGGCGAACCGTTTCTCCGGCATGAATCATCTGGAAGTAGTGATCGAAACCGCAGACTCCAAAGCCGGCGAGCGCTTTCAGATCGACGTAGCGAAGCGCCTAAAGGAGCTTCCGCCCGATCTCGTGGCGCAGGTCAAGGAAAGCATTCGCGAAGAGCGCACCTTTTTCGACCGGAATCGCGGATATTATGTTGACCTGGCTGACCTCGAAGAGGTGCTTGCGACTTCCAAGGCCAAGCTCAAGAGCGAAACCAAGAAGTTGTTCAACCTCGGCCTCGACGATGAGGAAGGGGACAATTCCAAGAAACTCGGGCTGCCGATCAAAAGGCTGCGCAAGAAGTACGATGCCAAGGGCGGAACCCTCGATCGCTTCCCCGACGACTACTTTCAGTCCAATGGCGGGCATACCCGCGTGGCGCTGGCGTTTCTATCGGGCAAGGTTACCGACGTGGGAGGCAACCAGCGTCTCTCGGAGGCGGCCGGGAAGATTGTGCGCGACCTCGATCCGGCTAAGTACGCGCCTGATATGAAGGTGGGTCTCGGCGGCGACGTGCAGAATGTGGTGGAGGAGAACCGGGAGCTCGTGAAGGATCTCGTGAAGAGCTTCATCGTCGTCACAATTCTCGTGACCCTTGTGATCTGGCTTTTCTTCGGCACGCTTTCCTGCGTAGGCGCGCTTTCTTTCTCCCTTTTTGTGGGCGTAACTCTGACGTTCGGGGCGAGCTATTTTCTCGTGGGCTACCTCAATGCCAATACGGCCTTTCTCGGCTCGATCGTGATTGGCAACGGAATTAATTTCCCGATTATCCTTTTGGCCCGATATGCCGAGCTGCGCCGGAAGTCATCGGATTATTCGGCGGCAATGGCCACCGCGCTGGCCGACACATGGAAACCCACGCTTGCTGCTGCTGGAGCGGCGGGAGTTTCTTACGGCTCGCTTGCGCTCACGGATTTCCGCGGCTTCAGCCAGTTCGGCGTGATTGGCGCCGTGGGCATGACCCTTTGCTGGATTTCTTCTTATTCAGCCTTGCCCGCTTTTGTTCTCCTGCTCGAGCGCCACGGCTGGATGCGTGTTATGGGCGACGATAAGCGCGGACTGATGGCCTGGATTGCTCCGTTTGCCGTAAAGCAACACCGGGCACTGGCCATCGGCACTATTTTGCTTTCATTCGCGGCACTCTGGGGCGCTTCGCATATTTCCCGGCACACGATCGAAAGCGATCTCTCCAAGTTGCGGAATAAATGGAGTATGGAGCACGGTTCGGGTTACTGGGGCAAGAAAACTGATCTGATCTTCGGCCGCGGGCTCACTCCGACCATCTTGCTCACGCAAAACGCCGGTGAAACGGCGCGGGTGCTCAAGGAGCTGAAAGAAATCCAGGCCAGGGAAGGGGAGAATTCTCCTTTCGCTTCGCTCTCGGTGATTGAGGACATCTATCCCGCGAACCAGGCTCGCAAATTCGCGATCCTCTCGGAGCTGAATAAGTTGCTCACGCCGAAAGTACGGTCGACTCTCAGCCCGGGTGAGGCCTCACTCGTAAAGGATTTTCTCCCGAATCCGGTGCCGGCGCCGTTCGGGATGAAGGAACTTCCGTCCGCCCTTCTCAAGGGATACCAGGAAACCGACGGCCGCGTGCAGACGGTGATCCAGGTTTATCCCCGGCTCAATCCCGAGGGCAGTACCGTAGAGGCTCACGGCACGTGGAATGGCGAGGAAGTGATCCGCTATACGGCCCTGCTCCGCGAAGCGATCCGCAAGAGCGGCGTGAACGCCGTGATCCTCGGCCAGAATCCGATTTCGGCCGACATGCTGGAAGCCGTGGAAAAAGACGGCCCGAAAGCCACGCTTTTTGCTTTTCTCGCGGTTGCGCTGCTCGTGATCCTGCTTTTCCCCCACTTGAAACAAGCCGCACCGATCCTGCTTTCGTTGCTCCTCGGCGTGCTCTGGATGGTGGGGGCGATCGGTATTTTCAAGTGGCGTATCAATTTCCTGAACTTCATCGCCCTGCCGATTACTTTCGGGATCGGCGTGGATTATTCGGTGAATATCTTCGGACGGCTCTTTCGCGATCGCCGCGAGGGCTTGCGCACCGACGTGGTTCAGGTGATTCGAGAAACGGGCGGCGCCGTAGTGCTTTGCTCGCTCACCACTACGATTGGCTACGGATCCCTCCTTATGAGCGGTAGTCAGGCCTTCGTGAGCTTCGGAAGGCTCGCGGTTACGGTAGAGATTACCTGTATTGCAGCCGCGCTGCTGAGTCTGCCGAGCCTCTGGCTGATCTTCGAACAGCGCCAGGCGAAGAAGCTGAGCCGGCGGGCCGCCGGCTAACATTTAGTCTAAATTCGGGGCATTTTTGGAATTGTGGAAGGCGCGCGTGGTGCTTTCGCCCCTTGCCGGGCGACATTTTCTCCGAATTTTCCGGTATGCGTTTTGCTTGTTGGCCGGGCAGGAGGAGCCATGGCCGAACCGAATCTTCGCCGAGAACCGAGTTTAAATCGGGACTACAGATCCTACAATCAGTATCGGCTGGACCAATGGGCGATGCCCAGCGCTTCGCTCGCCACTAAGGCGGCGCATGCCTTGCAGATTGCGTTCGTGGCTCTATTTATGGTGGCTGGCATCGACAAGTTCACCCATCAGCTTACCGACTGGACTCAGTACTTAGCCGCCGGAATTCCGCGCTTTTTCGCGATCTCGCCCCAGTACTTTCTCTATGGAGTGGGGGGATGGGAAATCTTTCTGGCGATCGGCCTGGTGCTGCGGTCGCGGGTTTTCGCCGATCTCGCCGCCATTTGGCTGAGCGCCATCGTGATTAATCTCCTTCTGCAAGGACAGTACTTCGACATCGCCCTGCGCGACTTCGGCTTGGCCGCGGGAGCCTGCGCGCTCGCACGTCTGAGCCAGGCCCGGCGCCGGGGATAACCAAGAAAACCATAAGGAAAGGGAAAGCTAGATGAAGCAACAGGAAACTATGACCGGACGGATCGTGAAGAATATCAATACCGCAGTGGGGGCACTCAAACGCGCGACAAAAGCGCGCCCGCGCAAAAAGGCTCGCAAGTTGGCTGCCTCGAGCACAAAACGCACGATCTCAAAGACCACGCGCGCACTCAAGCCACGCGCCCGGAAAGCAGTGCGTGTGCGTAAGGTGACTCGCACGACTCGCCATGCCCCGCTCGCTCGAGCAGCTTAGTTTGAATATTTAGAGAGAGCGCGCAAACGGGCAGAAATGCCCGCGCGCCATTTTCCGGAACTTACTGCCGGGTTGCCGTGTCGGTGGCGATGCTGGTTACAGTATAAATAACTGTTGTGGTAGGTAGGCCGGGTTGTTGTACGTAGGGTGATGCGTAGGGTGAGTAGGCGTTCGCCGCCGTGACCGTGACGTTCGCCACCGCTGTGGCGATCACGGTGGTGACTACGTTCACGTTCTGAGCCGCTGCCGTGGCCTGCTGTGCGAGGATCCCTTTCAGGGCTGCATTCTCCGCCTGGAGATTGGCTGTTTTGCTGTCGTCTCCGCAAGAGGTGAAACCAACGAAACCGACTGCGAGCAATAAACAAAATAAGGTGCGCGTTTTCAAGGGGACTTCTCCTTATGTTCTCTTAGTACTGTATCGCCCAAAACACGGGATTCTTTGAAGAATTTTAGTCCTTTTATTTCGGCTAGTTAAACCTATTTTTGGCCCACGGTTCCGTGTGCTGCTCGCCCGTATTCAAGAGAATGCCCCATAAGGTACGATAAAGATATTGAACCTGTGTGGATGGGGGTAGCTCATGAAAATTCTGATATTAACTTTTTTACTTTCCTTCACCACAATGGCGGTCGCCGAAGAGGAATGCCCCCAGGACAAGAAAGACAAACTTTCTAGCGCAGAGAAAAAGCTCGACTCTTATAAACCCGCGGCTCCAGCGCAGGGTGAAGGTTCCGGCGAACAAAGAGATTCGCAAAGCCAGACCGGCAGCAATATGGGGGCTGCCGTGGCCGCGGCTTCCTCATGCTCCGCCGCCTTGATGGGGATGGGTACGGAATTGAAGGGCGTAGGGGACGAGCTCAAGGGGGACGAAAAATGCGGGAAAGAATCCAAGAAGGCCGAAAGTGCACAAAAGAGAGCCGCTGCCAAAAAAGCGGAATGTGACGCTGCCGGTGATGCCGGGAAGGGCAACAAAGAGAAGAGCCAGGGCAACGAGAAGAAGCTGGGCGACGGCAAGGGCGACGATAAAAAAGGCGGCGGCGATGATAAGGGCGGAGGCGGCGGCGACGATAAAAAAGGCGATGATAAGGGCAGTGGCGGCGGTGGCGATAGCAAGGGCGACGCCAAGAAAGACGATAAGGGCGGTGGCGGTGGTTCCCCTCCTCAAATGCCACCCATACCGAAAATGCCTGATAAAAAGGATGACAAGAAAGCACAGGATGACGCCGCAAAAAAAGCGCAGGACGACGCAAAAAAAGCTCAGGATGACGCCACCGCAAAGGAACAAGCACGGCAACAACGGGTGGCCCAATGCAAAGCCGCTTCGACTGATGCTCTAAACAAATCTCAACAGGCTTGTGCGAGTCAGGGCCCTTGTACAACCCAGTTTCCTTACGTGCCTCAGACGCCCGTGGCCAGCCAGCTAACGGCACAGCAGGGCTGCCAACAGAAACAGGACGAATGTAAACAGACCGCAATATTCAGTTCTCAGAAGACAACGCAGGACTGCGATTCAAATAACCCGCCTGGAACGTAACCGATGAAAACCGGCTTAAAAATGAACCTCTCGACTTTTCTTTTCACATGTATATTTTTTCCCCTTGGCGCTCTGGCGGCCGGCGGTGAGGGGGATCCTTGCGCCAAAGTATCGGCGCAGATGAAAGCAGCCTGCTCGAAAACCGCCGAGGATCAAAAAATGGCGAAGCAGGTTTCCGGGCATTGCGGCGAGATGGCAAAAAAACTTCCGGTCTACGATAAGCAGATGCAAACCCTATCGGGGGAATGCGCGAAGTCCGGCGCCAAGGCAAGCAAGAGCGCGGGGAAGCGCGGGCGAGGGGCGCAAGGCGAAGCGAACGCAGATACGGGCGCGATGATGGGGGAGAGCCAGAATCTCTTGGGAGATTGCGCGCAAAAAACCGGTGCGATCGAAAGCGATTACCAGGCTATGTCGGCGTCCGCTGGGGAAAATCTGGATAAGCTGGAACAAACCCAAGGCCTATCCCCCGAATGTCTCGATCAGGCGAAGAAAGCTTATGCGAAATTAAAAGAAACGGCGGATCAGAGAGCCAGCGATGCCAAGCAAAAGGCCGAGAAATATGCCGGCGCTGCCAAAGGTATGGGCGCGGCTGGCGGTGATAACAAGAAAAACGCAAATGACATGAAGAGCATGGGTGACTCGTCCAAAGGGGGCGGCTCAGGCGGCGGTTCACCACCAGGTGGCGGCGGAGGCTCTCCTCCTCAGATGCCTCAGATACCGCAGCTGCCCCAAAATAAGAAGGACGATAAAAAGCAGCAGGACGCCGTCGCCGCCGCGGCTAAGGAACAGGCACGTCAGACACGGATCGCCCAGTGCAAAGCCACTGCGACCGCCCAGTGCAAAGCCACTGTGACCGCCGCTCTCGGCAAAGCTCAGCAGTCCTGTTTGAGCCAAGGCGCTTGTACAACCCAGTTCCCGTATCTTCCTGAAAAACCCGTAGCCAGCCAGCTAGCGGCACAGCAGGATTGCCAGCAGAAGCAGGACGCTTGCAAAAATCAAGCAACTACTGATTCAGTTACGCAAACTCAAGCTTGCGATGCTACCAATCCGCAAACACAGGCTTGCGATGCCACCAATCCGGCTGGAACCTAAAGGCCCTTTGACCGGAATCAATGGTCCAGGGCCGGCGCTTTCTGCTCATCCTTTTTGAGATCCAAGGTGCGGTGAAGCTTGCCTTCGCGCACTTCGAAAATCAGATCGCAGTCGGCCACCGTGCCCAGTCGGTGCGCGATGATCAGCATCGTCACGTTCCGGCAATTTTCCCGAACCACTTCCTGCACGAGGCCGTCGGTCTGCACGTCCACTGAGGCAGTGGCTTCGTCCATCACGATCACTTTCGCGTCGGCGAGCAGCGCGCGCGCCAGACAGAGCAGCTGCCGCTGGCCCTGGCTGAAGTTCGCGCCGTTTTCTAGCACAGTCGCACTTAGGCCGGCGGGAAGAGCACGTACGAGTCCATCGAGGCGCGCTTTCGCCAGCGATTGCCATACTTCCTCGTCAGTATATTCTTGGAAGCGGTCGAGGTTGCTGCGCAAGGTGCCGAGAAAGAGAGTCGGGTCCTGCGGGATGATCGCCAGGCTTCGCCGCAATTTCTCCAAGCTTACCTGCGCGATGTTCACGCCATCTATCCGGATCTCTCCGCTCTCTAATTCCATGGCGCGAAAAAGCGCCTGCAAAAGAGTGCTTTTGCCTGAGCCAGTGCGCCCGATGATCCCCACGCGCGCGCCAGGCGGCACGCGGAAAGAAATTCCCTTGAGAATGGGCGGAAGGTGCTTGGCGTAACGCGCGACCACGCGGTCGAACACCACTTCACCATGCAAGGGCCAATGTGCACCCGTGTCTGCCGGGGGAGTTTGGAAGATATCTATCTCAGACTCGAGCGCGGCGTAGTACTTAAGACGTTCCACTGAAGTCATTTTCGCCTCTAGGTCGGCGAACACGCGCACCGCCCAGTTGAGTGATTCCCAGAGGGAGAGCGCGTAGACCATTACGAGGCCCGCCACGCCGGGCGTGATCCAGCCGTGATAGGCATAGAGTACGATTCCGGCCGCCGTGCCGCTCGATACGATGGCCCCGAGCAGCGGGATGCGGCTCGAGAACCAGCGGTTCAGCATGTAATTGCCGTAAAACATTCGGTTCGAGTGCGCCAGGCGATCATAGAATCCGTCCAGGAAAACCCCGGTTTTTCCATAGCTTCGGATCACCGTGAGGCCCTGCAATGTTTCTTTGAAGTGCGCGAAACGGGGCGAGCGGCTGATTGAATCGAGCCGTTTCGCTTCCCGTGCCGGCACTCGGTAGTCGCGCTGGAGCAGATAGTAAAACCACAGCACCGGCGCCACCACAACGAGCATCACCGGCAAAATTCCCAGAATGAGGAATAAGGACGTAGCGATATTGATCACGCAGCGGACGGTCAATTCAAAACTCCACTGCAGTTGTACGTCCACGGCTTCCACGTCGCGCGAGAAGCGTTGCAGGATCCGCCCCATGGGAGTGGAGTCGAAAAAACGCAGGGGCGCGCGGAGGACGGAGCCGAGCATGAGATCGTGCAGGTCGCGGCCCGCGGCGATCCCGCGCTCCAGCCAGAACAGCCGGTTGGCGAGCACGCCGGCCAGGGTAAGCAAACCAAGTAGCCCGTATACCATGATCGATGAAAGCGTGCCGTTCGCTACGGCGAGCCAGGTTTTCTGCAGCAGTGGCAAGGCCGTGGCCGAGATCGTGGCCAAGAGCAGGAGCGGGATCGTAAAGGCGCGCTTCTTCAGCGTGAGACCTCCCAGGGCCTTTACGTAATCGACGTAAATGGAGCCCTTCACGGCGCCGATCGCGCGGTCTTCGTCTTCGGTCACACGCGAGCTGCCAGCCTTGAGGGACATAGACACTGCGCTCACCGGCGGCGCCGCCGGAGCTTCGTGCGCGCCCGCCAGCATGCCCGTGCCGAGGTCGGCCTTGGCCGAGCCGGCATAGAAGTCGCGAAACTCGGGCGATACGGCGAGCAGGTCGCCAAGCGTGCCCACGCCTTTTACTTTTCCTTCGGCGAGGAAAATTATTTTGTCGAAACGGCCGAGGTTCGCCAGCCGGTGCGTAACCACTACGCGGGTGATACTTCGCCAGAGGCCGAACAGCAATCTGTCCGCCAGCTGCTCTTCGGTGCGCGCGTCGACCGCTGAGAGCGGATCGTCGAGCAATACCAGCCCCGGCTCGTGCATCACGGCCCGCGCCAGGCTTACTCTCTGTTTTTGTCCGCCGGAAAGATTCACGCCGCGCTCACCAATCTCGGTGAATAGCCCGGCGGGCAGTTGCGGAAGATCCGCTTCCAGGCAACTTGCGCGCAAGGCTGTTTCCAGCAGAGCCGCGTTTTCGGCAGACCCGAAGAGCAGGTTTTCTTTCAGGCTGCCGTTAATGATGAAGGCCTCTTGCGGAACGTAGGCGATCCGCGGAATCAAATTTTTGCGGCGTGGATCCAGGTACGACAAGCTCCCGCCCGCGAGCGGCACTTCGCGCAGTAGCGCGTGGAGAAGGGTGCTCTTGCCCGCGCCGACGGGGCCAACGATGGCCACGCTCTCCCCGGGAAGGAGATGAAGCGAGACGCCGTCGAGAGCGAGCTTGGATTGTTTGTCGAACTGCACCGACGCCGCATCGAGTTCGATGCCCGGCACCGCGCCGTCGGCCGGTTCGAATGCGATGGGCTTCTGAAGGCGTTCCCGGCGGAGAAAGCCGCATATCCGATCGGCGGACACGAAGGCAGAAGCGATTTTCGAGATCACCTCCGAGAGATGCCCGAAGGGCTCTTCCAGGAGGGCGAAGATCGATACACAAGTGAAGGCCAGCTCGGGCGTGAGCGGGAAGCCCCGGTAGACATGCATTGCCAGCGACGCAAACAGAACGACAGTGGAAATGGCCGCGTAGCTCAGCGTGGCGAGCGATTCCGCGCGCGCCAGGCGCTTGCGAAAATCCAGTTCCTGCGAACGTACGGCGCCCACTTCCCGGAGCACGCTTTTTTCCCAGGCGAAATATTTTACCACCCGGATGCCGTTCAGAACCTGCGACATCATGGTCACGCGTTGATCGCGGTGTTTCATCAGATGCTCGTCGATCGTAGTGAACGAACGGGCAATCGTGCGCGTGAGCGGCACCAGCAGGAGCAAGAGGCCGAGCGATACGAAGGCGGTGAGGCCGAGGTACCAGAACAATAGCGAACAAGCGCCAGCAATCATCACCAGCGAAATCTGGAGATCGCCGTAGATCAAGCCGATGTCGGCGAGCATGTCGCTGTCGGAACCGATATGGTTAACCACGTCACCCACCTGTGTGAGGCCGCGGGAATTCTGGGTGAGGAACAGGCTGTGTTTGAATACCAGCCGATTGATCGCGTTGGTGAATATCTGTTGCGATGCCAGCACTCGTAGAAAGAAATGCTGGATGCAGAGCACGCTCACGAAGCTCACGAGTCCGAGCGCGGCCGCGAGCCCAAGAGCGTGAAGCACGTCAGCCCGGGTTGTGAGCTGCAGGGACACCCGGTGGATGAAGGCGTTCACCAGCACGGGCTTGGTGAGGCTGAACACGCAATAACCGAGGTTACAAAGGAGAGCCGGTATCACGTATTTTCGCGCGCTCCGGAACATGCTGAGAATCAGTGTGCGCGAATTGGCGGTATTCAAACTGTTCTCATCAAAGGGCAAATGCCGCGGATCGAGATGGCGCGGAAGTACCGGCATGTCCTCGACCTGCAGAATTTTGGTGCGCGCGAGCAAAACTATTTTTTTGACGTCGTAAAACATCAACGAACGGAAAAATTGGAACATTGCAAAACCTATCCTATCCAGGCCAGAGAGCCCGGGAGTGCAATAAATATTAAGTTAAAGGAGAAAAAAGAAGGAGTCTGGTTTCAGCTACGAGGGTAGGTGACCATGGAGGGGGACTCGTCTTTTGTATTATTAATAATGAATGTAATTTTCATGTAGTCCCCTTTCTTCCCTCGCATGTGTCGCGACGGGATAAATATCGTGCGTTAATTATTTGTAACATGGGATTTGGAAAATGGGGAAGACGAAATTAATTATTATTTTTCCGCGCCACCTTCATGAGCTGCGCGAGCTTTTTTTCCGCAAGCTGCGGATAGAAATTCGTCAGCTCTTTCAGTGACTTTGTTTTCGCGCGCACGAAGAGAATGTCGCGGTCGAGCTCGTCCATTTTGGCTATTTCGCCCTCAAGGCCGGGAACGAGCGCGAAGGTCCGGTCACGCTCGCTCTTATCCGGGATCGCGTCAGGGCGCCGTACACGGCGAGAAATTATGCCTGCTTTCACGTCTTCCTGGGAAAAATCGGCAAGTGGATAAACGTAGGGATCCACTTCCACCTGAAAATTACTCTCCGCTGCGAAGAGCGGCGTGTGTGTCGTCAACAATAGAAAGGTCGCTAGCAGAAGCCTCATCTTTTCCTCATCACGGTGGTGCCTTCGATCCAGTTGAAGGGAATCGCGTTGCGCTTGAGCGTTTCCGGCACGGAAATTTTTTCGCCGGCGGCCACGCTGTCTTCGCCTTTCAGCAGTAAAAGCGGGTCATAAAGGCTTTCAAAATCTTTCCGGAGCGAAAGGTTGTCTTTCAACCTTTTCCGGATCGCATAGTAGGTATTCACGAATTCCACGCGGCTCAAGGATCCGTCGATCTGGGGCATGGGATCGATTCCGGCTTTGGAGAGTCTGGCATTCATGGCGAGGATGTCGGTGTCGAAATAAGCCGAGAAGTTATGCTGCACGTTCCACCAGAAAATCAGGCGGATCACGTTTTCCCGCGTAGTTACGCGTAAGCGCTCGGATTGCTGCCAATGGTCCCGTTCACTTTTTGCCTCCTGCGCAGGGCAGGCGAGCTGGAGTGTATTGTAGAAAGCGCGGAGCACGCCTCCGCCCGCGCTGGGGGGATCTTCCCGCGGCGCGAGAACTGAAATGTAGTCCTCCATTTTGTCTTTCGTGGCATAGAGCTCGCGCCATTGGTCTTCGCAGTTGTGGCTCCAGGCACCGGGTTGCCCTTCCACTACGCTGTAGCAGTAGTCGACCACCCCGGGATGCGCTTCAGTAGTGAAAGTGCTGAGGCTCTTGAAGAGATTGCCCACATACGCGGGATCGAGCGGTTTGCCCTTGGCCGCCATCTCACGGTCGAGCCTGTCGGCGATCGCCGAGGTCTGGCGGATATAATTGGAGCTTTTTTCGTCGAAGCGGCTCGGCGCCTTGACTCCGAAGCCGGCGATCATGCTCGCGTTCGGGAAGAGGTCATTGCGCCAGGCTTGGTGATGAGGGCGGGTCATGTCGTAACAGCCGAGCAGCCAAACGTGCCGGGGAGAATCAAAGAGCGCTGGCTGCTCCTTTTTGAGCTGGTAGAGCTCATTGGCGGAGAGGCGGTTGCTTGTTTCTCCGGTAAGGTTCGAGCCGTCGGAATGAGAGCTGAGGAGCAGAGAGTCCACGCGGTCACCTTTGGCCTTGAGCTCAGCGGCTTTGCGGCGGAGCTGCTCGAACATGTCGCCATTCTTTTGTTCCTGCTGAAAAACTTTCTGGTACATTTCGAAAAGTTCGTTCTTGCGTGCTGAGCTTACGTAATTGGCGATCTCGGGATCGTCGTTCCAAGCGCTGCCCTTGCGAATGATCCCGTAGAGGGCGCTTCTCAATCTCAAGGATTGTTCTTCGGCAAAGAGTTCATTTTGTTCCTGCCGTTTGGCTGGATTCGGGAGACTTGATTTCTTGGGAGGGAACTTTTGCTCGAGTTCTTCCTCCAGCCCGTCGCGCTTGTGGAACATCGGCTCGGCGAGCTTGATCATTTCGCGCGGCGGAACCATTTCCACGCGTTGCCCGCGCGCCGCGGCCGTCTCCATGGCGGCCTTGAGCTCCTCGCTCGAGTAATTCATGTTCACCATCAGCACCACGCCGCCAGCGAGGGCCGGGCCTGCGAAGGCGAGAGTGAAAAGCAAAAATCCCACGAGGAAATGCATGTCTAGGTATCGGTAAAATCGGGCGGAACTCAGCGAAAAAAGTAACCCGTGGCGTTTACACGGAAAGAGGGTTGGGCATCAAACTTCAAAGATGAATTGCGCGTCAGGAAAACGCACTCGCGGACCGTAAACTCCGTCGGGGCGGCGCTTTCCCGCCGAGATCGCCATCACCACTACGCTAGAGCGCGGGAGACCCAGGATTTTTTTCACGCGCTTGGAATCGAGGCCTTCCATCGGGCAGGTATCGAAGCCGTGAGCGGAAAAAGCGAGCATCAGATTTTCGCAGGCGAGTGCCGAACTCTTCGCCGCCCAGAGTTTCAAGCCTGGTTTTCCCAGCGGTTCGCGTGGCACCACTTTGAAAATTCCCGCCATTGTGAAGAACAGCCATTTGAAGGGCGCGAGCACGGAAAGCGGGCCGGTGGCGTAGGCGAAGGGCACGAGCCGCTTATAGTAAGAACGTACGGCTTCGGGCACGGGGAGCCCGGAGGCGCCGAGCAGATCGAGCATCTGGCGCGCGTGCGGAAATACTTTGTCGATTCGGCCGACGCATACGAAGAGCTCGGCTGCCGTGCGCGCGGCATTTTGGGAAAAGCAGGCCTCCACAAGGAGCGCGCGTTTTTCCGGGGAGCGAACCCAGTAGAACTCCCAAGGCTGGAGGTTAGAGGAGTTAGGGGCGAGCAGCGCGAGTTCGAGGCATTTTCGCACCACTGTTTCCGGCACGGGAGTGCCGTCATAAACGCGCACGCTCCGGCGGTTGCGCACTACTTTTTCAAATTCGGTGGGGTCCGTAGGCTGCAGCGTTTCGCCGCTGGGTACACTGATTCGGTCCTGGAAAACGCTTTTACTCACTTGTCTCCTCGTCGCGCCTAACGGCGCTCCTTGCTATTTTTAATCAAGCTTGACCGTTCTGTACAGGGAGAAGTCTCCAGTCTAAGATTCACCGATGGAATGGCCCCTCCTCAAACGCTTGCCGCCGCGCGCAGAAGCGAATAGCAGCACGATTCTCGATCGCTTTCTCGATTTTGCGGCGTCGAAAAACCTCGAGCTCTATCCGGCCCAGGAAGAAGCCATTCTGGCGCTCCTAGACGGGAAAAACGTGATCCTCAATACTCCCACGGGCTCGGGTAAATCCATGGTGGCTCTTGCCCTGCATTTTGAGTCGCTCGCACTCGGCCGCCGTTCCTTTTATACCTGCCCGATCAAAGCGCTCGTGAACGAGAAATTCCGCGACCTCTGCCAGTATTTCGGCCCCGATCAGGTGGGGATGATCACGGGCGACGGCAGCGTGAACGCCGGCGCGACTATCATCTGCTGCACGGCCGAGATTCTCTCCAATTTGGCGCTGCGAGAAGGCAAAGACGCACGCGTAGACGACGTAGTGATGGACGAATTCCATTATTACTCCGACAAGCAGCGCGGCGTGGCCTGGCAGGTGCCTCTCCTCGCGCTGCCGCAGGCGCGTTTCCTGCTGATGAGTGCCACCTTGGGCGACGTGCAATTTTTCGCCGACGCGATGACCAATCTCAACGGACGCGCCACCGAAGTGGTGCGCTCCACCGATCGGCCGGTGCCGCTCGATTTTGAATACCGCGAAACCCCGCTCCACGAAACGATCGCCGATCTCGTGAGCAAAGGCCTCGCGCCCATCTACCTCGTGAATTTTTCCCAGCGGGAAGCGGCCGAAGAGGCGCAGAACCTGCTCAGCGTGGATTTTTCGAGCAAAGAGGACAAAAAGAAGATTAACGAAGCCCTCGAGGGACAAACGTTCAAGAGCCCGTATGGCAAAGAGATGCAGAAGCTGCTCCGCCACGGCATCGGCCTACACCACGCGGGTTTGCTCCCCAGATACCGCGTGCTGGTGGAAAAGCTTGCGCAGCAGGGATTGCTCAAAGTGATCAGCGGCACCGATACGCTCGGCGTGGGCGTGAACGTGCCGATCCGAACTGTGCTCTTCACCAAGCTCAGCAAATACGACGGAGAAAAATCCGGCGTGCTCGGCGTGCGCGAATTCCACCAGATCAGCGGACGCGCCGGCCGCCGCGGCTTCGATATCCGCGGCACCGTGGTGGCGCAAGCTCCCGAGCACATCATCGATAATCTCAAACAAAAGGCCAAAGAAGCCGCCGGCGCCAAAAAGAAGCCGGCGAAAAGCGCGCCGCCAAAATTTGTGATGTGGACCAAAGACACGTTCGAAAAACTGATCCGCTCCCAGCCAGAGCCCCTCGTTTCACGATTCCAGATCACGCACGGGATGCTCCTCAGTGTGCTAAGCCGTCCTCAAAAAGGCTTCCACGCTTTGAAGGAACTCGTCCAGTCCTCGCACGGACCCAAATCCAGCAAGCGCCAACTCCGGAAAAATGCCTTCGAGCTTTTTCGCTCTCTCTTCGACCGCAAGATCGTGGAGTATTCCTGGAGCGCCGAGAGCCGTTACCCGGGCCTCCGCATTCCGGCTGGTCTGCAGGAGGATTTTTCCCTCAACCAAACGCTTTCACTTTATCTGGTAGATACGCTGGCGCTGTTGGATGCCCAGAGTCCCACTTATGCATTGGACGCATTGACCTTGGTGGAATCGATTCTCGAAAGCCCGGACCTGATCTTACGCAAGCAGCTCGATGCCTTGAAGACGATCAAGATGCAGGAGATGAAAGCTGCTGGGATCGAGTTCGACGAGCGCATCGCCGAGTTAGAGAAGCTCGAACACCCCAAACCCAACCGAGAATTCATCTACGAAACTTTCAATACTTTTCGTGAGGCGCATCCATGGGTGGGGCAGGAAAATATCCGCCCCAAGTCGATCGCGCGCGAGATGTTTGAGAACTACCACTCCTTCGCCGACTATATCCGAGAGTATGATCTCCACCGCGTGGAAGGGCTGCTGCTCCGTTATCTCTCAGAAGCCTATAAGGTGCTCGAGCAAACCATTCCCGATCAGGCCAAAAACGAAGAGCTCCGCGAGATGGGCGTTTATTTCGCCAATATGGTGCGCGGGGTGGATTCGAGCTTGCTTGAGGACTGGGAGAAGATGCGCAACGGGAATGTTATCGCGGCATTACGCGGCGAGGAAGTGGAGCCCGCGAAGCCGAAACCCCGCTCGGAAGCTGAGCTCGTACGCCTGGTTCGCAATGCCGTGCACAGTTTCATCAAAGCGCTTGCGTCCCGCGATCTCGACGCCGCGATGGCGATGATCCAGCCGGGCTGGAGTCGCGACGACGTGGAGAAAAAGATGATCGAGTACCACAAGGAACGCGCGCGGTTACGCACGGATCCGGTGGCGCGGCACCCGCAGCATACCCATATCACCAAGGGCGCGGGCACTTGGCAGGTGGTGCAGGTGCTGGTGGATCCGGAAGATCATAACGACTGGGCGGCGGTGTTTCGCGTGGAAGTGTCACAGGATCCGGAATTGGCGCCTTTATTATTTCTTGAGAGCATTGGGACGATCGGGTAGGGGGAGAAGCTCTTCCGTGGCACTCAATCTGTTTGCGGGTGCATGCTCTCGGCAATAAATAAAACTCTCGAATGATGATGGCCGGTAAAGCGGTGAAATAGAGTACCTTTGACCGTCACTCGACCACCTCGGCCAAGCTTTCGGAATCTGTTCCAAAGCCCGTCATCCTCTTCACTAAAAGCAAGTTGCACTATTTTGACGTTCCGTTCTTCCTCGGCATTTTCTATACCCACATTTTTTCCATCGGGTAGCACGTCGAAAGGTTTGTCTGGTTTTAGGTAAAAGTGGCGTTCAATCTCGTCACCGTTTTGGATGCTTTCGTAGCTTGGGGGACCGGGGAAGGTTTGCAGGTCCAATGTCCCCTGTAACTCGACAATCGCAGGGCCGTAGGTCAACACCTTATTGGCGGCAAAAGACGAAGAGGAAGATAGCAGCAGAAAAAAGAGAATATGCATCATCCCAGTTCCCCTATATTGTCCGACGTTTCTGCATTTGGACGGGCCCGCAAGAACTGATTGCCTCTTGGGGAAGTGGCGACAACGGCGTCGACTTTGCCTTCTAGCGCTAGAGAAATGCCTTTACTCTTTGAAACCCAGCCATACCCTTCAATTTGATAAGATTGGATTGTGCCCTTTTCGTCTTTTCTAATGGCGGTAATTTTTCCTTTGGGAGAAATCTCTGAGATTTTTCCCTCCTTGCCCCAACCTTCCATTTTTTCGATTGCTTGCCAAAGTTTTTCAAATTCTGAAGGAGAGAAGTCTTTGACCTTCTTATCTCCTTTGATACCGGTTTTCTTACGAATGAATGCGACATATTTCTTCGTCTTATTCTCTTTCCGAGGCGCGTAGACTTCCATCAGGGCCGGGATGCTCTTATTGCCGTGCATATTCTTCAGCGAATCGAGAAGGGCGCCGTGGCCGGCTTCATAGTCAGGAAATACTGCGAATCTATCAGCCTTGCCGATGGCCCCATTCCGCTTGCTCACAATTCCCGGAACAAGGTTTCCTGGATTTTGATTGCGCCAAGGTCTGCCGCCGCCCTCGAACTTCCACTGTTTTCCGTCAACGTCCGTGTAGATTACGGACCTACCAGGCCCAGATTCCGCCTTGATGTATCTCGACATTATATTTTCCGTTTTCTAGAAGTGTTTCTCAAAGACTCTCCCCGCCACTTTCTTCATAAGCACTATCATGATCTGGGTGAAGTGAGATGAAACGCATGAATTTTCCATCCCGGCAAACGCGAGCTCGGAATTTTCCTGAGATGCGAATGGAGGCGATAGTTTTGCCTTGCGCCGTTTGCTGCCCGGCGATCTGCTCCCAATTCAATCCGCGTTTTTGCGTTTTAGAAGAGGTTTTGTAGAGCTGGTCCCAAGTCATTTGCTGTATTTTTTCGACGGCAGCCTCAACTTGTTCTAGCTCACTTAATTCGAGTTTTTCAAGCTCAAGGCGAACTCGAGGAAATTCTAGATCACATTCCACCAGATCATGCTGTGTGGATGCCTTGTCTTTCCTTTTATCGGCCACGAACTTTTTTCTTTTTCAATTCGGCAAACAGGCTTTTCGTGTTGGTTGCTTTAGCCGGTTTTGCGGCCTCGAATTTGTTGAACTCTGCTAGCGATTGCTTTGCTTCGTCAGTGAAGAAAGTTTTTTGCGAATCCGGAACAAAAACGCCTGCAGAAATATGAATTTCATTATCGTTCACTTCTTCGACGCGAATCTGGCGCCCCGCCCAAGCTTTACCAATGCTGATTTGGCCATTAGGGGAGACCCTAACGAGTTTCATGGCTCTTGATCCCATAAGTACGATCCTTCTTCCTATATTCATATTATAGGAAATTCCTATAATATGCAAATGGGCCAACTACGCATATGTCTTTGAAATAACTGGAAAATTTTCGCATGCGATCGATGGGGCAGGCACAGGTGGAACCAGAAGGTCAAAACGACTTGGCCGCTGTGTTTCGCGTGGAAATTTCTTCGGATCCGGAGACGGTGCCTTTATTATTCCTCGAGAGCCAATTGGACAGTTGGTTGGGGGCATACATGAAAGTATTGAATGTAGGAATTCGCATCGGGGTGATCTTCGCCAGCCTAAGCAGTGTAACTGGGTTTTGCGCCGACCCAGTCCCCTCGAATACTCTCAAGCAAATC
>Ga0207138_1006_pt1 | contig 44478 bp, 50 predicted proteins | sample Alteio_BWMinHeat_6_FD_153589 | JGI IMG/M metagenome (GOLD analysis project Ga0207138, IMG submission 153589) | Enriched cells from forest soil in Barre Woods Harvard Forest LTER site, Petersham, Massachusetts, United States -... | ecosystem: Environmental > Terrestrial > Soil > Temperate forest >...
AGGTGTGAACATTGAATCAACCGGCAAGGATGGCGACTACGTGACGCTCTCAGGTAGTTCAATGGCTGCGGCGCATATTGCTGGTTTAGCCGCCAAGGAATGGCAGAGCGACGCCAAAGACCCGGTCCAAGCAACGAGAGAATTGCTCCGCAAATTCGCTAATGACATACTGCCGACGGGCGATGATGACGCATCGGGCTGGGGAGTTCCTCAACTTTAAATAAAAATCAAAAGGGCGGCGCGATTGCGCCGCCCTTTTGATTTGTTACAATATACATATGAAGATTAACTCAGTCATTCGTTACTTGGTGCTTGGTGATTTTTTCGTCAATGCAGGCTTCTCGGTTTTTGCGCCGGTGATGGCAATTTTTATTACGCATCAAATAACCGGTGGGAACATCGCGACCGTCGGTATCGGTGCGGCTATCGTTCAAATAACTAAGATTCTCGTCGAGTTACCTCTGTCACGTATTCTCGATAAAAACCATGGTGAGTACGATGATTTTTATTCGTTAATCTTCGGCGCGATTCTTATTGCGGCCGTGCCGTTCCTATATTTATTAGCTACACAGATTATGCAAGTATATATTATTCAGGCTATATATGGCGTCGGTATCGCGTTCACCGTCCCACCCTGGTATGCGATTTTTTCTCGACATCTGGATAAATTACAAGAAAGTTTTGAATGGACGCTCGATTCGGTATCGATTGGTCTGGCCGCGGCGGCCGCGGCCGCGTTCGGCGGTATCATCGCCCAAAAATATGGCTTTCATTTCGTGTTTATTATTGGCGGGACATTTGCGATTTTTGGGGGCGCGATGCAATTAAAAATATTCCACCATATTAAAAAGAAAGTTCCTCGTGGCACGGTCAGACCCGAGCCAGACAAACTCGCTTAACTCATGGTCACCGCATTTCAACGAAAGGTATATGACGTGGTCAGGAAAATCCCAAAGGGGCAAACGCGTACCTACGCTCAGGTAGCGGTCGCTGTCGGAAAACCGGGCGCTGCCCGCGCGGTCGGGTCTGCATTAGCCAAGAACCCCTTTGCTCCGAAAGTTCCTTGCCATCGCGTCATCCGTTCCGATGGTGGCATGGGCGGATTTGCGTGGGGTATCAATAAAAAGATACAATTATTGCAACGCGAAGGCGCGATTCAATAATGGCTAAACGTATATTACTCGTCGGCGGCGGCTCGGGCGGGCACGTGTTCCCGCTTATTGCCGTGGCCCAGTCACTACAAAAAAAGGACCCGTCCCTGGAACTCGTCGCCCTGGGCGAGGGTCAATTCATGGCTACAGCTATCGCATCCACGGGCATTACCTATCGCACCATCCTCGCCGGCAAGATGCGCCGGTACTTTAGTTTGTGGAGTATCCTGGATCCATTCAAAGCCGTCGCTGGGTTTTTCCAGTCCTTGTGGTGGCTGTTTTGGTATATGCCCGATGCGGTTTTTTGCAAAGGCGGTTATGTTTCCGTCATGCCCGCGCTTGTAGCCAGGCTGTACTTTATCCCCGTGTACGCGCACGAATCTGATTCCACGCCCGGAGTTTCTAATCGTTTCATTGGTAAATTTGCCAAAACAGTTTTTATCTCTTTTGAAGACACAGCTAAATACTTTAAAGTTGGCAAAACATTACTCGTCGGTAATCCGGTGAGACCAGAACTTCTTAGTGGCAATCGCGAGGCTGCGTTTCAAAATTTTAATTTCCGCGCTGACAAAAAAACCATTCTCGTGGCAGGTGGCAGTTTGGGCTCTCGGCGTATCAATGAAGCGATTCTGGAATCACTCGTCCAGCTCGTCCAGCAGTTTCAGATTATTCACCAGTGCGGAGAGTCTCAATTGACGACCGTGAAGGCCGAAGTTGAAAAATATGAGAAGGAAGGCACGGCATCATATGGCCCAATGATTAGTGCGAACTATCGCGTGTATCCGTTTTTGAACCCTAACCAGATGGCGCTGGCATACGCGGCGGCCGACGTGATTATCTCCCGCGGCGGCGCGTCTAATCTCTTTGAAATCGGGGCGGTGGGTAAGCCAGCGATTATTATTCCTTTGACCACTGCCGGTAGCCGCGGCGACCAAATCCACAACGCCGCCGAATTTCAAAAATTCGGCGCGGTTGTCATCGAAGAAGCCAATCTCACTTCTCATATCCTCATCAACCAAATCCAAGAACTCCTCCAGTCAGCTACACATACTGAAGTCTCTGCTAAAATAAAAACTTTTGCGCGGCCAAATGCCGCAGATGATATCGCTAATGTACTATGTGGACAGTAACCGGCTTTGAACAACAGAAAAAATTCTTTGAAGGCCTCGTACGGCAGAGTCCGCCGGCTGGCGGATTAGCGCACGCATATATTTTTTCTGGCCAGGAAATGATTGGTAAAAAAATGTTTGCGCATGATGTATTCACGATGGCCAACCGGCAAGCGCGTTTCGCGTCGCATAATCCAGATTTGTGTGAGCTTGCGCCGCGCGTGGCAGACGATGAGACCTGGATATATATCGAAGATGTCCGTAATCTAAAGCGCTTTTTGTCTTTAAAAGCATTTCAAGGACCCTACAAGTTCGTGATTATTGATGATGCGCACCGCGTCCAAGACGCGGCGGCTAACGCGATGCTTAAAATACTCGAAGAACCATCTCCGATGACGGTTTTCATACTTGTCACGAGCCAACCCGAGCAGTTACCGCAGACCATCAGTTCCCGCTGTCAGCATATACATTTCTTGCCGCATTCTGAAAAAACCATCGAGCAGTCTCTGACAAAATCCGATTTAACCAAAGCCGAGCGTGAACTCGTCGCTGGCATGGCCGACGGACGATTGGGCTGGGCACTGACCATGGCTAAGCCGGATAATTTAAAAACGCTCAAAAAAGCAGTTGCGGATATTGTGGGGTTGCTCAAGCAACCGCTTACGGCACGCATGCAATACGCCAAGACGTTGCATGAAAAAGAACTTTCCGGCTCGTACGTGCCCCTGTGGCTACACTGGGTGTACAGTCAGCGCACGACGTTACCCTATGCACATCGGGTCCTCTCGGGCCTCCTCACGCTCCACCAGTACATCTCCCAGCCGCAATACAACCATCGGCTCCTGCTTGAAAATACGCTCATAAACCTTTAATATTTAAGGATGTATAAAGAACTCATCGCGCAGAAGAAAAAGGATTTTGATGGGGTGTTGGAATTCGCCAAGAGCGAGGCGGCGGGGATTCGCACGGGACGTGCCAGTCCCTCCATGGTTGAAGACATTCCCCTTGAATATATGGGATCCCAGCTCAAGATTAAAGAACTTGCGAGCATCAGTACTCCTGAACCACGCATGCTCGTGATGCAGCCCTGGGACTCTGGTGCACTGAGTGCGATTGAAAAAGCCATTCGCGAGAGTTCTCTTGGTTTGAATCCGACCAATGATGGTAAATCTATCCGCCTCACCATTCCCGCTCTGACGGAGGAACGCCGCAAAGAATTCATCAAAGTCTTGCATGCCAAAATGGAAGAAGCCCGCATCCGCATGCGCCATGTGCGCGAAGATGTCGTTAAAAAAGTCCAAAACGCGGTACGCGAAAAGACTGCCCGCGAAGACGACGCGCGCCTCGCCAAAGACGAGCTCCAAAAAATCACCGACAATCTCAACAAACAGATAGACGAGTTGGTCAAAAAGAAAGAGCAGGAATTGATGTCCTCGTAATGCTGACAGCGCTTATCTTTATTTTAGTCATCGGTGTACTGGTGCTCGTACATGAGTTCGGGCATTTTTTGTTTGCCAAGCGTGCGGGCATGAAAGTGGAGGAGTTTGGCTTTGGCTTTCCACCCCGACTCTGGGGCATCAAAAAAGGCGAGACGATGTATTCCATCAACTGGATACCGTTTGGCGGGTTCGTGAAGATACTTGGTGAGGACGGCGATGAACGTGGTCCGCGGACGTTTGCGTCGGCGTCGTTTGGCAATCGTTTACTGGTGCTGGTCGCGGGAGTGACCATGAATCTTTTGCTGGCTGCATCCCTGCTTGTTATCGTTAATTTTTTTGGTCTGCGAATTGGCCTCGTCGAAGGCGATACCGGCCATGCGCGTAATCTTGAGATTCAAATCCTTGATGTTTCGGCGGGTAGTCCCGCCGCGGCGGCGGGACTACAACCGCTCGATACCTTGCATGGCTATACGGCTGATGGTCGGATGGTTGCCTTTAATTCAACCAAAGATGTCCAAGACGCGGTCAACACTCACCTTGGCCAACCATTGATACTTGATGTCGCGCGCGGTGGGGAACTCATCGAAAAGACTATTACTCCTCGTGCCAATCCGCCCGCTGGCCAGGGCGCACTAGGCATCTCCCTGGCTCTGACCGGCATTGTCACGTATCCCTGGTACGAAGCCATCTGGCGCGGCGTGCTGGATATGGTTCTCCTCACCGCCAACACCGCTGTCGGGTATTATTCGCTTTTGAAGACCTTGCTCATTCATGGTAGATTAATGGCAGAGGTTTCCGGGCCTATTGGCATCGCAAGCCTGACCGGCCAAGCCGCCCGCGTCGGTTTTAATTACCTCTTGCAGTTCGTGGGGATGATATCGGTCAATTTGGCTGTACTCAACATTATCCCGTTCCCCGCATTGGACGGCGGGCGTGTCGTGATTCTGTGCGTGGAAAAAATAAAAGGCTCACCCATCCACAAAAAGTCCGAATCTGTCCTCAACGCTGTCGGTTTCTACGTCCTCGTTATGCTCATGCTTTACGTTACCTACAAAGATATTTCCAGATTCTTCATCAAATGAAATTTTCCCAGTTATTCACCAAAACTATAAAAGAAGCGCCGGCGGATGAAACTGCTGTTAATGCTAAGTTTTTGATTCGCGGTGGCTTTGTGACCAAAGTCATGTCAGGCGTGTATGAATATATGCCACTCGGCCTCAGAGTGCTCAACAAAATAAATACTATCATCCGTCATGAAATAAATGCCGTCGGCGGACAGGAATTGCAGATGTCGGTGTTTCAAAATAAAGAAACCTGGAGCACCACCGGCCGTTGGGATTCGGCCAAGGAAGTCATGTATCAGTTTAAAGATGATGCGGGAAAGGAATACGGCTTAGGATTTACCCATGAGGAGCCACTTGCCGCCGCTGCCCGCCATTTTATCAGTTCGTACAAAGATTTACCCAAAGCGGTCTATCAAATTCAGACCAAATTCCGCAATGAAGCTCGGGCGAAGTCCGGCTTACTCCGCGGCCGCGAGTTTGTGATGAAGGATTTATATAGTTTCCACGCGTCCCAGGAAGATCTCGATGTCTACTATGAAAAAGTCGCGGCCGCGTACGCGCGAATCTTTGAGCGGGTCGGTGTGCAGGCTATCCGCACGTTTGCCAGTGGTGGGTTGTTTTCAAAATATTCCGATGAGTTTCAAGTAATGACGGATATTGGCGAAGATGTAATTTACGTAAACGAAAAAGAAAATCGTGCGGTCAATAAAGAAGTATATACTGATGAAGTTTTAGCAGACCTTCGCTGGGATAAATCTTCGTTAGTTGAAAAACCAGCAGTCGAAGTCGGTAATATTTTTAAACTCGGCACAAAGTTTTCCGAGCCGCTTGGATTGAAATTCACCGATGAGAAGGGCGACTCACAGGCTGTGATTATGGCGTCCTACGGCATCGGGCCTGGGCGTTTGATGGGCACAGCGGTGGAAGTTTCGCATGATGAGAAAGGGATTATCTGGCCGGCAAGCATTGCGCCGTTTACGGCGCAATTGATATCGCTGGGCAAGAACGCCGAGGCGCAGGCCGTCTATGATGCGCTGACCAATGCAGGCATCGAAGTTTTGTATGATGACCGCGAAGACAAATCGGCAGGGGAGAAATTTGCTGATGCCGATTTGATTGGTTGCCCATGGCGCCTCGTGGTGAGCGGCAAGACAGGGGACAAAATTGAACTCAGAAAACGAACTGAAAAAGAAACGGAACTGGTGGACCTGTCTGAATTATTGAAACGATTAGCCTGATATTTTTCTGAAATGCTGAAACGCAGGATTTCAATATTATTTTTTATCGTTGGATTATTCGCCGGTGTTTTAATGTTCTCTCATGTAGCGGCCGACACGGCCGCTACATTCGTTCCCGTTTCGGGTTCTGATTCTACCGACGGTAGCGTCAAAGTGCTCACCACGACGTCAAACGGCGATATTTTTAAACTTTCGACGAGTGATGACAAACGCATGGCGTCCAATGCCGCCTGGCCTGGCACAGGTGCTTATGATGACTCAAAGTATCTCGAATTTGTTTTTACTCCCAACATTCCCAGCGATGCCCTTGTATCTTCGGTCACCGTTACACATGAGTTTCGGCGCAATACCATTCTCACCGCCGCCAAGCTAGAAATTTGGGACGGCAACACGTGGAACGACGTGCCGCTTACCCTCCCAAGCGCGACCGCGACAGATGTATTAGAAACAAAAGATATTTCTTCGTATATTTCTACACCATCAGCCGTTAACGGATTAAAGATACGTTTCCTTGCATATCGTGATACAGTCGCGACCAGCGCGACGACGAGCCATGATTATCTGGGACTCTCGGTGACATACAGTGCTGCGGCACCTACTGATACGCCGATATCCTCACCTACAGATACACCTACACTGAGTCCAACAAGCACACCTACACCAACCCCTACCGCTACGCCCACAGTGACTCCTTCGCCTATACCTACAGCAACCCCCACTGCCACACCAAGTCCAACTCCTTCGCCGACACCAAGCCATACGCCGACACCTTCACCGAGCCCGACGGTAACCCCGACGCCTGTGCCAGCTTCGGCTCATACGCCAACTCCTAGCCCCACTTTTTCAGAAACTCCAATACCGACAAGTACGCCGAGTCCGACATTAATTTCTACGCCCACAGCTAGCGCTACTCCTTCACCAACGGTAATTGCTACTTCAACCCCATCGCCACTCATTGCTCAAATATTTTCTGTATTTCAAACTCCCGTACCACCACCAACGACTCCTATACCTATTCCCACTCCTAGGATTATCAAAATTAAAAAGCTCGCCACACCTCTGCCTACAGCAATTCCCATAAAACAAATAGTTAAGCCATCTCCAATATCGGATGTCATTCAGATTTTCATTAATAATATATTGTCTGTTCTCAATATATTCAAATTAAAATAGTACCATTGGCACTCTCACTGTGAGAGTGCCAATGGTTCGGGGAGGGGGCATTTGGGCAAAGATTGTCATTTCTTATTGGCTTGTTTGTGCATTGATGTTTTGATACCCTAAGGTATCATGTTCAATAAACTCTTTAGCTTCTGGTCAAAAGATATCGGCATTGATTTAGGTACGGCCAACACGCTCGTATATGTTGCGGGTAAAGGTATCACTATCAATGAGCCGTCCATCGTCGCCGTCAATCAAAAAACAGGCAAGATTTTGGCTATTGGCAGTCAGGCGCGGACTATGGTCGGCCGGACGCCGGGGTATATTTCCGTCACGCGGCCGCTCGTGAATGGCGTCGTCTCGGACTACGAAGTGACGGAGCAGATGCTTAAGTATTTTATTGATAAAGTACATCAGGAAAGTTTTTCGCTCCTGCCGCGGCCGCGCGTGGTCGTGGGCGTCCCCTCGGGCGTGACTGAAGTTGAAAAGCGTGCGGTCGAGGACGCGACGTACAGTGCTGGCGCGCGCGAAGTGTTTTTGATTGAAGAGCCGATGGCTGCTGCCATCGGCGCGCGCTTGCCTGTCCAAGAAGCGGTCGCGAATGTCATTGTCGATATCGGTGGCGGTACGACGGAGGTCGCGGTCATCTCGATGGGTGGCGTCATTGCGTCGCGCTCGTTGCGTATCGCGGGTGACAAACTGACCGACGATATCCTCCGCTACATGCGTCAAGAGAGAAATCTCCTCATCGGTGAGGCGACCGCGGAAAATCTTAAAATACATTTGGGCTCGGCGTATTTCATGGAAGAAGAAATGGAAGGACGCATCCGCGGCCGCGACTTAGTCTCGGGATTGCCAAAAGAAGTCCTCGTCACGTCAAACGAAATCCGCGGAGCTATCCAGCGTTCGGTGCGCAGTATCGTCATGGCTATCAAAAACACTATCGAGGAAACACCGCCGGAGCTGACGGCTGACCTCGTCAACCGCCAGATACATCTGGCTGGCGGGGGAGCGCTTTTGCGCGGTTTGCCCGATCTCATCATGCATGAAACAAAATTATCAGTTAAAATAGTGGACGACCCGCTGACGGCGGTTGTACGGGGTTGCGGGTCGGTCATTGAGCACATCGATGAACTTCGGCCGATTCTCCTTACGACGCAGTCGGATAATTTTTTCTAATGCATAGGGAAGGTTCAAAATTTTTCAGATGGTTGGTCGTGGGCGTGATTACACTGGTCACGCTCAATATTGTTTGGTTTCATTGGTTTCAGCCGCATATCGCAATAGGTAGTAGTTGGGGAACTAAATTATTCAGTGCTTCTGGCCAATTACACAATTTCACTTTGGCGGTCGCTCATTGGAAGGATTTGGTTAAAGAAAATACTGATTTAAAAAATAAACTCCAGGAAGAAATAGCCAATCAGGCAAGTACTGCCCAACTCCAAAGAGAAAATGACCAATTAAGAAACGCGCTTGGACTGGCCAGTCGTACAAAAAAAAGTGTAATCCCCGCGGGTATATATAATGTCAGTCTGGCGCCGGACGGATATACTGCTCTGGTAAACAAGGGCACCAACGACGGCGTCGCTGTCGGCGACGCCGTCGTTGGTGAGCATAGCATCCTTATCGGGACGATTCAGAGTGTATTTTCGACATCATCGCGGGTCACCCTAGTTTCTGACCCCTCGTTTAAAGTCACGGCGCTGGTGCTTGGCGGCCAAGCCAAAAGTATCGCTCACGGCGCTTTGGACAAAGGCATGGCATTGGATTTGGTCGTCCAAAGCGATGAAATTAAACAAGGAGATACCCTGGTATCTTCAGGTGATGATATGATTCCTGCAGGCTTAGTTATTGGTATCGTTAGTCAGGTTGGAAGCAACAGCGCAAAATTATTTAAACAGGTTTCCGTGAGTCCATCCGCGCAGTTCATAACCGGCAGTGTATTTATATTGAAATGAAAATCTTAAGTATCATGTTGATTTTTGCAGGTGTCATCCTCATTGACGGCATACTTTTGCCAAGCCTTTTTCATGTCTATGGCGGTTTGCTAGGCTTTGCTTTCCTTGCTTCCTTGCTCGTCGTCTATGGTAACGAACCGGCCATACTCGTTCTCGCGCTCGTTGTTTCATTCGCGCTCGAGCTGTGGCATGGTTTTTATTTTGCTTCTCTGGCGGGGGCGGTTATATGCACTGCCGGTATTTGGCAAATGGCAAATGATTTTTTCAGTATTGAGCCATTTATTAATCAGCGTGAGGCATCTCTCTCATCTGCCTTACCATTGCTAGGCGTCGGGTATGTATTAGTCGCCGTGACGAGCATTGTTTTTTTGGGGATTGAAAAATATCTTTATCGGGCTGATGTTTCTTGGGCCACTCTGCGTCTTGCCGTGTTGAGTCCAACAGGCTGGCTGGTTGTGGGGTGTGGACTTATGACCTGTATGCTCCTGATGCGCTTATCTGCCCGCGGGTCGGGCTATGATCCTAAATAATATGGCAAAAGAATATCGCGTTTCAATCAATGACGATGTCCTGACGCCTGAAGAGACACTCTTTGATGCGGGGAGTGAATTGTCAGACCTTGAACGGCCCATACCGAGTCATGTTTTTAGGTTTATGTTTTGGGGCATCGCGGTGTTATTGGTGGTGATTTTTTCAGTGACCGTAAAATTTGGTGTTTTTGAACATACTCACTATGCTACGCTTGCGATTCAGAATCGTTCCTCCAATTTTTCCGTGCCGGCGCCCCGTGGCATCATTATTGATGCCACGGGGCAGCCACTCGTCAAGAATATTCCGAGTTTTGATTTGGTTGCGGTGTCGAAAGAAATAAAACCGATCCTGAAAGACCAAGCCCAGCTTGCGGCGATAGCCAAAGCTCTCGCCATCAGCACCGATGAATTGACAAGCCGCATTAACACGCAATTGGCCGGGTCAAGCGTATTCTTTGTCGCTAACGATATGACAAAAGACCAGGTCTTGGCTATTCAATACTTAAGCCCTCACGGGATGTACGTGGTGCCGGATGCCGCGCGTTCCTATGTAGACGGTTCGATGTTCTCCCAGGTTATTGGCTACATCGGCAAAGTTAACAAAGACGACCTAACCGCTGACCCATACTACCTATCGACTGACACTACTGGCCGGCTTGGTATCGAGGGTCAGTACGAACAATATCTCCGCGGCAACCACGGCCGGCTCTTTTTTGGCGATGCCACCAATGCCACCAATGTCGATGCTACTACCGGCGACACCGTCGTCTTAAATATCAACGCGGACCTTCAGCGTGAACTTTATGCACAGGCCAAGAGTATCCTTGCTTCCGGCGGTTTGTCGCGCGGCGCGGCCATCATTCAGAATCCTCAAACGGGGGCGATTTTAGCTATGGTCAGTTTTCCAACGTTTGATAATAACGTTTTCGTGAACGGACTTTCTCAGTCGCAATATCAATCCATTTTCAATAATCCCGCCAAGCCACTCTTTAACCGCGTCATCAGTGGCCTGTACAATCCAGGCTCGACCATTAAACCATTGATGGGCCTCATGGGTCTGCAGGAAAACATCATCACGCCCGATACGACCATCCAGGATTGCGTCAGTATCAGCATTCCCAATCCATATGATAAAAATATCACGTATACGTATCACAATTGGCGTGCCGATTACGGACTATTTGATTTGCGCCGGGCTATCGCGCAATCCTGCGACGTGTTTTTCTACACGGTCGGCGGGGGATTCGGAAAAATTATCGGTCTGGGCGTAGAAAAAATAGCTCACTACCTACAATCGGTATTTGTTAGTCATCCGCTTGGGATTGATTTGGCTGGCGAAGTGTCGGGTTTCGTGCCTACGCCCGATTGGAAATTGTCAAACCGCGGTGCGCCATGGTATCAAGGTGATACGTACAACATTTCCATCGGCCAAGGTGACTTGCTCGTGACGCCACTATGGCTCAACACCATCCTCTCCGCCATCGCCAACGGCGGCACGCTCTACCAGCCCCAAGTCGCCAATCATGTTGTGGACGTAAACGGAAATATTATCAAACAAATCGCACCAGAGGTACTTGGCAAGATGCCTTTCAGCGACACAAACCTCGCCATCGTAAAAAGTGACATGGAAGAGACCGTTATTTCCGGCACGGCGGGGATTTTTAAAGATTTGCCGGTTAAAGTCGGTGCCAAGACCGGCACGGCCGAAGTGGTCAAACATCAGAGCATCAATTCACTCTTTACTGCCTTCGCGCCGGCTGACCATCCGCAAATCTCGATGACGGTCTTGGTTGAGGGCTCGGCCTCCAACCAGGGCTATGCCATCCGCATCGCCCATGAGGTCTTGAAGTGGTACTTTGCCAAAACCCCTTCGCAGTAGTATACTGTCACCATTATGGAAAACCAGTATTTTAGCAAAGAGGGCCTGGAAAAATTAAAAGAAGAACTTCAGCATCGCACCGATATTCAGCGGCCTGAAATCGCTCAGCGTATCAAAGAAGCCAAAGAACAGGGCGATCTCTCCGAGAACGCCGAGTTTGACGCGGCCAAAGAAGCCCAATCAATGAACGAAGGTCGTATCGAAGAAATCCGTAAAATCCTCGAGAACGCGGTCATCATCACTGATGGCAGTACCAAGCACGGCGTCATCGGCGTCGGTTGCACGGTTGAAGTCGAATCGTCTGGCAAAAAACAAAAATTCGTCATCGTCGGCGTGACCGAGTCAAACCCGGCTAAAGGATTTATTTCCAACGAATCACCCATCGGCAAAGCCTTCCTCGGCCATAAGAAAGGCGACATGGTCAAAGTCCGCATTCCTAAAGGCGACGTAGAATACAAAATCCTCGACATCAAGTAATTTTGAAAATCAAAAAGACCTCGCGCCGACAAAAGCGCGAGGTCTTTTTGTCAGTGCGAGGTCACAGAGTTCCATAGAAACTCCGTTTGCGTGGATTTTTCTTCATGAGATTCTGTCGCTTGAGGTCGCACTTCTGGCATTCATCGGCCAGAGGAAGTCTTCTCAAGCGGTGGGTTTCGATGACGACCCCGCAGGCGCAGACTTCGTCGATGCCGGCTTCCACTCTGGCCAGGCGGGCCCTAAGTTTGTGAAGCCTGTTCCTGTCGGCCTTGATGACCGCCAGGTCGTCCTCGTCGATGAGACCGGTTCTGGCCCTGGTCGCCTTGGAAAGTTTGATTTGCTTGCGTATCTCGGAGGTGGTCTCCTCGATGTAGACTCGGTAGGAATTTTTTAAAATTCCCTTCCTATCAGCCCAGTCAACCATGTAATTCTCCTTGAAAAGATAAAGAGCAAACTGATTCGGCAATTATGGTATATAAGTGGCCTATCAGTCAACTATAAAAAGAAAGGGCCTCACGCGAGCGGGCGTGAGGCCCTTTGCTCGGTGAGGCGGGGTTAGCTTTTGTCTTCTTCTCCAGGATGGATTTCCAGGATCCGTTTACTGATCCACCCAAAGTTTGCTTCCTTCACTCCCAGCAGGCGTGGGAGCAAATTGTCCAGAGCTTTCGAGACTTCATCACAAGCCCCGTCATTCATCGGATCATATTCGAACCTCATGCCAGTGAAGACGATCTGAACTGCCGGACAGCCGCAGCGAATGAAATTAGCGATCTGCCCGACAATGTCCGGCAAACTTTCCAGGCCTGACGCCGTAAGTGTGACTGGAGATCCCATGGGGACCATCGTATGGTCACGCCCCTGGATGATCAGTTTCTGTTGCTGGACTTGTTTTCTCAAAGTACACCTCCACCCTTCATGGGCATCGTCCCAAGCCGGGATGGCTCGGAACTAGGATTCTTATATTATACACCCTTATATAATATAAGTCAATATCCACAAAAAGAGGATAAAAGACTGTATTTTTTAGTTGAGTTTGTTATGATTATCCCATGGCACTCGATGAGATACGGAAGGTAAAAATTGAGAAACTCGATAAACTCCGGGCGGCGGGCGTTGACCCCTATCCGGCGGTTTCCAATCGCACGATGAGCGTCGCCGACGCCGTGGCGCGTTTTGACGAGCTGGCTGCGTCACAGGAGCAGGTCATCCTGGCCGGTCGCATCATGGGCCGCCGTGAACACGGCGGCAGTATATTCTTTGATTTAAGCGACGGCTCGGGCCGGATCCAGGGATTCATCAAAGAAGACGTCGTGGGTGAAGAAACCTTCACGCGCTTTCGCGATTTGTTCGACATTGGCGACATCATCGAAGTTGCCGGACATTTATTTAAAACAAAAAAGGACGAACGCACGGTGGAAGTCAAACACTGTATGATATTGTCTAAGGCATTGTTGCCGTTACCTGAAAAATGGCACGGCCTGACCGACGTCGAAGAGCGCTTTCGCAAACGTTACTTGGATTTGGCTCTCAACGAAGACGTGCGCCAGACATTCAAGACGCGCGCGGTGGTTATCCGCGCGTTGCGGGATTCCCTGAACCACCATGAATTCATGGAAGTTTCCACGCCTACCCTTCAGCCGTTGTATGGCGGTGCGTCTGCGCGACCATTTAAGACGCACATGAACGCGCTCGACATCGACCTCTTCCTCCGCATCGCACCCGAGTTGTATTTAAAGCGTCTCCTTGTAGGCGGCTTTGAAAAAGTTTTTGAATTTACCACGAATTTCCGCAACGAAGGCATGGATCGTGACCACAATCCTGAGTTCTACGCCTTGGAGTTTTACGCCGCGTATAAAGACATTAACTGGCTCATGGATTTTACGGAAGAACTTTTACGCGCGGCGGTCAAAGCAGTGCATGCTGATGGTATTGTGCGTCATGAAGGAAAAGAAATTAATTTTAGTCAACCATTTAATCGAGTAAAGTTTAAAGATTTGTTATCAGACTATAAAACAGGGAAAGGAGCTGATGACTTATTTAAGAAAAATATTCGTCCCACACTCATCGAGCCGACGTTCGTCGTCGATTGGCCGACAGAACTATTACCGTTAGCGAAGAAAACACCAGACGACCCGAATTTTGTGAGTACGTTTCAGTTTTTCGCTGGTGGCCTCGAACTCATCAAAGCCTTTACCGAACTCAATGACCCCATTGATCAGCGTGAACGCTTTGCTGCTCAAGAAGATAAACGAGCCAAGGGTGATGAGGAAGCTCAACGCATGGACGAAGACTTCGTCGAGGCTTTGGAATACGGCATGCCGCCCGCAGCTGGCTGGGGACTTGGCCTGGACCGTTTTATCATGCTCCTGACGGATTCGCATTCCATCCGCGAAGTGTTATTGTTCCCAACTATGAAACCCAAAGACAAATAATATGGGCGAATTTATATCCAAGGAATTAAAGGATTTTGTTAAAGAGGGAGGCGTTACGTTGCCAAAAAATCTACAGATAGATGATAAGGAAAAAAGAATATATCGTCGTACCGTAAAATTGATGGAAGAGGTAGGAGAGTTCAGTAATGCGATATTATCTCATCTCGGTAGACAGCGTACTGAGAAACTTAATAATTATAATCCAGACAACTTACCTGAAGAGTTTGCTGATGTCCTTATTACTTTGCTCCTTATTGCCGACATGACAGAGATAGACGTAGATAAAGCGATAGAACTTAAAATGGAAAAAATTAGAGAAAGATTCAAAAAATAATATGCTCGACATTAAATATATTCGGGACAATGTAGAGGCGGTACGCGCAGCGGTTAAAAACAAAAAGGCCAACGTGGATGTGGATCGATTGCTGGCGTTGGACGAACAGCGCCGACATCTGATGGAGGCGACTGAAAACTTACGCGCCGAACAAAACAAAGGATCAAAGGGACCAAAAACTCCCGAGGAAATCGAGGTCCTCAAAGGACTCAAAGAAAAATTCAAAACATCAGAAGGGGAGTTAGATATTGTTCAAAAAGAATTTGAGGCTTTAATGCTGGCGGTACCGAATGTGCCGACGGCGGATACGCCCGTGGGCACGGACGAGTCACAAAACGTAGTCATCCGCACGGTCGGTGCAGTGCCCAAGTTTAATTTCCAGCCCAAAGAACATTGGGAGCTTGGCGCGGCACTGGACATCATCGACACCGAACGTGCGGCCAAAGTTTCGGGTGCGCGCTTTGCATACTTAAAAGGCGGCCTCGCGATGATGGAGTTCGCGTTGATACAATTCGGTTTGTCAGTACTCACCAACGAAAAAATACTCAAAAAGATTATCAAAAAAGCCGGCTTAAACATTCCTGCGACGCCTTTTATTCCTGTCATACCGCCGGTGTTCATCAAGCCTGATGTGTTTCAAAAAATGGGACGGCTGGAACCCAAAGAAGAACGTTACTACATTCCGGCTGACGATGCGTATTTAATCGGCAGTGCCGAGCACACGCTTGGCTCGATGCATATGGATGAATCTTTGGACGTCGCGCAACTGCCGTTGCGATATGTCGGATTTTCGACGGCATTTCGACGCGAAGCTGGTTCCTATGGTAAAGATATGAAAGGTATCCTGCGCGTGCATCAATTCGACAAACTAGAAATGGAGTCGTTTACCGTGCCCGAAGACTCGCTCAAAGAACAAGATTTTATCCTTGCGATTCAGGAATTTTTATTGCAGGAATTAAAACTGCCCTATCAGGTGGTGGCGATTTGTACCGGCGATATGGGCGGTCCTGATGCACGGCAGATTGATATCGAAACCTGGTTGCCCGGGCAGAATCGCTACCGTGAGACACACACCTCCGACTTAATGACTGATTATCAGTCGCGGCGGTTGGGTATCCGTACGAAGCGCGATGGTAAATCAGAATTCGTGCACATGAATGATGCCACAGCCTTTGCCGGCCGTAGCATGATTGCAATCCTTGAGAATTATCAGCGCGAAGACGGTTCGGTGGAGATTCCCAAAGTATTGCGCGTGTACATGGGCGGTATGAAGGAAATAAAGGCTAAGAAATAAACTCGTGAAGGCGATTTCCCCGAATAAATTGGGGTATAAGGATAACCTCACTAAAAAGCGCCAGCGGCGCTTTTTAGTGTCTGCGGTCGCGCTAGCCGTAGGGTCTGTGGTGTTGGTTGTCGCGCTTGGCTACGTCATATTTTTCTCTGGCTGGTTTACGATACGTAACGTTTCCGCAGGAGGTCTCTCTGACAGCCGCAAGGCGCAGGTTCTGGATGTGGTCCACCAACAGCTTACTCATCGCTGGCTCGGGTTGCCGACGGGCGATAACATTTTATTCTTTCCTTCGTCGCGCATTCAGGCCTCTTTACGTAATTCCTTTTCGTTCATCGATACCGTCAGTATTAAAAAGAAGTTTTTCCATAGCTTGATACTGACGGCAGTGGAGCGCCAACCGGAGGGGATTTGGTGTTTTGGTTCGGCTTCGCTCACCACAAGCTGTTTTTATTATGACCATAAGGGCATACTCATTGCTGATGCACCTCGTTCGTCGGGATTCCTGATGCTTACGGTTAATGATGCACGTGAGAATACTTCTGATATTATTGACCCAAAGTTTCTGATCGCCATCCAGACTATTTTACCTGCCCTGGATGCTCAAGGAATTAAAGTTAAAAATATTAATATCCCGACTGGCACGTTTACCGAACTTGATGTCGCTACCGGAAATGGTTATCCAGTGAAGTTTAGTATCGACAGCGACTTAGCCGGTCAGTTGCATGCTTTGGATATCTTTAGGAAACAACACTCTGATCCGATTCCACCGTATCAATACCTCGATTTACGTTTTGATGGCCGCGTGTACTTTAAATAGCCAAAATGTCGCTGTTTATAACTACCTTGACGGAGTCTCGCTATGGGAGTATAATGATTGAACACTTTGTTCTTTAAATGTGGGCCCTTAAATGGGCTCGCAAAAGCCAATAATTTTTTGCAGTAGTTACTGGTTTTTGCGGGCTTGTTTTATCGGTCCAACACTTCCCGTCCACCGAACCTTGGTTCGCGGTACTAGTAGGTCCGCTTAAAACGCTAGACGACTCCTCGGAGCCGACTTCGTGTCATGCATGAGGACCATACCAGCACCCTTACTTCGCTAAGGGGACGGGGAACATTTCTATATCGACTTGCCAGTCCCAATGAAGGGGGGCAGGCGCCGGAGGGGGATTTATTAGCTAGAGAAGTGAAAGACATAGCTTCCTACCTATAGCCCTTCCGGCGTCACGGGGCATTCGTTCTCGATACTCGAGGCATCAGACTCGCTGTGACATTACGGTCCGAGCGTTCACAGCTGACTTTATCCGCAAGGGTACAGTTAGGACTCCTTTTGCCTCAGTCATGGGCGGGTGGCGCCGGTTGGGCGTCGAATAGTCATCGTGCGGTCATTTTGCCGCCGGTGCCACCTTTCTCGTGAATCGACGTTGTGTGAGAAACGACCGACACCACGGTGACGCGGGGCTAAATATAGCGGGAGGCGCACACGCGTCGACCGACGACGTTGTGCCCGCGAGCCATGTCCCTTCATCGTGTGGGAGAGAAAAGTCGTTTCACGCCCTGAAGTGGTGCCCGTGGCTGGTCTGACCCAGCCCGGGTGCCACAATTCGGGTTTTGTACCTTCGTTACTTCGGCGTTATATGCGATGACCACCGTTCGTTCGGAAACAACACCGACCGTGCGGTGTTTTTGTTTTTCAAAAATCTAAACTAGTGAGTGATATACCAGACGAATATGGAGTGGCCAATAACCGTTACCGGATGAATATTTTTGAGCCATGAATAAGAGCCGTCGGAATAGATGGACGATTGGTAATAAGTGGCCGAGACAGCGATATATCCGCCTTGGGGATTGTCGCGGAGGAATGATTCCCGGCTCGTGTATTGTCCACCGACAATCCAGGTAAACGCCGGCCCGATGTAATACTGTTGATCGGCCCAGCCGAAATAATCTAGCGATATTTTTTGAATATTATTTTGTTTGACCCAGTCGCCCAGGTGATATAAATCATGACCCCAATCAAGATTCGAGTCAGCGACGTAGTTGTGGCCGCCGGCGGGCCCGCCGGCCAGCTCGTTAAAGTAAGTTAGATAATACGGATAGACGGAAATAAATTCGGCGAGGTACCAGGCGAGTAAAATACCCACGACAATTTTGAAATATTTTTTGTGCCAGAATCTCGGCTGAGCAAGTTGTCCGGCCACAAGAATAAACGTGAATCCATAGACCGGCATCATGTAGCGGATGCCGATATCAACGGTCGAACGAATACCGATAGTCCAATAGATGGCGAGCCACAACAGCATCGCCGCTTGTGAAAAGTTATTGGCAAGCCAGTCTCGGAACTTTTTTAAAGAGAATCTTAAACGGCTAAGACTGGTAATAACAGCAACCAGAAGTAATATCAAAAATGGGATTGGTTCCTTGAGTCCATATACGATAGGAAAATATAGCGGACCGCCCTCATTTACGACTCTGCCCAGAAAATAAATACGATTACCGCCGCCAATACGTTGATTTACCATGAGTAGGCCGAGGCCGTATTGAGCAAATGGTCTAAGGATAGGCACACCGGCGGCATAGATCACAGGATTAGCCAGTGTTTTGTTGCCGTAACTTTCGAGTGAAACTATGGCATCTGCCCGTTGTCGGGCGGCAGGATAATGAATGAGGTGGAGCTGGTAATACGGCCCGACTATTACTACGAAGGCCAGCACTATAATAAGGATCGTTCGCCATAGTAATGACATTACGGCGTGCCGATGAGCGAAAGCCCAGCTGATGGCGAGGACTACGAAAAAAGGCAGCAAAATAAAAGTCGAAAACTTACATAATAATGCTACACCGAGAGTTATAGTGGCCAGCCAGAGATTTTTTATTGATTGGTGGTGGAGATAGCGTGTGAAAAAATATGTGGCAAGCAGGATACCAAAGAGAGCCGCGACATCAGTCGTGACTAAGCGCGCGTGGGCGACGACGGTCGGCGAAAAACAAAAAAGAAACAGCGCCAGCAAAGCCGCGCGGCTGTTGTACAGCCGGCGCGTCCAGATGAAAATAATAATTCCCGAAAGGATAAAGAAAATAATCACCGGTAGCTTGGCCGCGTGTACGAAGCGGATAGCATTTCCACCCGTGCTATAGAGCAACTGGCGGCCAAAGTTCCACTGATCGTTCGTCGTTGCGGAGTGGGTCAGGAAGGCTTGGTGAGCGGCGGCAGTGTTAAGGCCGGCGAGGCGAAGGCCGAGCCCGGCCAGATCTTTCACGAGCGGCGGATGCTCCGGATTGAATTGATAGCTTTGCTCAAAGACATAGCCATAGCCAGCACCGATGTGCGGTATCTCGTCGACGATGGGCGAGTCATGCCAGGCGCTGGCGAGAGCGATGATTGAAGCAGCGGCAACTATCGCGATAGCGTAAAGAGTCTCTCGCTTCATTACTGTATCGTAAATACCTTTGCGCCGTATGGAATATGAGTTCGAGAAACTTGTTCGGGCAAGAGATACGTAACGTGTTTAGCCGCCCGCATCTCGGGCATCGCCGTATCGGTCAGAAATATAACCGTTGCGGCTGAAACCGGCACGCCGCTCTGGCCGGGCAGGTCAAAGAGCGTCGCCGGCGCTTTCATGATGACGTACTTTGCCGTGGTGTCAGACAGGGCGTTAATTTGATTGGCGATGTCGACGTAGTTTTGATTAAACGCGCCGGCCGTGGATGGGTCTTTGGCCCAGACATTGAAGTAACGGTTGTATTCATAGCCGCCAAGCCCGACCAAAAGCAGTACCATCGCGATAACGGCTGCCGGATCAGTCAGGTGGTGCAGATGATACTGCTCAGCCGGATGGGTGTTATCACGCCACGCGCCGATGGCTTTAAATGTCCACCAAATGCCACGGCCGGTAAAAATCATCAGTACGGGCAGGACACCCATCGTCCGGATAGCATGGGGCGCTTGGATGCTTAAAAATCCCGGTAGAAGCATAATGAAAAACCATCCGAATAAAAACGTATGCAATGGTGAGAAATGTCCGTGTTTCCGTCCTAGCCAATGCCAGAGCTCTTTGATAAATCCGATGACAAAGAAAATACCAATCGGCCATGGCAACATCGGCGCCCCTGGGATGTTGTGCCGGTTATTCCAATCACCAGAAAAATTAAACATCGCCAGCGTTTGGACGACACTCTCGCCCAGCGCATGGAGCGGATTGGGTTGGTTAAATACCGAGAGGCCAGATTGCTCCATGATTTGATCAGGATGATGGAAAAAATAGAGGCCAAGCGGGATGACGACAATAAAGGCGACAATCATCATCAAAGCAAAACCACGCAGGAGCTGATTGTGTGTATGTTCGTATTTTGAATGGTCAAAAGTCTTTTTTAAATATTCCCAGTAGGCGATAAACAACACAATGGCGATGAGCGGCGCGATGCGATACGACGTGTAGGTATAAAAACCTAGCCCGCCGAGAACGCCCGCCCAAAAGAAATAGGACAGCCGGAGGCTTTTAATACCTCGCCATAAGAAATGAAACGTATAGACGAGAATGAATGGCACCATGATGGCCCGAAAACCGATACGCGAAAAATTAACATGCCAAAACGATATCGCGAGCATAAAACTCGACAGCGCGGCGATATGCCAGTCGAAGAGTTCTTTGGTCAGCATGTAGAGGCCGATGACGGTTAAGACGCCGATGACAGCCGACACTCCACGCAGAGCCCACGGATGGATGCCGAATATCTTGACCGATAATGCCTGGATATTAATGAATAGTCCCTCGCGACCGTTATTGTCGGGATAGAAGACCTGATAATTGCCCGTGTCGTTGGCGATGAGCGTGTTGACGCCGTTCATGGCCTCGTCAGGGTAGAGCCCAGGCGGCGTTTGCTGGAGATGATAAAATCTAAAAAAAACAGCGGTAGCAATGATGAGCGCGAACACCAAAAGCTCGTACCGTGAGGATGTATGCATGTCTCCAGTATAACAAAATCTGGGAATACTGATGTTTATATCTTTTGGCGGTTTTATTGGTACAATATAGAGATGGAAACTCTTACTCCCGAGCAACAACTTCAGCAGATAGAGCACGAGCATCAAATCCGCCGCGAAGCGGCGGCGGAAAGCGAGTCAGAATACGAAAGCATGTCGCGTGTGGTTGAGGATAAAATCCAAGAGCACGCACCTGATTTTCAAGCTTCTTCACATATGCCTAGGACGATGACCGAGGCCATGCCTGCTGACGAGCAGAGTAAACTTCAAGAGCTCGTGACCGAGTCCTTTCCGCCGGGCAAAGGCGTATGGGCGGCCATCAAAGATGCCGCGAATTCTAACGATACTGCCCTGCTTGATGCTTTTCATGCTGCTTTATCCGGTCAGCTCTATGATCAGCTTGTCGCTAGCAAACAGTTAAAAAAAGTGGCGTAATTTGTCCACCATTCTTCTCGTAATTTATTTCATCGCTTTCTCTACCCTTGTCGCGGCGGCTTTAGTGACGCTCAATGTTATGCGTTCGCGCGGGTCCATCGCCCGCGCGTTGAATATGAGCCTCTTGTCAGTGACGCTCCCACGGCCGCTTATCGCCCAAGGCCAAAAGCCCGACAAAGAACTCATCGCGGTCATGGAGCAACTCTACAGTTCATTTACGAATATCCACGCGAGCGGGTGGAATAAATTCATCTACGGCGAGCCGTACATTTCATTTGAACTTTCTGTCCGCAATGTCGGGCAGGAGATTGAGTTTTTTACGGCCGTGCCCAAAGCCTACAAAGATATTTTTCAAAAACAGGTCCATGGTCTCTACCCCGAGGCCGAAGTCATTGAGACGCCCGAGTATAATATTTTCCACGAACATGGTTCGGCCATGGCCGCGTACGTCAAGCTCAAAAATAATTCAATCCTACCCATCAAAACCTATCAGCGCCTTGAATCAGACCCGCTTGGTGAGATATTGACGAGCATGTCCAAGCTGGAGCATCAAGGCGAGGGCGCGGCAATTCAGATTTTAATCCGGCCTTCACATCAGGATGGTCAAAAATCGTTTGCCCAAAAAGTAGCCCAAGAAATGCAGCGTGGGCATTCCCTCAAAGATGCCCTCTGGCGTGCCAAGAAAAAACCAAAAGAAGAGGCATCCGATCCGACCAAACCCCAACAGCAAAAAGTCGTGACGCCGTTTGAGGAAGACATTATCAAAGATTTGCAGGCCAAAGCGTCCAAGCCGCTCTTTGACGTGAACATGCGTCTGGTCGTATCGGCCGAGACGTCCGATCGCACCAAGCAAATGCTCGAAGATATGGGTGGGATATTGGCGCAGTTCTCCAACGGCGAGATGAACAGTCTCTCACTTAACAAAGTCACTGGCAGCTCGCTCCGCTCGCTGCTCTTTAATTTCACTTTCCGCCTCTTTGACAACGCCCAGTCCATGCTCCTTTCGACCGAAGAAATCACGAGCCTGTATCATTTCCCGATTCATCCCAATGCGCCGCGGGTTAAATTTTTAAAATCAAAAGCATCCGAGCCGCCGGCCAATCTACCCGACGACGGGATTATCCTCGGCCGGAATGTCTTTCGCGGACAGGAACGCGAGGTCCGCATGACCGACGAGGACCGCCGCCGTCATCTCTACATCATCGGTCAGACCGGTACGGGTAAATCCGTGACCCTTGAAGCGCTCATCCGCCAGGACATCGAATCAGGCAAAGGTTGCTGTATCATCGATCCGGCTGGCGACTTGGCCGATTGGGTGGCGTCGGTTATCCCCGAGCATCGCGTGGACGATGTTATTTATTTTGATCCCGCCCGCGTGGACAAGCCGCTCGCGCTCAACATGCTTGAGTTTGACCAGCGATTCCCGGAGCAAAAAACATTCATCGTCAATGAATTACTTTCGATATTTCAAAAGCTTTTCCTGGCCGAGACGATGGGGCCGATGTTCGATCAGTATTTCCGCAATGCTGTCTTGCTTTTACTCGACGACTTCGCCCACGAAGTTCCAACGTTGGTTAATATCCCACGCGTTCTGACTGATGAAGTATACCGGCGCGAAAAGCTCACGCGCGAGACTAACCCACTCGTCAAAAACTTTTGGGAGAAAGAAGCCGAGAAAGCGGGCGGCGAAGCTGCCCTGGCCAACATGGCTCCCTATATTACTTCCAAAATCAACGGTTTCATCGCCAACGAATACCTTCGCCCAATACTGTCCCAGCCTAAAAGTTCGTTTAATTTCCGCGAGATCATGGACAGTCAAAAAATCCTCATCGTCAATTTGTCCAAGGGCCGTATCGGCGAGATGAACGCCAATCTCATCGGCATGATGCTTGTTGGTAAATTATTGATGGCCGCACTTTCGCGAGTGGATATAGACCAAAATGCTCGCAAGGATTTCTACCTCTATATGGACGAGTTCCATAATTGTATGAGTGATAGTATCGCGACGATACTATCGGAAGCACGCAAATATCGCCTCGACCTCGTCATTGCGCACCAATTCATCAAACAGCTCACCGACAAAATCCGTGACGCGGTCTTTGGTAACGTTGGCTCTATCATGTCTTTCCGCATCGGCCCGGATGACGCTGAGTTTATGAAAAACAAATTCGAGCCGGTCTTTACTGCCCAAGATCTCATGAACATCGACAACCTCAACGCCCACGTGAATCTGTTGCTACGCGGCCAGACAGCGCGGCCGTTTAATGTTAAACTAGAGACCGAGCGTGTCTTTGGTCAGGGCAATGCCGACTGGGGCAAACAAATCAAAGAATACGTCATCGCGAAATATTCCCAACCGCAATCGTGAGATTCATCCGTAAATTTTCAAAGCGCGACCTGATTTTTTCTCTCGCCACCGGCTTAGCCGACGGCTTTATTATTTGGCGCATCTTCACGTTCCTCAATATTGCCGAGTTTCACGGTCTCCCATGGGATGCTTTAGTTCTGGTACTTCCTGTTCTTTGGATTCTGAGTGTGTTGCTCGGGTATCTCCTTGGCCAATGGTTTAAATTCTTTGATCAGTTCGGCCGCTTCGCCGTTATCGGTGTTACCAACACCATGGTTGACTTTGGTATTCTTAATATCTTAATTTCGTACACGACCTACACCAGTGGTGGCGGCTACGCGTGGATAAAAGTATTCGCCTTTGTCGCGGCGCTCCTTTGCAGTTATATTTTGAACAAGCATTGGACATTTCACGGTCTTAGCGGAGGCAAAGGGGAATTCGTCAAATTTGTGACGGTGACACTCGCCTCGTTTGGCGTAAATCTTCTCATCTCCTGGGCGGTCGCGACGTTCGTCAGTCCGCTCTTTGGTATGACCGTGGATCAATGGGCTAATATAGCCAACGCCGCCGGCGTCGCTATCGGCCTGATTGTCAACTTCCTCGGCTTCAAGTTTGCCGTCTTCAAGAAATAGGCTCGATTCGCATCCCTTGTTTTTATTAGTCTAGTATTGTATAATAGTTTTAGCTCGTATCGGCCATCCGGCCGGTACTTTAAAGTGAGGTGTTTCGATGGTTCGCATTGGCAAATGGGAGCTCCTAAGATTTAAAAGGAGTGATGACAACAGAGGAAGCTTGTGCTTCGGCGAGGTTAGAAAGGAGATACCGTTTGCTGTCCAAAGAGTTTTTTGGGTCTTCGGAACTCCAACCGGTACTGTCCGCGGACATCACGCTCATCGAGAGGGATGGCAGGTTCATATCTGCCTCAACGGCTGGGCAAAAGTGTCTCTCGACAATGGGCGCGAGAAGTCCGATGTCACGCTCGACAGTCCTGATTCAGGGTTGTTGATCTCTCCCCATGTCTGGCACTCTTTTCAACTCTCATCGAGTGCCACGCTGTTCGTCTTAACTTCAAACAATTACGACGAAACTGACTACCTCAGGCACTACGACGATTTTCTCAAAGAAGTCCGAGGTGTCTAGCGCCCGCAGGGCCCGTGTACGACAGCAAAGTACCGCGCTCGGCGGGCCTTTGTTGTTTTTATAAAATAATGTAATCTATCCATATGTTATATCGTAAGTATCGGCCGCAGGATTTCGAAGAAGTCGTGGGGCAGGAGCACGTCGTCAAGACACTCCAGGGCGCATTAGAAACCGGCCGCGTCGGCCAGGCATATTTATTCGCCGGGCCGCGCGGCACGGGTAAGACGACCCTCGCCCGCATCATGGCTAAAGCGGTCAATTGCGTGGAGTATGGCAAAAAAGGCGCGACCGTGCCGTGCAACAAATGCCCGCAGTGCAATGCGGTCAATCTCGGCAATTCACTGGATTTAATTGAAATCGATGCCGCGTCCAACCGCGGCATCGATGAAATCCGCAATCTCAAAGAATCCGCTTTCACCGCGGCCGCCTCCGGCGGCCGCAAGGTCTTCCTCATCGACGAAGTCCACATGCTCACCAAGGACGCATTCAATGCGTTACTTAAAATCTTGGAGGAACCGCCCAGCCATATTGTTTTCATCCTCGCCACGACCGAACCGCACAAAATTTTGCCGACCGTTCTCTCGCGCGTCCAGCGCTTTGATTTCAAACGTCTCACCGTCGAGGAAATCACCAAAAAATTAAAAACTATCGCCAAGGCCGAAGGCATCCAAATTGAAGAGACGGCTGTCCATGCCATCGCCGCCTCCGCCGACGGCGCGCTTCGCGACGCGGAAGTCTCGCTTACCAAACTTCGCACCGTTATTCCATCCGGTCCCATCAGCGCTGAGCAGGTCAGTCACGCCTTGGGTTTGATTCCGCACACGTTTCACCCGCAGTTCCTGGGCTACTTACTGACAGGCGATAAACAGCAGGCCATCGCGCTCATCCACAACATCCACGAAGCCGGCATGGATCTTGACCACTTCGCCAAAGATTTCCTTGCTCACACGCGGACGACGCTTATTTCCAATTTCAATTCTCCCGACCAAGCCAAGCTCATCTCCATTATTCTCGCCTTCACCACCGCGCGCACTCAAATAAAAACCTCGCCTATCCCACAACTTCCCCTTGAACTCGCCGTCATGCAACTCTTGTAGTCTCGTTGAATTCAGCCTCAAAATCTGACATAATAGTCCCATTACGGGATCGTCTAATGGTAGGACAGTGGCCTTTGAAGCCATGAATCTAGGTTCGAATCCTAGTCCCGTAGCAAATTTATGAAGAAACTCATCAGACAATACCAGGAGGAATTTTCAAACAGAAAGAATGTTATTTCAGTGCTAACAGGGATCGGCTTGTTTCTTGTCGCGGTAATTATACAAACTCTTGCAGATAAATATGTTGGGCATGTCCAAACAGTTGTTGTCCCTGACTTTATTTTGGATCACATCCCAACGATTGATATCGATGGTCTTATTATCCAAGCAGTTCTTTTGTTGTCTGCCATTACTCTTTTTGTCATAGTAATCAAGCCAAAGTATCTTGCTTTCGGCCTAAAGACGCTGTCCTTATTTATTATTATCCGAGCCTTTCTTATTAGTCTCACACATCTTGGTGCCAACCCTCACGAATTGGTTTTTAGTCCGAATGCCTTTGGGTATAGAATTTATAATCTTCTCTTTAATACTCAAAACGACTTCTTCTTTTCATCCCATACCGGAGCACCATTGCTCGGAGCATTCATATTTTGGCCTGAAAAACGATGGAGATATTTTTATATCTTTGCAGGGGCATTTTTGGGAGCCTGTATGTTGTTGGCCCACCTCCACTATTCTATAGATGTATTTGCCGCGCCATTTATGACATACGGTATTTTCCATTTAGCCGAAGAACTATTTAAAAAGGATTATAGATTTTCCAGGATATCTGATTCTAACTAATGAACTACTGGCTTGTGAAATCTGAGGGGGATTGTTATTCGATTGATGACTTTCGCAAGGATAAGCGGACGGCCTGGGAGGGCATCAGAAACTATCAAGCGCGCAACTACATGATGAAAGATATGCGCATCGGCGACTTGGTGTTATTTTACCATTCCATCAGCGAGCCGACCGGCGTGTATGGCGTGGCCAAAGTAGTAAGCGCGGCGCATCCGGACCAATCGCAGTTCGATAAAAAAGACATGCACTTTGAACCCAAGGCCACCCCTGCCAAACCGATTTGGTATTGTGTGGACGTGGCGTTCGTTGAAAAATTCAAACAGCCGATGGCGCTGGAAGCCATCAAAAAAGATCCGAAATTCCAAGGCATGCCGCTCCTGGCCAAAGGTTCGCGCCTCTCCGTCCAGCCGGTGTCACCAGCCCATTTCAAACAGATTAAATCTATTGGTAGCTCGGTGAGTCGCGGTAGATGAATTTTTTGAACTTGGACCAAGCGCGCTTGGGCTTTTTGATGACTTGGATTACTTTACCGTTTACTAAATAATTATCGAGGTCGTCGCGGTGTATGAAAATAGGGGAAACACTGGCGCTGGATTCGGAGAGTAAAATAATGCGGTTGTTCTCCGGGTCTTTAAAGAAACGTTTGATGTTGGCCATGCCGTCAATGATAGAGAGCACATAGTCGCCATTGCGGACGGACGAGATGGGGTCGACGAGCACGTAGTCGCCGTCATCGATGGATTCGCCGTTGACGTTGGCCTTGTTCATCGAGTATCCCGAGGCTTTGATGGCGAAAACGCCTTTTTTCTTGCTCAACAATTTGCCAGATACGCGCAGGTAGCCTTCGGTTTCCTGCTGGGCGTAGGCCGTGGCCGGGCCGCAGTTGGCCGTGCCAAATATCGGGATGGCCATGAGAGAACTCCGCGCGGACATGCCGGGCCGCGTTTTGACCATGACCTTGGCTAGGCGGTCCATTTGGAGCAGGCCGTTTTTTTCGAGTTGCAGTAAATGATGTTTAATCTTTTGCGGAGACGTCTCGCCCACGAGTTTGCCAATATCGCGCAGGCTCATGTTGGCGAGGTCTTGTTTCTCCGACGCCGCGAGTAGTTTTTCTTGTAATGTATGCATATTATTTATAGTTAACTTCGAGATTTAATTGACTCATGATTTGCCGCCATGTTTTGCGCTCGGCAGTGATGTCGGCTTTGACATTGTCGAGTTCGGTACGGGCAAGGAACACGGGATACCAGTTCTTGTGGTCGAGCTTGTTGCCTTCAGCGTCGTACGCCACTGCTCCCTTGCGCTTGGTGGCCCACCGCATCATCTTAAATTGCCGTCCCGTGGCGTTGGTAAAAAATACTTCGTGAGATTGTGCTTCAGGATGCGTGAAGTCCATGACTCAATTATATTACGTCTAGTTGTCCACAGTCAATTTGACACTCTTGACGGGCACTCTGGCAAGTATTTTTGGAAACAGTTAGAATATGACCAATAATGAAAATAGCGATTTGTGGCAGTATGGAGTTTTCTAAAGAAATGATTGATCTCAAGAAACAGCTTGAGCTTTTGGGTCACAGCGTTATCCTTCCTGAAAATGCCCAACAATTCGCTTCAGGTGAGTTCAATATCTCGGAGAGCGCAGGAATGAAAATACATGGAGACCTGATTTTAAACTACTATAACAAAATAAAAGAATGCGATGCGGTACTTATTGCCAACTTTACAAAAAGTGGTATTGAAAACTACGTCGGCGGTAATGGCCTCATTGAATTAGCCTTCGGGCACGTCTTAAATAAAAAAGTTTATCTATTAAACCCAATTCCCAAAATGAAATACGCTGACGAAATACAGGCGATCCAGCCAGCCATCTTGAATGGTGATTTCTCAAAAATACAATGAATAAGGTCGCATATATTATACCGGGGCTTGGTGAGTCGCATTTGAAGCAGACGGGCTATAAAAAGATAGGGCGGGCGTTTGAGGAGCGCGGTATCAAAGCCGTGCAGGTAAAAATTAAATGGAAGTATAAAAAACCAATTCCGTTTAGCACGTACATCGAGCAGTTTCTCAAACAATACAAAAAAGTTAAGAACCAAGATGTATACTTCTTGGGATTTTCATTTGGTGCAATAATCGCATTGGCCGGAGCGGCAAAATTAAAGCCGAAAGTATTAATATTGTGTTCGTTGTCGCCATATTTTACTGAGGATTTAAAAACACTTAATCCTGAGTGGGTCAGATGGTATCGCAAATACTATACGACCAGTTATGCTTTCAAAGATTTAGGGCCATTGATATCATCTAAGACATATTTACTCGAAGGTAGCAAAGAAATCGTTTTTCCCAAAAGAAAATTTAAAAATAGCAAGAAAATCATCGCGCCGGGCGCAAAGCACATTATTAGTTCACGGCCATACATAAAAACAGTGCTCGAATTGATTGCGAAATTATGAAGACTGAAATGATACAAATCAACGCGTTCAAAAAGGAGGATTTTCGGAAGTGGCTCCACAAGAACCATCTGAAAGAATCCAAAGTGGCGGTGGTCGTGCACAAAAAGCACACTGGCAAAGGCTCGCCGTCGCACCGCGAACTCATGGAGGAAGCGATTTGTTTTGGTTGGATAGATACCACTATCAAGCGGGTGGACGAGGATACGTTTATTCGTTTTTTCTCCAAGCGGACCAAGAACAGCCGTTGGAGCGATAACACGTTGAGCTATGGTAAGCGTCTCATGGCAGAAGGCAAGATGGCCGAGCAGGGTCTCCAGTACTATAAAGAAGGGTTAGCCAAGCCGACTCACGACCATGGCATCCCCAAGAACCCGAACATGCCCCCAGAACTCAAAAAGGCATTATCAAAAGCAAACCTCCTGAAAAAATTTGAATCCCTCGCTCCGTCTACCAAGCGCACCCATTATCGTTGGCTCCTCCGTGCCAAACAGCAACCCACCCGCGATAAGCGTGTGAAGCAGATTATAAAAACCATCCCTAAAAATGAAAAATAGAGACTTCAATTTACCAGAGGAACAAAAAGCTTATGTTCTTAGTCGCGCCAAAACTTACAATGGGGTACAGTCTAAAATTGTAGAACGCTTAAGTAAGGATAGATCAGAATTGACTAGAGAATATAAAGAAACCATAAGAAATTTCGCTATAGTTTCGGGTGCATTAGCAACATTTGCTCTGGTTCTTTTAGGGTCAATAAAAAGCTCTTATTTAACTTGGGGAGTTTGCCTTTTATTGATAGTCGTGATCATTTGTTTTGTGCACTTAATGAGGATAGTTGATAGAAATGCCCGAGCGCAGATAACCTATAAGAGAGATTTTCTAAAACCTATGCAAGATATGTCTAAGAACTGCATAGATTTTATTCGGGGATTAAAAAGTTTTGACGAATGGCTAAAAGACGAAAATCAATTTTTAAATCGTAAGTATGACGAAGTAAGTAGTCAGTTGGGGCTATTATCTAATAAAGAGGACAGGTTAAATTATACGGGAGACATAATTACAATAATATTTACTTTAGCCATAATTCTCATAATTTTTTCCATTTTAAGTTAGCTGTGAATAAAGATGAATAAATTAGAAACCAATAAGGAAACATGGGACAAGGTTGCCGAGCATTTCTTTTCTCATTCTGCTCTTCCAATTTGGGGACCGTTTGGGATTGGGAGAGGGATGGATTTAATAGGAGGTGTTAAAAATAAAACGTTTTTAGATATTGGTTTTGGAAGCGGACATTCTATAAAACATTTGGTAAAGAAAGGAGCAAAAAAGGTCTATGGCGTAGATATATCAAAAAGCCAGTTTGATTTTGCCAGCAAACTCAATAAAAAATCTATTGGTCTCGGAAAAGTCGAACTATTTGAGAGGAACATGGAAAGACCATTAAAAATAGCTCCTGTAGATGTGGTTTATTCTGTGTATGCTTTTGGCTGGACGGTCGACCCGAAAAAATCTTTGAAAAATGTTTACTCATACCTAAAACCTGGCGGAAAATTTATTTGGAGCTGGGATCACTCATTCTTTACTGACGTTGAAGATAAGAGTGATTCTCTTGTGGTGAAGTATTCATATCATGATGAGCACGAATTGTTTTTAAAGAATTGGAAAGGTGGCGGTCCGATTTATATAACCTATCGGAAGACGTCTACGTGGTTTAAATTACTACGTGAGGCCGGATTTAATATAATTGGCTACCTTGAACCTGGGCCGGTTATTAAAAAAGATCTGGGTAAGTCTCACTATACTATCCATAAAGCAAAGAATATCCCATGCTCAATGATATGGGTATGCGAAAAACCGAAATAATTATGGAAGATAGGCAACTCATTTATGCAACATGGGCGCTCGTATTAGCTACTATTATCCTAACTTTCGTTTCTTGGTATTCAGATAAGGCAACTGCTCAAGAAAATGCGAGCAGACAGTTTATTTACAATTATAGTCGTACATTTTTTGATAATCCTAAATATAGAAATATCAGCGTTGCTTTAGAGAGTCAGTATTTGTCGGGGAATAAAAGCATACCGAGATGGAAGTTTAGTGATTACGAGATGGATGACTTTTATAACTTAGTTTCTGATTTCTGGTCATATTATCAGGATAATTTTATATCAAAAGATTTACTTGGCCAGCAATACAGTTACGAGTTTTGCGTAATTTATAACGCACAAGAAACTAAAGACTACAGAGGCCAATTAGTGAAAGAAGGATTTTCAGATGACTATAGTTTTCTTGATGATATCGCAAAAGAATTTGATTTAATCGGTGCTAATTGTAAGACACTTGATTAATGGCTTCGTATATTTCGCCGAAAATAAAAGTTGGGATGAGCAAAAAGACCGGGAACGGTCTTTTTGCGATTGAGAAGATTAATAAAGATGAAGTGGTCGGAGATTACACGGGTGGTTTTGGGGAATTTCTGGACACGAAGGAGGCAGACAAGATATATGATAAAGGTCTGGACCACATGATTCAGGTTGATGACGATTTATTTTTTGCGGCTACGGATAAAAGTGAGATTGAAGAGGCGGACTTATTTAATCATTCCTGTAATCCGAATTGTGGGATCAAAGATAAATTAAAAATTGTGGCGATGCGCGATATTGAAGTGGGCGAGGAAGTCACCATTGATTATGCGATGATGGAATCTTCAGAATATAGTTTTGCGTGCCATTGTGGCTCGGCCAATTGTCGCAAGGTTGTGACTGGTAATGACTGGAAGATCCCCCAACTTCAGAAGCGCTACGCTGGGTATTTTTCAGAGTATCTGGAAAAGAAGATTGTAAGATAAATGCTTCGGGGACGGCTTAATATGAAGAAAACGACTAATTGAGATGAGGTCTGGACTCGTCTTTATATACTGTGTCCGATGGAAATGGCGAAGGCGGAGTGAATAAGGTGTTGTTGGTGGTGATTCTTTTGATTCTCGTTGCGGGCGGCGTGTGGTGGTATGCGGCACATCGTAATGCTTCAAGCGGCGCACAAATCAACGTGACGTTGCCGACCAGCAACCCGAACTAGTTACATAGTTAATGAAAAGAAAATACGGCGGACAGGAGTTTCAAAACTCCTGTCCGCCGTTTGTGTTGTGCCCCTACTTATTGCCAAACTGTTCGAGCCGCTTTCTTGATGTTTCGATGCGGCCCGGCAGGATGTCAAAAAGTAGGAACTCCGCGATGGTGCGGATGAACGAGTCCCAGCCGGCTGCGATTCGGGCCAGTCGGTTCACGCGTCCGGAAATGCTCTCGCCTTGCCAGTAGCTGGTGACGAGACTTGTTTCGCTCGTGGCCTTCACTTCAAAGACGATGGGCACCCCAGTCCGGCCGAAGAAGTCTCGCCACTCGTTGATACTTCCCCAGTCGTTGGTGATGATTCCGCCGAACGTGACCGGCGCGACCAACGTTTCGGTGATGGCGTCGATCTTGCCCGGCAAGTCCGTGAGAGTCAGTTGGGCTCTGGCCGATTTTTCGCGAACCTGACGGACAGTTTCATCCGCCAAATCCATCGTCCAGGGCTGTTTCTGGCTATCAAGAAACTCCTTGTCTTGTCCCCAGTTCCGCAGGATCGATTCTGCGGTGTTCGTGCCAGCGTCAAGCGACTGCAGTTCGCATTCAAACTCCAAGACATTCCAGATTCCCCCGCGGGAACAAAGACTGCTCAAGATGTTTGTCATTTCCACAAACAGCGCCGCCACCAGAGTTGATTTACCACTGCCTGGAGGTCCACCGATAGTCAGGATATTCTGCTGAGGCATCAATTCGAACACCTTCCTTTCGGAGAGGCGTTTGACGGTGAAGTCGTACGGCTCTCTGACAGATGAGGGCTTCTCGGAGATGTTCTTTTTGATGACCGGCAGAGTCACGAGACGTTGGTCTGGGATCTCCGGCAGGGATAGAGCCACGGGCGGTGGGAGAAATTCGGGGAACTCTGGCAGCTTTTCCCGGGGGTCTGCCCTCTTTTCTCTAATACTCCTGAAAACCTCACACAGAATATCCAGCGCTTCCCTTGGGTCTTCCAGGTAGGAAAGACAGTGAAGCACTTCTTTCCATGCTGGCCAGGTCCGATTGTGTTCTCCCCGCATGGCGAAGTCTCGCAGCGCGCGAACTTCACCGTAGGGTAGGAGATAATTTGACCCGCGCAGTTTGGAGAGAAGCGCCTCATTCATCCCCGTAGCCGGGGCGTTGAGATTCACGACGACGCCCGATTCGGAGATGAACTCTCCGCGAGGGTGAGTGTCGACCCAGCGGTAGGAAATTCCATCTGAGTCGCAGTAGCCAATCTCCAGTAGTTCTACAAGCGCGTAATACGCGAATGCGGCCAGGAGGGTGAGCGGACGGGGAACAAGAACGAGCTTTGGTCTGTTTGCAGAGTCCATGCTTGCCCTCCTTTCAGAGGTGTAAATGGGTTAATTTTCAAGGAAACAAGTGACTCAGATTATACACCGAGATTTGTTTTACGGCAAGGTGTTAGATTACTTCGTAAATGCGTGGTGGCCGGCGACGGAGCCGGTTGTCCAACACAATTGGAAACTATACCCGCCGGTGGGGCGCACGATATTGAGGATGTCACCGGTCAGATACAGGTTAGGAATTTTGCGCGAGCGCATGGTTTTGAAATCGACTTCTTCCAGGGCAATGCCGCCAGAGGCAATGACGGCTTTGTCCAATCCAAGCGTGCCCGACACATGCATCGGCAGGGCTTTGATGAGGTGCACGAGCGCCTGGCGCGACGTGCGACTAATGCTGTGGCAGGGCGTTTGGGGCGTGATGCCGGCCAGCGCACCCAGCGTCTGCATCAGCGCGGCAGGGATGAGTTGAAGTTGAATGTTTGCAAAGAGGCGGTTGCTCTGGTTTTTAAATATTTCTTGAATTTTCATATCGAGTTGCTGGTGGTCCAGGGTCGGCAAGATATCTGCCACGATGGTGACCGAACCCTGCCCATCCGGGCGGGGTAAATCATACGCGAGGAGCTCGCGGACTTCGTTGCTCATGTTTAAAATCGCCGGGCCGCTGACGCCCAGGTGGGTGAATAGCATTTTGCCTTTGTGTACGCTTTGCCGGCGATTGCCTTGGAGGATGGTAAATCGGACGCCGGTGAGGGCGACGCCTTGCAGGTCCTTAATCCACGTGTCGCTGAGTTTGAGCGGGACCAACGCAGGTGCGGTATCGATAACGGTGTGGCCGAGCGCCTCGAGCCATGTGAATCCATCGCCCGTGGAGCCCGTCTCGGGACGAGACTTGCCGCCGGTGGCCAGGATGAATGCCTTACCATCGATGATGTCGCCGCTGGTCAGACGCACGGCGGTGATTTTGGAATTGTCCCGAGACGGGATGAATTCTTTGACGGTTGCGTTGCGCATGATGGTCACGTGGTGTTCGCGCATGTACGTGTACAACGCGTCGCAGACGGATTGGGCTTTGTTGCTGACGGGGAACACGCGCAGTTCGTTTTCAATTTTGGTCATGACGCCGCGCGTGTGAAAAAACTCAAGTGTGTCGGCTACGCCCCACTGGGCAAACGCAGAAAACAAAAACTTGCCCGCCACGCCGTACTTGGCCAACAACGTGCGCGTGTCGAGCTCGGCGTTGGTGACATTGCACCGACCGCCGCCGGAGATGAGGAGTTTTTCACCCAGGCGGTTGTTTTTTTCCAACAACAACACCCGCGCGCCGCGCGAAGCAGCCGTGCCGGCGGCCATCATGCCCGCCGGCCCGCCCCCAACCACCACCACGTCCCAGATTGTCTTTGACTCGCTATTCGGGCCCTTGTTTCTCATATGTTTAGCCACTATACCACACCATTGACTTTTTACCTATTTTCATGATATAATGTAAGTATAAGTTCCCGCCCCTTAAACAGGGCCACAACCAGGAGTCCATATGCCCATGACAGACGACCAGTTGTTCTCGCTAAACCTTGACCTGTACCAGCGAGCACTACAAATCGCTCTACACGGTTCTGAGTCCGACTACTACGAAGCTCCGCGATCACGCGGAGTACGAGCAAGTGTCGACTTCAAAACTCGCGAGATTGTGATTACGCATCCAACAAGGGATGTCCAGCGTATTCCTGCCGACGGATTCAAAGAACTACACATCATCACTCAGCGACGGAATGGTTACTCCATCAGCTGGGAACGGCAAGCGGATGGAAGCTACCTCCGCACTACGCGCTAGTATCGCCCGCAAGACCGCACTATAAAAGTGCCCGGCCTGTGCGGGCACTTTTATTTTTGTATAACCACCAAGAGGCCCGTGATGCCTGAACTCACGTGTGCGTCGTCTGGGCTTGGCCAGTTCCGAGGGAGGTCCATTCATTTTTGGCAGTTTACGAAAAAATGGATGGGCGACCGATGGAATGCCTGGCTGGCGGAGCGCAATTATTCATGCTATAATATAGTGCTTATAAAATCGCATGGCCAACGGAGAATCAATCATCAGTTTCGATAAGGTGTCGTTCGAATACGGCGTCAACAAACATATCCTCGACGAGGTGAGCTTTTCGTTGCGACGCGGGTCCAAGACGACCATCATGGGCCAGAACGGCGCGGGCAAGAGCACCATATTTCAATTACTGACGGGGGCGCTGGCCCCAACCAGCGGACAGGTCAACGTCGGGCGCGGGGTCTCAATTGCCATTTCACGCCAGGTCATACCTCGCGATCAGCTCGACCTCACCATCCGCGAATTTTTCGCAACAAGTTTTACCGAAAAAGTCTACGACATCGATCCGCGTATCGACGAAGTATTGGAAATTGTAAACTTGCACGCGCCGCACGACCGCGTCGTGCGCTCGTTTTCGGGTGGCCAGCAGGCGCGCTTGCTCCTGGCGTCTGCGTTAATTCAAAAATCCGATGTGTTGCTGCTGGACGAGCCGACCAACAATCTCGACAAAGCCGGCATCGCGCACCTGCGCCAGTTTCTCATCGACTGCAACAAAACGTGCATCGTCATTTCGCATGATGCGGATTTCTTAAATGCATTTACCCAGGGCGTGCTGTACCTGGACGTGTATACCCGCAAGATAGAGCAATACGTCGGCAATTATTTCAATGTCGTAGAACAAATCACCGCGCGTATTGAACGCGAAAATTCCAAGAATGCCCGATTAGCAAAGGAAGCCATCGAGAAAAAAGAAAAAGCCAACTTCTTTGCGATGAAGGGCGGACGCTTGCGTTCACTCGCCAAAAAAATGCGTGAAGACGCCGAGGAAATGGAAGAAGCCCAGGTGGACGTGCGCCGCGAAGACAAAACGATCCGCGCGTTTACGATACCCGCCCAATCCCACCTGACTGGCGAGATTGTACACATCAATTCGTATTCAATTCGCAAAGGCGCCAAGTCCGTGACCAAAAAGGCCAACATCTCCATGCACAAGAATCGGCATTTGTTGCTCTCGGGTCCAAACGGTATCGGCAAGACGACATTACTGGAATCGCTCGCGACCCATTCGGCAAGCTCAGGGCAAGCCGGCCTAAAGGCCACCATCGCGCCGGGCACGACGATTGGCTACTATCGCCAGGATTTCTCGACGTTGAACTTTGACGACACTGTGTATGACTCTCTGCAATCCGTCGCGCGTGGGTTGGACGAGCAAGATATCCGTTCGCTTGCCGCGGGGTTCCTCATCACCGGCGATGCAATACGTACCAAGATTGGAAATTTGTCTGAAGGACAAAAAGGATTGGTTGCGTTTGCGCGGCTGGTGCTCCAGCGCCCGGGGTTGCTCATCCTGGACGAGCCGACCAACCATATCAACTTCCGCCATTTACCGGTGATTGCCAAAGCACTCAATGATTACCAGGGCGCGATGATCCTCGTGAGCCACGTGCCTGAATTTGTGCATCAAATCCGTATCGACGAGACGTTGGAGCTCGAAGCCTAAAAATTACTTACTGTCGTCAGTATCTTGGGTGAGTTTCTGAAAGGTAGTTTTGATTTGCGTAGTGAAAGTATTTTTCCAACGAGTGCTGGCGGCTTTAGCTTCAGTGATGCTTAAATCAGAAGCAGCAAACTGGATTGCGTCCGTGGCCACGAAATAAGCGGCAACACTGAAGGCTAGAATAATGACAACAACACCCGTGATCATGGCGGTGGCGATGATGCGTTCGCGCTTTTTGGCACCGGAAACTTTGATGAGGTCACCCATGCTGCTACTCGTGCGGATATCCGTGTAGGTATGGTTGCGGGGCTTTTTAGTAAAAATGGTCCAGAAATAATTAATAGCGTAGCGGTTGGCCATAGTGAAGACGCCTTCGGATGCAAGGCGACGCCCGGTTGTGTACATGCGGAGCTTGCCGGTGAATTTCACGTCGCCGACCTTGTGGAGGCGGCGCGCGATGTCGGTGTCTTCGCCGTAAAATTCAATCGAAGTGTCGTAGCCGCCGATTTGGTCGAGGCCCGCGCGGGTGACGACGAAGTTGCCACCCTGGAGCATCGAGCCGGTACGAAGGATGAAACGATTTAAGAAATAGACCGCGTAGCCAATATAGTAGAATACGCCGATGAAGGCAGTGATGTGTTTAGGTAAATCGTAATATTTGTACGGGCCGCTCAAGCCAACAAGCTTGGGGTTTTTCTTGAACTCATGAAAAACGAACGCGATCCAGCCGGGTGTAAGGATGGCGTCGGAGTCCACGTTGGCGATGAGGTCGCCGGTGGAGGCGAGGTAGCCCGCGCGCCGCGCGCGGACGAGGCCCTTGGCCGGTTCATTGACGACTTTGACATTCGGATAGCTGGCAGCGATTTCGCGCGTGCGGTCGGTACTGGCGTTGTTGACGACGATAATCTCCACCTGGCTAGGCGGGTAGTTGTTGGCCTGCTTGATGACTGAATCAAGACACAGGCCGATATGCTTCTCCTCGTTATAGGCTGGTATTACGAAGCTTAGTTTCATGTACGTCAAGTATACACCTTTCAAAGAGAGAAATCCACTCCCGGGCAATGTTAGGACTGGAGAATTGCATGGCATAATTACGCCCGCCTTGGCCAAGGGCTGCGGCGACTTCGGTGTTTTGAAATAGATAAAGTATTTTGTCCGCCATGGCTTGGACATCGCCCGGCTCAATCACGAATCCGTTTGCGTCATTGATGTACTCGGGTAACGCGCCAGCGCGTACACCGATGACGGGCAGGCCGCAGAGCATGGCATTCATCATCGAAAGGCATTGCATCTCGGCGGTGCTGGCGACGGCGAATACATCCGAGGCTTGGTAGGCTTCGAGAAATGTCTCTTGTCCGACGAATCCTAAAAATTTCACTGCGTCAGACAAACCAAGGTCAGCGGCGAGCTTTTTTAAATCATTCTCGGCTGAGCCATGGCCGGGGATGAGCATATTGGCATCGGGGATGGATTGTTTGACGATGGCGAGGGCTTTGACGATGACGTCGACGTGTTTTTCGGGTGCCAGGCGTCCGGTGTAGATGAGCGTCGGGCCGTTGATACCAAATCGTTGTTTGAGTTGTAATTTCCTCTCGGTACTTTCGACGGGTTTGAAATCTCCGGTATGAATCGGATTAGAAAGCACGCGGTGGGGTTTGTTGAATCCATAGTGAATCATTTCTTGAAACAAAAATTGTGAGGGCGCGGTGACGTAATCGCAGTGGTTATAATACCAGGAGACGTATTTGAGGACTTTCTCTGTCGCCCATTCGTTGCGAATGGGCGAGTATTTCATGAATTCTCGCATGGGTGTGTGACTCGTGCCCAGGAGCGGTACCCCGAGTTTGCGGGCGGCTTTCAGGGCTTCCAAACCCACGCCGCCGAAGTGGTTGGTGTAGATGATGTCGGGTTTAAATTCTCTCAATAACTTTGCGCTACGGCCAAAGGGGATGGCAAAGCGTCCCTGACCAGTGGCAGAAGGCATGGGCACGGAAAACAACCGTATGAAATGGATGTTTGGGCCAAGGTCGAGCTCGCGGGCCTTGTGGCCGGCTTTTTCAAAGTTGCGGCGCGTGTAACGCGCCGCAACAAAACATATCTGGTGTCCCATGCTTGCCAGTTCTTTACCGAGCGTAATGATCGAATCCGAAATACCACTTAGCTCGGGATAAAAATTATCTGAATAGATGGCGATTCTCATAATTTTTCAATTTTACTGCCCACCCGTGCACTGAACTTACCCCAGAGGTAATTAATAAGGAAGATAAGTGCGATTGCGGCCACGATGAGATACGTGCCATTGGTGACGTATCGCGAAAGCTTATCGTACTGCTGACCAAAGAAATATCCGATGAGCATAAATGCCAGAGACTTGGGCAGCGTTATTAATAGGGAAATGATCGTGAACTTTCGTAGATCCATCTTTGTCGCGCCTACGAGCATGAGGCCTGGCGTGGGCAGGATGGGTGTGAGTTTGAGCGCGAGGAGTGTTTTGACGGCGTGAGTTTGAAGGAGCTGCTCCATACGTTTCATACGCTCGGTGGTCAAGCCAAACTTGTGACCCCACCGTTCCACGAACGCGAGGCGTCCCCAGTAGCCAATAGCGTAGTAGAGTATATCGGCGACCAGGTCGCCGAGTAATGAAAGGATGAAAACAAACAGGGGATCAAAATATCCGAGCGCGGCCGCGAAGCCGGCCGCGGCGGTGACAATCGGTCCCTCGATGAGCATCGCCACAAACAAAAACCAGTAGCCATGATGTAGTACCCATTGGACAGTGACGGCGAAGCTTGCCGAGTGCAGGAGGGAAGTCATAATCAGTACATTTATTCTGGCATATTTGATCATAATAGCCAACGATTGACTTTATAGTAACTTTCGAGTATAATATAGATAGCTTTGGTTTTGACAATTTTTCACCTGAAAGGGGTGACTCGTGGTATACGGTATTTTCATAGGGGCAACACTTCTAGCCGCTCTTATCTCAGAGGTAATCCTATCTCTCCTTGATGGGACATTTCTGCCTCTCCAGATGAGGGCGCTCTACGGCCCAAAGGGTTTGGCGTTTTTCGCCCATGGTGGTATGCATGGAGATTTCTTCATCTTGCCACCCTTGCTCGGGTACATCGCCTATCGGTACTCAGAATCATGGCCAGCGTGGTCGTCTCCTGTCGCGTTTTTGTTGGCTTTGGTGGTCAGCAAGGCTATGCACCGAGTTTGGCTCAAGAACCCAATACCTGATGCACTCGTGGGGAATAATGGCCTTACGGAAGTGGGCCAGATCCATCAGTGGTGGTACATGCCAGAGGCATTGACCGTTATTTTTCTTTTTTACGGTGCGACGCCGCATCCGTCGGAACGGATGTTACAACTGGTCGCGGCTGCCCTCACTGTCCATGTGTTTCTTGGCACACATGCTGTGGGTGCATGGCTGTTCCCTTCGTTTGTTCCAAGACACGCGGGGAGTAATATGGATACAGCAGTCACCATTCTCGGGTGTGTCGGAGGTCTTGGGTTATTGTCAGCGGCCCGACTTCATTGGTACTGGTGAGCTGGACACACTCGAATCGGCAGACGGGCCCGCAGGCCCGTCTGCCGATTTCTTTTTTCATTAAAATGGGCTATCATTTTTATTACTCATGGATTTACTCTGGCAGTATATAAAACGACAACGGAAAATACTCATTGGCGCTTTGACGTTGGCGACCATCAACCAAGTTTTTTCGCTCCTTGACCCGCAAGTGTTTCGGTTAATCGTCGATGGCTACGCGACCCAGGTCGGCAAATATACGGCCCATGAGTTTAGCCGCGGAGTATTATTACTTTTGTTGTTGTCGGTTACGATAGCTCTCATCTCCCGCATCGCCAAAAATTTCCAGGACTACAATGTCAGCATCATCACCCAACGGGTCGGCGCGGCCATCTACGCGCATAGTATTGATCATTCGTTTTCTCTGCCCTACGCGGCCTTTGAGGACCAGCGCTCGGGCGAGTTGCTTTTGAAATTACAAAAAGCCCGCACTGACTCTCAACAATTTATTACGAGTTTCATCAACGTCGTCTTTTTGACTTCAATCAGTTTAATCTTCGTGGTCGGATACGCTTTTTATGTTAACTGGATAATCGGCACGGTGTATTTGTCGATTATCCCTTTGATGAGTTGGGCTCAATTTTTCCTGACACGCCGCATTAAGATTGCCCAACGTGAAATCGTGACTCAAACGGCAGCTCTGGCCGGCTCTACCACGGAAACCTTGCGCAACGTGGAGCTCGTCAAAAGTCTGGGCCTGGAAAAACAAGAAGCATCGCATCTGAATGACGTCAACCAAAAAATACTGGGCCTGGAGCTGAAGAAAATAAAATTAATCCGGGCGTTGAGTTTTCTGCAGGGCACAGTCGTCAATACGATACGTTCGGCCCTGCTTTTTGTTTTAATCTGGCTGATTTTCCAGCGGGTGATTACGTTCGGCCAGTTCTTTACCCTCTATATATACCTCTTTTTCATCTTCCAACCACTGGCCAGTTTGGGCGATTTGGTCAATCAATATCAGGAGACGCGGGCGAGTATGGAAAAAATGCAGCAGATATTGGATATGCCATCGGAGGGAAAGCCACTCCATCCGGCTACGGTTGGTGTTTTAAATGAAATTGACTTTGACGATGTTAATTTTGCTTACAGTGGACGTGAGGCCTCGCTCCAGGACATCAGATTGAAAATACACAAAGGGCAAACCGTTGCTTTTGTCGGTCCGTCCGGTGCGGGCAAGACGACGATGGTCAAACTGTTGCTCGGACTCTACAAACCCCAGTCCGGCCGCATTGCTTTCAATGGTATCGATTCACTGACCATTGACCGTGACGCATTGCGCCAACGAGTTGGCTATGTCTCGCAGGATACACAGTTATTTGCGGGCACGATTAGAGAAAATTTACTTTTTGTGAATCCGCAGGCGAGTGACGAGCAGTGCCTAGAATCATTAAAGCAGGCCGCCGCCAGTCCTATTATCGAACGAAGCGGACAGGGCTTAGATACAAAAATTGGCGAGGGCGGCATGAAGCTTTCGGGTGGCGAGCGTCAGCGTCTGGCTATCGCGCGGGCGTTGCTTCGCAATCCCGATTTAATTGTGTTTGATGAAGCAACGAGTAGTCTGGATTCGCTGACCGAAAAGGAAATCAGCACCACGATTAAGGATATCGCCACCACGCGTCCACATTTGATGACGGTTATGATTGCGCACCGGCTCTCGACTGTCGCGCATGCCGATTGCATTTATGTGCTGGAGCGCGGACGGTTGAGTGAGCAAGGCACGCATCAAGAATTATTGGAAAAGAGAGGATTGTATGCCGCCTTATGGCGGGAACAAGGAGCGGGGGTGGAATAATAAATACGCGCCCCTCCGGGGCGCGTATTTATTCTGATCTATCTTATCGCTACTAATTAAGCGTAGCTGATGGAGACGGACTGGTTGTCGCGTCGTCCGCGTCATTGTCATTTGGGCGACCCATACCATGACCACGCATACCACCCATGCCTCGGCCTCCAAATCCGCCGAACATCAAATACTCGTTTGGGATATTATTGGCCGTGGCCCACTGTTTGAGTGAGTCCATCTTGGTCTTCATGGCCGCCTGTATCTCGGCCGGCGTTTTGCCCTTGAGGCTTGCCACGAAAGCATCGACTTCAACTTTTTTGGCGGTAATTAAATCCGCCTGGGCTTGCGTTAATGTACCATTCGTGACCGCCTGGGCCAGACGTTGCGCGAATGTTTGATCCATCCGAACTTTCATTTGGGCACGTTGATCGTTAAAGACCTGCTGAACATCAGCCGGTTTTAAGTTAAACTTCGTAGCGATGGCGTTCACCAGGCTACTGACCGGATTTACTCCGTTTGTGGTCGAGGCGTTAACGAGACTAAACGTACCGGCGGTGAGACCGAGCGCGAGAAACGCACCGGCGATAATCTTTGTTTTACGATTCATGTGTATTTTTTTCATAATATATTTTTATTAATTTAATTTATATCACCGACCACTCACTACTACCCATGCGCTGAAGGGTATATTTCAGACACGCGTCGATATGAAATAAAGCTAGTAAATATATGGTAGTAAGTGTATCCTACCCGATATGCCGCAACCCACTGATGAGGAGCTTGTAGCTCAGGTTCAGCAAGGAAATCAGCATGCTTTCAATATCCTCGTTGAGCGCTATATGGCCAAAATAAAACGATACGCCCGCAAGTTCCTCTTTGGCTATGAAGACGCCGAGGACCTGGCGCAGGAGGTTTTTATCAAGGCGTATATTAACATTCAAAGCTTCGACACAAGCCGGTCATTTTCGCCGTGGTTGTATCGTATTGCGCACAACCAATTTATCAATACCATTAAGAAGAAAGGCAAAGAGGCGATTCCATTCTTTGACCCCGATACACTTTTCCCCCATCCGGTTGCGACCGAAACGACCGACGACGTGGCTCATAAACGCGAGATGAAAGAAATGATTGACCGATGCTTGGCCGAATTAAAGCCAAAATACCGAGAACTGCTAACCTTGTATTATTATGAAGATATGAGCTATCAGGAAATCGCCGAAGTGCTCCATGTGCCGGTGTCGACCGTTGGCGTTCAGCTCAAGCGCGGCCGAGAATCAATGCAAAAAATATATCATAATTTGATAGCATCATGAGTGAACATCCGCCACAACCGACGATTGAAGATAAAATATCCGCCGCGATTGAAAGTGGAAAGATTAAGATGCTCCCAAAGTCACATTTTATCGTCCGGGCAGTGTTCATGATTCTGACGATAATCCTCACCGGGCTCGTCCTTCTTTATGTTGCGAGCTTTATCGTGTTTACGCTTCAAGAGAACGGCGGTTGGTTTGCAGCGGGTTTTGGCTTTCGGGGCCTGCCAATATTACTGAGTTCTTTGCCGTGGTTACTCATCGGTGTCGCGATTCTGTTTATTGTTATCTTGGAAATATTAGTAAGGAAATATTCTTTTGGATACCGAAAGCCGTTGGTATATTCGGGCCTAGGTATTATTATTCTAGCTAGCATGGGCGCGTTAGTGCTGGCTCAGACGCCACTCCACGGGGAGTTGTATCGGCGTGCGCGTGAAGGAGGGTTACCCCTGGCTGGAGCGTTCTATCGGGGTTATGGCATGCCACATCGCGGTGATGTGCTCATTGGTAAGATTATTAACATCACATCTACCGGTTATCGTATTGAAACGCCGCGGGATGA
>Ga0207138_1007_pt1 | contig 44365 bp, 45 predicted proteins | sample Alteio_BWMinHeat_6_FD_153589 | JGI IMG/M metagenome (GOLD analysis project Ga0207138, IMG submission 153589) | Enriched cells from forest soil in Barre Woods Harvard Forest LTER site, Petersham, Massachusetts, United States -... | ecosystem: Environmental > Terrestrial > Soil > Temperate forest >...
CACAGTTTTCTTAGTTTCCATATTGCGAAGATACGTATGAGTATTTGTATATGGTATTTAGAAAAATAATGCCAGCATAGTTGTTAACAATGGGTAGTCCTGAAGATTCGGGAGCATGGCAGTTTTTTGGTAACTTTAATATGTTTTAGTCCCGGTAGCTATCGGATAACTTTTGAATTTGTAACATGCAGACAGCATATATAGTAGCGGGTTTTCGTACAGCGGTGGGTAAATCCAGGCGCGGTGGTTTTCGTTTTTATCGTCCCGATGACTTAGCAGTAGATGTCATAAAAGGATTGTTAGCAAGTGTTCCCCAATTAGATACCAAATTGGTGGATGATGTAATTGTAGGTAATGCTGTGCCTGAAGCTGAGCAAGGACTGCAGGTGGGGCGCATTATTGCTAACAGGGCAATAGGAGAATGGGCAGCCGGTATTACAGTCAACCGTTATTGTGGGTCAGGCTTAGAAACTATTGCTATCGCCACTGCAAAGATACAATCGGGTTTTGCTGATTGCATTATAGCAGGTGGCACAGAAAGTATGAGCCTGGTACCAACAGCTGGCTGGCGCACCATGCCGAATTATGAATATGCAAAAGATAACGGGGATTATTATTTAAGTATGGGGCTTACGGCAGAACAAGTTGCGCTGGATTATAAAGTAAGCCGCGAGGAACAGGATGCTTTTGCGTTGCACTCCCATCAAAAAGCTTTAACCGCAATAAAAGAAGGCTATTTCAAAAAAGGTATTCTTCCTATTACGGTAAAAGAACAATATGTAAATGAAAAAGGTAAGAAAGCAACGCGTGAATTTGTAGTTGATACAGACGAGGGTCCGCGTGCAGATACTTCTGCACAGGCATTAGCAAAATTACCACCCGTATTTGCATTGGGAGGAACAGTCACAGCGGGAAATTCTTCACAAACATCAGATGGTGCGGCATTTGTAATTGTAATGAGTGAAAAATTAATGAATGTGCTTGGATTAAAGCCATGGGGCAGGCTTGTAAATTGTGCGAGTGCGGGAGTAGATCCCCGCATCATGGGTATAGGTCCTATAAAAGCAGTGCCGAAAGTATTGAAACAGGCTGATATGAAATTGGATCAAATTGATCTGATCGAATTGAATGAGGCATTTGCATCACAGTCCATAGTTGTTATTCGCGAATTAGGTATGGACCCCGACAAGGTTAATATAAACGGTGGCGCTATTTCATTAGGCCACCCATTGGGCTGCACAGGGGCAAAGCTTACTATACAGACATTGAATGACTTGCAAAGGCTGCATAAAAAATATAGTCTTGTTACTGCTTGTATTGGTGGCGGGCAGGGTATAGCAGGTATTATTGAAAATCTTGCTTAACTATTCAGAAATTGAATAGCGTTCCATGCCATTACTCCCATCCCTGTTTGCATAGCTCCTTCGTCAATATCAAAATGTGCATTGTGTACAGGCTTAGTAAATTCTTTATTGTTTTTATTCGTCCCGATCCTGAAAAAGCAACCCGGCGTATGATGTGTATAAAAACTAAAGTCTTCACCTGCCATGCGCATTTCTAATTCATGTACATTTTTCTCGCCAACATATTCTTTGGCCCAATTCATTGTTTTATGCGTGAGTGCAGGGTCGTTATATAAAGAAGGATAGCCTGCAGGTATATCTATTATTGCTTTGGCTCCATATGCTTTGCATGTTTCTACAACATAATCCTTTATCCATTTGTGAGCTTCGTAACGCCATTTTTCATCCATAGTACGGAAGGTGCCCAGCATCTCAACCGTGTCGGGAATAACATTGGTTGCAAAACCTCCCTGTATCTTTCCAAACGTAAGCACAGAAGGAACAAGCGGATTGTTTTTGCGGGAGATAACTTGTTGCAATCCTGTTATTACAAGTGCGGCAATTGCTATCGGATCAATTGTCTGGTGAGGTAATGCAGCGTGCCCGCCTTTGCCTTCAATTGTTATATAAATTTCATCGGCACTGGCCATGTATTGGCCTGTTCTAAAACCTACAGTGCCGCTTTGTAAATGCGGATATACATGTAAGGCGAGTATGGCATTGGGTGTAGGATTTTCTAGCACGCCTTCTTTTATCATAATGCTGGCACCGCCCGGATGCATTTCCTCGCCGGGTTGAAAAATAAGTTTTACTGTTCCTTCCCAATCGTCTTTTGTTTCTTGTAATATTCTAGCAGCGCCAAGCAAACAACTACTATGCACATCGTGCCCGCATGCATGCATAACGCCGGCATTTTGAGAGCGGTAACTGGTTTCATTCGCTTCCTGTATGGGTAATGCATCCATATCGGCCCGCAGTGCCACACAGCGTTTGTCCGGGTTGCGTCCTTCTATGATACCGACAATGCCGGTGCCGGCTATTCCGTTTTTGTGTTGAATGCCCCATGCTGTCAGCTTTTCAGAAATAAAAGCTGAAGTAGCGTGTTCCTGGAAAGATAATTCAGGATGTGAGTGAATATGGTGACGTATTGCCTGAACATCAGGAAAATATGCTGCTGCCAGTTCGCGAACGCGGTTAATCATTCCTTAAAGGTATTAATTACTACAATATCAGGTACTATCATACATGGGCTGCAGAGGTCGCTTGCGTCATGATACATCTGTTGCGCTTCCTGCCTTGTGCGATAATCTCCGACTTTTACCCTGAACTGCGGTTGTATGTAAGACATATAAGTGGGTATACCCGGGAAGCGACGCATAAAGTCTATTTTTATTTTGGTTGCTCTTGCCCTGTCGTTGCCACTATATATCTGCACTCTAAAACCGTGTCCTGTATAAATACTGCCTGATGATATGTCTTTATGATGCTTTAAAATAGATTCCAATCTTGGGTCTGCATGCAATATAACAGTGGTATCTTCCTGCATTACAGCTATAGATGAATCTCCCGGTTCATCATAGCTTACTTTTATCTGCGCGCTGCAGATATAAGTAAGAAAAATGAACGCTCCTGTTGCAATAAGATATTTCATCCGGTTCAAAAATAGAAAGTGAAAGGGTTATTCGCAATTAATTAGCTGACAAGGCGCCGAGGTTTTTTATGATCTCGAGTGCAAACTCGCTCGTTTTTAATAGGGTAGCATCGTGCATGAGGTTATAAAAGTCTATGGTCACGCGTTTACGCATTATCGTCAGCGCTAATGCTTCAGTTATGGTATTTGCCGCTTCATGCCAACCCATATATTCCAGCATCATACACCCACTTAATAATAAACTCGATGGGTTCATGGTATCTGTATTGGCAAACTTTGGCGCGGTGCCATGTGTTGCTTCAAATACAGCATATCCTGTTTCATAGTTTATATTTCCACCGGGTGCAATACCTATGCCACCAACCGCTGCCGCTGCTGCGTCACTTATATAATCCCCATTCAGGTTGAGTGTTGCAATAACAGAAAAATCTTTTGGTGACAATAATATCTGTTGTAGAAAATTATCTGCTATTACATCTTTAATGATCAGTTTATCATGGGCCACAGCATGTTTCATTTCTGTATTGGCAGCCTCATCGCCTTTTTCTTTTTTTGTTCTTTCCCATTGCTGCCAGGTATATACCTTGTCCCCGAATTCACGTTCTGCCAGTTCATACCCCCAGTTTCTAAATGCGCCTTCGGTAAACTTCATGATGTTTCCTTTATGCACAATTGTAACACTGGAACGATGGTGCTCTAATGCATATAAAATAGCCGCACGAATCAGTCTTTCAGTGCCTTCTTTAGATACCGGCTTTATTCCGAAAGCTGTTGTTTCAGGAAAGCGTATCTTATCTGCTGATCCAAGGCGGGTTATGAATTCTAAAAGTTCTTTTGCTTCGGGGCTATCGTATTTGTATTCGATCCCTGCGTAAATATCTTCTGTGTTCTCACGAAATATCACCATGTCTACATTCTCAGGGTGCACCAATGGACTGGGTACGCCGTGAAACCAATGCACGGGCCGAAGGCAAACATACAGATCCAGTTCCTGTCGCATGGCCACATTCAGGCTGCGTATACCACCTCCTATCGGGGTGGTCAGCGGACCTTTAATACTTACAATATATTCCTTTGCTATATCCAGTGTTGTGGCGGGCAGCCATTCCCCGGTTTGCTTATAGGCTTTTTCACCTGCCAGCATTTCCAGCCATTGTATTTTCCGGTTGCCTTTGTAGCATTTTTCAACAGCTGCATCAATTACCAGCTTACTTGCTTTCCATACATCGGGGCCTATGCCATCGCCTTCTATAAATGGGATTATTGGGTTATCCGGCACATGTAATTTGCCGTCTTTACCCATACTTATTTTACCTGTGCTCATATTGAGGGTGCAAAGGTAAGAAAAGCAGGGTAGAGGAGAGAAAAGAGCTGTTAGAAAAATCTTTATCCTAAAAATGTGCAATTAAAGCTATCACTGCGCCAATAATGCCCAATGCCAATCCCCATTGTGCATATTTTTTTATGCCTTCCATATGCAGTGCTGCAAAGCTCAATATGATTGCAACAAGCCCTATCACAAAGCCTGAAAGGCTGAATATGCCAACCAATATACTTAAGCCGCCCAGCACCAATGATGCAATGCTAAAGGCATCACCTACAGGGTGCTCAGGATTGAGTGGATTTTTTACATTTATATTGATCCTGTGTCTCTTATGGTTATCCGGATCGGTTGTAAGATTTGTTACAGCTTGTTTTTGAGAATGGGTAATAGTTGTTATGTTATCGCTCTTTATTGGGAAAGCTGCCTTTGTGCTGGTATTGTAGCCAAAACAAATGCAGATAGTCAATAAAAAAATGATCATTGTGTTTTTCATGTTGCAGCCCTTTTACTTTGATGTAACAAAGAAAAAATATTTCTTTTGATTTTTCATAATATTCAAATGAAACACATTTGTATGGACAAAACAAAATGCAGAACATATGTTCTGCATTTTGATAATTTCTATAAAATAGTCAATAGTTACAGTGCCAATCCTGGTATAAGTCTACGCCAGCACTAACCCGAGTATCAATGCTACTGCTCCCAATATTAAACCAATTGTGGCCATCATGGTATTGCTTCTAAAATATAAGCCAAAAGCACCTAATATAATTGCAATAAGGCCAAATCCTATTGCGGCACTATATGCTAAGGCACCGAAAATAAGGCCCAATGCACCAAAGAGCAATGATAAAAAACCTAAGATCCCCAAACCTATTATCTCAACTTCTGAGAGTTTATGGGAAAAATGAATACGCTTATTATTGTTGCTCTGCGTGTGGGTTGTTGCATTTGCAGCTACAACAGATGCTGTTTTATGGTTAGCAATAGGAAAAGCTGCATAAGTATGCTGTGTATTGATTGTAAGTAAAGCAATGATCGTAATGAGTAAAAATCCTTCCTTTTTCATGTTTTATGATTTTATATAGCTGTTTCTAAAATCATGCCATCATGTTTTAGGCTGCAAAATGGGGAATTATATGCCTATCTTATGGTAAAGGGGCTATTGCGATCATTTCGTAGGGGAGCGATTGCTCAGTAGGTACTCCATTATTCCCTTCTATATTTTGTGCAACATCATGCAGGTTAATGCGTGGCATCCCCATCAGGTGCAGTTTTTCCACACTATTCAAATTCATTACAGCAGTTTCTACCGCAGAGCCTTTTACAAATCCTACACGAATATTATTAGCAATGATCTCACCCGCTTCATTATATATATCACAGGTTAAAAATCTCCCGTCATCTGTTATTAATAAACCTTCATTAATGGGCTTTATCCAGAATTCAGCATAGTTAAAACCGAGTGTGCTGGTACTGATCTGTATTTTTGTATCCACATCTGTCAATTCGCATTTGGCATTGGCATATGCAGCAAAAGCTTTTTCAGGAGATTTATAATCATAGCCATCTATTTCCTCCAATGTATTCAGGCAATTCACGCCTCCTATTTGTAATATAGGGTGTATCTCAAAAACATGTGGTGGATTTGTACCTGAGAATTGATATTTGCCTCCCTGTGCATGTTTTTTCGGGTCATAATTCATTTTATTATCACCTTTTTCTTTTACAGTATGTTCTGCCCAAATTCTCCAAACACCTGTTATGGCAACTTGTTTGTCGGTGCCTGCAGTAAAATGTGTAAACTTTACAGCTTCTTTATTGTCTTTTGCATTCATTATTTCAGCTACTATCGGTAAACCTATCTTTTTTTCCAGGCAAGACATATGCAGGTCCCCATCTTCGGCAGCCGGATGTGGTTTTTCAGGAGCAGCTACCAATACAAATTCACCGGTATAGCTTACCCTGTCCTTCATGCTGTCTATGAAACTCTTTCTTAAAATTATTTCTACCTGCGCATAGTTGGTGCAGCTTGAAAAAAGAATAAAACAAAAGAACAGACAGATTATTTTGGCCATGGTTTATGATTTTCAGAAGGATAAAAGTAATATAAATTCCTGCAAACGGTTGTTTGAGGGACAAGACGGCTTTATACTTTTTTCTCTTTCTCCAGCGTGAAACCAAATGAAGAACCCACGCCGGGCTTGCTTCGTACGTTTACGGTTTGGCCATGTGCTTCAATAATATGCTTTACTATGGCAAGCCCCAGGCCGGTGCCACCTATAGACCTGCTTCTGCTGCGGTCGGCACGGTAAAAACGCTCGAATATTCTGGAAAGATGTTCTTCTGCAATTCCTGGGCCGTCGTCAGATATTTCTACATAAATGCTGTTATCATCAATTTCATAGCAACCTGTTGTAATGCTACCACCTTCATTACCATATTTCAATCCGTTTTCTACCAGGTTCACCAGTACTTGTTTTATTTTTTGTTTATCAGCATATACTTGTAGCGGCCTTTCCGTTCCTTTCTTAAAACTGAGCTGGATATTACGCTCCTTAGCCATCAGCGAAAATTCTTCATATGCATCTTTTACAAGGTCCTGTATCACGAATGACTCCTGTATAATAGGTATTTTACCCGATTCCAGTTTTGATATTTCATCAAGATCATCAACAAGGCGCACCAACCGGTCAATACTTTTAGATGCATTATTCAAAAACTTTGTATTTACAGCAGGATCCGCCAGTGCACCACCTAATAAAGTATCCACATACCCCTGTATAGAAAAAATAGGGGTGCGCAGCTCGTGTGCAAGATTCATCAGGAATTCTTTTCTGAATTGCTCATTGGCCTGTAATATTTCTATTTCATTACGCCTTTGTATCGCCCATTTTTCCACATCATCACTCACTTCATCCATCGACTTTTGAGGAAGTATATTGTCGTAAAAAAATTCTTCTTTTTTGGTTGCCTTGGTTTGGTAAATGAATTTGTAAATGAGCTTTATTTTCCTGTAGATAAAGCGTTGCAGGGTGAAATAATAAACATAATAAGTGACGATGAAGGTAAGTACAAAGACTATTAGTGAAACATATAAACCTGTTTCCGGCCGTACTATTGCTATGATAAGGGCATTGACAAATGATATGATCAATCCGGTATAAAAAGATAATGCCTTGGGAGATAAATTTTTGGTTTCCAGAACTGACATAGGACTAAACTACGCCATTTCGAATTTATAACCTACCCCCTTTACAGTAGTAATAAGATCTACTCCTACTTTTTGGCGTATTTTCCTGATGTGAACATCAATGGTGCGGTCGCCTACAATTACATCAGTTCCCCATACCCTTTGCAATATTTCATTTCTAAGAAAAACCCTGCCCGGTTTGGATGCAAGAAGAGAAAGCAATTCAAATTCTTTTTTTGCCAATAATATTTCTTCTCCTTTATAGGTAACTGTATACTTGGTCTTATTGATCTCGAGATCTCCGAAAATTAGCTTTTGTTCCTGTTCTTCATCTTTTCTGAATCTGCGAAGAGCGGCCCCTATGCGAGTGGCTAATAGTTCAGGTTTTATCGGTTTTGATATATAATCATCAGCACCCAGGTTCAAGCCCTCAATTTCAGACTTCTCATCACTCCTTGCAGTAAGAAATATGATCGCAGTATCCTCAAAATCAGGTATTTTTCGCAGGTCGCGTAGTGTTTCTATACCGTCTTTATTGGGCATCATAATGTCTAATAGAATAAGGTCAGGATGAAAATCCTTTGCTTTTCTAATGGCTTCTGAACCGTCTTTTGCTGTGCCGATAAGGTAACCCTTGCTCTTTAGATTATAGCTGATAAATTCTACTATATCCGGTTCGTCATCAACTATAAGTATTTTTCCTGGTAACACTTCCATAATATCAATATCTCAACGATATCGGGCACAATATTAGGTTAGCCCATGTAAACTAAAAAGAAATAGCACATTATGTAATTGTTAACATCACACAATGTGCTATAAAGCTACTAAATCTTATTTAAGAGTTACGCTACCGCTACCTATTTTATAACCGCCATTATATATCTCTATATTGTATTGTCCGCGTTTATAATCATTCTCCTGGTGCCAGTCTACGGTTACGTCTTTCACAGGCTGGCCTGTTTGTAAGGCTATTTCCTTCAATAAAGTGTAATTCATACTACTTCCGTCGCTAAGGGTGGTATTTCCTGAACCGTAGGCAGCATTGCTTAGAAGGCTATTGTCCGGTCCTGTTATCTTTAAATACAGTTGTTTCGTGCCATTCTCAGCTATTCGGTTTTCATCTATATCAAAATATACTCTCAATACGTCCACTTTTTTTGCTTTACCGGTTTCTACTTCTTTTTTACCACCATGTTTCAGATGCAATGGTGTCATGCGTATGTTAGATGCATGTAATACCGAGCCTAGTTGTTTGATCTCCGTATTTTTCTGTGCTGTAGAATCCCGTTCTTTAGCCAGGCCTTGATTTTGATTAGTAAGCTGGTTATTTTGATTTTCCAGCTCTGCTATTCGTTCTTCGTAAGTTTTCGTTTTGGCATTCAGTTCATCAATAAGCTCTTTAGCTTTCTTAAGTTGAGATGCAGAAGCACGGCTGTCACTCAATATACCGCGTATCTGGCGTTTTAAGTTTTCCACTTCGCCGTTTTTGTCGCGTATCATACTGTCCATCTGCGAGTTCTTAGATGTCAATTCATCTAACCTGGCAATGGCAGCAGCATAATCGTTTTTAAGGTTATTCTTGTCAATTACAGCAGAATCGCGCTGTATTGCCATGTCCTGGCTTTGCTGCGAAACATTGTGTCTGCTCACTGCCAGAAAAATAATGATGATCACTAAAATAGCAATGATACCAAGGTATATCATGCCATCCCGGCGTTTTGCCTGGGGATTTGTATCGGTAGGCTGATTCTGATCGCTCATAAGTTTATTTTTTTTGTTTACATTTCGGTACAAATATAATCATGCCAGCTTGCTAATGGAACACCTTAAGAACATACTTTTCATAGATATTGAAACTGTGTCAGTTACGCCCGATTATGATACGCTCTCAGAAGGCATGCAGGCTGAATGGAACAGGAAGGCGAAAAACCTAAAAAGTAGTGCCGAGCTAAATACAGACCCCGCAAGCCTTTACAACGATAGGGCAGGTATTTTCTCAGAATTTGCCAAGGTTGTCTGTATTGGTTTTGGAAGCCTTATTAAGCAGGAAGGGTGTTGGAAACTGCATCTTAAGGCTCTTACGAATGAAAATGAAAAGGATTTGTTAAATGATTTTTGCACCATGCTTGCCCGTTTTGAACAATATTATCCCCAGTTTAAGTTTTGCGGGCATAATATCAGGGAGTTTGATATTCCGTTTTTATGTCGTCGCATGATCATCAACGGTATAGGGTTACCCGCACCTATGCAATTACATGGTAAAAAACCATGGGAAGTGCAGCATATAGAAGATACGTTGGAATTATGGAAGTTTGGTGATCATAAAAACTATACTTCGTTAGCTTTGCTCGCGGAAGTATTAGGAATACCTTCTCCCAAAAGCGATATGGACGGTAGCCTGGTAAGCGATGTATTTTGGAAACAAAAAGACCTGCAACGTATTGGTGCATATTGTATAAAAGATGTGCTTACCACGGCTAAAGTATATTTGAAGCTGAAAGGCATAAAAGACGAAGGAATAGTGTGGGAATGATACCATTGGAATTTGTTATTTGCGATTTGGAATTTTAAAACATGAATGCGGAGTTTAAAAAATTATTTCAGTCATTACAGAAGGGGCAATTTGCACCTGTTTATTTAATTGATGGGGAAGAAGCTTATTATTTAGATAAGGTCACAGAATTTTTCGAAGAAAATATTTTACAGCCATCAGAACGTGATTTTAATTTATTGGTACTGTATGGTAAAGATGCACAATGGGCTGATGTTGTAAATGCCTGCAGGCGGTTCCCGATGTTTGCCGATAAACAGGTAGTAATTTTAAAGGATGCTGCCTTGCTCAAAGATTTCAACGAATTGGCAGGTTACCTCGAAAATCCTTCTCCGTCTACAGTTTTGCTTATAGAACATCGTTTTAAAAAAGCAGATGGACGCGGTAAAGTAGTGAAGCTGGCCAAGGATAAAGGCTTTTATTTTACTTCAGATAAGTTGCGTGATGAGAAGATACCCGAATGGGTAGAGGGCTATGGTGAAGATATTGGTTTTCATATTGGTGAGCGCGAAGCGCAGGTCATAGCAACTTATTTGGGTAACGATCTGCAACGTATAGCAAATGAAATAGAAAAAGTACGTATCAATGTTCCGCAAGAAAAAGCGTTGACTGCCGAATTAATACAAAAATATATCGGCATCAGTAGGGAGTATAATGTATTTGAATTTCCCGAAGCGCTTACTAATGGTGATAAAGATAAAATGTACCGCATGCTTTCTTATTTTATCGCAAATCCAAAATCATCGCCTATGCCTTTGGTAATTGGTTCTTTTTATAGTCATTTCAATAAATTATACCAGGCACATTTTCTAAAAGGCAGAAGCGATAAAGAAGCCGCCGCCGCGTTGGGTACTTATCCTTCTAAAGTCAGGGAGATCATGTATACTGCGCAACGCTGGCCTTTACCCCGCATTGAATATTGCATGATGTTGCTGGGTAAATACAGCACAGCTGCTGTAGGTATTGAAAGTAATGTGAACGATAGGGAATTATTAAAAGAGATGGTGGGTAAGATGGTTATCTGAACTTGAATTAATGCAAAGCTTGCAGGGTTTTTTGTTTGTCTTTATGTAACTGTGCTTTCAATTCATCAATAGAAGCGAATTTTTCCTCTTTTCTAAGCCATGCAACAAATTCAATTTCAATTTCCTGGCCATAAATATCTTTATCAAAATCAAACAGGTTCACCTCTATCTTTATTTCTTTACTATCTGTAACCGTTGGATTATAGCCTATGCTCATCATTCCATTTAGCTGTTGGCCATTTATTTTTGCCCGCACTGCATAAATGCCACGTGCAGGTACCACTAGTTCAGCTTCAGCAGGTATTATGTTTGCTGTAGGATATCCGATTGTCCTGCCAAGTTGGGCTCCCTTTGTTACGCTTCCTGTTAGTGTATAATTGCGCCCGAGCATATGTGCTGCATCTTCTACATGCCCCCTTTCAAGTGCTTGTCGTATTTTGGTAGAGCTTACAGCGGCTTGTTCTATAAGTTGTGCAGGTATTTCTACTACTTCAAAATGGTGCTTCCCGGCATATGCTTTTAGCATGTCAATATTGCCTTTTCTGTCATGCCCGAAATGATGATCATAACCAATGATGATACTGTTCGGATGAAAATATTTTACCAGGAATGATTCAATATATTCTTCTGCAGTAAGTTCTGAAAAAGCCTTGGTAAATGGGGCGACAACAATATGTTCAATGCCAAGTGCTGCTATGAGCTGTAATTTTTTATCTAAGGGCGTAATAAGATGTATAGGCTGCTTAGGAAACAATAATTTCCTCGGATGTGGTTCAAAAGTAATAAGCACACTTTCGCCTTTTACTTTTTTGGCATGCCGCGCTACCTCTTGCAATATAGTTTTGTGTCCCTGGTGCACACCGTCAAATGTGCCTATGGTTACAACTGCATTACGAAATTTCGGTAATTGCTCTATATCAAAAAAAACACCCATTCTTTATCCTGCTATGCCATTTAATATTTCGTAAAAACGGTAACAATCTTCAAATGTATTATACAGCGGCACAGGTGCTATGCGTATCACATTAGGTTCCCGCCAGTCTGCAATTACGCCATTTTGTGTCAGTTTTTCAAAAATACCTCTGCCATTTTCATTAAATAATAATGATAATTGACAACCTCTCTGAGTTGGATTGGATGGAGTGATGATATTAAATGAAAGAGCAGATAATTGATGTAGCAAAAATTCCATATATGCAGTCAGCTTTTCGCTTTTTTCGCGTAATGCAACAATGCCCGCCTTATCAAAAATATCAAGCGATGCATCATGCGCTACCATGTTGAACACGGGTGCATTACTCATTTGCCAGCTCGCTGCTCCTTTTTGGGGAACAAATCCCTTTTGCATTTTAAATCTTGTTCTCTCATCATTTCCCCACCAGCCGCCAAGCCTCAATAATTTTGGATTATCTCCGTGATGCTCATGAACAAAAGCACCGCCCACAGCACCGGGGCCTGAGTTTAAATATTTATAAGAGCACCAGCAGGCAAAGTCCACAGCCCAATCATGCAGGCGCAATGCCACATTGCCAATAGCATGTGCCAGATCATAGCCGGCATAAGCACCTACTTTATGCGCGCATGCCGTTATATGTTGCAGGTTAAAATATTGCCCGGTATAATAATTCACACCACCTATCATCACCAGTGCCAGCGATGAGCCTGCATTTTCTATGGCAGTAATAATATCTTCTTCCCTTATGGTATGTTCATTATCGCGTGGCGCTATTTCTATAATGGCATCATTGGGCTCATATCCATGCATGCGCACTTGCGTTTCTACTGTGTATTGGTCAGACGGGAAAGCGCCTGCTTCCATCAGTATTTTATATCGGTCTTGGCTAGGGCGGTAAAAACTCATCATCAATAAATGCAAGTTCACCGTCAGTGAATTCATCGCCACTACTTCTTCTTTCTTTGCCCCCACCAGCTTGGCAAGCCTATCTGAAAACAAATGGTGATAAGAAAACCATGGGTTGCGTGCGTTAAAATGCCCCTCCACTCCAAATTTTGCCCAGTCGCGTAGTTCTTTTTCCATCAGGAACGATACGCTTTTCGGTTGCAGTCCTAAGGAATTACCGCAGAAATAATATACATCCTTACCGTTATGTTGTGGAAAATAAAAACGTTCCCTGAACGGGTAGAGCGTGTCAGTTGCGTCGAGGCTTTGTGCGTAAGCGAGTGTAGCTTCAAATGCAGGCATACTTGTAATTTGTACGCAAAAATAGCTTTGTAAATAATATTTCGTTCAAACCCTTAAAAACAATACTTACCGACACTTTTGCCCCTTTACCCGATTTTTGCATTATCTTTCTGCCGCTAAGTACTATTTTTGACAAAATTTTTTACAAATGAAAAGATCATATATCATTATTGGCGTATTAGTGTTGTTAGTGATTATGTTGGGTGGTTGTTACAACGGCATGAATAGAGCCCGTGTAGAAGTTGACAATAAATGGGCCGGCGTGCAAAGTTCTTATCAGCGTCGTATGGACCTCATTCCCAACCTGGTAGCTACTGTTAAGGGTGTAGCAAATTTCGAACAATCAACATTAACGCAGGTAATTCAGGCAAGGGCCAATGCTACATCACTCAAGGTCAATGCTTCTGACCTGACTCCTGAAAAAATGCAACAGATACAACAATCTCAGGGCCAGATAGGCAATGCCATAGGCAGGTTATTAATGGTGTCTGAACAATATCCCCAGTTAAAAGCAACAGAAAATTTCCGCGATCTGCAAACGCAGCTCGAAGGGACTGAGAACAGGATAAAAGTTTCGCGCGATGAATTTAATGATGCCGTAAAAGACTTTAATGTAAAAATTACCAACTTCCCGGGCAACTTATTAGCTGGTATGTTTGGCTTTAAGCAAAGGCCTATGTTCGAGGCAGACCAGGGCGCACAAAATGCACCTAAGGTTCAGTTTTAAATATAATCATGTAATCAATAATAAATCAGGTAATCCCGGTCATGTTTCCGTTTCGCAAAAAACCAATGCTCGATAAAGACTCGCAACAGCGTGTTGTAGCGGCTATTAAGCAGGCGGAAAGTAATACTACAGGCGAGGTGCGGGTGTATATGGAGCATCACTGCAGTTATATGGATGCCCTCGATCGTGCTAAAGAAGTATTTCATAAGCTGGGAATGGAAAAAACAGAAAGGCGAAATGCTGTTTTGGTCTACATGGCTTTTACCGATAGGCAATTTGCCATCTTTGGCGATGTAGAGATTTATCATAAAGCTGGTGGCCCCCAATTTTGGCAAGTAGCCGCTGATGATTTGAAAGAACATTTAAAGAAAAATGAAATAACTGAAGGGCTTTGTGATTGTGTCCTCGATTTAGGTAATGCTTTGGCAGAGCATTTCCCTTACGATCCTTCTGTACCCAAGAATGAATTGCCCGACGAAATAGTATTTGGTAAATGAGCCTGAGAAAATATATAGTTCTAATACTTGCAGCATTGCTTCCTGTTATAGCATGGGCTGGTGATAAAGATTTCCCCGATAAGCCAAACCCACCCAGGCTGGTGAATGATCTTGCGCATGTATTAACCGACGAACAGGCAGCTCAACTGGAACAAAAACTGCAGGAGTTTGATCGTACTACATCTAATGAAATTACTATTGTTACTATTACCAACCTGGGTGATTATGATGTTGCTGACTATGCATTGCAGTTGGGTAATAAGTGGGGAGTAGGCAAGCAAGGAAAATATAATGGGGTGATGGTGCTCGCTGCAATTGAAAATCATAAAATTAATATTTCACCTGCTAAAGGATTGGAAGGCGCCTTGCCTGATATCACCTGCGGCCAGATCATTCGCAATGAGATAACACCTGCCTTCAGGCAAGGTGATTATTATACAGGTTTTTCAAAAGCTGCAGACGCTATTATGGCTGCAACAAAAGGTGAGTACAAACCTGATGACAGTGATAAGCGGGGGCATTTCTCCCTATTGGCGCTTGTCTTATTCATTACAGGTATATATTTTATTCTTTGGCTCATTTCTAAATTCAGAGGTGGCGGAGGCGGTGGTGGCTCATATATGAGTGGACGCGGTTTCGGCGGGTTCTATGGCGGGGGCTTTGGTGGTTTCGGTGGTGGCTCAGGTGGCGGAGGCGGCTTTGGTGGCTTTGGTGGTGGTGGTGGCTTTTCCGGCGGCGGTGCAAGCGGAGGCTGGTAGGCATCCTGTTTTATCTTTGTATTGCGTCCATACGATAAACACCGGGTTTATCAACATTTGTGTTGTCAGATTTTTTTAAGCCAAAACTTAAACCGAAGTTGATCAGGCCTTTATAACCCAATCCTGCTTCCACAAATCCGGATAATCTTCTGCCAAATCTAATGCCACCGCTGCATTGAAAATTAAATCTTGTATTATTACTAACATTATAAAATCCACCTGAACCCCAGTATACATTAGCATTTGGGAAAGATGGTCCTACGCCTACCAATACATACGTTTGTACACTTTTAGAATAATGTAAAATTCCGGTCAATTCGGCGGCTATAGTTGTATTGTGCATAATATACCTGCTTGTTACTTCATCATAATCATTCTTTGTATAGCCTGCCAGTCTTTGCATTCCTAATGTGCCCCCCAACGCTATCCTGTCTGTAATAAAATAGCGGTAACTGATAAAATAATTTCCTGAAATAGATGTGTCTTTTATACCTCCCTCACCCCTGCCATTCGCTGCAAGACCATCCGTTATCTCCCTGCCCGAAACAAGCCCATAGCTAACCGAAATTTCATGCTGTCCTGCTTCAGGTTGTGCGAGTATATCAGAAAAGAAGGGTACAAATAATAAGAGGCAAACAACAAATTTTTTCATATGTGGGGGCGTGGGAATGTTTGTTATTCTCTTGCAAATACTATACCATTTATCTTCTCCGGATTGTGGTCACACAATAATTATAAACATTAAGTTGTTAATTTGGCACGTATCTTGTTTACTATTCCTAATTACCCCCATTTATGAAATACATTTTTCTCATTTCCTGTTTTGTATGTATTGCATTACAACCAACATTCGCCGCATTTCCAATTCATCATCCCGTCGCAGAAACACAAGTCATAAAAAAAACTACATTTTTTCATGTAGCTCACAATACCCCAAAACCCTCTGACGACAATGGCATATATGGGGTGTTGTCTTTTGTTATGGCTATGCTGTCTTATATTTCAATCGGTGCTGCATCCCTGGTACTCATTTCCTCTGGTAGCATTGCTATCTTGTTTGTTCCGTTCGCTCTCAGTGTGGCGGCAGTTGTATTGGGTATTATCGGAATGGACCGGGATAAACGTTTAAGAGGGTTGGCGATCACAGGCTTTGTTATGGGAATCATGGTTGCTGCTCCTTTAGCGCTTGTTTTAATTATAGCCGCCGCAGTAAGCGCAGGGGGTTAGGACTATTATTTGCTTTTAAAAAACTTGCAAAAATTTGTCTGTTTTTGTCCGGTTTTTGCATTTGCTTCGTTATTATAATAAACACTAAAAAATGGAAAAATTCATATACTTATTTAGAGTAGCCGACGATGCTACCGCAACAGAAGAACAAAGGCGTTCACGTATGCCTGAATGGAATCAATGGATGGAACAGCTTGCTCATTCCGGCAACTTAATAGGGGCTGAGCGTTTGCACAATACTGGTGTGCAGGTAACTGGTTTGGATAAAGTAGTCACCGATGGTCCTTTTATTGAGGCTAAAGAAATGGTAGGCGGATACTTGCTGATCAATGCAAAAGATATCAGCCATGCTGTTGAATTGTCTAAAGGCTGCCCCATTTTTGCTATAAATGGCAAGGTGGAAGTGCGCCCAATACAGACAATGGATATGTAAAAAAACACCTCATTATTCATTGCTGTCAAACCGGTATATATGTGTGCATTCAGAACCCTCGCCTTTTTTATTGTGCAAGGTAGCCGCCATCTATGTTATAATAAGACCCCGTAACAAAAGAAGCTTTGTCAGAATTAAGCCATAAAGCCAGCTCGGCTACTTCTTCAGCAGTTCCAAGCCTGCCCATTGGGTGTAATCCAACTAATGCCTTCATTGTGGCATCATCTAAAGATTTAAGTAAAGGTGTAACAATATAACCGGGGCCTATTGAATTAACGCGTATATTCTGGTTTGCATATTCCAATGCGGCCGTTTCGGTAAGGCCTATAACACCATGTTTTGCAGATATATATGCGGCGGAATTCTTGGTTGCTACTTTACCAAGTATAGAAGCCATATTTACAATACTGCCGCCTCCTGAAGAAAGCATAGCAGGAATTTGATATCGCATACCATAAAACACTCCGGACAGATTGATAGAAATTACTTTTTCCCAGCCATCAATAGGGTATTCTCCAATTGGTTTTATAGGACCTCCAATTCCTGCATTGTTTACCGCAATATGCAAAGCTCCAAATTGTTTAACAGCCAGTTCAACAGTATTTTCACTGTCTTCGTGCTTAGATGTATCAGCCCTTACAAATATAGCTTCCCCACCTTTTGCTTTTATTTGTGTAACTGTTTCATTACCGCCTTTTTCATCAACATCTGAAATAACAAGTTTTGCACCTTCAGATGCATATAACAATGCAATAGCCCTGCCTATGCCCGAACCGCCTCCGGTTACTATACTTACTTTATTTTTTAAGGAACCCATAAAATATTTTTTTAGAAGTGAAAATCAAAAAAGATCGGCAATAATTACTAACATAGTAAGTTATTAATTGCAGATCAAAGTTACCGAAAACTCAGCCCAAAGCTTGTGGATGATAATATGTATTTGTTACATCTTATTTAACGTCTCATACTCGCTATAAATGGCAAGCTGGAAGTGCGCCCGATACAATCTACGGACATATAGTTGATATCCAATGCTATCGATTTGCTTAGCTGTCTGAAGGCATGGTTTTTTTAAATACAGTTCCAAACATTGCTATATGAAAAAAATGATTGCCATTACGACAACAGCCGTTCTTCTCAGTTGTGCTATATCTGTAACTGCCCAGGTAAAAAAAGAGGTCACAAAAGACGCACAGGCAGTAGGACATAAAACCGAAGAGATTGCTTCAAAAACCGCTTCGCATATTACTGATAAGGTATATGCTGATAAGGTAGGGCCTCATGGTCAAACCATATATATTAATAAGCATTCCAAATACTACTGGATAGACAAAGAAGGGCATAAAAAAAGCATCACTAAGGCTGAAATGAAAGACAAATAATCTTCAACACAAAGTCTTGCATCATACGGCTCACCATAAAATGGCGAGCCGTATTTTATTTTATAAAGTTTGAGGCTTACTTTTATTTTATGATAAACGATCTTATTTCACAGCTTGCCAACCTTGCACTCACACTTTCGTTTATTGTTGCGGTGATATTTGGTATTGCACAGGTGAAGACTGCGGCACGCGACCGTCGCGAAAGGCTTACACTCGAAACGCTTCGCGCTTTCCAAACACGTGAATTCGCAGAAATTGCAACATATATCAGTTGGAATGAACTCCCTCAAACCAGGGAAGATATGGCTATATTGCCTGTAGAAGACAGGGAAAAGGTATTCCAGTTCTCGCAACAGATGGAATCGCTGGGTATATTGGTTGCAGAAGGACTTATTAATCTTGACCTGGTAGATAAAACATTAGGTTCATTTGTAGTCTCCTCTTGGGAAAAATACAAACCCATGTTCACTGATATCCGTATCAACCAACCCGATCCTTTTATTGGTGAATATTTTCAGTGGCTGGCAGAGCGAATAGACAAGCGTATGACTGAATGCCCGCGCAAACCTTTTTTCGAACAGGGCAGTATCAAACAAAGAGGTTAGATAAAAACTGGCTTCTTGTGCCGGGAGTTTTTACTTCAGAAATCTCAAATAAAAAGCTAAAAACACCAGGACAATACCAATGTTCACAATAAGTCGTGCCCAAAACCGATCCGTGAAAAACAGCAGATCAACACCAACGATTACCACGATCATGGCAAGGATGTAGATTATGAGTAGTGTAGATTTTGACATGGCTTAAAATACTTTACTGTGTAAGCTACGCTGTTTTTTCCGCTTTATACTATTATCCGTCAGTACCGCTATATGCGGTCAGACGGATAAATAATCTCCACATTTTCACATCCAATATCCGCTTCTTTCTACTATCTACTTACAACTATTAAAATGTGATTATCTTTTTTTGGAAACCGCACTCTCACAATAGTAACTTGTGCCATCATTAGCACATTGGCATATCAGCTAATTAGCTAATTATTAAAAGTTCTTTGACATATTGTATATATCCATTTCGGTGAATCGGTGAAAATGAAAAAAACATAACTGCTTCAGTATCAATGAAAAACCGTTTTGAAAACGCTTGTTTTATGAAAAATCGGTGAAACAAAAGTGAAAGAAGGTGAAACAAAGGTGAAACAAAAGTGAAACAGAAGTGAAAGAAAAGTATCAATGAGTGAAAGGAAATGAATACTCTTTCCTGGCCAAACCTCCTGTATGTGACGCAGCTTTAAAAGCTAAATTCATAAATCGGAGCTCATTGACTCGCGTCCACCTTTCCATTTATGGAGAGGGACCAGACCGAAGGTCGAGGGTGAGGTCATCTTTTCACAACTTGAAACCCACTACAATCAACCATATTATATATTTCTATAGAGGAAGTAAGCAGAAATTGGATCATCATTTTCCCATCTTATCCACATACCAAAAAATGCTTTTGAATTTTACCTTTTAGCTTTTGAATTTATCGTATTTTTGCACAATTTGTTTTTTATGCCCCAGGAAAGAATTGACACCCCCGCTTGGTTACTTCTCGAAGACGGAACATTATTTAAAGGAAGCGCATTCGGTGCCCGTGGCACTGCCGGCGGAGAAATTTGTTTTAATACAGGTATGACAGGCTACCAGGAGGTTTTTACCGACCCCTCTTATACAGGCCAGGTATTAATTATGAACAATGCCTATATAGGTAACTATGGCGTTAAGGCTATAGACGTAGAGTCAGACTCTGTTAAGATCAAAGCGCTCATTTGTAAAAATATTTCATACCGTTATAGTCGTATGACTGCTGACGATGGTCTGGAAGAATATCTATTGAAGAACAATATAGTTGCTATCAGCAATGTAGATACAAGGGCACTCGTGTTGCATGTAAGAAGCAAAGGAGCAATGAATTGCGTCATATCAACTGAAGTGTCAGATGAAGCTGGTTTGAGAGCAGAATTGAAAAAAGTTCCCGACATGGCAGGCTTAGAATTGTCATCTCAGATATCTACAAAAGAGGCATACACATTGGGTTCACCAAATGCACCTATACGTGTAGCGGTAATGGATTATGGTGTAAAGAAACATATACTCCAGTGCCTTACTGACAGGAATGCATATGTAAAGGTTTTCCCGGCCAAAACACCGCTCGAAAAGCTAAAAGAATTTTCGCCCAACGGGTATTTTATTTCTAATGGCCCGGGCGACCCTGCTTCTATGGATTATGCAGTAGCAACCGTTAGGCAAATACTCGATACAAAGAAACCATTCTTTGGTATTTGCCTTGGCCACCAGTTATTGGCACGTGCCAACGATATACCTACTTTCAAAATGCACCATGGCCATAGAGGGCTCAATCATCCGGTTAAAAATTTAATTACAGGCAAATCAGAGATCACTACACAGAATCATGGTTTTGGTGTAAACCCCGAAGCGGTGAAACATCACCCTGATGTGGAAGTGACACATGTAAATCTCAACGATGGTTCTATAGAAGGCATCAGGCTTAAAAACAAACTTGCTTTTTCTGTGCAGTACCACCCTGAAAGCACACCCGGTCCGCACGACTCACGTTATTTGTTCGACCAGTTTATTGCGATGATTGAAAAAGACATGGCTAAAACAACTGTAAAGAAAGAAGAGCTGGCTTAAAATTAATTATAACAATAATCGGGTGATCCTAACGGGTCATGTAAATCCTGGTTAAAATCGAGAAAATCGTGGTTAAAATACTCATCATAGGTGCTTGCGGACAAATAGGTGTAGAATTGACATTGGCGCTTAGAAAGCTACATGGCAACAATAATGTTATTGCAACAGATATACGCGAAGAGCACCCGTTACTGGCTGGAACCGGGCCTTATGAAACACTCAATGCAATGGATGGTAATGCCATTCATGCGATGATAAAGAAAGAAGGAATTACCCAAATATATTTACTCGCTGCACTTCTTTCCGCAACCGGAGAAAAAGATCCTAAGCGTGCCTGGGATATTAACATGACCAGTCTGCTACAGTTGCTTGATCTGGGTGTGCAGGAAAAATTACAGAAAATATATTGGCCAAGTTCTATAGCAGTATTCGGCCCTACCACACCACGCGAACACACGCCACAGCAAACAATAATAGAACCTGCTACTGTATATGGCCTTAGCAAATACGCAGGCGAATTATGGTGCCAGTATTATCATAAACGCTGGGGGCTGGATGTACGCAGCCTTCGTTATCCCGGCCTTATCAGTTGGAAATCTGATCCGGGTGGTGGAACAACTGATTATGCAGTAGAAATATACCATGAAGCGTTAAAGCGCGGAGAGTACACTTGTTTCCTTTCTGAGAATACTTATTTGCCTATGATGTACATGGATGATGCTATCAGGGGAACTATAGAGTTAATGGAAGCACCTGCTGATAAAATAAGATCACGCATGGCGTACAATATATCTGCCATGAGTTTTTCTCCCAAAGACATTGCAGCTTCTATTGAATTTCATGTGCCCGGTTTTAAAATGCATTACAAACCGGACTTCCGCCAGCAGATAGCAGACGGCTGGCCTCAAAGTATTGATGATCGTGCCGCCCGCTCTGACTGGGATTGGCAGCACGAGTTCGATCTGAACAAGATGACCTATGATATGCTCACACATCTGAAGCAGAAGAAGCAATTGGTGTAATTTCATTTCTGTTGTATGCAAAAGAAGAAGCTGGTAGTGTTGACAGGCGCAGGCATTAGTGCTGAGAGCGGATTGAAAACATTTCGCGATAGTGATGGTTTATGGGAAGGATATAATATAGAAGATGTAGCTACTCCCCGCGCATGGCACCGCGACCCTCAATTGGTGCTTGACTTTTACAATACACGTCGTCAAAAGGTGCTGGAAGCAAATCCTAATGCGGCTCATATAGGTTTGGCAGATTTGGAGAAATATTATGATGTTGCTATTGTCACGCAGAATATTGATGATCTGCATGAGCGGGCAGGTTCAACGAATGTATTGCATTTGCACGGAGAGATATTGAAGATGCGCAGCGTGAAAAATGAATTTAAAACCTATGCTATCACAGACGATATTAAATTGGGAGATGTAGCTGAAGATGGCGGCCAGTTTCGCCCGCATATTGTTTGGTTTGAAGAGCCTGTACCATTAATACCCGAAGCTGCCTCTGTAATGCAGACAGCTGATGTGTTTGTGCTTATTGGTACTTCATTAGTGGTATACCCTGCTGCTGGTTTAGTTGATTATGTTCGTTATGATGTACCCAAATATGTGATTGATAAGAAGATACCTTATGTGAGCAGGTATGAGAATGTGATACGAATAGAGAAGCCTGCTACTGATGGTATAAAGGACTTAATGGCATTACTCGAGCTCTAAGACGCATGCTCCAGGCTGAAAAGGGTATCTACAAACTCAGCTTTATTAAATATTTGCAGGTCTTCCATTTTCTCACCTACGCCTATGTACTTCACTGGTATCTTGAATTGATTTGCTATGGCTAATACAACGCCTCCTTTTGCAGTGCCGTCCAGCTTGGTAATAGCAATAGCAGTTACATCTGTAGTAGCAGTAAAATGTTTTGCCTGCTCCAGTGCATTCTGGCCGGTGCTGCCATCTAATACAAGCAATACTTCGTGCGGGGCGTCAGGTAGTTTTTTTGAAATCACGCGGCGTATCTTGCTGAGCTCATCCATTAAATGCGCTTTGTTGTGCAAGCGGCCTGCTGTATCAATTATTACAACATCAGCTTCCTTAGCTATAGCGCTTTGCACTGCATCAAAAGCTACTGAGCTTGGGTCGCTGCCCATTTCTTTCTTTACGATAGGCACACCCACACGCTCGCTCCATATGGTCAATTGGTCAACAGCTGCAGCACGAAAAGTATCTGCTGCGCCCAGTATCACATTTTTACCATTCTTCTTAAAATTATAAGCCAGCTTACCAACGGTAGTAGTTTTACCAACACCATTCACCCCAACAACCAACATGACATATGGTTTTTTACCCGCCGGAATATCAAAGGTTTCAAACTCGTTGGATGGTGCTTCGGTAAGCATACCCATGATCTCTTCCTGTAGTATCCTATTCAACTCAGATGTGCCAAGGTATTTGTCTTTTGAAACACGGACCCCTATACGGTCAATGATAGCAACGGTAGTATCTATACCAACATCTGCGCTTACGAGAGCTTCTTCCAACTCGTCAAGTAATTCTTCGTCAACTTTGTCTTTACCCGCAATGGCCTTTGTTATTTTGGAAAAGAAGCCCTCCTTGGTTTTCTTCAAACCATGTTCAAGTGCTTCTTTTTGCTCTTGCTGCTCTTTATTCCGTTTAAATAATTTGTCGAATAGTCCCATTTTTCAAATTCAAAATTCAATCCCGATTGTTATCGGGACAAAAGTAGGGTATTAAACAGCCGGAACTTCGTCAAGTGAATAATAAACAGGTAATCCCTTTGCTGTGAAAACTGCTTTTTCTTTCTGTACACCCGGACTATCGCCAATAACGAGTAGTGCTTCACATGATTGCATTATAGCTATCGAAATGCTTAGTATCACCTCGTAATCATGATCCACCTCGGTATATGTAATAATAGGTAGTGCTGCGTTTACGCCAACTATGGGCAAATGACCTCGTTCCAATAATCTTGCTGCTGCGATATTTAGCGCTTCTAAATTTGCTTGTCTTTGTTTTTCTGTTGGGGCTGAATATGGGCCTGCTACTCCTATGATCATCTTAGTATGTATTAATGGTTTTTTGGCTAAAGCCAAATTGATTTTATTTTAATCCCCGACCTGAAGGTCGGGGCAATTATTATTTATTTAGTTTTTTCTTTAAGTTCTGGTCTAATGCATCCAGGAATTCTTCTGTATACAAATAATCTTTGCCATGGCTTACTTTATTGCCATGTACACATACTGCCAAGTCCTTGGTCATTTTGCCACTTTCTACTGTTTCTATGCAAACAGCTTCCAGTGCATGGCAGAAGTCGATGAGTTCCTGGTTGTTGTCCAATTTGCCGCGGAAGGCCAGACCGCGTGTCCATGCGAAAATAGATGCAATCGGATTGGTTGAAGTTGGGTTCCCTTTTTGGTGTTCGCGATAGTGACGTGTAACTGTACCATGTGCAGCTTCTGCTTCCATAGTTTTACCATCCGGTGTTATCAATACAGAGGTCATTAAACCCAAAGAACCAAAGCCCTGTGCCACTGTATCGCTTTGTACATCGCCATCGTAATTCTTACAAGCCCATACAAAATTACCATGCCATTTTAATGCGCTGGCAACCATGTCATCTATTAAACGGTGTTCGTAAGTGAGGTTATTTTTTTCAAACTCAGCTTTGAACTCATTATTATATATCTCTTCGAAAATGTCTTTGAAACGACCATCGTATTTTTTAAGAATGGTATTCTTAGATGAGAAATACAGCGGCCATTTCTTTTGCAATGCCATATTGAAGCAGGCACGCGCAAAACCTATAATTGATTCATCAGTATTGTACATCGCTAATGCAACGCCATCACCCTTAAAATCATATATTGTGTGCTCTATGTTTTGACCGTTTTGACCTTCAAATTTTATGGTGAGCTTTCCTTTGCCTTTTACAACAAAGTCTGTAGCACGGTACTGGTCGCCAAAAGCATGACGGCCAATACAAATGGGCGCTGTCCAGTTTGGAACCAGGCGGGGAATATTATTGATAACGATGGGCTCACGAAAAACGGTACCATCCAATATGTTACGGATAGTGCCATTCGGACTCTTCCACATTTGTTTCAGGTTGAACTCTTTTACACGCGCCTCGTCCGGAGTAATAGTAGCACATTTAATACCTACGCCATATTGCTTGATAGCATTTGCCGAATCAACAGTAACCTGGTCGTTAGTTGCATCGCGGTGCTCTATACCAAGGTCGTAATATTTTATATCCACATCGAGGTATGGGAGTATGAGTTTATCTTTTATATACTGCCAAATGATGCGTGTCATTTCATCACCATCTAATTCTACAACTGGGTTTGTTACTTTAATTTTTGACATATTATTATATATGATTTTCTGGGGTTAAATAACGGGGCGCAATATAATATTAATTCAAAAGTCAAAAGTTAAAAGCCAAAAGCATTTTTTCATATTAAGAAAGGTTATCAATGTCTAGTTCTGTTTATTTCCTGTTCCTTCCGCTTATCTTCCGCAAAAGAAATTTTTAATATGGTTGACTGGAAAGCATTTCATAGGGATAAGTTCCTATTTTCTTCCGCTTTTGGAATAAAAACAGAAGTGGAAGAGAGGAAGTCTGAACTCGTCCCGATAGCTATCAAGAGAGAATTAATTGAATGAAAGGAATTGAATATTTGTGTCATATTAATGCCCATCTATATCCATTCAGGTAGGGTTTAAAAGTGCACCAAAGATACGATTCAAAACAAGGGAGTCCCAAGTGGTTTATTCTATACTATAGATAAGAAATATCTATGGGGAAAATGGGTTACCATTTTTCAGAGACTGCAATAAACATCTCTTTTATTTTATCATTCGATAAATTCCCTATGCTGCCTTCGTGGATATGTTTGATGTTGATGGGTTTATATGAGAAGGTATTGTTCTGCACTTCTTCGGCGACTTGTTTATATGCTTCGCGAAAAGGAGTACCCCGGTTAACGAGTTCGTTTATTTTTTCGACCGTAAAAATGTATTTATATTTTTCGTCGTCGAGGATATTTTCTTTTACACGGATCTCGGCGAGCATGAGACATGCCATTTCGAGACAAGATTTTATTTCTTCTATTGCGGGGAACACGATCTCTTTTGTAAGCTGCATATCCCTGTGGTAACCTGAAGGCAGGTTATTGCACAATAATGTGAGTTCATTAGGAATAGATTGTATGCGATTGCATTTAGCCCGTATCAATTCAAATACGTCGGGGTTTTTTTTGTGCGGCATTACACTGCTACCTGTTGTTAAATGGTCGGGGAAGGAGATGAAACCAAAGTCTTGCCCCATGTATAAACAAATATCCATGCTAAGGCGGCTGAGTGTTGCAGCGATAGCGGCTAAGGCGACAGCTACAAAACGTTCGGTTTTGCCACGGCTCATCTGGGCATAGATACTATTATAGTGCAAGGTGCCGAAACCCAGCAGTTGGGTTGTCATTGTTCTGTTCAATGGAAAAGATGAGCCATAACCTGCACAACTGCCCAGCGGATTTTTGTTGGTAATTGTATATGCTGTTTTCAGCATTTGCATATCATCAGTGAGGCTTTCGGCATAGGCAGCGAACCACAAGCCAAAAGAAGAGGGCATAGCTACCTGCAAATGCGTATAGCCGGGGAGTAGTTTTTCTTTATGTTTATTACTAAGTTCCAGCAACAGATCGAAAAGCTGTGTAACTGCATCTTTAATAGCGCGTATCTCATCTCTCAGGTATAATTTAATATCCACAGCAACCTGGTCGTTGCGGCTACGCCCGGTATGTATCTTCTTACCTGCTTCTCCCAACCGCTCTGTCAACATCATCTCAATCTGAGAGTGTATGTCTTCGCAACCACTGTCTATGGTGAAATTTCCGTCGTTTATTTCAGTAAGTATTTTGTTGAGTTCCGCAGTTAATATTTGATGGTCTACGGCAGATAATAGCTCCACGTTTTGCAGCATAGCAATATGTGCTATTGACCCTATAACATCATACTTCGCCAGCAGTAAATCAAATTCCCTGTCGCGACCAACGGTAAACGCTTCTATTTTTTCGGAGGTATTGGTGCCTGATCTTTGCCAGAGTTTCATAATACTGCTTTTAATAGTTTTATATAAGTATCTATACCATCTTTTATTTCCTGCATATAAACAAATTCATCTGCGGTGTGACTGCGGGAAGAGCTGCCCGGGCCTATTTTAATAGCAGGGAAGGGCATTAATGATTTATCGGAAAGAGTTGCAGAACCAAATACTTTTATGCCTGATCTTACAGCCGCTTCCAATACAGGATTTTTTTCAGGAACAGAAGTAGAGCGCAAACGTATGCTTCTCGGAGCAACCGTACAAGTCACATGCTCTTTTATGATGTTCAGTATTTCTTCGTGTGTGTAAGAATCGTTGATCCTGATGTCAACTGTAAAGTCACATTTATCAGGAACTACATTGTGCTGCGTGCCTGATTGTATCATTGTAACATTCATGGTTACAGGCCCTAACAAGTCGGAAACCTTTGGAAATTTATAGTTCTGAAACCAAGTAATATCTGCCAAAGACTTGTAAATGGCATTCTCTCCTTCATTTCTCGCAGCATGTCCTGACTTGCCATATACTGTACAATCAATTACCAATAAACCTTTTTCTGATGCTGCCAGTTCTAATAAAGTGGGTTCACCGACAATAGCGGTATCTATTTTGCCCAATACAGGGAGCAAAGCTTCCACACCATTTGCGCCGGATATTTCTTCTTCTGCCGTTGCGGCGAAAATAAGGTTGTACTTCAAATCTTTTTGTGCGTAAAAATATATGAAGCATGTCAGCAGCGATACGAGGCAGCCCCCCGCATCATTGCTACCTAAGCCATATAATTTTCCATCTTCCTCTATTGCTAAAAAAGGATTTTTGGTATAAGAAGAATTTGGTTTTACGGTATCGTGGTGGGAGTTGAGCAACAGGGTCGGCTTAGCAGGATCGAAATGTTGGTTTCGGGCCCAGACATTATTCATCAACCTGTCCGGAGTAATACCATTTGATTGCAGGACATTTTGAATGAGTTGCGCTGTGCCATGTTCCTCTTTGCTGAAAGAAGGAATGGCTATCAACTGCTTTAGTAATGCAAGTGCAGTATCCTGTAATTCGTTTATGGATGTCCGGTTCATGAAATAGTTGTTCCTTTTGTGCCATTAACCAATTCTTCCAATTCTTCTGCCTGCCCGATCTTTACATTTTTTACGCCGCTGTTTATAGCTTCAAAAGCATTCTCCAGTTTTGGTATCATACCATCTGTGATAACCTGTTTTGCTTTTAAGTCTTCAAAGTCTTGTTTGTTTATTTGTTTTATTAATGAAGCAGGATCTTGAATATCCAGCAACACACCTTTTTGTTCAAAACAAAATACTAATTGTACTTCCATTATCGCAGACATTGCTTTAGCAATTTCGTTGGCAATGTTGTCTGCATTCGTATTGAGTAATGTTCCTTCGTTATAAGTAAGGGGTGCAATAACAGGTAGCGCACCTGTATTTAACAGGCTATTCAAAAAACCAGTGTTGATGCTATCTTTATTCATATCACCCACAAAACCATAATCAATATTTTTAACCGGCCTTTTTTGAGCGGACATTATCTTACCATCAGCGCCCGTAAGGCCTATTGCATTTGCACCAATGGATTGCAATTGTGCTACTATTGTTTTGTTGATAAGACCGCCATAGACCATGGTTACCAGCTCTAATGTTTCTTTGTCGGTAATGCGACGACCATTATGATAATTGGCCTTGATGCCCAGTTTAGTTCCCATTTCTGTAGCTACTTTGCCGCCACCGTGAATGAGTATCTTATTGCCTTGTAAACGTGAAAAGCTCAGTAAGAAATCAGCAAGCCGCTCTTTGTCGTCTATTATATTACCACCGATCTTTACTACCGTGAGTTTTTGCATGTTCAATTATTTCTGATGATCTCTGAAAGTACTGCCTGTGCCGCCCAAACCCTGTTTGCTGCCTGCTTTGTAACAATTGAGTGTTTACCATCTAATACTTCATCAGACAGTTCTACATTTCTGCGAACAGGTAAGCAGTGCATTACTTTTGCATTGTTAGTAACATCCAAATGTTTTTGTGTAAGCATCCATGAAGTGTCTGTGCAAATTACTTTGCCGTAATCTTTATAAGAGCTCCAGTTTTTTACGTACACAAAATCAGCACCCTTTAATGCTTCGCACTGATCGTGTGTGATGGTAGCACCATTAGTATAAGCAGGGTCTAATTCATAACCCTCGGGGTGTGTAATAATAAATTCCGCTTCGCCCCAATTATTTACCCATTGTGCGAATGAATTAGCCACACATTGCGGTATTGGTTTTATATGGGGCGCCCATGTAAGCACTATTTTTGGTTTTGCAATACTCTTATGCTCTTCTCTGATACTTATAATATCTGCGAGGCTTTGCAAAGGGTGGAGTGTAGCACTTTCGAGACTTACAACCGGGATGCCGCAATATTTTATGAATTGATTTATGATATGCTCACTATAATCGTCCTCTTTATTCAATAATGCGGGAAATGTGCGAATGCATAGTATATTAAAATACTGACCCAAAACAGGTGCTGCGTCTTTAATATGTTCTACAGTAGTGCCGTTCATTATGGCACCATCTGCCATTTCCAGGTTCCAGCCTTCTTTATCTATATTAAATACAATACTGTCCATGCCGAGGTTGCGTGCTGCAACCTGTGTGCTGATACGGGTTCTAAGACTTGGGTTCAGAAATAGTAATCCTATGCGCTTATTGATACCCAGGCTGCTGTCTTTTAAAGGATGTGATTTGTAGTCCAATGCTTTTTGGGCAAGGTCTTTTATATCGGCTACATCGTGTACGGAAGTAAAGTGTTTCATTGTTGTAGTTCTTCTTTAACTGCGTTTGTAAACAAATCGACTTCCATTGATGTAATATTTAAAGCGGGAAGTAAACGAATGGTATTAGGTTTTGCTTCTCCGGTAAATATTTTATGTTTAAAGAGTAAGTTTTTACGTAATGAACTGTATTCGTCGGGAACATCGAAGCCTATCATCAGTCCATTGCCCCTTACGTTTTGTAATTGTGGTATTGCTTTGAGTTCCGCTTTCAGATAATTGCCTGCTTTTTCTGCATTGGCAACCAGCTTTTCATTCTCCATCACTTCTACAACAGCCAAGGCGGCAGCGCATGCCAGGTGATTGCCACCGAAAGTAGTACCGAGCATGCCATGAGCTGGTTTAATATGCGGAGCGATAATAATGCCGCCTACAGGAAAACCGTTACCCATGCCTTTTGCCATGCTGTATATATCAGCACTGACACCGGAATGATCGTGAGAGAAGAACTTACCACTTCTTCCATAGCCGCATTGTACGCTGTCGGCGATGAATACAGAAGCATATTGATCGCACAAGTTTCTTATTGCCTGTAAGAAAGTGGTAGTTGCCAGGTGTATACCACCAACGCCTTGTATGCCTTCTGTTATGACTGCCGCTACTTCGTTGCCATGCTTTGCAAAATATTCTTGGAGTGCAGCAACATCATTAAAAGGAAGGAAAACTATGTTGTCCGTTTCATTCACAGGTGCAACGATCTTTGCATTGTCGGTTGCAGCTACAGCTAAAGAAGTTCTGCCATGGAATGATCTTGAAAAAGCAATGATCTTTTTTCTGCCTGTATAGAAGGAAGCTAATTTCATTGCATTCTCGTTAGCTTCTGCGCCTGAGTTGCAAAGAAATAATTGGTAATCAGCCTTGCCGGATAATTTTCCGAGTTTCTCTGCCAATTCTTGTTGCAATGGTATTTTAATAGAGTTGGAGTAAAAACCGATATTTTCCAATTGTTTAGTAATGCGCTCTACATAGTAAGGGTGGGAGTGGCCTATAGAAATAACCGCATGCCCGCCATATAAATCAAGATAGCGCTCACCCTTATCATCCCATACATAAGAACCTCTGCCTTTTGTGATGGTAATATCGTTTATCGGGTATACGTCGAATAAATTCATTTTAAAATGCAGTTGCTTTTAATGATAAACCTGTTTTTTCAGGAAGACCAAATAAGATGTTCATATTTTGTACAGCCTGTCCCGAAGCTCCTTTTAAAAGATTATCGATGGCGGCATGAATAATTAATGCATCGCCTTGTTTTTCCAGATGGATGATACATTTGTTTGTATTCACCACCTGTTTCAGGTCGACAGGTTTTTTGCTAATGAAAGTGAATGCGGCGTCTTTATAATAGCTGTCATACAGTTTATATGCTTCTTCGAGAGAAGCTGTAAAATGCGTGGTTGCAGACAGGTAGATGCCGCGTGTGAAATCACCTCTCCATGGAATAAAATTGATGGCAGGGAGGTCTTTTTGAAAAGAAGAAAGTGTTTGCCTGATCTCGTGCATGTGCTGGTGATCTAATGATTTATATGCCTGTATATTATTAGAGCGCCATGGAAAATGAGAACTGCTTTGCAGTTTTTGACCGGCTCCCGTGGCGCCTGTAATGCCGGTAAGATGCACCTGTTGCAACAGACCGGCATGTGCAAGCGGCAATAACGCCAGCTGAATGGCAGTGGCAAAACAGCCCGGGTTTGCCAGGTTGTGCGCTTTGCTTATTTCAGCTTTATTGAATTCCGGGAAGGCGTATATAAAATTGTTTTTTCCTTTTATTCTGAAATCTTGCGACAGATCTATGATCTTAATATGGTCATCAATTTTATTGGCATCTAAAAAAGCTTTCGCTTCACCATGGCCTAAACACAGGAATATAACATCGACAGATTGATCTATCTGCGAAGAGAACTGTAAAGATGTTTCGCCCAACAGATCATTATGTACTTCATGCAGATATGCTCCTGCATTACTCCTGCTGTGTATGAATGTTAATTCCACATTTGGATGCCCAAGCAATAAACGTATCAGTTCGCCGCCTGTATATCCAGCACCTCCAATAATTCCAACTTTAATTGTTTTTTGCATGAGATACCTTTTACTGTGAAATTTCTTTGTTATTTACCTTGTGATAGATAGATACCTGGTTGCCGAATATTTTCGCAAAACCCTTTACATCGTCTCCTGACCAGCTGTTATTTTTTTCACCATAAGATCCAAATTTGCTACTCATCAGGTCGTGCTCGGTTTTTACCCCTGTAACAACAAACCTATATGGCATCAATGTAACATGCACTGTGCCTGTAACATTTTGCTGTGTGTCTTCCATGAATTTTTCCATATTTCTCATGGCGGGCTCTAACATCATGCCTTCATGCAACCAGTTTCCGTACCATGTACTTAACTGATCCTTCCAATACAACTGCCATTTGGTGAGTGTATGTTTTTCGAGCAAATGGTGCGCCTTGATAATAATAAGCGGTGCAGCAGCTTCGAACCCCACACGTCCTTTTATACCAATAATAGTATCGCCTACATGTATGTCCCTGCCAATACCATATGGTTGTGCTATAGCCTGTAATTTTTGTATTGCTGCAACTGTATTGGCTTCTGAAGTATAATTAATGCCTTTCAGTTCACCTTTCTCAAAGTGCAAAGTAATATCCTGCGGCTCAGAGGCTGTAACCCGTGTGGGCCATGCATTTTCGGGTAAGAACTGATCGCTGGTAAGAGTTTCCTTACCGCCTACAGAAGTTCCCCATAAGCCTTTGTTGATGCTGTATTGCGCTTTTGTAAAATCCATCTCTACGCCATTTTCTTTCAGGAATGTTATTTCCTGCTCACGGCTCAATGACATATCCCTGATTGGTGTGAGGATCTTTACATCAGGTATAGAGGATTGAAAAATAAGATCAAACCGCACCTGGTCGTTGCCAGCGCCTGTGCTGCCATGGGCCACATATGATGTGCCGATCTTTTTTACATACTCAGCAACAGCGATAGCCTGGAACATTCTTTCGGCACTTACGCTCAAAGGGTAGGTATTGTTTTTCAGCACATTGCCATATACCAGGTACCTGATGCAGTTTTGGTAGAAATCAGTTGTTACATCTACTACCGAAAAAGAAGCAATGTTTAGTTTAGCTGCGCGGTTCTCAATTTGTTTCAGTTCTTCGTTGCTAAAGCCGCCTGTTTGAACCATTACTGCATGTACCTCGAGGCCTAATTCTTTGCTTAGGTATATGGCACAATAGGTTGTGTCCAATCCGCCGCTATATGCCAATACCACTTTTTTGTTCATAAAAATATCTGTTTAGTACGGGTAGCTAATTGAGGGAGTGATTTCAGGAAGACATACAATTTTAGTTTTGACAAACGTTCCAGCACTGCGAGCCTTTTTTTAGCAGTTTCCGGTGTTGCCTTAGCTGCTTGTTCTGCAGGGTCGTAGAGCATAGCAGTACATAAACAGTTCTTCCTGTCCTTACTCATTAAAATATCATAGTTCACGCAGCTTTTGCAGCCTGACCAGAAAGCGTCATCCTGTGTTAATTCGGAATAAGTAACCGGCTCATAGCCTAGGTCGCTATTGATCTTCATAACTGCCAGACCGGTAGTGAGGCCGAATATTTTAGATTCAGGATACATATTGCGGCTTAGTTCAAAGATCTTGGTCTTTATTTGTTTGGCCAGCCCGCTTTTTCTGAATTGCGGCGCCACTATTAATCCTGAATTGGCAACATATTGTCCGTGGCTCCAGCTTTCTATATAGCAAAAACCTGCCCATGTGCCATCCTCAGCAAAGGCGATCACGGCCTTGCCTTCGTTCATTTTCTCGATAATATATTCAGGTGAGCGTTTAGCAATGCCTGTGCCCCGAGCTTTAGCTGAGGCTTCCATTTCATTGCATATATCACCTGCATACTGTGTATGATGCTTGTCAGCTACCAAAACACTGAAATTTGGTGTCATTTTTACAAAGTTTGTTATTGTATAAACGAAATAATGTATAAAGTGATCGTACCATTGTACGAACTTGTTTGAAAGCTTTGTATAGCTTCTTCAACAGCTAGGCTGTTGGGATAGCATATATCAACGTCGCAAGCGGTAGGAAATAATGCGGCCACAAAAAACTGAGTCCTCCATGGAGTCAGCAAAAAAACCACGTCCGGAGCCTACCTTCCAGGTAGTATGCGGCACAGACGAAAAGACAAAGGTTTTTTTCATTTTTAATGGGAATAAATGATCATTTTTTTTGCGATTGCAAATGTAAATTTTTTTCGAATATAATAGGGGCTTTTACAAAAAATTTACAATTATATAAACAGTTGTAAGCCTGAAGTTTCCATCATTAAAAAAGGGTGTTACATGACTAATAAAAATAAATATATGTTTAATCGTTTGTTTTAATCAAATGATTAAATGTAATTTTACGGTGTTAATGGAAAAGAACAGTACAACGGAGGAAAAAATAAAGCAGGCAGCACGTAAAGTGTTTACCCAAAAAGGCTATGCAGGTACGCGTACGCGTGATATAGCTGAGGAAAGCGGGTTCAATCTTGCGCTGATCAATTATTATTTCAGAAGTAAGGAGAAGCTGTTTGATATCATTATGACTGAAGAGATAAGTGGGTTTGCTAAAAAAGTATTGGAGATCGTAAATACAGCAACTACCAGCTTTTATGAAAAAGTGGAGCAAATATCAGAAAGTTATATTGGCTTTTTGATAGATCATCCCGGTGTGCCTTTGTTTATCATAAATACAATGAACGATGATCCTAAAAAATTCTTTTCTAAGATCGGTTTTGGCGCTAAAACTCAACCGCCGATCATGTTAATACAGTTATTAGAGATACTCATAAAAGAGAAAAGGAATGTTCACCCTATGAATATAATGATGAACGTGATAGGGATGATCGTGTTCCCTTTCTTGGCTACACCTATTGCGCAGCGAGTAGGGAATATGAGTAAAAATGAATTCATGCTTATATTGGAACATAGAAAAAAAATGATACCCGTTTGGACAAAAGCAATAATAGAGGCTTGTTAAAATAGTAGAATAATGGCAAGAGTATATTTGAAAATATTGTTTCTACTGCTCGTTACTGAGGTGTGCAATGCGCAGGTAGTTTTTAAATCAGTAGAAGATGTGTGGGGATATGCAGATACTCATAACATTACTATAAGAACTGCGCAATATGAAGCTGAAAAAGCAAGCTTGTCAAAAATGCAGGCATACGGTAGTTTATTACCACAGGCCTCTATCTCTGGCTCTTATACAGATAATACAGCCATACCTACAAATATCATTGACGGCTCTATTTTTGGAGCTCCCGGCACCTATCGTATTCTTAAACTTGGGCAGCAGTTTGTATACACCGGTTCATTCAATGCGCAGATGGATATTCTGAATCTGCAAAATATATTTAATGCACAGGTGGCTAAGAGAACCGAAGAAATGAACAAAGCATCGCTTGCCAATACTAAAAAAACAACCTACCAGCAAGTTGCCACACAGTTTTATTCCTATTTGCTGATGTTGGAAGCGGCCAGGCTTGCGAGAGAAAGCGAAAGAGCTGCGGACTCTATATATCAGTCCGTAAACAATAAATTTAAAGAGGGACTTGTAAGCCAAGCAAATGTAGATGTTGCTAAGCTAAATATGGAAAGAACAGAACAGACTTATATAACAGCACAATACCAAATGCTCACTGCTAAAAATAATCTGAAAGCATTATTGGGAATGTCATTAAAAGATTCGCTTGATATACAATCAGTTCTGCAAGATAACTTGATAAGTGAAGAGGGTAAAGGATTCCAGGAAGACCCGGCAATAAAATTTGCTTATGCCCAAGTGCGGATGGCGCAAAGTCAATACAGGGCAGCAAATGGCGCTTTCGCACCAACACTCAGTATTGTGTATAATAATACATCTACTCAGTATGACAGTATTTACAGGCCAGGCACAAATGCAGTGCCATTCTTCCCTGCTACTTATTGGGCACTGCGTGCAAATTTGCCCATATTTACAGGAGGTACCAGGTATTATCAATCAAAGAAGAATAAAATAAACTATCTAGAAAGTAAAGAGCAATTTGAAAGCGCTCAGAAACAATCAGCTATTAATGATGAGAATATAAAGTTGTCTTATGCCAGGTCGCAGGCGGTTTTAGAAAAAGCCAAAAATGTGATGGAGCTTGGCTTTGACAATTATGTACATATCTCTTACAAGTATGAGCAGGGAGTCTCTTCTATAGAAGACCGATTAAAAGCATTTTCAGATTATATCGATTATCAAAATGCATACCTGAATAGTTTGTCAGATATGCTTGTACAATTATATCAAATAAAAATACGCCAACAATCATTTTGACATGAAACGAACACACATTGCGATTGTAATATTTATAATGTTGTACATAACGGGATGTGCACCTAAATATGATGAAACAAATCCTAAAATAGCCCCGGTAACAGAAGCTGTGTTTGCATCAGGTAGTATTGAGCCACAAGATGCATATATGTTAAATTCGTTTTACGACGGGTACCTTGCTAAGAGCTTTGTTACCGAAAATGATGTGATACATACGGGCCAGGTTTTATTTAGGTTGGATAACAAACAACCACTTGTACAAGTAAACCAGGCAAAAAATAATCTGGATATAGCCAGGCAAAATGCGTCCGGAAGTTCGCCTGCATTATTGCAGATAAAAGCACAGATAGACGCTGCAAGAGCTAAACTGCAAAATGATTCTGTAAACCTAATAAGGTATCAAAAACTGTACACCACCAATTCAGTATCGAAGCAGGATTATGATAATGCAAAACTGAATTATGAATCATCCTTGAGTTCTTATACAGCTACCGTAGAAAACTATCATTCTACACAATTAAAAGTGAAACAAGACCTGGATAACAGTGTGGCGCAATTGCAGAGTGCTGAAGCGAGCGATCAATATTATGAACTAATGGCAGTAGCTGATGGGAGGGTATACCAGATATTTAAAAAACAAGGAGATCTTGTGAAAAAAGGAGAGCAGGTTGCGCAACTCGGTAATAAAGACTCTTTGGTAATTACATTAGATATTGATGAGAATACAATTAAAAAAATAGCTTTTGGACAAAAAGTGTTAGTAGAATTGAATACTCAAAAAAATACCACTTATGAAGCAAGCATCAGTAAAATATACCCGCATTTTGATGATAAAACGCAGTCGTATAAAGTAGAAGCAAAATTTATAAAACAGGTGCCCGGGTTAATTGCCGGTACTCAATTGCAGGCAAATATTATTACAGCTACAAAAGATAAAGCAATGCTGATCCCTCATACCTATCTTATAGGAAATAATGCTGTACTTGTTGATAAAAATGGTAAGCATGACACTGTGAGAATTGTTACCGGTATTGTGTCTGATGAATGGATAGAGGTGCTTCAGGGGTTAAGTATAGAAGATAAAATATTGAAGCAAAAATGAGGCCCCAGATAAATACAGAAATAGCGATTACTTATCTTTCTTCAAGGAAGAAGCAAACACTTATTGCAGCATTGGGTGTGACCTTTGGCGTTTCCATGTTCATTTTTATGCAATCGTTGATGAAGGGTACGAACGATTATTTTGAACAGCAATCATTTAGTAATACCCCTCATATACGAATATATAATGAGAACAAAGTTGCCGATACACATTTGATGAATGATTTTTACAAAGATGGCTCTGTAAAAATATTAGACAATCCAAAACAATTACAGGAAAATGATGGCCTTACTAATCCATATGGTATAATGGACATGATAGGTAAAATGCCTGGTGTAGTGGATATTACCCCACAAGTAACGGCAAATGTGTTTTATATAAGTGGTAGCGTGCAGGTGAATGGGGTAGTAAATGGCGTGAATATGGAAGAAGAGAGCAAAATGTTTGATGTGCAAAGCAATATGATAGCAGGAAATTTGCATGATGTAGATAAAATAAATAATGGCATATTAGTAGGCAAGGGGATAGCAGACAAATTAAGTTTGCACGTTGGGGATAATGTTACAGTTAGGGCAGCAACAGGAAATTCAATGATCATGAGAGTTGTAGGGATTTTTTCTACTACAGTTTTGCAAACAGACATTTCAAAATCTTATGCCAATATTACACAAGTGCAAAACTTGCTTGGGAGAGACAGGAGCTATGTTACCGATATAAAAGTGAATGTTAAAGATTATAATAACGCTCCCTCCGTTGCAAGAGATATGGAAAAACTTACAGGGTATAAAGCAGAAGACTGGGTGCAAGCTAATGAAAACCTGAAAGCAGCTTTTAAGATAAGAGCGATTATATTGAATTCTGTTATTGGGGTTATATTATTAGTTGCAGGCTTTGGCATCTATAACATACTGAACATGACAATTTATGAAAAAATAAAAGAGATAGCCATTTTAAAAGCAACAGGTTTTACAGGTCCTTCTGTTACCAGTATATTTTTACAGCAAGCAATTTATATTGGCTTAATGGGCGCAATTATAGGACTTTTAATAGGGTTCTTATTGACCTATGGTGCATCGAAAATATACATTGGTGCAGGTACTTTAACGTATTTACCTATGTCGTTTTACATACCACATTATATAGAAGCAATATGTTTTGCACTATTAACAACAATTGCAGCGGGCTTTTTCCCGGCCCGTAAAGCAGCAAAAGTAGATCCTGTATCAATAATTCGAGGATAATATGGAAATAGCATTAAGAGCAAAAAACATTAATAAAGAATTTCATGACCCTGTAACTTTTACGGTGCTGAATAACATAACTTTTGAAGTTGGTAAAGGAGAGTTTGTTTCTATTGTCGGTAAATCGGGTTGTGGTAAATCTACATTACTCTATGTATTATAAACCATGGATACAGATTATGATGGTGCACTTGAAATAAATGGTACTGCTGTAACGGGGTATTCTTTAAATGAGTTAGCAAGAATAAGGAATGCTTCTATTGGGTTTGTATTTCAATTCCATTATCTGCTGCCTGATTTTACCTGCCTGAAAAATGTAATGATACCTGCATTGAAATTGGGCAAATTGTCTTACGAAGAGGTAGAAGCAAAAGCTATGGATCGCCTTAAAATGTTAGGTGTTGAAGAACAAGCGCATAAAAAAGCAGGAAAATTGTCCGGAGGTCAACAACAAAGAGTAGCAATAGCAAGGGCGTTGATAAATGAGCCCTCAATTATTATGTGCGATGAGCCTACGGGTAACCTTGATTCGAAGAATACACAAAATGTGTTTGACATATTCAGGCAGCTTACCCAACAGCAGGGCCAAACGATTATTGCTGTCACTCATGATGAGGATTTTGCCCGCAAATCAGACCGCATTATTGAAATGGCTGACGGGGAGATAAAAAAATAATAATTAAATAATAAAATCACTATTTCTCATGTTAATGTAATGATGTGTCAATCAGCAACTTACGGTAGCTCTATACTTTAGATAAAAAAATAAATAGTTTTTTTAAAAAAAGTGTAAAAATAACCTAACCCTTTTGGTTTAAAAGCCGTCTTGTATATTAAATTTGTTGTTGTAATTGAGAAGTTATTTGATTAAACATCAATTAATATTCAAAAGTTATACTAATTAAGTTTTGAACCCATTTAACGCCTAAACCAACGCCATGACCATGAATAAGAGAACTCTACTTATTATTGCATGCCTGAGTATTTTACTTTCCCCATCTAAAGCAACATCGCAGACTTATGCAGGCTTTCCCGAAAGCTTCGATGGAACTACTTTTCCACCTACAGGGTGGTCTACGATTTTGTGGTATAACGCCGGTAATGATGGCGGCGGTTGTGCATGTAATACCTGGCAAAGGGCTACCAGTTATGGTGGAGTAGAGCCCCTGGAACCCACACACAGTGGTTCCGGTATGGCATGGTACAATTCATGGGATATGTATTGGGGTAATGAAGTTTCTCTTGTCTCACCTACTATGAATTTCTCAACTTATACAGGGGGTACCAATGTTTTAACTTTTTGGATGTATCGTAGCTATGATATCGGAGGTGGTTGGTATGGAAATGAAAGTGATTGGATAGATGCATATATTTATTCTCCTTCTTATGGATATTATTATTTAACTACTGTATACGATGGTATTAATAATTCTCCCAGCGTTTCCAGTGAAGGGTGGTATCAATATACTATTACGCTACCTACATTCTTTAATTCATATTCCAGTGTTAATATAGTTCTTGATGCAAACTCTAATTACGGAGTTGATATGTATGTAGATGATGTATCTGTGAATCATGTACCTCCTCCAATTACTCCATGTTCAGGTACTCCGTCAGTTGCAATAACTACTGTTCCAAATACATGTGCAAATACACCATTTACACTTACTGCTACTACCACACCTTCGCCTATTTCAGGTATTACTTATCAATGGCAGTCAGCACCTACTGCTACAGGTCCATGGACATCAATACCCGGCGCTACAAATACAACATATTCTACTTCGCTTACTACCACTACTTACTTTATGGTACAGGCCTTATGTTCAAATAGTGGTCTTACCGGAAATTCTAATATAGATGGTACTGTTGTAAATCCTAATCCATCAACGCCTGTTGTTTCCAGCAACAGTCCGGTTTGCGCAGGTGCTAGTTATAATCCTAATAACCTGGTTCTTAGTTCAACAAGCACGGGTACTAGTGTTTCTTATACCTGGACAGGGCCTAATGGCTATTCTGTAACTAATAGCACTTCAACTACTCAAACGATATCAAGCCCTTCACTTGCTGCAGCAGGAACTTATACTGTATATGCTTCAACCATATATGGATGCACTTCAGCTTCAGCATCAACTAATGTAGTTGTAAATGTCAGCCCTGTAAAACCAATATCAACAACAGGATTTGCTTCCTATTGTCAATTTGATCCAGGTGCAACAGCATTGAGTGCCACAGGCGCAAACCTTCAGTGGTATACTGCCGCTACTGGCGGAGTTCCAAGTACAACGGCTCCTACACCTTCTACAACATCTGCAGGTCTTTTCTTTTGGTATGTTACACAAACAGTTTCCGGCTGCGAAAGCCCTGCAAGAATAGATACGGTGTTGGTAAAAACAAAACCAACACTTCCGTATACAACTTTAAGCTTTACTTATTGCCAGGGTGATAATGCTCCTGAACTTACAGCTATTGGTGCAAATTTATTATGGTATGTAACTGCTACAGGCGGTGTTGGTTCAGCGGTAGCACCTACACCCTCTACAGCTGTTGCAGGAACATTTACATATTATGTAACTCAAACAGTTAATGGTTGCGAAAGTGATAGAGTTGCAATAAATATACTTGTAAAAGCCAAGCCTTCAGCTCCAAATGCACCTTCAAAAAATTATTGCCAGGGAGATTTTGCATTACCGCTCACCGCTTCAGGTTCTAACTTATTATGGTATACTACTCCTACCGGTGGTGGCGGGTCTTCTATTGCCCCTAAACCTGTAACATTATATGCTGACACCTCTTATTATTATGTCACTTCAACTGTTAATGGTTGCGAAAGTGACAGAACACAAATAAGAATAATCGTTGACTATACTCCTAATGCACTCATTGTTGCCAGTCAACCTTATGTTTGTCAATATGACTCGCTTACATTCAGTTATTTCGGAAATGCAACGTCTTCAGCTGTATATAATTGGTCAATGCCAGCAGGCGCAACATTGTTGCATGGCATAGGTCAGGGCCCTATGATGTTGAAATTTGATTCTGCCGGTAAAAGAATAGTAAGCCTGCAAGTGATCAATGGTATATGTAAAAGCCCTGTAACTACCTATGTACTTGATGTAAGGCTTGCACCTAATGTACCTACTAATATAAGTAAAGATGTATGCCAGGGACAAGTACTCAATGTAAGCCTTGGATATGCCAATGAACAAATTGACAATTTTAACTGGGATTTTGATGGTGCGCAAATTGTATATGGTACAGATGGTGGTGGCCCTTATGGTATTACCTGGAGTACTTCAGGTCAACATATCATAACCATGGTGGCTAATACCAATTCATGCCCCTCTATACCGGTTCACGATACCGTAAATGTTCATGGTTTGGCTGATGCACATATTGGTGACGTAAGTAATGCTAATATTTGTGCAGGCGACAGCGTTATGTTTACTGCAGAAAGATATAATGCCGGGTATCTGTACCAATGGTATCCAGCTATTTATTTTGGTACACAAACCAATTCAGGGCAGGTATATGGCTATATAGAGCGTTCCGGATATGTTACATTGCAAGTCACAACTGAATTTGGTTGTACATCACAGGACAGTACGCTGATAAGCGCTCAGCCTTGTTGCGAAGTATATTTCCCCAACGCCTTTACACCTAATGGTGATGGCAAGAATGATATTTTCCGCCCTATAACAAAAGGTAACCAGGTAATTAAGAGTTTCCGTGTTACTAATCGTTGGGGACAGGTAATGTTCGAAACTGTGAATTCACACGAAGGATGGGATGGTAAATTTAATGGCGTTATGCAAGACTTAGGTACTTATTATTACTATATAAAGTACCAATGTGCCAACGGAAAAATATATGACGAGAAGGGAGAAATAATATTGCTACGATAAGAGTTTCATATTCATACTACAAACGGGCAGTTTTGCAAAGAGACTGTCCGTTTTTTTATTTGTGATCGTGAAGAATTACAAATAGCTTAACCACCATTTTTTGCGTTGTTGTTTATATTTCATAAACCATTTACAAGGCAAATACAGTAGTATTACCGCAACTATCCAATATAGGTAAACGATACCCAAGGGGAATCCCCATTGCAGATTTGGATCAAATAAAGCTCTGTTAGCAGTAAATACGGTTGTTGGTACACCCAATATCAGTCCTGTTATCAATGCCATGCTATGCAGCAAATAAATATGTAGTATGTAATAAAACATAGGTACTCTTCCGTATACAGTAACTATCCGGCCGAACTTGCCAGGCATCTTTTCGAAAATCGGCAAAAGGGTAATAGTCGCCCCAAGTGTCATTAATAAATACAATAATGATGGCGGATATTTTTCACATTTAAGGAATGAAAGAAGTGTTGTACCATTGGCTTGTACTGCCCATGGATGAGGATCGCCATATATATTCAGCCAGCGAAGAATAATAAATAATGCTATTGCACTAAAACCAATAGAATATAGCCATTTGTTTCTTTCTTTTTCCTCCTTTTTAAAAATAGTTCCAAAACAATATCCAAGAGCCATTACACCTATCCATGGAATGATTGGGTAAATAAAAAAACCATTATAAGCTGTATTAAAATGTACCAATGCCTGTTCATGCAGAAAATTCCAATACCCAGCGTTAGTGCCAAAGTTCTTTGCGTGTATACTATCTAAACAATTATGGCCAAATACAATTATCAAACCCACTACTGTTATATACGGCATAGGCAGGAATATGAGTATGGAAAGAAATAGCATGCTCCAGCCAATAGCCCAGATAACTTGAAAAACGACCAGGTGGTAATCTACATTGAATGTCCAGCCAAATCTCACAATGGTCACCTCAAGGAGTATGAGCCATAATCCCCTTGTAAATAATAGCCATGATGTTTCTTTTTTTGTTCTCCCTTTGCTCAGTGAGAGGAATGCACTGGTACCGGCAAGAAATACAAATACAGGTGCGCAAAAATGCGTGATCCACCTCGTGAAAAATAATAGGATGTTTACATGTTCAAGATCAAGTGGGTCATATCTTCTGTAATTACTGAAGTAATCGCGCGCATGGTCCAGCGCCATAACGATCATGATGATACCGCGAAGTATATCTATAGAAACAACTCGTTTTGCAGAAGTAGTTATAGTGCTCATCAATAATAAAGATAATGACTATATGTACAATTGCATAAATGAAAATTTAGAATAAGAGGATACTTAGGTAGCTATTCAGGTCTTTAAACTTAATTGTAAGATAACACCAAAGGAAAAATTCAGCTTATACTTTTGTCCCATTATTAACAAAATTTATAAGTATGAAAAAGCTACACTACATCTTTACTTTATTTCTTGCCGCATTCAGCATTACCACGCATGCACAAGACGACAAAACCATATTGGGAGCAGGGGCTACTTTTCCTTACCCGCTATATTCCAAAATGTTTTCTGAGTATAATAAATTGACTGGCTTAAAGGTAAATTACCAATCCATCGGATCGGGTGGGGGTATTTTGCAGCTTACGTCTAAAACAGTTGATTTTGGTGCATCAGATGCAGTAATAAATGGCAAACAGGACTCCGCATTACCTGCGCCAGTTGTACATATACCTATTACGGCAGGCGCTGTTGTTATTTGTTATAATTTACCTAATGTGTCAACGCAATTAAAGCTTACTCCGGATGTGCTTGCTGATA
>Ga0207138_1008_pt1 | contig 43468 bp, 48 predicted proteins | sample Alteio_BWMinHeat_6_FD_153589 | JGI IMG/M metagenome (GOLD analysis project Ga0207138, IMG submission 153589) | Enriched cells from forest soil in Barre Woods Harvard Forest LTER site, Petersham, Massachusetts, United States -... | ecosystem: Environmental > Terrestrial > Soil > Temperate forest >...
AATATTTGGAGTGAGTCTAAAAATCCCTCAAAAATTGATCTGGAGCTGACGTGGGGAGAACAAACGACCAAGCAAGAGGAAAAGTCGCCGGCCAAACGGGCGGTGAGCTCTAGCGGTTCTACAAATTCTGTAGATACGGGAAATGCGGTTACGAGGGCGGAACTTCAAGCAGGTTCAAGCAGTTTGTCCGGCTCCAACAGCCTTCCGCTGGAAGAAAGATCCGTCGCGGCGCTGGCACCTGCCGAGGCGGATATCTTTCAGCTGATCCACAACCGGATTCGCGGCACGGATCTTTTTCGTGGGACGGGAAATGGGCGCGCGCCTTTGTAAGACGAAACACCGCTACAGAAATAGAGCCGCCCAGCCGATCAAGAAGAAAGATACCCGAGTTCGCGGCCATTGGGGGCCGAGAGCACAGGAGAGGGGTGACTCCTCGGGGAATCAGGAGGGTCCATGCGCTACTCTTACGGAAAAACCTTGTTCGCCTTTTTTTCGATTTCGCTGATCTTATGCAGTGGCATCGCTCGCGGAGGTGGTAATGGCTGCGACTCACCTCAATTGAAGCCCGAGGTAAAAAAGGCGATCGCCGAAGCTACCAAGCTGGGATGCAAGTGCGTTTCTGGCTTTCGCACCAAGGCCGAGCAAAAGGCGGCCTTCGATCGGGCCGGTGGAAAGGGAAATGGCGGAGCGGCCGCGGCCCCTGGGCATTCCAGGCACGAGCCGGGATGGGCCTTTGATTGCCCCAAGGTCATTAAGTGCCCGGCTCCCTTGAAGAGGCTCAACAATAAGGCCCACGCGAAAGTAAGCCATTGCTCAGATACCGGCGGCTGAAAATGAGGAAGCATCCTTTGAAAATTCAATTCGGACAGTTTATTGGCCTAGTTTGCCTGGCACTTTTATCCACCGAAGCGCGCGCCGGCGCCAGCTTTGCCTGCGCAGCGCTGGACAGCATCAAAGAAGTTACAGCCTTTGAATGCGATGACAACCACTTTTACGGCCAGGCGGGGCTCGACTGCCTGCACTCTTTGGAGAGCGCCATTCAGTCCCGTGCCGCGCTGGCCGCCAAACAAATGGCCGCTTCCAACGCGGAGCACGTGGATCAGGCGGGGAACGCGCAAACGCACAATTTCCAGGGATCGAACGGGGACTATTCGCTCTCCGACGAAGCCCTGGCCGAGCTGATCGCCAATGCCAAAGCCGCACGGGAGAACGTGGACCAATACCTAAATAATGTTTATTATCCCGAGGACTGGGACGCCCCCGAAGAGCTCATTGGGGACACCAACGATTTCCTGGATGATAACGAGTGCTACGCAGACAACCGCGACGGGCTCCGGCAGGTGAAGAAGAAAATTGAGGGCTATATCGACCAGCTGCAGGCCGCCAAGACCGCGTCGCTGGAACGAGCTAAGATTTCCAGCGAGCGGAACGTGGGCCAGGACAGCCTCAATGTCCAAATCGTCAAGGGCGGCACCAGCGGGGAAGGGTCAGGCGTGAAAGACGTGCCGAAGGGGCATTCTCCCACTCCCGCCTCCACGATCACCGGGGTGCACGAAGACGCGGAAAAACGAGCCAAGGCCGTTCCCTAGTACGTTCAGTGGAAATTCCCGCTTCGCACTTCATGCACGCGTTCAGCAAGGGCGCGCATTTCCTGTTCGGTGGCTGCGCTGAGAAACGCGGCCCCGAGACGAAACAAGCCCATAGGACGTACCTTGCCCGTCGCGGGCGCGAGGTAGAGGCGCAGGATGCGAATCTGCTCGGTCTCTGGTAGCGAGGCGAAAATCCTGCCATTCAATTCCTGTTTCAGGTCCGGGGCATTCTCGTCGAGATAGGATGCCTGAAAAAGCTCCGGCGCCAGCAAGCCGTGCCCTAAGTCCGGGAAAAGCGGCTTATCTGCGTATGGGTCCATGCCGAGGATAGCTTTGAGAAACTCCAGCTCGAATGTCTGCGCCAGATCAAACCCCGCCGCCTCATCGAGTACGAAGGCGCTGCTAGAGAGCGGTTCCGCGAGAGTGGAAAGTTCCATCTTGAAAGCGCGCCAAGCTTTGGAATAGCGCTGAAGCGTGAGCAAGCTTTCGAGCGCTTGCTGACGATCGCTTGTTCCGGTGCGCTGCTCGGCGGCTACGGCGAAATAAGAACCCTGAAGGAGAAGGAGCTCACGGAGCTGCTCATAGGAAAGCTGCTCGTAGACTTCTTCCGGATAGTCTCCGCGCGAACGTTCCTTTTCGAAGCGAGCCAGCATCGCGGGTAGCGCCTGAACTTTGGGGAGCAAAGTGGCATAGACGCGTTCGAAATCGCCCGACTGTTCTTCAAACATATTCTGGAACTGAATTTCTTTGGAGTCAGCGATGGCATTGTCCGGCGCCCAGCGCTTGTTGGCGGAAATCGCATGCTTCCAACGAGCGGCGAAGTCCATAGCCCGGTCACGGAGATGCCAGTCGTCCAGAACGGCCGCATAGTTTCCCTGGAGCGCGAACAAGGCCGGCGCGTCCTGGCTGTCGAAGCCTGCGCGGTAATCGGCCAGGTCCCATAACAAGGTATGACGGGTGGCGCGCCAGCTTACGGTGGCCGGCTGCAGGTTCCAGAAAGCGGAAGGGCGCGAAAAGGCCTCGAAAAGAGGCCCGGCGTGCAGGGAAAAAACAGGCTCCCGAAACGGCATATTCCAAGACAAGAGCTCGAGTTGCCAACGAGCCCCGAGGAGTGCAAGGAGCGAGGGATCCAGCAGTATTTTCTCGAGCTCCTGTACGTCGGAATCATTCCGAAGCGTGGCCGGGAGAAGGCAGGCGCGGAGGCCCGGCTCCGAATTGCAGACAGCCGTACGAAAACTGTTTAGACGGCGGTTGGCCTCCGGAAAATACTCGTCTCCCCAGGGGCGCTCTACCTCATGGTCATAGAGGATCTCCACGAGCTCTCGGAAGCTCCGCGTATCGGAGCCGCGTTCGTTGAAACGGTCATAGTCTTTCGACCAGGCAGTATAGTCCACCAGCAGCGCCGGGCTGCCGATCAGCTCGGGACCAGGAGCGTAAGCAAAGGCGAGGACGGGAACCCAGAGCAAAGAAAGAAAAAACATGCAGGAACCTTCCTGGCAGGTAGAGGCCGGGCCATTCAATGAAAATAGCCTTTTGGCCGATCCATATCTCATGTTCGGCGCCCGGAAACCATCTCCTGGCAGAATATCGCGCAGAACCTCACCTACCCGCTCCGCCCTCCCCACGCTCGCCGCGAGATAGGCCGCCTGCAGGACGTTCAGCACCCCCGGCTCGAGAAGAGCACCCTCCTCAGGGATATCCTCTACTACGACGAGGTAAAGGTTCCCGTGGAGGACGAGAACCCGCTGATCATCATTCCCCAAACGGAGTTTCGGAAGGTCCTCGAGCAGGTTGACGACAAGGCGTACTCGCTGCGCGATTTCATGAAAAAACTGCTGGAGTCACCGGCGCTTCAGAGTCCGACGTGCAACAAGCCCGAACTAGAGACTGATGGCGCGCCCGCCGCTTCCACGCAGGCGCAGTAAGTCATTGTTTTATATAGATTAATTTCACCCCTGGTCGATTGTTGACTATTTATGTCAACTTGAGATATGTTGCGCCCATGAAGACCCTCGCACTACTTATTTTGTTTAGCACTTCGGCCCATGCCGGAGACGCCCTCGAATGCCGCCTGGCACGCGGGGCCTCGCCCATCTTTCTCAAGGCTCCTATCGTGGAAAACCAGGCGGACGTGAAAACCACGGACACGAGCGAGCTCGGTCTCGGCCTCGATGCTTCGCTCGCCCCGAGCAGTTTCCTCGTAGTGGTGCAGGACGATAGTCACCAGAAACGGCTCGCCTTCACCGGCTCTCCCGCCGGCGCCTCGAGCGACGCTTCCCTGCTCGAGCTCGGTGAGAGCCAAGTGCAATGCGCCCAGAGACTGGAAAAGGTGGTATCGCTCGCGCCGCCTCCCCCGCCGGCCATGCCCGACTACCTCGTATGCATGCTCGACGAAGCCAGGTTCGTGAACGGAGAACCCCAAGATCAAAAGCGCCGCCTCGTTTCGGTGAATTCTCCGCTCAATTCCACCATGCCGCTTTCGATCGCGGCGGCGGACGAAACCGTCTCTTTCCGCGTTCGCTACGTTTCCTTCGATCCCTTTCACGGCCTTGATGTCGTGCTCACCGATAAGACAAGCGGCGAGACCGCCCATTTCACCGGCCCCGCGCGCACGATGCTGCCATCGTTTTTGATGGCCCTCACCCAGGGCGACAAAGCGAAGGACGCCAGGTTCCTGCGTCTCGGTTGCGTGTGGACGAACGACCCGAAATCTTACAAGACATTATAGGGGACCGTTCCCGGGACTGGCGTTAAGAATTCCTGCGCAGCGCGATCGCGCTCCAGTCGCCCTGCTCGAGAATCGCGAACGTACGAAAATCTCGGGACGTGAATTTCTTCAAAAAACCCGCAGCCTCGCTCGCGAGAAGGCCGGAGAGAAAAATCATCCCGCCCTTGGCCACCGCTCCGTGCAATTTATTGCGGTGATCCAGAAGCACGGGCGCCAGCACGTTGGCGAATACGAGATCAAACCGGCCCTTGGGAATCGTACGCGAGAACTTCATGCCCTTCACGCGGTTTAGCCGTGCGTTCTTGCGGCACTGCTCTAGCGCCACGCGGTCGCTCTCTACGGCCACAGTTTTCGCGCCTCCCGCCTTGAATGCAGCGATCGCGAGCACTCCGGTGCCGGCGCCGAAATCGAGTACCTTCAAGGCATCAGCGCCATATTTCAAAAAAAGCCGCAGGCATAGCTGCGTTGTCGGGTGAGTGCCGGTGCCGAAGGCCTGGCCGGGCGTGATGCGCAAGCTGGGAATTCCCGCGGGAACTTTTTTCCAGGCGGGCACGATCGCCAGGCGGCGCTTTCCCTCACGCAGCGTTTGGGTTTTGTAGTGTTTGCGCCAGAGCTTCATCCAGTCCTTGGCGGCCAGGGCGCGCGCGGGGCTGATTTTCACGTCGGCGAAAACAGTACCGAGAAATTTACCGAACTTCTGGGCGTCCGACAATCGCGCGAAATAAACGCGCATCTCGGAATTGCGGAGTCCCTCGCGGGTGAGATCCTGGAACTCCGCCTCGGCGCCGAGCACTCGGGAATTTTTCACGTCGACGGCCCAGTCCTCCAGGCCCTGAAAGGAAAATTTACCGGCGATGCGGGGAACGATAGCGGAGAAGGCGTCGCGCGCTTCGCCTCCGAGATTCTCCGGCAGGCGAAGCCGCACATAGAAGGAGCGGCTCGCGCCGCGACCGGTAGGAGAGCTCATCGCTGGAGCATCTTCTCCACTTCCTCAATATGTTCCACTTCCAAGCGAACCATCTGGCGCGCCAGCTCTTCCAGCGCCACGTCTTCGGCGGCGAGCGAGAGCTTGAGAAGATCACTGTAAAGCTTCACGGCTTGTTTTTCGTGCTCGAGGCTCTCGCGCAAAATGTCCATCACGTCGTGCTTATTGTTTTCTTTGATCGGTTCCACTTTCAGAGAGGGATGCCCGCCAAAGGCCGTGATTTTTTCGCCGATTACGGAGGCATGGTCGAAGGCTTCCGTGGCCTGGTCTTTAAAAAACTTCACGATTGGGATTCTATTCGGGCCCTTGATCATGAGGGAGTAGTGCAGGTAGCGCACGATCCCGGAAACTTCCGACTCAAGAATTTCGTCCAACTTTTTCAGCACATCTTTATTTGCAGCCATTTTTCCTCCGGCATGGGTAATCTGTCAGCGCGTTCTATCATCTCACAGCCTGATTCAGATGGCGCCATTCTGCCGTCATGATTTAGATGAGTCTCAAAATTATACGCTACGTCATTATCAGATTTCCGGTATCTTAGCCGCTCGTGGAAACCGTATTACATACACTGATGAGCCACTCGGGGCCTGTGCCCTATCTCATTGTATTTTTTCTGCTGCTCGCCTGCGGTTTCGGCCTTCCCATGCCCGAAGACGTGATCCTCTTTGCCGCAGGGATGATGGCGTTTTATAAGTCTGCCGACGTGAGAATCATGATCTGCACGTGTTTTTTCGGCGTGCTGATGGGCGATACGGCCGTTTACACGATCGGCGCCTTGTTTGGCCGGCGCCTGCGAAAAACAGCGCTGGTGAAACGAGTGCTGCCACCCGCGAGGGTGCGCGCCGTTCGGCGAAAGCTCCATGAGCACCGCAATAAGGTGATTTTTCTCGCCCGTTTTATGCCCGGATTGCGAACACCCGTATTCTTCACATCGGGCACCCTGCATATTCCCTTTCGGGTTTTTGTTTTCTTTGACGGAATGGCCGCCCTGATCAGCGTGCCGACCATTGTGTTCGCCACCTACTATTTCGGCAATCATGTAGACCGCGTGGTTCGCGTGGTGAAGCGCATCCAGTTCGGCGTTTTTGGCACGATTATCGTGGTGATTGCCGCGATCGTGCTCAAGACCTGGTGGGGCCACAAGAAAGAGCTGGAAATAGAGAAGGCCGCTGAGGAACCGGTTCATCCTCATCATGGGCATCATTCGCACCACAAGTAGTAGAGGGTGAGTTTGTCCGGGTGTAGGGAATCGCTACGCAGTCCGTACGAAAACACAACACCGGACCAAAATATCTAGGGTTTTTCGCCTTCTATTTCATTCGCTTGCTGGCCCGTCTTGCAGGTCACCCTGAATGACCAATGCAGAAATCGAAAACAGGCTGCGCTTATTGGTAGCTCAAGAGCGCAAAGTCACTGGTGAAATACTGAAGCTGATCTGCGACGCGGAGAAACGACAAATCTACTTAGAGCGGGGCTATGGAAGCCTCTTGGACTGGCTGGTACGAAGCTTTGGCTACTCCCAAGCGGCCGCCTACCGGAGAATTCACGCTGCTGAGCTTCTCGAAGCAGTTCCAGAAGTTTCCCATGCACTAGTCCAGGGTAAGGTGACGCTTTCCACGCTCTCCGAGCTTCAATCGGCCTCCAATCGAGAGAAAAAGCAGTCAGGACATGATCCGTCGGAAGATAAAAAGCGAAAAGTCTTAGCCAAAATTGAAAACAAGTCTTACTACGAGGCTCAAAAAGTGATCGCCGAGGCTTTTCCATTCGCGATCAAGAAAAAGGAAACACTGAGGGCCGTAAACGCGGAAGAGCTGCGACTGAGCATCGTTCTCTCGGAGCAAGAAACTAAAAATCTAAAGCGAGCGCGCGAGATTCTTTCTCATTCTCACCCTCTAGCCACTTGGGCGGAGGTCATTGATCACGTGATCGTCGATTTTTTAGAGCGAAAAGACCCGCTCCGAAAGATGACGCATGGGTTTACCGAAGCGGTAAACGGGTGCGTCATTCCCATAAATCTACGCCGCACGATCCTTCAACGATCAGGGGGGCAATGCGAGTTCACCGATCCCTTAGACAGGCGCCGTTGCGAAAGCCGCTACCAGATCGAAATCGACCATATTCATCCCAAAGCCCTCGGAGGTTCAAATAGACCCGAAAACCTCCGTGCACTCTGCCGTGCCCATAACGCCTTTGAGGCCAAACGTATCCTCGGTTCGCCTCAGCCCCACCTGCCCACTTTCCAACCGGATAGCATCGCGCTTATTGCGCTCCATGCCGAAAAAAGCATATAAACGGCCAATCCCTATGACGAAAAGACAGCCCCCCAAAAAGAGCTCCCAGAGACAATTTACTCCGCGCATTGGCCGTCCTGGTCCCGCCATGAGCTTCCGCACGGCATTTGACGCGCTCTGGACGAAGATCTTCACGAGCCCCGTGCACCTGGACGCCGCCCTTTCGCAGGCCCCGCCTTCGATCAAGAGCAGCTTGGCGCCGCTCGCGCGCGTTCTTCTCCAGCGTCCCAAAAGTCTCGCCTTCTACCTCAAGTTCAATCTCAGCGACGACGAACCCTGGCATCTTGACCGCGAAGCCCTGGCCGACTGGCATACCGCCCGCGCGATGGCCGATCGCCTTCAGCAGGCTTTCCAGCGCGACCCGCATTTCACCGACGAAGGCTTCCCCGTGGAAGGCGATTTCCCGCCCGATATGATCGAGGAGTGGAAGCGCGATTACGGAAAGAAAGTCTGTGATGAGCTCGTAAAGGCTCTGGGCTCCCCCGCTCCCATGAGCGTTCGCGCCTCTCGCATCAAGGGCGGCCGCGATAAAGTTCTTTCCGCGCTCAACGATACGAAAGAGCTCGAGATCCGCGGAAAAATTTCTCGTGTGGCGCCGTTCGGCTTCACCTTCGACGATTACGCCCCGATTCTCTCGCATCCGCACTTCAAGGAAGGCGCTTACGAAATTCAGGACGAAGGCTCGCAGATCATGTCGCTCTTCGCGCTTTGGCCCGAAGAGTTTCTGCCCATTCTCAGAAAAGTTCCCGGCCACTGCCGTGACTGGCCGAAAGAAAAAGAAGTTCCCAAAGCTCCCGGAACCTGGACGGTGGTCGACGCCTGCGCCGGCGCCGGCGGAAAAACCCTGGCGATCGCAGATGCGATGCTAGGCCGCGGCCAGGTTTTCGCCTACGACGTTTCCATAAAAAAACTTGAGTCGCTCAAGCAGCGTTTCCGCCGGGCAGGCCTCACCAATATCAAGGGCGTGGCCGTTACCGAAGGCGCCGAAGACGTGGTGGTGAAAAAATTCAAAGAATCGGCCGATCGCGTGCTCGTCGATGCTCCTTGCAGCGGCTGGGGCGTATTGCGCCGCAATCCCGATCTCAAATGGCGGCAAGAGCACGACTCACTGGGAAGACTCGTTGAACTCCAGGCGCGTCTCATCGACGCCTACTCCCCGCTCGTAAAGCCGGGCGGAGTTCTTACTTACGGCGTTTGCACGTTCCGCAAAACAGAAACTACCAATCAGGCGTTCAAGTTCCTGGAGCGCCATCCGGACTTTGAAGACGTCGGCGGCGGCTTTTTCGGCCCAGGCCCGAGCGACGGATTTTACATGCACGCCTTCCGGAGAAAAGCTTCGAAATGACGATCGCCCACGGTGCACTCCAGGCTTTTTTGGCGGTGCTCGCGGGAGCTTTCGGGGCGCACGGCCTGAAGAATATTCTGGGCGAGCCTGAGCTGCGCATCTGGCAGACGGGCGTTACTTATCATTTAGCCCATGCACTCGCGCTGGTGATGCTCGGTATTCTGGAAAAGCAGATGCAGACCAAGCTCAATCTGCCGCACTATGCTTTCGGAATCGGCATCCTGCTTTTTTCGGGCAGTCTTTACGCGCTCGCGCTGAGCGGAATGAAGGTGCTCGGCGCAATCACACCGCTGGGCGGAACCGCATTTCTGATCGGCTGGCTGGCACTCGCCTGGGTCGGCTGGAAAAGCGCGTAAGCGCGGCCAATAAGTCGATCAGCGGTGGTAGATCAGATCCTCAAGTTCTTCCAATTCAGACTTTTCTACCTCGGTGGGAACAGGGATCGAAGCAGGGCTGCGGCTCTGAATTTTTGGAACTGGCACGTCGGCTAGGATCGGCTCTTTTTTCCCGTAGGCTGCCTCCACATCCAGCTTCTGCGGGCAATGCAACGAATCGGTGGCGTGGCGGTATTTCCGGCCTTCGGTGGAAGCGTCCACTTCAAAGCAAACGGGAGAAGACGACGCCAACGCGCGGGCCCATTCATAGAGAACGGGCGGCTTTGAACATTGCCCGTCTTGAGCGGCCCGGATAAAGGAGCGGCCTTTGGTTTTCTTATCCACTTGAACGCAGCGGCTTGCGCCCTCAGAGCTGGGAGCTGTCCAGAGAAAGTCGAGCGCCATCTCCGGACAGTTATAATCATCCATCACCCGGCTGAAATGCTCGCCGTGCGTCTCGGCGTCGATCTCCAGGCAGAAAGTGCTTTGCTGCCCCAGAACTGCGCGGCTCCATTCGAAGACATGCCCGTAGTTCGCCTTGTCGTAGGGCTGCTGGTAAAGGGTCCACGCGTGCCGCTCCCCGATGCGGCCGGCCTCGTAGGCTGGCTCCGCGGCGCTTAATCGCTGGCTAAATAGAAAGAAGAAAAGAATCCACGGCATGCCCCTACTTATCGACAGACGGAGGCGTGTGCTTTAGGCCAGTCTGCGTGATTGTAGTTACCAAGTGATTCTGACGTAGCTTAATTACCAAGTGATTGTGTCGTATTCGGATTTCGTGTTTCGCTTGTTTTTTCACTGAAGAAACAAGGGGATCCATGAAGGAGAACGTCACGATGACTGGAAGAGATCAGGAACTCTATGCTTGGATTGAAGAGGTAGTGGAGAGACGGCTCAGCGTAGTTGAGTTCTCGGTTCTGTGTGGGAAGAGTTATCGCCAATGCCAGAGGATCCTCGCCAATGTAAGGCGCTTTGGCATGGTCGGAGTAAAGCATGGGAACTCAGGCCGTGTATCGAAGAGGCGCCTTCCCGAAGCTGCTCGGGAAACCATCCGCAGCCTCATTCGCGGTAAATACCAAGATTTCAACCTCACGCATTTGCGCGAGAAGCTAGCAAGCGAGGAGCATATCTTCGTAGCGCGCGAGACGCTGCGCCAGATTGCCCATTCGGTTGGCACGATCAAGAAAACTCGCCGCCGCAGGAAAAAGGCCTATTGCCTGCGGCCCCGCATGCCCAGGGAAGGCATGCTCGTGCAGTTTGATGGCTCCGAGCACGCCTGGTTTACGGGCTCCGCGCTCATTTCCACTCTCCTTGGCGGTATCGACGATGCCACGGGAAAAGTCTTAGACTTAGAATTCTCCTGCGCCGAGGATACCTTCAGCTGTATGCGCGTGATGAGAACCATCATCGAAACGCACGGAGTACCGCAAGCATACTACCTCGATCAGGCAGGTCACTTTGGAAAGGTGAATTGTGAGCAGAGCGACACGCAGATTGGGCGGGCGCTATTAGAAACGGGATCAAGAACTATCCTAGCCTCGGCGCCCCAATCCAAGGGGAGAATCGAGCGCCTCTGGGGCACGCTTCAAGATCGCCTAATCGCGGAGATGGGCCTGCGCGGGATCAACCGTATCGCCGCGGCCAATGCCTATTTGCGAGGAGAGTTCATTGCAGATTTCAATTTACGATTTTCCATCCCAGCGCGAGAGAAGGAAGCCGCCTACAAACCACTGCCCTATGGTTTAAATCTCGATCTCGCCTTCTGCATCAAGAGCAGAAGAAAAGTAGCTCCCAATCAATCCTTCAGCTTCGAGGGCACGACCTACGTGCTGCAAACATCCAAGGATCTTCGCTATCGCAGCGTAGAAATCTGCGCCGGAGAAACCGGAGCCTTACGCTTCTTAGTTTCGGGAATCGAATACAATGCCGTGCGAGCCCAAGACATGGTGCCGAAAATCTTCAAGCTCGCCGTCTAACCCGCCGAACCATTTACGACACAATAACTTGGTAGTTAACACGTCATAATCACAAAACTTTCTCAGGCCAGTCTGCGTGATCTCTGGAAGCGTGTAGAGCGGCGATGAAGAGGTAGTGATCTGTAAATATTTACTCTAAGATCTTCCCATGGATTCCAGCAAACTTCAGGAGCTTTTTTCGAACTACGTAGCCCCGGCCGTACCGAAGAAATTTCGCGATACCGCGATCCTTCGGGGCTTCAGTCTTTTGCGCGTTCCGCTCCTTTTCTCCGTGCGGCCGACCGTCATCGAGCTCAATGACGAACGCGCCGTGGTGCGCATCAAATTGTCCCGCTGGACTCGCAATCACTGGGGCTCGATGTATTTCGGCACCTTGGCGATCGGCGCGGACTGCGCCGTGGGAATGACGGCTGTGCATCATATCCGTAGCTTGGGAGCGCATGACGTGCAGCTCCTCTTCAAGGATTTCCAGGCGAGCTTCCTCAAACGCCCCGATGATCACGTGCTTTTTATCTGCGATGAAGGACTGAGGGCCAAAGAGCTAGTACAGGCAGCGATGAATTCCGGGGAGCGGCAGAATCTCACCTTGAAAGCGCGCGCCGTACTTGAGAAAAAACCGGAGGAGCCCGTGGCGGAATTCGCCCTGACTCTTTCGCTTAAAAGAAAGACCAAAGGAACGTCATGAGAAAAGTAGTCGTAGTTGGTGGATCCCGAATTCCCTTTTGCCGTGCCGGCTCGAACTACGCCGATTCCACGAACCAGGAGCTGATGACGGCCGCAGTTTGCGCCGTGGTGGATAAGTACAAGCTCACGGGGAAAACTATCGGCGATGTTTCTCTGGGCGGCGTGATGAACCACAGCTCAGACTGGAACATGGCCCGCGAAGTGGTGCTCGGCAGCGGCTTGGCGTATGAGACGCCCGCGTTTGGCATACAGCGCGCTTGCGGCACAAGCCTGGAAGCCGCCATCCTGCTCGCCAATAAGATCGCGCTCGGCCAAATCGACTCCGCCATTGCCGGAGGTTTCGACTCCATGAGTGATGTGCCGATCGAGGTGAACCGGGATATGTCGAAGGCCTTGGTGAGCGCCTCGCGCGCGCGCAGCTTTTCGGAGCGCCTAAAAATATTCGCGGGCATTCGCCCCTCTTACTTCAAGCCCCACTACCCCGCCGTGGTCGAGCCGCGCACGGGCCTCTCGATGGGCGAGCACTGTGAACTGATGGCGCAGGAATGGAAACTCACCCAGCGCGAGCAAGACGAGCTCGCGCTTGCCTCGCACAAGAACGCGGCCAAAGCCTGGAGCGATGGCTTCTACAAGGACCTGGTCACTCCCTTCAGCGGCGCCGTGAAGGACAATAACGTGCGCGAAAGCTCGCTCGAGAAAATGGCGAAGCTCAAACCCGTTTTCGAGCGCTCCGCCAAGGGCACGATCACGGCCGCCAATGCTTCCCCGCTCACCGATGGCGCCGCGGCGGTTTTTCTTTGCAGCGAAGACTACGCAAAAGCCAATAACCTCCCCGTACAGGCTTACTTCGCCGACTCTGAGGTGGCCGCCGTGGATTATCTCGTGAAAAAAGAAGGCCTGCTGATGGCGCCTGCCTATGCCGTACCGCGGATGCTGGCGCGGCGCGGGCTAAAGCTTCAGGATTTTGATCTTTACGAGATCCACGAAGCCTTCGCTGCCCAGGTGCTCTGCACGCTGAAAGCATGGGAGAGCGACGAGTTCTGCCGCACGCGGCTCGGGCTGCCGGGAAAACTGGGAACCATCGACCGCGCGAAGATGAACGTGGTCGGCGGCAGCGTGGCGCTCGGGCATCCTTTCGGCGCCACGGGAGCACGACTCGTGGCTACGCTCGGGAAACTGCTCGAGCAGCGCGGAACTAGTGGGCGCGGGCTGATCTCGGTCTGCACGGGCGGCGGGATGGGCGTGACGGCAATTTTGGAGCGTCCTTAGGACCGGTGGTTGATGGAGTCTTATGAAAAAATTGGCGTACGATCGCTCTCTTACTTAGCTTAGGAACTCCATTTGTTTCTGGATTAACGTATGGAGCTACATTCTACGAAGCAGATCGATTTCAGCTAGACGCCTGCCAGCCCATTTTCCGTGCGCTTGCCAGCACAATCCATATGGCTGTATCAGACTTAAATGAAAAAATTCATCAAGTGGACGCTTATTAGTATCGCTGCTTTCGCCTTCCTCGTAATTGGTGCCTTGGGAATAGTCTTCTACACAGGCAAACGCAGCACAGAAGACGTGAGAAAAATTTGCGAGATCAAAGTCGGCACGGCGATAGAAGAAGTAATTCCTATGGCCAGGCGCCTTGGCTTTTCCGAAGCGGAGCAAGGTCCTCTCGGCGGTGGCATCGTCGTTTTTGCCGATTCCCGAAGCGACGGTATTCGATGGCCCATTTATAATGACTCATTGCCGGGAATCGATCACGGGCGCCTTAAATTCGGCAAGATGTCACTTCCGCCCTTCTTGCGGAACTACTGCGAAGTGTCTTTTCGTGATCGAAAAGTGACGGGAACGAGAACCTGGACACTCGACTGAAAATATTCCGGGTCACCGGTCCTGGGACTGGTCATTGACCACCCGACCGTTCGAAGTTACGTTTTAATCATCAGAGGATGTTCATGAAAAAGAACTTCGTATTATTTATTTTGGCGATTCCCGTATGCGCCATGGCCCAGGCTGAACCCGCAAAAATTTCCTGCAAAAGCATTCTACTCAAAACCGGCGGGAAAGCGGAAACAGCCGCGGAAACTTCTTTTGAGAGAAAACCTGGGGCACAGGTAAAACTCGAAGACAAACTTAATACCTATTACATCGAGTTCACTAAACTCGGACTATTTCTCCAGCTCAAAAACAAAGAAACGAAGAAGGAAGCACTGATCAAGGCTAACTTCCCAGAGGAAGCGCCTTATTTCGACATCATCCTGCCCGTTCACCTTCTCAAGAAAAATCCCGGCTTAGCTGACGTAACGGACCTTGAACTGGAGTGTAAGTAAAGGGACCCGTACTACTTAATCAAACCCGTCTTCTTCAGCAAGGCGTGCACATTCAAGCCCCAGCCAATACCGAAACGCTTGGGCGGAAATACGCGGCCATCTTCAGAGTTCCAAATGTCCTTGTGAGCATTTTTGAAATCCCATTGCATGGGCATGCCAAGGAATTTTTTCTGTGCCTTCTGATTCTTTGGTTGTTCGCTCATGAAGTTTTTCCGATCGACCAGTCCCAGGACCGGCCCAATTAATTCGTCGCGCTCGAATCAATATCCGTCTCCGGCCGCTTTCCTGCCGCCGCTTGGAGCTTCAGGTAATCGCCTTTTAACGTATCGATCTGCCGCTCGCGCGTGCGCAGGGCCACTTGCCAGCTCGAAGTGGCTTGGAGAACCTCGAGGTTCGTCACCAGCCCATGGCTATAGTCGCGCTGCTGAGCCTCGTAGTTCTGCCGCGAGAGATCGGCGAACTCGTCGAGCTTCGTGAGCTGCACCTGATTGGAAATCACGAGATCAAAAAAACGGCGCACTTCTTCATCGGCGAGGCGCTGGGCGCGCGAGAGCTGGAGCGTAGCTTGTTCTTCCAGCGATACACTTTGCCGTACCTGCGATTGGATTGCGCCGCCCTGAAAAATAGAAAAGGAGACAAGCAAGGACACGTCCCACTTCGTATTGCTCAGGATCCCGGTGGGGCGCTGCAGGTAATAATTGCCGTTAAGATCGGCGGCCGGCCAATGGTAAGACCGCGACGCGCTCACGGCGCTCTCGGCACTGCGCACAGCGGCTTTTCCGGCTTCGAGATCGGCGCGGCTGGTAATCCCCGCGAGATAGGCATCAAGCTTTTCCGCCGACGAAGGAACAGCTTCAGAGTCTTTCAACGGAGTCTCTGGCGGCAAGCCATCGAGGAAAGCCAAGACTTCACGCTGCACGCTCAGCTGCCCGCGTACTGCTTCGAGCGCCGCCTCGAGTGAAGCGATGTTTGCGCGCTGAGAGAGCACTTCGCTGGTGCGGGAACGCCCCACGCGCCGGAAGCCCTCCAAGTCTTTCAGGCGGCGGCGGTTCACTTCAAGCTCATTGCCGTAATTGCGCTCGTCGGCTTCGAGAGCCATCCTGCCGTAATACGCGTCGGCTACGTCGTAGAAAAGACTCCGGGCGGCGTCTTTGAGCAAAGCTTTCTGCTGATCGCTCTGCGCGCTCCGCTGGTGGATCAGGGCGAATTCACGAAAGCCGTGAAAGAGTGTCTGCGTGCCGGTGAGCCGGATCGTGTCCTGACTACTCGACACCGACGGGTCCGTCGGCTGTTGCCGGAGAAAAGTTGCGTTCGCCGAAATCTGCGGCACGAGGATCGCCCGTGCCTGCTTCTCCAGCTCGTTCGCCTGCACAAAAGCCTGGTCCTGAATGCCCACAGTTTCGCTGCGCTTGAGCGCAGCCCGGTAACACTCGAGAAAGGTAAGCCCTTCGGCGCGTGCGCTCAAAGGCAGAGTCAAAAAACAGAAGGCCAGTGCACTGGCGAATAGACTCCCGATTTTTCTCAAACGATCCTCCCCGCAGCTTTTAGATTTACGAATTGTCTCTCCACTCGTCAATCATGGCCAGAAAGATCGTCGAATTTGTCGCACCAAGGAGCGCCGATAGGCGTCACGCGGCAATGCGCCCTGATTTTCCATTAAGAGCGGCACAGCCGCGATCCATATTCTGTCAACACCGCATCTGACACTTGGCAAAAACATGCCATCGGGCGTATGGGAAGAGAAAGGAGCGGCCATGCAGGACACGTTTGGCACTGTGAAACCACTTCATACTTGTCGCGGCAGTGAGGCCGCTCCTAGCGCTTGGAAAAAACCTTCGCTGGCGTTCATTTCGGATTTTCTGGAACGAATGGCGAAAACCCGAATTCCGCTTCACCTGCAAATCGCCGTTAGCGTCGCCATTCTGATGGCCACATTGTCGGCCGCCTGGTTACTGCACGACGAATTTCATCTTTCTTCAGTGCTCATCTGTCTCGTGGGCAGCATTTTTATTTCCCTGGTGACCGACCTGAAGATCACGCTCTTGGCGAGTCTCGTGAGCGCGGTCGCCGCCGATTATTTTTTCATCGGACACCCCGGTGCGGTCCAGATCGATGTTCACATCGTAGTGCGTGCCTTCGTTTTCCTCGGAACGTCCGTGGGAGCCAACCTCCTCGTGGGAACGCTTCGCCGTTCATATATTGATACCGTTGCCTCCGCCAAGGCCGCCGAACGCGCCAACCGGGAAAAAGACGAAATCATGGCGATCCTCGCCCACGACTTGCGCTCTCCCCTTTCCGCCGTGACATTGTCGCTACAAATGATCGAACGCGCGCTGCCTCCAGCGGAGGACCAGCACCAGGTTTTGAAATATTGTCTGCGTGCCAAGGATGCTTGCCATCGGGTCGACTCGCTGGTTCTGGATCTCCTGGACTCGGCGAAAGTGGAACATGGGGGCCTCCCCGTCCAGCGCGAGAATTGCGAACTCAGCTCACTTTTCGGCGCGCTCAGCCTGGAAATGAAAATTCAGGCAGCCCACGGCGGGATATTATTCGATTATTCGGGTGCTGATACTAAGATATATGCCTTCTGCGACCAAAACCGGCTAACACAGCTTGTAACGAATCTGGTGAGCAACGCCTTAAAGTTCACTCCCAAGGGAGGCCGGGTGAGCTTTAAGCTCGACCAAGAACCTGGGCTAGCCCGTCTCACGGTGACAGACACCGGCCAAGGAATGACGGAAGATCAACTCAAGCATATGTACGAGCGCTTCTGGCAGGCCAAGCGCACAGGGCGCATCGGCGTGGGCCTCGGCCTTTACATCGTGAAGGCGATCGTCGACGCGCACCGGGGAAATATCGAAGTGCATAGCCGCCCCGGAGAGGGCACTACGTTCGTGGTGGAAATTCCGCTGACTGTTTAAGCGTCGAGAGTCATGGAAGCTTGGCCCGCCTGTATCTCATGTGCCATCGGGCGCCGAGGCGCGCGAAAATACGTGCGCGGCGAACACTCGAGAAGGTCCGCGAGCTTCGCCATATAAATGCAGGCAAAGCGTTCAGTCTGGTTGGCAAAATAACTCTCTTCATTGCCCGCCCGCATCACCTCGCCCCAATATTTATTGAAGTGATTCTGATGGGCGCGGATCAGATCGGAGATCTGCTTGTCGAGCTCAGAGGTCAGGCGCTGGAGCTCATGGATGCGCGCCTCATGGAGAGTGGTGCCGGTTTCGATGCGCTCGCTGACGAGCTTTACGTTTTCGTCCTCGAGCGGCTGCTTGGCCAGCATCATGGCATTGATCTGCTTCTGGATCGGCGCCACTTCTTTGTATTTGCGGATCTCCTCAGCCAGGTCTTCCACCACCATGGCCGTGCGCCAGTTGCAGTCCTTTTTCAAGCGCAGGATATCGCCGTAAATATGATCGCCGATGTAGAGGATATCATCGCCCTCGGCGTCGAGCGTATCGGTGAAGAGTTTGGCGCAGCCGCCCTGGTAAATGCCAGGCTGGATCACGCCGTCCACGTTGGTCATCGTGCCGTTCTCGGGATTGACCAGCAGGAATTTCTGGTCGTCCATGAAAAACCGGGGCTTTTGCGCGCTCACGATCACGAACTCGAAAAGCTCGCTCCAGTGCTTGTGCTCTTTCAGGAATGGATTGATCGCGTAGTCGAGAAGAAGCTTGGTATAATGGAAGTCGGAGTTGGTGAGGACAAAAAGTTTTTTGTCGTGCAGGCGAAAGCGCTCGAGACCGCGCACCACGCTTTCGTCTTTGATCACGTAGCTGGCGAGGTCTCGCCGCACTTCATTTTTGATCGAACCGTCCCGGTGGGCGGCGTCGACGCTGTTCATGATGTCACCGAACATCGTGGCGTAGTCAGGGAGCACTAGCTGGCTGCTGGAATCCTTGAAATGCACGAGCTGCATGAATAAATTCGCCAAGGATATGGAAAAAGCGGTGTCGATCGAAGAATAGCGCTGGTCGCGCAGGTCGATATAGGTGGAGCTATAAGTTTTTCTCTGCAACGAAAACTCGAGCGGTTTTACGCCGTGAAAGGCCGCGCGGATGCCGCCGTGCCGGCTGATCTTGAGGAGGTTTCCCTTCAGTTTGTCAATCACGAGCCCGCGGATGGCAAGGTCATAATCGAAAGGCAAGCTGAGCACCGCCTCCGGGTAACCGCGCGCGGTGAGTTTTTTCAGCACGATCTCGTGCACTTTGAGCTCGAAGGCGCGGCTGTCGTAGCGAACCAAGGTATGGTCCATGTCGAAGCCGAGGTAGCGGATCTTGCGAAGATTGAGAGTGCGGTTTACGAAAACTTTGGTGTCCACAGTACTCCTGTCGCGCCGATGGAGGCGTTCCTATAAAAAGGCTAGCACGGAATCATGGCCTAAGACCTAGTCCGCCGCGTCATGGGTATGTTACATTCCTGACATGCCAAACCATCCCCTGCTCGAGGATTTTTTCCGTCTCACGCCCGAGGCGATCCTCGATTCGGTGGACAAGGTGGTTGGTGAGGCGATGCCCGGCGTGCGCTCCACGGGCCGCGCGCTTGCGCTCAATTCTTTGGAAAATCGCGTATACGATATCGAGCTAGATGATACGTCGCATGTAGTGGCGAAGTTCTACCGTCCGGCTCGCTGGACGCGGGCGCAGATCCAGGAAGAGCACGATTTTTTATTTGCTTTGGATGAATCCGAGATTCCCGTGGTGGCTCCCTGGCGCCTCGACGACCAAAGCCTTTTTGAAACTCCCGACGGGATTCTCTTCGCCTTGTATACGAAAGTAAGCGGCCGCTTGCTCGACGAGCTTGACCCCGAACGCCTGCGCACGCTCGGCCGTTATATCGGTCGCATCCACAATGTGGGCGAGCATTTTCATTTCCATCACCGGCTTCGCCTGAGCCCCGAGGAGTGGGGGCGAAAGTCCATGCAATATATTCTGGACTCGGACTTGATGGACCCCCTCTACCGCGAGCGTTACCGCCAGGCCTGTGAAGCTCTGGTGGCGCGGGCAGAAGTCGCCTTGCGTGACGTACCCGTGATTTCCCTGCACGGAGATTGTCATCTCGGAAATACTTTATGGCAGCAGGACGCGCCCTTCTTCCTCGATTTTGACGACTGCATGACGGCCCCGGCGGTGCAGGACATCTGGATGGTGGTGCGCGGCCGCGGCGATTACGCCGATAAGGATCGAGAGTACCTGCTCGAGGGATATTCGAAGTTCCGCGAGTTCGACGTACGCACGCTTCGATTGATCGAGCCGCTGCGCGCTCTGCGCATGATCCACTACTCCGCCTGGATCGCGCGCCGCTGGCAGGACCCTTCATTTCCGAAAGCTTTTCCGTTTTTCGCGACTCCTCGCTACTGGGAAGAAGACATCCAGGCCCTACAGGAAGTGATGGCGCTGATGGCGGACGCCCAATGAATATCCGTTTGGCCACACCCGACGACCTTCCTGCTTATTACGACCATATGCTCCGGCATTTTCGCGAGTCAGGTAAGGACGGTGATTTTATTTTTCACCCCGTCCTGGATTTTGAAGATTGGAAAAAGGCAGAGCAGGTGGCCACCATGCTCGAAGCCATTTCGGCTCCGATTTCGGGAACCACCTGGCAACGAATTTGGATCGCCGAGGTCGGCGGCGAAGTCGTGGGCGACGCCCTGCTTCGCGCCTCGCACATGGCAGCCACCGCGCATCGCTGCCAGTTCGGAATCGGCATCGAGCGCGCGGCGCGCGGCCAAGGGGTCGGGCGCCGCTTATCTCTACAGGCAATTTCCTGGGCGCGCTCTCAGGCGGAGCTTTCCTGGATTGATCTGTGGGTGTTCGCACACAATAAGCCGGCGATCGCCTTGTACGAGTCGCTCGGCTTCCGCGCGACCGATACGGTGGTGGATCAGTTCCGCGTGCAGGGACAGAAGATCGACGATACGCAGATGTCTCTTTCGCTGGCGCGGTAGGTTTGGCTCAGGAAGAACCGTGACCGGTCCCGGGACTTCTCCCGAACCGCCGCAATTCCGCCAGCGCGCTTTGGCAAGCGAGGGCGAACCCCTCCGCGCGCGTGCCCTGTAACCTAGCCAGCCAGCGGTCCAGCGTAAGCGTGCGCGAAAAATAAAAGAAAATGAATCCGATCGCCACGGGCCGGAGCAGAATCCAGAATCTCTGCGCAGCGCTATGCTCGGAGAAAAAAAGAAAACATGCCGTGGCCGCGAGCGAGAGCAGAAATAACGGGCGAAAGAGATCGCGAAAGGAGAGCCAGAGTGCGGCTCTTCGTGAAAGCGCTACCCCGTCGATAGGCCTCGCCCCTTGCTCCGCCGCCAGACGAAGCAGCTTCTCCTGGAAACCCGCCCTGCCCTGCGTGCGCCAGGCCACCCACGCGAGCCCTGCGCCCGCCGCCATTTTCAGAACCACCACCGCGGCGAGTAGCCAAGCGAGGTCGCCTAAACTAATTCCATGGTACGGCAAGGTGCGATCGAAAAGATAATGAAGCGCGCTGAAGAGATCGCTGCCGAAAAAAAGATAATACGTCACGATCGGTTGCACGAAAGTCCAAAGCGAGAGCAACGCCATTCCGAGCATCCAGCCGGCGAGATTCGCGCCAAGCGCCCCCTCTCCCAAGGCGAACAACAAACCCTGCGCGCTCAGGCTCAGCATGGGTCCGAGCTTTTTGCCGGCCGGTGCGAGCGATTTCAGAACTGCCGCCACGTTCGAGATGCTGTAACCCACGGGCTTCAGTCCGCGGCTTTTCGCCTCGATGGAGCCCCGGCAAAGCAAAAAACCCTGATTGAGCGAAAGGAAATTCCCTACGAGGGGCAAATGCACGGAATGCAGCACAGAACCGAGCGCGACTTCAATCACCGAAAGCGCGGCGCTGTATTTCCCTACCAGCTCGATTCTTTCGCTTTGTCCGGGCGTCATAATGCTCACTTCTTTTTCCGCTGTTTCTCCCAAGCCTCGAACTTCTCTAGGTCCACCTTAATCTTCTTCACCACGTAGGAAATCACGAAGATATCGTCGATATAGCCGCCTGGCAAAAAGTCGGGGATGAGATCGATCGGACTGAGAAAATAAACGATTGCGAAAATGGCCCAGAAGATCGACTTCGTAGGCACATCCACGTAATCCCGCATCACCCAAGCCTTCACGAGGCGGAAAAGCGTCAGGAAATCCTCGAATACTTTCCAGATCACCAAACGCTTGGCGTAAGCCTTTCCTAAAGCTTGGGTGAGAATCGCCAGCAGCTCGTCCGGATGGCGGATAAGATATTCCGTCCGCCGGAAAAGCCTAGGCATGAAGTGAAACCAGTTGCGGGGGTTCATTTGTTAAATTGTCGCGGCGACTAGCCGCTCCTTTAATACTACTAATGCGCCAGCGTTTTGGAGCGTGCCGCGGGTTTCTTGGGTTTGGCCTGCTTGTCTGCCAGAATGATTTCTTCCGAGACCACTTGCTCCTTGATCGTTACTTTTTCAGGAGGAATGCCGCCATCGACGAGACGGCCTACGTCCCAGAACTCGACCCGCCCGCTCTTCAGGCTATAGATCGCCTGCCCCACCACGAGACCGCTCTTGGTGATGGCCGAGCGCACGATCTCGGATTTCTGCAGCAGCGTTTTCAAGCTCGCCGTCACGTTTTCCTTCACGCCCAGGCGAAACGTCTTGTCGCTCGCGGCGGAGGTCACGGAAGCGGAACTCAGGTTGTCGCGGATCTGCCGAACCAGAACGTCGAGGCTCTCGGAACCATTAGAAACTCCGGGCGTGGAGGCGACCGCCGCGCCCACGGCCCCGCAGCTCTCGTGCCCCATCACGATCAGCAGGCGGCTGCCGAGATGTTCGATCGCGTACTCGATGCTGGCGATCGCCTCGGTCGTCATCACGTTGCCCGCCAGGCGCACGGTGAAAAGATCGCCGAGGCCCTGGTCGAAAATTGTTTCGGGAGGAACGCGCGAGTCGCTGCAGGAAACCACGATCGTATGCGGGTGCTGCCCCGTCGCCAGAGACTCACGGTGAGCCGGCTCCTGGTTCGGGTGCTCGGGATGTCCCTCGTAGAAACGCATGTTCCCGGTCTGGAGGGTGGAGAAGGCGTCCCATGCACTTGGGGGGGACTTAGCCGCGCCCGGAGCCGCGGCGTGGGCCCAGAGAGAAAGGGCAAGAATCAGACAGAGCTTCATCAGAAATTCCTCCTTAGAGCCTCTAGCCAGGTTATCACTTCAAGCTCGGCGCGGTCATCCGGAACGCGCGCACCATTCCTTCTTCGGGAAATGGAATCACGAAGAAATCGTCCTTGGGATCCTTGCGGTACACGTAAGCCGGGCGGCCGAGGCTCTTGCCCGTTGTGAGCAATACCTTGGTGCGGGTGCCGTCCACCTCCAGCACTTTCCCTTTTTGCGTGGTCAGCCAGTACCCGCTTGAGGTGCGCTCGAGGCCGTAACAGTTCACGCTGCAAAAGGAAGCGGCATTGCTTTCCGGATCGGAGAAATTGGCGAGGGTCACGGACTGCAGGCGGGTTCCGCGGAGGATGAAGAGAGTATCCTCTAACAGGAAAAGTCCGGTGATGGGCTGACCGCGAAACTCCACGGAACTCAAGCCGGCCTCGAGCCGCAGGAGGGAGCCGTCCGACATGCCTACAAAAACAGCGCCGCTGCGGCCGAGCGCGAGGTCGACCGGATCGCCGTTTTCCTTGAGGAGCCGCCCCAAGCTGAGAGTGCCCTCGTCGGTGAAGCTCATCACCTGGTCGCCGGCGATCCAGTAAATGCGTCCGTCATAGGCACGGAGAGAGCCCGGCGCACCCTTGGCTCTCGTCACTCCCTTTTTAAGGAGCTTGCCCTCAAGCGAAACGCGGTCGACGCGGGCCCCCTCCGCATCGCCGACGCTCACGAAAAGGGCGCTAGAGGCGGCGTCGAAAAAGGCGGCCTGCGGATGCGCGCCCGGAAACGCGAGCGACCAGAGCTCGGTGGCCACCGTCTCGGCTGGTTTGCTTTTTTTGGGGGCCGCCGCCGCGGGAGAGAGAATCCACGTGAAAGCACAAAGGCATAGAAAAACCTGTCTCATCTGAGTCCTCGCCCGCCGACGGTCAATGAATCGTAACGAATTGCGGATGCAGGCGCACTTTCTCGAGCAAGTCTGTCTCATTTTCGCCCGAAAGCGATAGCGGAAATCTGGCGTCGCTGCGCTCCCAGCGCTCGAGCCATTCCTTGCCAAGCAGCGTGTCCCGGCGCCACGGCAGGGCGCCTTCGGTGAGCGCCACCGTAGTTTGCCCCTTGAAGCCGGTAGCCTGCCCTTGCGCCACATGGAAGCCCGCGGCGAGAAAGCTGGCGCGCACGGCGGTCGAGGCGGAATAGGTGAAAAACTCGGTGGCTCCGGGCGTCTCGCGCTCGGCCGCGTGGTCAAAAATGCGCTTCAGATTCTCCACGCACCAGAAATCGCGGCAAGTTTTCGTGGAATAGGGATCCCAGAAAATAATATCGGGGGGCAGAGCTTCTTCGAGGAGCTCGAGGAAATTGCCCGTCATGAGTTTCCACTCCACTGAGTGTTTTTTAGACGCCCACTCCCCGGTTTCCAGGATCGAGCTGGGCCCGCCGTGGCGGAGGTATTGGAAGCGGTCCGTATGCTGGATCGCCAGGCGAAGGGAATCGAGGTCATGCTCAAAAGAAATCACGTGGAGGCGGGCTTTCGTTTTTCCGACAGCCGATGCCTCTTCAAAAGTTTTGATCGCGGCCATCACGTTCGCACAGGCGCCCATGCCTACGTCCCACAATACGAGATTCTCCTGGGTGGCCGCGCGCTCGAGCAGCCGGCTCTGGTTCACGTAAAGCTCCTGGGCTTCCTGCTCTGGCGTGATCACGGGGTGCATCGTTTCGCCCGAGCTCATGTGGCGGATGCGGCTGATGCCGGTGCCCGACACCACCACCTCGTAGTCGCCGAGCTCCATGGGTTTGGTATTTTCCCGCACGCGCGGAGCCTTGATCGGATTTTCCCCGTCGCTCGCCACGAGCTGCTCACGCGTGGAGGCGTAAAAAGCCGCGAAAGTATCAGCGAGGATATGCAGGCGCATCGCGCTCATCAGGTTGTGGTAAAAATGGATATTGTGCGCGCCCACGAGCTGGCGCCCGAGCGGCTCACCAGTTTTGATGAGGTGATGGAGATAAGCGCGGGAGTACTGCTTGCAGGCGATGCAAGTGCAGGAGCGGTCGATCGGCTCCTCGCTCATCTTGTATACGCCCCGGCGGAGAAGAATTTTTCCCTTCCAGGTATAAGCCACGCCTTGTTCCGCGTGGGCCGTGGGGATGATGCAGTCGAACATGTCCATCCCGCGGTGCACGGCCTCTAAAAGATCGATCGGCGTGCCAACTCCCATGAGGTAGCGCGGGAGATTTTCGGGCAACAGGGCCGCCGCGAACTCCACCGTGTCTTCTCGCTGCTGCTTGGATTCGCCTACGGCCAAGCCACCCAGAGCAAAGCCGTCGAAGGGATGCGCCGTGAGGAAAGCGGCGCTTTCTTTGCGGAGCTTTTGGTAGCAGGCGCCCTGCACGATCGCGAACATGCTTTGCGGGGAATCTCCGCGGGCAGCCAAGGACCGCAGCGCCCAGCGGTTGGAGAGTTCCATGGCGGCACGGGCTTCCGCTTTGTCTACGGTCGAAGGCACGCACTGGTCGAGCACCATCATGATGTCGCTGCCGATGGCTTTTTGCGTTTCAATGCTCTTTTCAGGGGTAAGTAAAATATGTTTACCATCGACGTAGGAGAGAAATTTCGCGCCCTCCTCGCTCATCGAGCGGTCGTTGGGCATGGCAAAGATCTGAAAACCGCCGGAATCGGTGAGCACCGAGCGCGGCCACTGCATGAAGTTGTGAAGGCCCTTGAACTTCTCAAACACTTCGACTCCCGGGCGGAGGAGCAGATGGTAGGTATTGGCGAGTAACACCTGGGAGCCCGAATCGAGGATCGAATCGAAGCGCTGGCCGCGCACGGTGGCGTGCGTGCCGACCGGCATGAAGAGGGGCGTGAGCACTTCGTTGTGGAGGGTGCGGAAGCGGGCCGCGCGAGCGCGCGAACCGGTGGCGGTTTTTTCCAGCTGAAACTCTAGGCGAGGCATGCCCCGTTATGGCTGGGCGCGGCGGATAGGTCAAGGGAAAGCGCCATTAAACCTGAGCACCTCACTCACCTGATTTTTTCAGCATAATCGTCTATAAATGAAGCACACATATCCCCCCTTTGGAGGCTTGCATGAACTCGTCCCGTAGAACCTTTATTAAGACTGCGCTTCTTTCCCTCGCCGCGCTGCCCGTTCTGGGCAAGCTTTCCGGCCTATCCGCATTCGCTGCCGAAGAACTCAAGATGGCTTCTGAAAAGGAAGAGCCGGGCAAAAGCCTGAAGTATACCCCCAATGCCGATAAGCCCGTGCCCGCCTCCGCCGCGCGCAAGGCCAAGGACAAGAAAAACCAGTATTGCTATAACTGCCAGCTTTTCACCCGAATCGAAGGCGAGAAGAAAAAGGGCACCGGTAAATGCATGATCATGCCGAAGAACAAGGTGAACGGCGGCAGTTGGTGCATGAGCTGGGTGCAGAATCCTACTGTTAAGGATTAGACAGCCTGCTCAAAAAGGTCCCAGATGCGAGGCTCGAACCTCAAAATCGAACTCCGACGTACTCAATGTACGTCGGAGTTCGATTTTGAGGTGAGTACGAAGCAGATGGGCCTTTTTTCAGCAGGCTGTACATTGATATCAGCGACTAGGCAGGCCGCCCGATACCGCTTCGGCGGCCAGCTTGCCTCTTGTCCAGAGCACCCGATCGGTCATCAGGCGAAAGAGCGTTTCCATCTTCTCCTGTACGTCCGCGCCTTCGAGAAAGCCGAGCGCCCGCGCGATCGCCTCGAACGTGGCCAATCCGTCGGGATGGTGCTCGGTGCGCAGCCGATACTCCGATGGTTTCCCCGCGCTGAGCATCACGTGCTTCACGCCTTTGAGCTGCTTGCCAAGCTTGGCCCCTAAACGGCTCGCCTGCGACCAGTTCCCGTCCAGTACCAGGAGCCGCACGGGCTTCGCCGTTTTTTCCACCAATTCCTCGGACAGCGTTTCGCTCTCCGGACTCAGGTAAAGCATCCAGGTTTCATATTCCTCGTCGATGAGGCCGCTGAGGTCGAGCGGGGTTCCGTCCCTCGATCCGCGAAAGCGAATTTCGGAGTTCGGCAGACACAGGTGCGCGAGCCGCCCCGTATTCGACGACTTATTCCATTCCTGGGCGTGCATGAGCAAGGACACCCGCGTGCGCAGATTCATCACCGGAAGCTCGGCGCAAACGCAGAGCTCCTGGTGCATACGGCACTGGTCGCAGCGGATTTTAGTGCAGGAATGCATTCCCATGGAATATGGCGCTGGGCGTAGATTTGCAAATATTGTGATAAAAGAATGTATGGCTGTGAAAAGAATGGGGGTAACGGTTCTCTGGACCGCTCACCTCGAGAAAATGAAGCATTTTTACTCTACCCTCGGGCTTGCTTTGGAAGACGAAGCCCACGAAGGGGGCCCATTGCACTTTGCCTGCGAGATCGCCGGCGTGCATTTCGCGATCTACGAGGAAACAAAGACGGGTTCTTGCGGGCTCCCTGCACGCGGCCAGAGTGGGTTCACCCATATCGGATTTGCCGTGGACGATTTGGAGGCCTGCTTCGCGCGGCTTAAGGCAATCGGCGCGCCCGTCGGCTGGGAGATTGTAAGTAAGCCTTGGGGCCGGGCCGCAATGTTTTTCGATCCGGATGGTCGGTCGGTGGAGATTTTCGAGGGTTAGGCCGGTCCTGGGACTTTGTCGTTATTTGATTTCTACGTTCGAAAAGCTGGGAGCCTCAGATTCGTGAGCATTGAGGTCATCGTCTGAATGGCTTAGAGGGTTTGCTTCAATACCTGAACTCGCCGCCGACTCAGATGCCTTTTCGTCTCGGCAAATGAGATAATCGAAGTAATTCCGGCCGTTCATGGTGGTATTCACCCAGGTCACGTCCGAATCAGTGCAGCTACAATCAAAGAGGGGGGTTTTGTCTTTTAGATCCAGGAGCTGAAAAGTAACGCCGGTTCTGCCCTCATCGTCCCGTTCTTGGCTCTCGACAGATCCAATCGCCATTACGGTTTTTGCGGCAAGCTCGGCAACGCCATTTTTATTTACTGATTTCGCAATCTCACTACTCGGCTTAAAGTGACAGCTTCCGGCGCCCGGCATTTCGTCACCTTGATAAAAGCCTATTTTTAGTTGATTTGCTTTAATCTCGAGAGCGTCCTTCAATAAAACGCGATCTCCTTCTTTAATTTTTGCTGAGGAAAAAATCTTATCGCCCAATACGGCATCTCCCTCACATACGAGCGCCGCCTGTGCAGCATTCATTTGAATGAAGAATGAGATAAAAGCCGAAACCGTTACTAGGCAATAGACTCGCATATGCTTTCTCCTTGTAGCCATTACATGGCGTTACTTCAACGAAGTGCAGGCCCCATGCCAGGGGCAAAAAAGACCATTTCATAAACAATTATGTGGTGTGTCCCTTACGAGACAGGCGACTACCCAATGGGCACATGTAAATGGAATATTGCCCTGGGGAGACCGGTCCTGGGACTGGTCCTAACCTAAAAAACGAACGGAACCAAAGCCGCCACTTCTTTTTTGAACCGGGCATACTCTTCCCCGAACTCACTCGTGAGCACGGCCTCCTCGCGCACGATCTTAATCACATAAGCGCTGGCCATAATCACAAACCCAATCATCGCATCGCCAGTGCCTGCCGTAATGGCACTGCCGAACGCCCCGAGGAGAAATCCGGTATAGATCGGGTGCCTGACCAGCCTGTAGGGCCCCGTGCGAATGAGCCGGTGGCCTTCTTTTAAAGTAATGATGCCGCTCCAATATTTCCCGAGATGAGCCCGGGCCCATACGGCAAAGAGAAGACCGCCCGCCGTCAAGCAATCTCCAATGACTTCGGCGATCTCATTTGAATAAAGCGGGCCAAAAATCAAGGCTCTATGAAATACGCCAAAGATGAGAACAAATCCTATCGCCATGGGCAAGAGGTGCTGCAATCGAAGCAAAATCCCTTCGGATTTTTTCGTCTTTTGAGTGAAGCACGAGGCAATGATCCAGCCGGTTCCCCAGACAATCCAAAGCCAGGAATTTAGCTCGAGTAGATTAATTCTTTCCATCGGGCCCCAACTTACTCAAATCAATCGTCCGTACATGTCTCGCGGCCCAGCTTTGCCTTTTTTCCTTCTTTGCAAGTACCGGCCTTCATAAAAACCGTGACCGTGCGATGGCAGATGTCATTGTAGGACATATCCACCTGCCACTCGTCAAATCCGCCGGATGTCTTATCGAGGGTGGCATCGCCTTGGGCATCATTTTCATTCAGCGCCTCAATAGCGGCCTGGACCACTTTGTCCGTATCAGCGCAAGCTTGCGAAGCCGGTGATCGCGCCTTCTTTGCCGCGTTTGCTTCAGCCGCTTGAAAAACAAAAAAAACAGTCATTAGTGCGCATAGGCTCTTCGAAATCATTTTCCACTCCTTGTAGAATTTTCCACCTACTTCAATTTTAGGGCAGGATTTGGGACCACTCAACACCATTCAGTTACGTACTCGCTACCAGGAATTCCTCGCCGCTTGAGGGCTGTAGTCCATCGGTTCTGCCAGTAAAATAGCGCTGAATGATATCGGCCCGAGACACATGTTTGGCCTCCCGGAATCCGGCCTCAATTGCCAATGCAACTATTTCAGACGGACGAAAGAAACTGAGAAACGGCGTACCAGCTGCCTTTGCCCGCTCATAGACCATTTCGTGTTGTGTGCGCTCTTCCGGATCCACAAGATCCAGCGGTAGTAGGAACGACATGGCTAGTGTGGAGCCAGTCGCGAGCGCCGCGATCTCGCGTAACTTAGCTCTATTCGCGTCCATCGTGAGGTACATAGATACGCCGGTGGAGGCGATGACCGCGGGCTTGCTGGCATCGAAACCGCTAGCTGTCAGTTTGTCCCGCCACGATTCTCCCGCCTCGAAATCAACGGGCACGAAGCGGAGATTGTCAGCAATTCCTAGGCCGAGCTCCATCAGTCGCCGCCTCTTCCACTCCTGGGTGGCGGGTTGGTCGACTTCGTATACGCGCAGCTTTTCGGCGACCTCGGGTCTGCGTTGCCCAAAGGTGTCCAGCCCGGCGCCGAGTATCACGTACTGGCTGAGTCCACGGTTTGCATGTTCCAGAACAAGGTCTTCAATAAAACGAGCCCGGCCCACGATCGAGGCGCGGTAACCGCGTGTGCCTTGCGGATTCATGTCCGGGCGATTTCGCCATCCCTCAGGCGGAGCTATTAATTGCAGCCCAATCTCGTCTTCCAGCACATGCGGCGGTGGATCGACTTGAACATGCAGGGCACGCCAAAGGGCAACCCGCACCGCCGTGCTGTCGGGAACTGAGATTTGGGTTTTTGCCATCAGCTCACTCCCACCGGTCCCCACATCTTATCACTTTCGAAGCTCATAGACGGCCAACTCTATATCCTGGTTCCGAATCTTGTCGTGCTTGGAAGTATTTTTTAAAAACCGGAAGCCAAGTTTTTCCAGCACGCGAATGGAAGCAGGATTGTCGAGATCGGTGGCCGCGGTTAAGCCATTCAGATTCAAGCCGTTCATCCCGAAGTCAATGAGGGCACGGGCCACCTCGGTGGCGAGGCCTTTTCCCCAATGCTTCCTTACGATCATGAAACCAAGTTCGGGGAATTCAAATTCTGATTTCATGAGCATAAACCAGCCGAAAAATTCGGCGTTTCCATTGAGCTCTGCCGCCCAAACGCCCAATGGAGCAAGTGACGCTTCTTTCTCTACTAACGACCGCAATCGTCTTTCCGTCTGGTCCACAGTCTGCGGAATTCGCGACGGCGTGAACTTCATGATTTCGGCGTCCAATTCAAGCTGAGTCATATGGCTCAAATCTGTGAGCTTAAAGCGTCTTAAAGCTGTTCTCTTTGTTTCGAGATTTTCCATGGATCGGTCACCGCGCCTTAAACCAGTATACCCCCAAAAACGCTAGCGACCAGTCTCTGAACCGGTCCCATTTTAACTGCGGCACGCCCAGAGCTGCCGCGTCAATCGGCGAGCAGTTTATTTGTCGCTGCGTAATCAGCTCCTTAGTCATTATGGTAGGTTCAAGGAGCGCCGTTAATCGGCGCGACAGAGGATAGGAGCTGCCTAAGCAGCGACAAACAAACTTATGAACGCACTCCTGCAGACCCATCTCATCGACGACCAGCACCTCCTCGCCTTCCCCAAGTTCAAGAACGTCGACTTTGCTCCCGCCTTCGAGGAAGCGATCCGCTTGGCCCGCACGCGCCTCGACGCTGTCGCCAACGATCCCGCGCCGCCGTCCTTTACAAACACCATCGAGGCCATAGAATTCCACAAGGAAGAGCTCGATAAGATCTCCCTCATTTTCTTCAATTTGCTCGGCGCCAACACGAACGACGAACTGCAGGCCCTTGCCAAAGAAATTTCCCCAAAACTCGCCGAATTCGCCAACGACCTGCTGCTCAACCCAAGCATCTTCGCGCGCGTAAAAGATGTTTATGAGCGCCGCGAGCAACTGGGACTCGACACGGAACGGATGCAGCTGGTGGAGAAAACGTTCAAGGCATTCCGCCGCAATGGCGCGCTTCTCTCGGAAGGCGAAAAGGAAAAGCTCCGCGAGATCGACCGCCAACTCGCCCGCATCACGCAGGAATTTTCCGACAACGTGCTCAAAGCCACGAATGCCTATCTCCTTTTCGTCGACGACGAAGCCTGCCTGAAAGACGTGCCGAAAAGCACTCTCGAGGACGCGAAAAAAACGGCCACTGAAAAAGGCCGTCCTGACGCCTGGGCTTTTTCCCTGCACGGTCCCTCCTTTGGGCCCTTCCTCCAGTTCTGCAGTAGAGAAGACCTGAGGAGAGAACTCTGGCTCGCTATGATGAGCAAGGGCATGAAAGAGCCGCACGACAACCGCGACAACGCCATCCAGCTTGCATCCTTGCGCCACCGCCGCGCCAAGCTGCTAGGCTTTGAGAGCCACGCGCATTTCGTTCTGGAAGAGCGGATGGCGGGCTCGCCGCAAAAAGTGAAGCAGTTCATGGAAGACCTACTCCAGCAGTCGCGCCCCGCGGCCGAGCGGGATTTTGAGGAGCTGCGCGAGGCGAAGAAAAAGCATACGGGCAAAAACGACCTTCATCCCTGGGACGTAGCCCTCTATACCGAGCGCCTTCAGCGCGAGAAATTCCGCCTGAGCGACGAAGAGCTGCGTCCTTATTTTTCGCTCGAGAACGTAGTGAACGGTGTTTTCGAGCACGCGCGTCAGCTGTACGGAATCGTTTTCCGCGAGCGCAAAGACATTCCCGTCTACCACGCCGACGTGAAAGCCTATGAGGTAACGGAAGAATCGACTGGGCGCTTCATGGCCTACTTCTACGCCGATTTTTTCCCGCGCGCATCCAAGCGCGGCGGCGCCTGGATGACCAACTTCTTAGAGCAGGGAACCTGGGAAGGAAAAATCTGCCGCCCGCACGTGAGCATTGTGTGCAATTTCACCAAGCCCTCGAGCACCCAGCCGTCGCTCCTCACTCACGGCGAAGTGAAAACCCTGTTTCATGAATTTGGCCACTCCTTGCACTCGATCCTTTCCGACTGCCGCTACGCCTCGATCGCCGGCACCAACGTGTACTGGGATTTCGTGGAGCTTCCCTCGCAGGTGATGGAAAACTGGGCGCTGGAAAAGGAAGGCCTCGCGCTTTTTGCCAAGCACTACAAGACCGGTGCGCCGATTCCCTTCGAGCTGATCGAAAAGATCCGTAAAGCGTCCACCTTCATGGCCGGCTGGATGGGCGTGCGCCAGCTGAGTTTCGGCTTCCTCGACATGGCCTGGCATTCTCAAGACCCGAGCGACGCTCAGGATATCGAGAGCTTCGAGCGCTCGCAGATGGAGAAAACTCTTTTCTTCCCGCCCGTGGCTGGCACGGCGATGAGCACTTCCTTCACGCATATTTTTTCGGGCGGCTATTCGGCCGGTTACTACAGCTATAAGTGGGCCGAAGTACTCGACGCCGACGCCTTCGAGTTTTTCAAGGAAAAGGGAATTTTCTCCAAGGAAGTGGCCGAGAGCTTCCGCGCAAATGTATTGTCGCGCGGTGGTTCGGAGCATCCCATGGAGCTCTACAAAAAATTCCGAGGGCGCGAGCCCGATCCCCGCGCCCTGCTCCGCCGCGACGGGCTGATCAGCGAAAAGTAAATTTTCTGTGATCAAACCTCCCCCCCTTCGAGAAATCGAATTCGCGTTCGCAGCGGAAGCCGCCGCCCATGCCGCAGCAGCGGCCGAGCTGAACCCGTTCAACGACGCCGAAAGCCTCGAGCTCGGCGACGCACGCGCCGTTTACTCCGGCCAATGGTCGCCCGTACACGGAGTATTCGGCCTTGGCCTCGACGGGCCTGTCGAAGAGCGCGACCTGCGTGAAGTGGAGAAGTTCTTTTTCAAAAAAGAGCGCTCCGCTGCTTACTGGATTACGCCGCAAACGGATCCCTCGCTCGCAGCGCTGCTCGGCCGGGATTTTTCTCCCACCAGGAAAATCCCCGTGCACGGAACCAGCTTGCCCGGAGCAGATTTTCCTCTTCCTGATCCCAGCGGCAGCAGTAAGCCGGACCACAACGAATGGGCGCTCGCTTTCACGCAGCTATTAGATCCCGCCAGCAAAGAAGCAGGCCTGATAGCGCTCACCAAGCTCCACCAGAAAGACACGCGCTTTTATCTCTCCGAGCATGCCGCGAGCTATACCTTTTTCCACCGCGGAATGTCGCTCGTGCCCTACGCCGCGTCGCAAACCCTGCTTGCGCTGCAAATCAAGGAAGCGCAGGATTTTCGCACGACTTACATCGCCGCCACTGGAGCGGCCAGCCCACTGCCCCTTCTATATGAGAGGATTCTCTATGAACGAATTTGATCCTAACTCCGCGGCCGACCCGGATTCCGGCATCTTCGGTCTCCCCTATTCCTATGGCGACGCCAAGCTAGTTTATCTTCCGGTTCCCTGGGAAGCCACCACCTCTTACGGCGGCGGCACCTCTAAGGGCCCGGCCGCGATCCTAGAGGCGAGCTACCAGGTGGATCTCTTCGACCTCGAAGTGCAGAAGCCTTATGAAGCGGGCCTGCATATGCTTCCGGAAAGCAAAAAAATCCGTACCTGGAACAAAACCGCCAAGGCGGCGGCGCAAAAAGTGATCAAAGCCGGCGGGCGGATCGGGAAAAATAAAATTCTGCAAAAGGCATTGGCGCAGGTGAACGAGCTCAGCGCCCAGGTGAACGAGGAAGTGCGCCGGGAAAGTCTGCGCGTGATGAAGGCTGGGAAGATCCTTGGCCTCGTGGGGGGCGATCATGCCTCGCCCTTCGGCGCGATCCAGGCGATGGCGGAAATCGAAAAAGACTTCGGCCTGCTTCACCTCGACGCCCACTCCGACACCCGCGACGCTTACGAGGGCTTCGAGTGGTCGCACGCTTCGATCTTGCGCAACGTGATCGACCGCATCCCCGAGGTGAAAAAGCTAGTTCAAGTGGGTATTCGCGATTTCTGCGAAGAGGAATGGGACTATATCCGCAACTCCAAGGGCCGCGTCGAAACGTTTTTCGACCTCGACTGCCAGAAAAAGAAAGCGGCTGGCGTGCATTGGCAAACCCAGGCGGCCGAAATCGTGAGCCGTTTGCCCCAAAAAGTGTGGATCACCTTCGACGTGGACGGCCTCGATCCCCGCTTCTGCCCGCATACGGGAACCCCCGTCCCGGGCGGCCTGGATTACGCGGAAGCGATCATATTGATCGGCGAAGTGGCGCGCTCAGGAAGAAAAATCGTGGGCTTTGATTTGAACGAGGTCAGCCCAGGAAAGTCAGGAGACTGGGACGCCAACGTAGGCGCGCGCCTTCTCTACAAACTTTCCGCCTGGACCCTCGCCAGCCAGAAGCTTTGCGACCTGGTGAAAAAGTAGCTCACCCTTTGCCGTGTGGGTGAGTTTTCGTCGAGTCGCGGTGGAATGGCCATGGTATAGTTTTCCCCACCCAAGATGCTGGCCACTCTCTTCACTATTTTAATTCTTTTCGCCCCCCAGGTCTGGGCCGCGCCCGACGTGCACTTCACCACCGTATTCCTCGACGATGAAGGTGTGGTCTACGTAGGCGTAAAGCGCGGCGACAATCCCGGCGACTCCGCGGTGATCAGCTTCCCTTTCAGCTCGGGCGTGCGCACCAATATCCCGCTCCCCGATGAGATCGCCCACCGTGACGTGATCGGCCTGATCACCGAAAAGAAAAAACTCTTCGTGGTCACCAACGGCAATGGCGAAGCGGGTGACGGCCCCATGCTCCACGTATATGACCGCGGGCGCAGCCACTGGTCGAAGGTAGGCCAGGTGGTTTGTCCTACCTTCACCAAAGTGACCCTAAAAGCCTCGCAAATGATTTTTTCCTGCGAGGTGGGCAAGTCGCGGCGCGGAAAAACCCACGTCCAACGCAAAGCCATCTCGCTCCGTAAAGACCGCATCTATCGGAACGGCGTTTGGCGCTTTCCCGAGTTCATGCTCCGCTATAAGGGCCGCAATGTGCTGCTCGAGGGCCCGGCTCCGGTTTGGGACAAGCTTCGCCTTCGCACCGACGAGGGCGAACAACGCACTATCTCAGCGGAAGACCTCATTCAGCTCCCCCTGCCGGATCAGCCTGCGGAAAAAAATTAATTTCTCACACTTAATTCGAGCCTTTTGCAGTATAGTCCAACTCAATGAGAGCATTGATTTTTCAGCATACCCAAGAAGAAGCCCCCGGAACCGTCCTCGACTGGCTGCGCACCCGGCGCATTCATACAGACGTTCACCACTGGTACCGCGAAAACCGCGCCCCTGATTCCGACCACGACCTCCTGATCGTGCTAGGCGGGCCGATGAGCATCTACCAAGACAAGGAATACCCTTTTCTTCGCGAGGAAAAGCTCTTTCTCAAAGACTGGCTTTACCAGGGTAATCCGGTGCTTGGGATCTGCATGGGCGCCCAGCTTCTCGCCGAAGCTCTAGGCGGAAAAGTTACGAAAGCTGCGCAGCGCGAAATCGGCTTTCACAATGTGACCCGCACCGCCGCCAAGCACCCGGCTATGAAGCGCTGGCCCGCGGAAGCCCGCGTTTACCAGTACCACCAAGATTCTTTTACTCTTCCTCCGGACTGCAAGAACCTGCTCACGAGCCCGGCTTGTGAGAACCAGGCCTTCGCCCTCAACGATTATACGCTGGGCATCCAGTTCCATCCCGAGAGCACGGCCGCCTGGATCCGCTACAACGGCCCCGGCATCCGTACCAAAGGCGGCGAACCCTACGTGCAGAACGCCACCGAGACGAGCGCGGAAATCTCCAAGTCTCTCAATCCGATGACGACGAATTTTTTCCGTCTGCTCGAGGATTTCGTCGGAGCGATTTGACCGACTGTTCTGGTTCACTGCCATGCCGGAAGCTGCGGCGCGTCTTTTGCTGGACAGTGACCAGTCTCAGGACCGGTCCCCAAAATTTTTCTTTAATGAAACCCGCGGCAGGTTCCGTCTACTTTGGTGCCAAAGCTGAGTTGCACGGCTCCCGGTGCCAAGGATCCCGCGTCAAAGTTTAAGTTCGCCACGAGAAGATTACCCGATAGCGACGTCTGGAATTTCAGGTCGCGAATCACCAGGCTTAAGACCTTATGAGACTCTTGCGATTCTCTGTAGCTGATCTCTAGAATTCCGTTTTTAGTTTCGCAATCCAGCAGATCGCCTCTTCCCGGAGTGGTTTCTTTGCACTGATTTCTTCCCACGAAAAAGGTCACTTTCGATTGGCCCCAGCTACGTTTGGGACTCAACGCTACATCTTTAAAGAACACTTCTTGATTTTCCGAAGCAAGCTCCACGTGCAGGAGATGGGGGCCATCCTCAGAATCAGAAACTTTCAGCGTATTGTAGAAGTAGGTGCCGTCCCAGCAGTTCAGGCGTAAAAGCGTCTCCGTCTCAGGCGCAGCAGCGGCGACCAGGGGAAGCAAAGCGATCATCAGGCAAACGAGCAATTTCATAAATTTCTCCTCTTGTGCGGAGAAATCTACGCGAGCGAATCAATTTATGAAAATAATGGGCAAATATTCGTGGAATAGGACCGGCCCCGCGGCATTAAATCCCGAAAAAATCCCAGAAATCACACTGAGTGGTGTGCAGGCCACCGGCCTTGGAAACGGCATCACCGAAGATCACATAATTGTCGGCCTTGCTGCCATAGCGCTCCCACAAGGAATCCGAACCCGGCACTCCCGTTCTCGCGAACGTGCTCCAGCGCTGCTGAAATTCAATCGCGAGACTCTGTTCTGCCTCGGTGGGCACGACTTTCGCCGCGCCGAAATTCCCGAAAAGGAAAAATAACTCAAAGGCATGCGCCGGTCCCCAGGGAACAAAGGGCCCGCTCGAGAGCGTATGGGTATAGTGAAAGCGCCCCACGAATTCTGTTTGCGAAGCCTCCACAGCGCGGGCAATTTTCCGGGCAGGGCATACAAAAACGTTATCGGCACTGATGTCATTATAGGCCTGCCGAGGCGAGGCGTAGGTTTGAACCGGGTAGAGCGAGAGCAATTTGGGCGCCCAAGGGCCGGCTACGGCGGTAACGGCGTCGACATAGTCTCTCTCGGTGTGAATATTCTTGGAAGCCTCATAGCCCATCAGGACCATTTCCTCGCCCGTGGTTCCTATCAAAAGGGGCATGTGATTGTGCTGGCCCTTCTGCAGGATCGATAATGGGAAATCGGGAAGCACGTGGCCATCGACGGTGGGACCGTAGGGCACGGCGAGCGAGGGGTTCATGCCGGGCAGAGCCGCCACTACATCCGACGCAGTCTTGCCACGCAAACAAGCCAGCTCGTCCACCTCAGCAGAGCATTTCAAATTCGCGGAAAGAATGGTTCCGTTTTTTTCCTCATCAGAGAGCGTCCACGACATTGTGCCGCCGCTGTGAATGATGCCCTTGTGAAAAAGCCCTTTTGCCAGAGGCGAGGCCAGCAGCACGGCCACGCTCCATCCGCCGGCCGACTGACCGAACAAGGTGATATTTTTGGGGTCGCCACCGAAGGAAGAAATATTTTTCTTCAGCCACTCGAGGGCCTGGATTTGGTCCATGTATCCGTAGTTGCCCGAGCCGCCGTAGCCGCTCTTGGCGGAAAGCTGGTGGTGCGCGAGAAACCCGAGCGCGCCGAGGCGATAGTTGAGGGTCACCACCACTACGTTTCCATTTTGCGCCAGATTCTTACCGTCGTAGACAGCCACGCCAAATACAGAATCACTGGCGGAACCCACGATATGAGCGCCACCGGGTATGAAGACCATCACGGGCAATCCAGCAGCCTGCTTGGGCTTCCAAACGTTCAGGTAGAGACAATCCTCACTGCCGACAATTTGATTGCCTAGCGGCTGAGTGCACTCGGAAGAGTATTCGGCGGCGTCGCGCACTCCCGCCCAAGCGGCCGGTTCGACGGGAGGCTGCCAGCGAAGGGCTCCCAAGGGAGGCGCAGCAAAGGGAATTCCCTTGAAGGATTCCACCTGATCTAAATCGGTCCCTTGCACAGCACCTGATTGGGTTTGCACAATCGGACCGGCAGCGTGGACGGTCGGAGCTGCCAGTAAGAGGACGATGAAGAGAAATTTCATAGCGGGTGTTTACCAGCGGGAAGCAGCCCGCGCCATGCCTTAGATTGGCAAGATCATGGTGTAACTGACAGGTCAGGAAGGCTTTCGCCGGATCACCGTCTTCGGGCCGCTGGAAGGCTTCGGCGCAGGAGCCACTTCCTCTACCTCTTTAGGCGGCCGCGGCGGGAAAACCTCGGAACCGGCCATCACCTTTTCCCAGAACTCCCTCGAAGGCGCCTTTTTTTCCTCCGCCCAGGTATCCCGGTGGCGAATGCTGGCTAGGTGCGCGTCCCAGCAGCTCACGGAGCAAAAGGCGAGAAAGGTGCGTGGACGGTTGCAGGTGGAAACGTTGCAGGCCCAGTAGTCGCCGCCAAAGAGGAGAGGATTTCGGCAGGAGGAGCACTTTTTCCAGACTGTGTCCAAAGCGCCTCCTCTTTCCTAGAGTTCTTCGACCCAGCCGAAGGTATCGGGCTTGTCGCCGTACTGAATGGCGGAGATCTCGTCGAAGAGCTTCTGCGTGAGCTCTCCCACTTTACCGCCGCTAAGCGCGATCTTGCGGCTCTTGGTGGCCAGCTCGCCGATCGGTGAAATCACCGCCGCCGTGCCCGAGCCAAAGGCCTCGAGCAAGTCACCCTTGTCAAAAGCCGCCTGGATCTCTTCGATCGAAACGGGGCGCTCGTTCACGGGAAGCTTCCAAGAACGAAGGAGCTGGAGGACGCAATCGCGAGTGGCGCCATTGAGAATGGTGCCGCCGAGCGGGGGCGTTACGATTTCGTTTTTGAAACGGAAGAAAACGTTCATCGTTCCCACCTCTTCCACGTGGGAATGGTCGTGGGCATCGAGCCAGAGCACCTGGGAATAGCCTTTTTTCTTGGCTTCCACCGCGGCGAGGAGCGAGGAGGCGTAGTTCGCGCCGGCCTTGATCGCGCCGAGACCGCCCGCCGCCGAGCGGATATACTTTTCTTCCACCCAGATTTTCACCGGGTTGAAGCCCTCGGCGTAATAGGCACCCACCGGGCAGGTGATGATGAAAAAGAGATACTTTTCGGCAGGCCGCACGCCGAGGAAGGATTCCGTGCCGATCATGGTCGGGCGAATATAGAGGGAGGCACCGCGGGCGTCGGGAACCCAGTCGCTGTCGAGGCTCACGAGCTTGCGCACCGATTCGAGGAACATTTCCTCTGGAACCGACGGCATACAGAGACGTGCCGTGCCTTGCTGCATGCGCTGGGCATGGAAGCGAGGGCGGAAAAGGCGGATCTTGCCGTCATTGGCCCGAAAGGCCTTCTGTCCTTCGAATAGGCATTGGGAATAATGGAGAACACAGGCACCAGGCTCGAGCATCAAGGGACCATAGGGCTCAATCCGCGGCTTTTCCCAGCGCCCGTGGGTGTAGTCCATCATGAACTGGTGGTCAGAGAATACTTTGCCAAAACCCAGCTGGTCGGCAGGCACTTTGGCGCGGGGCGCCTTTGTCTTTAAAATCTCAATTTCCATAATTATTGAAGGAGAATAATTCTCTCTCTCTTAACATAGTCCTGACAGATGAAGGCACGATTTTCGGTATGTTGGTGCCTGATTGAAGTTCACAACCATTTGAGGCTGAAATATGAAAAGGTTTTTTTTCCTGGCTTCTCTGCTGACCGTTTTAGCCCCCAATTGCTTTGCCACGAAACAATTGAACGGCGCCGGCGCGACTTTTCCTTTTCCTTTGTATTCCAAGTGGTTCGATGAATACCGGAAAGTAAAACCTGATGTAACGGTGAACTACAATTCGATCGGCAGCGGCGGCGGCATCAAGGCCCTGCTCGATGGCACTGTGGATTTCGGCGCGAGCGATGCTCCGATGAACGAAGAAGAAATGAAGAAGAGCAAAACTCCGGTGGTGCACGTGCCTACCGTGCTCGGTGCTGATGTGGTGAGCTATAACCTTCCGCAAGTGAAGAAGCCACTCCGCCTCAGTGGCGACGTGATCGCTGATATTTTTCTCGGCAAGATCACCAAATGGAATGACCCCCGCTTAGCAATCATCAATAAAGGGGTGGCTCTGCCTGCGACCGACATCATGGTGGCCTACCGTTCCGACGGCAGCGGCACTACCTATATCTGGACCGACTACCTCGCGAAAGTTAGCCCTGAGTGGAAAGAAAAAGTAGGGGTTGGGAAATCTGTGGCTTGGCCCGTGGGCATCGCCGGCAAAGGAAATGAAGGCGTGGCAGGCTTGATCAAGCAAACCGAAGGCGCGATCGGCTACGTGGAACTCATCTATGCTTCGTCGAATAAATTGGCCGTAGCTGACATCAAGAACAAAGCCGGAGAATTCGTGAGCGCTACTCCCGATACGGTAACTGCGGCGGCGGCTGGGGCTTTGAAGAGCATACCGGAAGATTTCCGTGTATCGATCACTAACGCGGATGGCAAAAAAGCCTATCCCATTTCTTCGTTCACTTACCTTCTCATTCCAAGCAAACTGTCTAAGGAACACGGTAAGGAAATCGTGGACTTGGTAAATTGGGTGCTTTCGCCCGCCGCCCAAAAAATGGCCAGTCCTCTCGAGTACGCCCCCCTTCCCCCTTCGCTCGTAGTGAAGGTGAAGGCCAAAGTGGGAACGGTAAAGGTAGAGTAGTCAGTCTGAGGGAGGGCGATTGGAAGCACTATTGGCCCTGCCCATTATCCGCAGCTTGCTCCCTCAAGGGAGAAAAGAAATCCACCTAGGGGACAGGTTTTTCTACCTGTCCCTCAAGACGTTTGCCGTTGTCATCATCTGTTCTCTCGTAGCGCTCGTTTATCTTCTCTGGTCGATCGCGGCTCCAGCTTTCGCGAACTACGGTTTCCATTTCTTCACCGTTTCCACTTGGAATCCCGTGACCGAAAAATTCGGCACTCTGGCCTTTATCTACGGCACCGTGGTTTCCTCCGTACTCGCGCTTATCCTCGCCGCGCCGATCAGTATCGCCGTGGCGCTCTTTCTCAATGAAGTGGCACACCGGCATATCGGCACTTTGCTTGGCTTCATGGTGGAAATGCTCGCGGCGATCCCTTCCGTGGTTTACGGAATCTGGGGAGTTTTCTGGCTGGCGCCCTGGATGCGCTCCGTGGTGCAACCCTTTTTGAAAGGCAATTTTGGCTGGCTGCCCCTTTTTGACGGCCCCCCCTACGGAGTAGGCATGCTCACCGCCGGGATCATCATGGCGATCATGATCACCCCCACCATTTCTTCGATCAGCCGCGAAGTGTTCCGCACGATTCCCTCGACGATCCGGGAAGGCGCACTCGCGCTCGGGGCCACCAAATGGGAAATGCTCAAGCTCGCCATTCTCGATAGCAGCCGCTCGGGAATTTTCGGCGCCTGCGTGCTAGGCCTCGGCCGGGCGTTCGGGGAAACCATGGCTGTTACCATGGTGATCGGCAATCGCCCGCAGATTTCCGCTTCACTTTTCGCGCCGGCGCAAACGATGGCCTCGATCATCGCCAACGAATACGCTGAAGCCTCGAGCGACATGCACCGCTCGGCGCTCGCGGCCGTGGGGCTTTCTCTCTTTCTTGTTTCCCTGCTCATCAACGGCGGGGCGCGCCTTATCCTATGGCGCTCGGAACGCGCTTTCCGGAGCCGCGTATGATCTGGGACTTACAACGCTTCGACCGCCGCCGCCGCTGGAAAAACCGCTTGGCGATTTTTTCCCTCACCGCCCTCACTGCCGTTGCGGTGCTGCCCTTCGTGAGCATCCTCGGCTACGTGATCCAGCGTGGCTACCCCGTTCTCAGCTGGCAGTTCTTCACCAGTCTGCCCAAGCCTGTGGGGGAAGAGGGTGGCGGAATCGCCAATGCCCTGCTGGGCAGTATCGAAATGGTGGCCCTTGCGTCCCTCATCGGCATTCCGCTTGGCACGCTCGCCGGCACCTATCTCTCGGAATTCGGACGCGGAAAAGTAGCCACCACTCTCCGCTTTACCTGCGATCTTCTCGTGAGCGTGCCTTCAATCATCGTGGGACTCTTCGCCTATACGCTGATCGTGGTGCCCATGCATGGATTCTCCGGCTACGCTGGCGCCTTCGCGCTGCTGATGATCCAGGTGCCGATGGTCACTCGCACCACGGAGGAAATCCTCAAGCTCGTGCCCCAGCATCTTAGGGAGGCAGGCCTTGCGCTCGGAATTCCCCGCTGGAAAGTGATCATCAGGATCGTGCTCCGGGGCTCCGTCTCGGGGCTCACCACAGGCGTGATGCTTGCGCTGGCGCGGATCATGGGCGAAACCGCTCCGCTCCTTTTTACCGCCTTCAATAACCGCTTCTGGGCCGAGGGCTTCAATCAGCCCACAGCTTCCTTGCCAGTGCTGATTTATACCTACGCCATCAGCCCTTATGACGACTGGCACGCCCAGGCCTGGGCCGCCGCGCTCGTGCTGGTATTGTTCGTGCTGATCCTGAATATTTCCACTAGGATCATCATCGGGCGGCGTCCAGAGGGGAGGCACTGAAATGAGCGAGTTATTGAAAGCAGAGGAAGTGAGCGCCTCTTTTTCCGGCCACCAGGTTCTGAAAAAAGTTTCCCTGTCGGTGCGTCCCCACGATGTAGTGGCCCTCATCGGCCCCTCGGGCTGCGGCAAGAGCACCTTTCTCCGCTGCCTCAATCGCCTGCACGAGGAAGTTCCCGGCGCCACTGTGAGCGGCCGCGTGGTGCTGGAAGACGAAGACATCTACGCCAACGGCGTGGATCCAGTGAAGATCCGCCGCAAGATCGGGATGGTCTTTCAGAAGCCCAATCCGTTTCCCGCGCTTTCGATCTACGACAACGTGGCCGCCGGAATCAAGCTCGCGGGAATTCGCCGCCGCTCGGTGCTCGACGAAGCTGTGGAAACATCGCTCCGCCAGGCCGCGCTCTGGGACGAAGTGAAAGACAAGCTCCGTGCCCCCGGCACCTCTCTCTCGGGCGGCCAGCAGCAGCGCCTCTGCATCGCGCGCACGCTCACCGTGCGCCCTCCGGTGATCCTGATGGACGAGCCCACCTCGGCCCTCGATCCGATCTCCACCGCGAAAATTGAGGAGCTGATCGTACAGCTTAAAAGCGCCGTTACGGTGGTGATCGTGACCCACAATATGCAGCAGGCCGCGCGCATTTCCGACAATACGGGTTTCTTCCTGATGGGCGAGCTCATCGAATTCGGCCCCACCCGCAGTATTTTCACCAAGCCCCGTGAAAAGAAGACCGAAGAATATATTACGGGCCGCTTCGGGTAAGACGCATCCGTGCCGCAGGCTGGCTTTGCGCCGATTTTCTGATATACAGTCGGATTATATGGTTCCCACGGAAGAAACACGGCTGATCCAGCTGCTCGAAGCGGCACACCGCTGGCCCTGTGTGTACGCCTTTAAATTCATCGTGCCCGCGGCAAAAGGCGAAGAGTTGAAGGCCCTGGTGCCCGAAGCGGACCAAGTGGAAACGCGCGCCTCATCAAACGGGAAATATACCGCCTTTACG